>Ga0207701_10001205_pt1 | contig 27425 bp, 17 predicted proteins | sample KBSSwiSSwithPhiX_FD_184294 | JGI IMG/M metagenome (GOLD analysis project Ga0207701, IMG submission 184294) | Switchgrass rhizosphere bulk soil microbial communities from Kellogg Biological Station, Michigan, USA, with PhiX - S5 (SPAdes) (version 2) | ecosystem: Environmental > Terrestrial >... | reverse complement strand
GTCCTCAAAAAATCGCAGGAGCTCGACGACACCGAACACCGCATGATTCCGTTCATCGAGAAGTTCCGCTCCATCCGGGAGGCCGTCAAGCAGTTCGGGAGAATCTAGCGCGCCGCCCGGGGCGTGACGTCGGCGTCGACGAGCTCGAGCGCAGGGGAATCCTCGAGAGACGCAGATTATCGCTGGACGGCCCGGTTCGTGCGTCCGTCGATCACGGTGACCTTGTCGCTCAGGCGGTTGGCGACGTAAATCATGTTGCTCACCGGGTTCACCGCCACGGCCCATGGCCCCTTGTCTGCGGGCACCGTCGCCGCAACTGTATTCGTGCGGCCGTCGATCACGGACACGTTGTTGGCGTGAGTGTTGACGACATAGATCATGTTCGTCCTGGCGTTGATCGCGATTTGCTGCGGCCATAACCCGACTTTGACCGCAGCAATCGGCTGATTCGACGCCCCGTCAATGACGGTAACGTCGCTGCTTGCGTAGTTCACGACGTAGACACGGTTCGTGAGTTCATTGATCGCCGCCGCCATTGGAACCTTCCCGGTCCCGATCATCGAGACAACGCCGGTCCGGGTGTCGACGACGGTGACCGCGTTGTTGTTCGGCGTGGGCAGGTAGAGGAGCCCGCTCTTCTCGTTGAAGGCTGAGTCCCACTGATGAAAGCCGGGAACCTCGATCCGCGCAGGCTCATTGGTAACCCCATCGACGACAGTCAGGAAATTGTCCTCGTAGCCGACGAAATAGATCTTGTTCGCCTTGACGTTCACCGACAGCGCGTTGCCTTCCGTGCCGGCGTGAATGGTCGTCGAGATCTTCGTCGCGAGATCGATGACGGACGGATCGGTGCCGGTGCTGGCCGAGACGTACAGCTTGTTGGTCACTGGATTGAGCGCGGTCAGACTGCCGCGATCAGCTTTCAGCGTCTCGATGATTGCGTCGGTGTCGGGATCGATCACCGAGACGGTCCCGGGTCCCCGGTTCATTGCGTACACGCGCCCGGTGCGCGGATCCAACGTGAGGTTCTTGACGTTGACGCCGGTCTTGAGCGTCACCACCCGCCCAGAGCCGTTCACGATCTTGACGACGCCGAGATCGGGAAACGCCGCGTATGCTTTGCCGTTGCGCGGGTTGACCACCACGCCCTTCGGTGCGTCGGTGACGCCGACCTCCGCGGTGAGCGCGACGGTGAGGGCGAGAAACGCGGCCAGCGCGATAGCTGGTCGTCGCGACGTCGTTATGAGATAGGTTCTAGTAATGCGGCGAATCATACCGGCAATCGGTTGCGTTATAGCAACGCTTCTTATCACGAGTTCGCTTGTCGCACAGGAAACGCAGGCGGCACGGCCGAAAGTGCTCGCGTTCTTTACGCCAGGTGGGGAACTGGATCACTACTTGTTCGCGCAGCAGGCGATGCGGGCGTTTGGCGCCGCGGCGCAGGCAGGCGGCTACACGTTTGCCGCAACCAGCGACTGGGACGCGCTCAACGAGGCGAACCTTCGGGATGTCCGTGTCGTTGTCTGGCTGAACGACGCGCCGCATACGGCAACCCAGCGTGGGGCTTTCGAGCAGTACATGAAGGCCGGAGGCGGCTGGCTCGGGTTTCACGTTTCCGGGTTCGGGACCAACGCGTGGCCCTGGTTCACGGAGTTCATGGGGGGCGGCAGGTTCAGCGCCAACAACTGGCCGTCCATGCCGGCCCGTGTGAACGCCGACGACCCGGCGCACCCGATCCTGAAGGACGTGCCGGCCACATTCGTCGCCCCGATCAACGAGTGGTACTCGTGGACGCCCAGCCCGCGCGCCAACCCCGACGTCAAGGTGCTGCTGACGCTGGACGCCTCGAACTTTCCGCTCGGCGTGAAAAACACGTTGAACGGAGGAGACATTCCTGTCGCGTGGATCAACACCAAATACCGGATGGTCTACGTCAACTACGGTCACGGCGACCAAATCTACTCGGCACCGCCTCTGCCCTCGATGATCGACAACATCCTGCGGTGGCTGGTGGCTCGGTAGACAGGGGCGTGAATCGTCAGACGAGGAAGATGACAGCCGGCAAGATCTCTTCTCACTTCGCCGAGCTCCTGGACTTTCTGCCCGACGTGCTGGCGTGGGTGAAAGATCGGCAGGGCCGTTATCTCTGGGTCAATCGAGCGTTCCTCATTCAATACACCCTCGATCACCCGAGTGGGAACGAGTTTGTGACCGTCGAGAGTATTCTCGGCAAGACCGACTACGATCTGTCCCCCGCGTTCCTGGCGGATCAATTCCGGCACGATGACGAACAGGTTCTGGCCGGCCACCGCATTGTCAATCGTCTCGAACGCGTCGGGGAGTCTCGAGGCGCCACCGTCTGGAATGTGACCGACAAGATCCCCGTCGTTGATGGGAAGGGCGCCATTATTGGCACGGCCGGGATGACTCGAGCCGCTGGTCCGGCCAGCAGTCTCGAAGCCACCGCGCCGGGTTTCGGGCCCGCGCTGGCTCACATGCGCGCGCATTTCCATCACGAGATTACCAACCGGCACCTCGCGTCGGTTTCGAACATGTCGCTCCGAGCCTTCGAGCGGCAGTTCAATGCCGCGTTCCATCTCACCCCGCAAAAGTTTCTGCGAAAGCTTCGGTTGCGCATCGCAAGCCGCGCCCTGATTTACACCGATGAATCGTTGTCCGAGATCGCACTGAAGTGCGGCTTTGCCGATCAAAGCCACTTCTCGCGCGAATTCCGGCGGCAATTTGGACGGACACCACGGGATTACCGCGATCACTACAGGGAGATGTAGCTCCTGCCGCTCCTGTCATAACAGCTGCCGCTCCCATCCAATAACCCTTTGCGCACAAATGCTGTCATGTCGCATGGAGGGGGGATCGATGAGAAGCCGTCTCACACGGTGGTCGCCGCAACACGTGGTGATGATCTCGACGATGATGGCTGCGGTGGCGATCGCGGCGAGCTCAGCGAAGATGGCCGGCGCGCCTGGGACCGGTCAGCAGGCCGAAGTCCCCACCTACTCGAAGGACGTCGCGCCAATCGTCCAGAAGAGTTGCCAGGTCTGTCATCGACCCGGTGAGGCCGGCCCGTTTTCATTGCTGACTTACGAGGACGCGCGTCCACGCGCCGCCGCGATCAAGAGCGCCATCCTCGGCGGAAGAATGCCACCCTGGCATGCCGATCCTCACTACGGCAAGTTCTCGAACAGCATGAGCCTGAGCCCGTCGGAGATCGACACGATCGTCAAATGGGCAGAGGGCGGCGCGCCCGAGGGCAATCCGCGCGATCTGCCGAAGCCCGCCGAGTGGTTCGAAGGCTGGAACATCGGCAAGCCCGACATGATCTTCGACCTGCCGCTGCCCTTCGATGTCCCGGCGCGCGGCGTCGTCGACTATCAGCACATCATCGTGCCGACGCACTTCACCGAGGACCGCTGGATCCAGGCGGCGGAAGTGCGTCCGACGGAACGGATGGTCGTGCACCACATCATCGCGTTCGTCCGCGAGCCGAAATCGAAGTGGTATCGAGGCCAACCCGACGGCGTCTTCTTCACGGCGCCGAAAGTTAGCACAGACGACGAAACGGAAGCGGGCGCGCTGCCCAGCGATTTTCTCGTCGGCTACGCGCCGGGCCAGCCGGCGGAGGTTCTGCCGCCAGGGCAGGCGAAGCTGATCAAAGCCGGCTCTGACATCATCTTCCAGCTGCACTACACGCCGCATGGCCACGCGCTGACCGATCGCTCGCGCCTCGGGATCGTCTTTGCGAAGCAACCACCGAAAGAGCGCGTCCTCACGCTGTCGGCCGTCAACAGCACGTTCAAGATTCCGCCGGGCGATCCGAACTATCGCGTCGATGCGAGCTTCGAGGTCGGCACGGACGTGAAGCTCGCCAGCCTGCATCCGCACATGCATGGGCGTGGAAAAGACTTCGAGTACCGAGCCGTATTTCCGTCCGGCAAAACCGACGTCCTTCTGAAAGTCCCCCATTTCAACTGGCACTGGCAGAACTGGTACAACCTGGAGCAACCGATCGCGCTGCCGAAAGGCACCCGGATCGATTGCACCGCGCACTTCGATAACTCGGCGAGCAATCCGGACAACGCCGATCCGACGAAGGAGGTGACGTGGGGCGATCAGAGCTGGGACGAGATGATGATCGGGTTCTTTAATCTGGTGTTCGACGCCGATCTCCCGGTAGACAAGCTGTTCGCCAAGAAGCCCAAAGCGGAGATCGCCGGCGGGGGGACTCATCGAATCATTGCCCTGGCGGAACCAGGGCAGACGATTCACCAGCCGTTCGCTGACGCTGCGCTGCGCTGGCTACAGGAGAGCGCCGCGCCGGAAGGATTCACGGTCGATTACATCCGCACGACGGATCCGATCGACGACGCCTATCTGGCGGCGCACGATCTATTCGTTCAGGTCAACTATCCGCCGTACCGCTGGACGCCAGTCGCGGAAGCCGCATTCAAGAAGGCGATGGAGCAAGGGACGATCGGGTGGGTGGGTTTCCATCACGCGTCGCTGCTCGGCAAGTTCGACGGCTTCGAAATGTCGCCGTTCTTCCACCAGTTCATGGGCAACATCGTCTTCAAGAGCTACATCCCGGACTTCGCGAGCGGGACGGTCCGCGTCGAAGACGCGGCGCATCCGCTGTTCAAGGGACTGCCGGCCGCATTCACGATTGAAAACGACGAGTGGTACACCTACGACCGATCGCCCCGGCCTGACGTGCACGTGCTTGCCAATGTCGATGAGAACAGCTACGCGCCGCCGCGCACCGTGAAAATGGGCGACCATCCGGTCATCTGGACGAATCCGCACTACAAGGCGCGGAACGTCTACTTCCAGTTCGGACACAAACCCGATTTGTTCCAGAACAGCGCGTTCAAGACGCTGTTCCTCAACGCGATTCGCTGGGCCTCCGAGCGGTCGCATTGACTCATCCCTTCTTCGATACGCGGTGACGGGCGGTGCGTGACAGAATAGCGTCGCGCACGGCGCCCGCTGCTGCGCCACCTGGAGATATCGGATGAGACCGACACGCGTTCGTTCGCTTCTCGTCGCCTGCATCCTCGCCTCGAGCGCAACGACGGCGCGTGCGCAGGTCATCAGCCTCGAGATCACCTCGCGCGAGCCCATGAACAACGGACAGGCCGTCGGCGCCGCCGGACCGTTCGAACTGATCCGCGGCAAGGTGCACGGCGAGATCGATACGAAGGATCCGCACAACACGATCATTCAGGATCTCGATCTGGCGGCGACGAACGACAGCGGGAAGGTGGAATACGTCGCGACGTTCGCACTGGCGAAACCGGTGGACATGTCGAAAGCGGCGCGCGTGCTGCTTTATCAGGTCGTCAATCGCGGCAACGGCCAGGCGGTCGCCAGTCCTGAAGGCTACGTGTCGCTCGTCAGCGGCTGGCAGGGAGACGTGATCCCGACGCCGAACAACCAGACCATCCTCGTCCCGATTGCGTACAATCGGGACGGCTCCGCGATCACCGGCCCGGTCATCGCGCGCTTCTACGATGTGCCAGACGGCACGAAGTCCGCGCCAATCCGTCTCGCCTCGCTGGGCACTGCGCAGCCGTATCCACCCGACGGTCTCGAACAGCCCACAGCACGCCTGACGTGGCACACACGCGAGAACTATTCGGCCGAGCACGACGCCGCGCAGCAGGTCGCACGCGGCGACTGGAAGTTCGCCAATTGCGACTCGACGCCGTGGCCCGGTACCCCGGACCCCACGCGCCTCTGCCTGAAGGATGGGTTCCGCGCCGATCGCCTGTACGAGCTTGTCTACACGGCCAAAGACCCATTGGTCCTCGGCGCCGGCCTGGCCGCGACCCGGGACATCGTGTCGTTCTTCCGTCACGCGAAGGCGGACAGCGCGGGCACGCCGAATCCCGTCGTCGGCGCGATCGATCACGTCGTCAGCGTCGGTGACTCGCAGTCGGGCAATTTCATCCGAACCTTCATCCATCTCGGGTTCAATCGCGACCTGCAGAACCGGATGGTGTGGGACGGCGCCTTCCCGCGCATCGCGGCGCGGCAGACGCCGATGAACCTCCGCTTCGCGCTGCCCGGCGGCGCCGCCGGCGTCTACGAACCCGGCAGCGATGGCGTCGTGTGGTGGACCCGCTATGAGGACAAGACACGCCAACTCCCAACCGCGGGGCTGCTCGATCGCTGCACCGCGACCAAGAGCTGCCCGAAGATCATCGAAGCGTTCGGCTCCTCCGAGTTCTGGGGTCTGCGCATGTCTCCGGATCTGATCGGCACCGACGCCAAACGTGATCTCCCGCTTCCCGACAACGTACGCCGTTACTACTACCCCGGGACGACGCACGGCGGCGGGCGCGGCGGCTTTGGTCTCGACACGACGCCGAACAACGTTTGCGTGCTGCCGGCCAACCCCAATCCCGAAGCCGATCAGACGCGCGCGCTGACACGAGCGCTCGTTGAATGGGTCACGAACGGCACGGAGCCGCCTAGCAGCCGCTACCCGCGGCTGGAGAACGGCGATCTGGTCCCGGCGACGCGCGCCGCAATTGGTTTCCTCGAGATTCCGGGCTTGCCGTTCAGCGATCGCGTGCTCAATCCCGTCGTTCGTTACGATTTCGGCGCTGGCTTCAAGGCCGTCGACTTGTCGGGCAGGATGTCGATCGTTCCGCCGCGGGTGCTCGGCGTGTTGCCAACCTACGTGCCGCGTGTGAACGCGGACGGGAACGAAACCGCGGGCGTTCCATCAGTGTTGATGCGGGCGCCCCTCGGCACCTACCTTGGCTGGAACGTCTATCGCTCCGGATTCTTCGCCGGGCAGGGCTGCGGCTTCCAGGGTGGCTGGATCCCCTTCGCGAAGACCAAGGCGGAACGCTTGGCGAATCACGACCCGCGACCGTCTCTCGAAGAGCGCTACGGCTCGTTCGAGAGCTATGTTGCGCTCGTGAAGCGCGCGGCGGACCAGGCCGTGCGCGAACGCTTTCTGTTGCGTGAAGACGCCGAGCGGATCGTGCGCGAGGCTGAAGCGAGCAACATCCTTCCTCGCGGTTCGGCACCTGCGCCGGCATCGATGTCTGCCTCCTGCGAGCAGCTCGCCTCGATCACGTTGCCGAACGCGACGGTCACAGGCACGCATGGCTATCCTGCCGGGGAGTTCACGTCCGAACGCACATTCCAGGTGCCGGCGTTCTGCCGCGTGATGGTGACCGCCACACCGACGCCGGATTCCGACATCAAAGTCGAGGTCTGGCTGCCCGACGCGTGGAACGGCAAGCTGCTCGGCACTGGCAACGGCGGCTTCTCGGGCGCGATCAGTTACGCGGCGCTCGCGGCAGCGATCACGAAAGGATATGCGGCTGTCAGCACCGATACGGGTCACACCGGCGACCAGATGGAGTTTGGGATCGGGCATCCAGAAAAGATCGTGGACTGGGCCTACCGGTCGGTGCACGAGATGACGACGATCGCCAAGACCATCGTCGAACGCGCGAAAGGACGGGCGGCGGCGCGGTCGTACTTCAGCAGCTGCTCGACCGGCGGACAGCAGGCGCTCAGCGAAGCGCAGCGCTATCCTGCCGACTACGACGGCATTATTGCCGGCGATCCCGCGAACAATCGGATCAACTTGATCTATGGATTGCTCTGGTCGTGGCTCGCGACCCACGACACAGACGGGACGCCGATCCTTCCGGATGCGAAGCTGCCGGCGCTGGCGAAAGCCGCGGTCGCGGCGTGCGACAAGCACGATGGGCTCGAGGACGGCCTCATCAGCGATCCGCGCACGTGCCACTTCGATCCATCAACGCTTTTGTGCAAGGGAAATGAAACGGACGCGTGTTTGACGTCGCGTCAAATCGACGCAGTAAACAAGGTGTACGTCGGCGCGAAGACAAAGAGCGGACAGCAGCTTTACCCCGGTTGGGCCCGCGGCAGCGAGGCCGGTTGGGGCAGTTACATCGTCAATCGAAAAGAATCGGTCCGAATCGATTTGTTCCGCGGCTGGGTGTTCAACAACTCATCCTGGAATCCGCGCTCGTTCGATTGGGACAAGGATGTGACGACGGTAAACGCGAAGTATCCGTTCCTGAACGCGGCGGCCACCGACTACAACGCGTTTCGGTCGCGCGGCGGCAAACTGATCATGTTCACGGGGCTCGCCGACCCGGTCGTATCTCCCCTGGACACGTTCGCGTACTACGACGCCGTCGCGAAAGCGATGGGCGGGGTCGACGCAACCAGGTCGTTCTACCGATTCTTCCCCGCGCCTGGGATGGCGCATTGCGCTGACGGCACCGGTCCGAATACCTTCGACTCGCTGGCCGCACTCGACACGTGGGTCGAGAAAGGAATCGCGCCCGATTCGATTCAGGCGTCGCACGCCACGAATGGCCAGGTGGATCGCACGCGTCCATTGTGCGCGTATCCTGCGGTGGCCCACTACAGCGGCACAGGCAGTATCGACGATGCGGCGAGCTTCACCTGCGTCGTGCGCTGATCGGACACCGCTACGGCTCAGGGCGCAGGCGCGATCCTGAAATCGCTGGTCGAGTCGCTGACAGCAGACGGTCCGGCGAGTTCGGCAAGATGCTCGCGCCACCAGTTTTCCGCGCTTTCGGACGTCCACGGCGTCGTCAGCGGCACTTCCCCGAGCTGGCGCCAGAGCTCCACCGCCGACGATGGGCGCTTGCCGGGCGTCTTTTCAAGACAGCCCATGATGATCTGCTCGAGACGCTCCGGAATCGACTGGCTGGCGAACTTTGAAGGTGGTTGAGGAGCGGTTTTGGCGTGATGAATCATCACGGCCATCGGCTCTCCCGTGAACACAGGCCGGCCGGTCAGCATCCAGTAGGCAACGCAACCGAGCGAGTAGAGATCGGAACGCTCGTCAGCGGCCTCGCCGACGACGCGTTCAGGCGGCATGTACGCGGGGGTTCCAGTCAGCACTCCGTCGGCCGTCACTTGGGCGGTTTCTTCACCCAGCGACTTGACGAGCCCGAAGTCCAGGACCTTCAGGATGTCGAAATCGAGACCGAGACGACACAGGTAAAGGTTGTGAGGCTTGATATCTCGATGGAGAAGGCCAGTCGCGTGTGCTTCACCGAGCGAGCGGCATGCCTGACGAAGCACGTACACGACGCGCTCCGGTGGCATCGGGCCAAATCGTTGCACGAGCGACGCGAGGTCCATCCCGGTCAGTAGCTCCATCACGAAGTAGAAGCTGCCGGATTCGCTGACGCCGAAATCGTAGAGACGAACGGTGTTCGGGGAACTCAGTTTGGCGATGCTCCGGGCTTCAAGACGGAAACGCTCTGTCGCCGTCTCCCGGTTCTTTTCACCCAGGAGCTCGGGGCGAATCAACTTGACGGCACACGGCCGTGCGAGGAGCTGGTGCCTCGCTCGCCACACTTCGCCCATTCCTCCCTCGCCCAGCTTCTCCATGAGGCGGTAGAGACCGAGCGGGAGACCTTCATCGAGAAGGGCCTCGTCGATCTCCAGTTCTGGCTCTCGGGCGGAGGTCACGGCGCGTTCGATCAGGCTCTGGAGCTCGCTCACGTCTCCGGGCCAGCGATACTTGCGCAGGCGCTTCATCGACCTCTCGGAAATGGTTTCGACGACTGCGCCAATTCGCCGAGCGTGCTGCCGGAGAAAGAAGAGCGCAATCTCGGAAACATCTTCTTGCCGCTCCGCGAGCGACGGCACCCGAAGCCGGCGCTGTTCAATCAGCGCAAGAAGCTTCGGATGAAAGCCGCTCCCTGCGGCGAGCGGCGCCGAGCTGAAGGCAATGAACCGAACGTTCGACGCCGTTGTCTCGCCACGTTCACGCAGGCCTTCGAGCACGCCCATTACGTCGGCCAGACGTTCCTGTACCTCACCGGAGAGGCGGTGAATCTCTTCAAAGTAGAGCGTGCCTCGAGTGGCCAGTTCCAGGAGGCTCAATCGGGATGTGGATCCAGCTTCTGTCGCCGAGGCTGGGGAATTGATAATGCCGGGATCCTGCCCGAGCGGCAACAGCGCGCAATTGACGTGAATGAAGGCCTGGCTGCTGCGCGGCGAGGCGTGATGGATGGCACGGGCGACTGCCTCGTGTCCGCTACCCTGGGGTCCGATCAGCAAGAGCAGTTGCTCGTCGGCGGCGTACCGTCCGATCGATTCACGCAGCGCGCGAATCGCGGGGCTGTCGCCGAGCAGCGGGCCTTCGACCCGTCGCCGCGCATCGGTGAGGAGCTCTTGCGCCACAGCCAGCTCACGCGCGAGTTCCGCGTTTCTGGTCTCGAGCTGACGACGCAGGCGCTGCAACGTGAGGTGCGTGTTGACGCGGGCGACGACTTCGTCCTTTTGAAACGGCTTCGAGACGAAGTCGACCGCGCCGACTTCGAGCCCGCGCACCTTGTCCTTGGCCTCGTCGAGCGATGAGAGGAAGATCACTGCAGCCTCGCGAGTTTGAGGATCTTCTTTCAGTCGCCGGCACGTCTCGTAGCCGTCGATCCCTGGCATCACGACGTCCAGCAACACCAGCGAGGGTTGTGTCCGGCGCGCCACTTCAATCGCGCTCTCTCCGCTTCGCGTCACGAACAATCTGTACCCGCGGCCATCCAGCGTGTGGCGCAAGACGTCAAGGTTCGTCGCGTCGTCATCGACCAACAGGATGCGGTCGGCGTCATCGGCGAGCGGCGGCTGGCTCGTGTTCATGCGTCCTCGAATCTCACATTTCCTCTCGCGCGGCTGCCTCGAGCTGACGGCGGATCTCGTCGCGGCTCACGGTCATCGTCATGCCGGCACGAATCAGGTCGGCGCGTACCTCCGCCGCAGGACGGTGCCGAGCGGGCGGTGGACCGGCCGCTGCGAGAAGCGGCTGAAGAGCGGCGAAAAGGCGCGCCGGCAAGACTGTCTCGAGGTACTCAAGCGCCGTGCCTCTCATGTAGGCGTCGTCAGTGCCGAACGCTCGGGCCGCAATTCTCACCGGCTCCCGTTCCAGGGCAAGCGCGAGCAGATTAAAAACGTGCTCTCTGACCAGGTGGGGTGTGTGGTTGTCTTCGAGCACCTCCTCGACCAGCGAGAGAGCGCTGGGTACGGGTTTCAAGAGTTGGGGGTGCTCGTCGGTAAGCGCCAGCACGGCTCGCCCGCAGCGGAGCCGAATTTCGAAATTGAAATGTTCGAGGGCTGTCAGCAGGCCGTCCCGCGCGATAGGTGACGGGCAGCTTTTGAGTGCGAGCGGTAACCTCCGCCGGATCACATCAGGCGTTGCAGGATCGAGCAGCACCGACACCATCTCGCCAGCCGCCCGTGATCCGAAAGTGCCGAGGACGGAAACCACCATGCGAACGGCATCGTCGTTCGCCAGCAGTTCCACCAGGGCGCCAATGATGAGCGGATCGCGCGGCGGATTACGCAGCGCTGCGCGAATGCGAAGAGGGTCGCCGGAACGGAACTCGACGATCGCCGCGACGACAGGATCGGCCGGCGGAACGATTGCTCGAGCCTTCCCCGGCGATCCGAGGGCTTTCAGCACGGCGGCCTGGTCGAGACCGGCCATGCTTCGTGCGACCGTGAAGTCTGCCATCGAGTACGCGGCGGCAAGATCCAGATCGCTCCCTTGACGTCGCAGACCTCCCTCCAGCGCGCCGACATATTCTGCCTGCAGCCGGCGAGCGACGATGAACTCGGTGCCGGCAATCAGTGCCGCCGCCACATTCACCGCCACGAAGGGGTGAGCCGGCGCGACGCCCACGAGCAGGAGGATCAGCATCGCGCCCACACCTTTGCCCGTGCAGTCACAAGCGACGTCTATGACGGACTTCGCCGAACGCTTCGCCGCCTCCGCGACCGGTGTGTACAGCAGCTCGTAACCGGCCCGGAAGGTTGAGCTGCGCACGACGACGTCGAGGCTGCGGGGAAGAATGCCGCGCCATGGAGGCGGCAGGACGAACCCGAGCACGCTGGCGATCCCAACGACCGCCGGATGACTCGCGACCGAACCGCCGAGCCCGAGACGGCCGAGCGCGACGCGTCCGAGAGAAGCCTGGATCACGACAGCAGCCAGCGCGGTTCCCGAGTAGAACAGCCCGAAGAAGCGAACCAGGTGCGGACCCTTCCCGAAATAGCCGACGGCTTCGGCCTTGAGCAGATAATCGACGAGCGCCGCCAGCATCGCGGCGAGAGCGACGACGACCGCGAGGTTGCGCAATAGAGGCTGCTGCCGAACGTGTGTCCATCCTCCGCCAAGGTCCGGCTCGTCGGCGGCGCGAGTGCGCTTGGCGGGCGCGCCCTTTCCAAGCGCGATAGCACCGACCACACAGCTTCCAGCGACGAGCGCAAGCAGCGGAAGCAGAGTGCCTTGTGGGAAGAGCGCGGCTACACGCTCGGCCGTAACGCCACCGATCAATCCGCCGAACGTCGCTGCTCCCGCCACCCGCGCCATCAACGGTTTCGCGGAATGGGGATCGAACCGTTCGTTGAGCAGCGACCAGAACGAGGAGATCGCGATGGCTCCGAGCACGGTGGAGTGCAAGTAAAGAAGAACGGCCGCTGCCGACGGCTGCCAACCGAGAAGGACCCATTCAACCAGGAACAGCGCGGCACACGAGCCGAACAGTGCAGGAGCGACCCGACCGGGTCCAAGCCGCGCAAGCAGGTGGCCCGAGAATTGTGCCGCGACAATCGCAAGGACGGCCGCGCCGGCCATGAAGTACGGAAGGCGCTGAACCGAGAACAACGACAGGAACAATCCATCGCGGATCGCGTTCGACCCGACCTGTTGCGCGATGAGCGCCGTCGCGGTCAGCGGCGCGATGACTTCGGGCCTGGGTGCTTTCACAAGACCTGACTGCCGATCTGGTTGAGCAACTGGGTGGCGATTACCCTTGCCTCATCGTATTCGTAACTGTCCACATGATGCCTGAGGCGAGAGAGGAGGTTCGCGGCGCGAGGCATGTCGACCCGCTCGAGCTCGGCGAGCGCGCTGGTTGCCGCCGAGAGATCGAAATCGCCAAGCGCCGTCTGCAGGCGTGTCAACGGGCTTCGCGCTTCAGCCGGCACGAATGAGGACTCCGCTTCACTGTCGACGGGTACGGCCACGCTGCGTAAGCTGTCGATTGACTTGAATACCACTGCGGCGCGTGCGTCGAGCTCACGATGAAGAAGGGTGAGCTCTTTCTCACCATCGCGCCCTGCGCGCTCGAGTGCTTTGGCCGCCGTACGGAGAGCATCCGCACCAAGGTTTCCAGATGCCCCCGCGATCGAATGGGCATGTCGTGCGACGGCGTCACAGTCCTGCGCCGCCACCGCGGCCCGTAGCGGATCAAATGTCGCATCCTTGCTGTCGGCGAACCTGATCAGCATCCGGCGGAAGCTCTCGAATTCGAGACCGAGCCGCTCCAGCGAACCGCCGACGTCTATTCCGTCGAGCGTTGGGACATCGGCCCTGGCCTGGACCGTCCGACTGGATCGTCCATCTCCCGAAGACTTCACCCTGGCCGGCAGCCAGCGCCGCAGCGTCTGCAACAGCGCCTTTCGTTCGATCGGTTTCGTCACGTGATCGTTCATGCCGGCCGCAAGGCAGGCATCGAGGTCCGCCTTCATCGCATTCGCGGTCATCGCGATGACCGGCAGATTCGCCGATGTCGGCAGATCCCGCAGGGCCCGCGTCGCCTCGAGGCCATCCATCTCTGGCATTTGGACGTCCATCAGCACCGCCGCGTATCGGCCGGGCGCGGCAGTGATCATCTCCACCGCCTGCCGCCCGTTGTTCGCGATCTCGAGCTCAATCCCGAGGCGCGTCAGGAGCTCGCTGGCCACCATTTGGTTCGCCTCGTTGTCCTCGGCCAGCAGGACGCGGGCGTCGAATTCTTGCTCGAGGGGCGCGTCGAGTTTGCGGCGCGCCGTATGGACGCGCGCCCCTTGCGCCTCGACGACGGCGTCGAGCAACGACGACGCGGTGATTGGCTTCGGAAGGAAGACGTTCACACCAAGGGCGGCGCAGCGCGCCTCTTCCTCCTTCCCGGCATAGGCGCTGATCAGCACGATCGGAAGCGTGTGCGTCTCATCGCGGGCGCGGATGCGCTCGGCGGCGTCGAGCCCGTTGATGCCCGGCAGCATCCAGTCGAGGACGACGAGGCCGAACGGATCGCGTCCTCCCTTTTTGTTGTGAAGGTCGAGCAGCGCCAGTCCCTCTTCGGCAGACGCCACCGACACCGTCGGAATCGACCAGCTGCGAAGAAGCGTCTCGAGCAACTCGCGGCTCGTCTCGGTGTCTTCGACGATCAGTACCGGCCGCTCGGCGACGCCGGCGGGGACGGTGCGACCGGGCATCTCGCCTGCCTCGACGCCGAGGCGCGCGGTAAAGAAGAAGGTCGTGCCCTGCCCCGGAATACTCTCACACGTCAGATCGCCGCCCATGAGACGGGCCAGTCGCCGACTGATCACGAGGCCAAGTCCCGTGCCGCCGTATTTGCGGGTCGTTGAACTGTCCGCTTGCGTGAAGGACTGGAACAGTCGCACCTGCTGCTCCTCGGGAATACCGATGCCCGTGTCGCGCACGCTGATGCGGAGGTGTACATCGGACGCGGTCTGGTCGACGGGTTCGGCTTTGAGGAGGACTTCTCCCTTTTCTGTGAACTTGAACGCGTTGCTGACCAGATTGGTCAGCACCTGTCGAAACCGCAGCGCATCGCCGCGGAGCCTGTCGGGGACGGTCGGCAGCGCATGAGTAATGAGTTCGACGTGCTTCTGAATCACCACGGAACGGAACGTTTCGGTGACCTCCTCGAGCACTTCACGCAGGCTGAAGGGGGCGTTCTCCAGTTCGAGCTTGTCGGCTTCGATCTTCGAGAAGTCGAGAATGTCGTTCAGGATTCCGAGGAGATTCCTGGCCGACGAGTGAGCAACAGTGATGAATTGCTGCGGCTTGGCGGGCAGGTCGGCTTCGAGCGCAAGACCCGTCATATTGAGAATCGCGTTCATCGGCGTGCGAATCTCGTGACTCATGTTGGCGAGGAACATGGACTTGGTTGCGGTCGCTTCCTCGGCCTTTGCCTTGGCGGCTTTCAGCGCCCGTTCCTGCTCCTTGCGCTCGGTAACGTCGCGGATCGATACCGCCACTTGCGCGCCCTCGGAACCGCGCGCCGGGAGAGGGCTCAGCCCGATCTCCAGCGGGAACTCGGAACCATCCTTGCGAACGCCGCGAAGCTCTTTGCCTGCTCCCATCTCGCGAGCCGCTGGCGATCGATGGAACCGTTCCCGTAGCGCCGGATGTGACCGACGCACATCTGCCGGGACCAGTCCTTCCACGGCCTGCCCGATCAACCCATCACGCGTGTGACCGAACAGCTCTTCGCATCTGGCGTTGGCCAATCGGATCGTTCCCCCGGTGTCCACCACCATCAATCCGTCAGGTGCGAGTTCGAGGACGCTCCGGAAGAATTGCTCTGTCTCACGGATCCGCTGGTCAGCTTCCTTTCGCTGCGTGATGTCAGTAAAGCTGACGACGGCGCCGAGAATGGCGCCATCCTTGATGATTGGCGTTGTCGCATATTCGACGGGGAAGCCCTGGCCATCTTTCCGCCACAGAAACTCATCGTCCACACGACGTTCTTCGCCGTGCTGGGCGGCAGCACGCATGGGACACGCTTCGACTGGATACACGCTGCCATCCGCGCGGTGGTGATGGATGAGCGGATGCGCCTGCTGGCCAATCATTTCTTCCGCCGTGAAGCCCAGGAGGCGGCAGGTCGCTGCATTCACGAACGTGATTTGGCCGTCGGGCGCCATGCCGTAAATGCCCTCGTCGGTCGAATCCAGGATGAGCCGCGTCCGCTCCTCGCTGATTTGAAGCTGCTCTCGTTGCGCCGTCAGCTCGTTTTGCTGCGCCAGGAGGCGCAGGTTGCGCTGGAGGACTTCGAGACTCATGGCCGCCAGCGGCATCACTTCGGCCAGAAGCGATTGTTCACGGCTATCGAACGCGTGGAAGGTCGCCGTTTCCACGACGCCCATGAGCGTGTCTTTCGAGAGCAGCGGTGACGCCACCACCTGCACCGGCATCGCTGATCCGAGACCTGACGCGATGCGAAGGTAGTCCGGTGGGAGATTGGTCACCGTGATTGCGGTGCGGTTTCGGGCACACTGGCCAACCAGCCCCTCGCCTACGGCAAAGGTCTCGGCGCCGTCGGCATCGAGGCCGTAGGCGGCGGTTCTCCGCAGCCGTCCTGCTTCTTCCTCGAGTACGTAGAACGCCGCCACACCTCCACGCAGCAAGGGCATCAGGCTCGAAACAAAACGATCGCCAAACTCGGTGAGAGAGTGAGCTTGCTGAAGTTCGCCGATGACTTTGGAGGCGCTGGACTTGACCCATCGCTGCTCGTCGATCGCAGCCGCGCCGTGCTTGAGAACATCAATCGATCGCGCGAGGCTGCCGGTTTCGTCAGTGGACGCGGTAAACGGAACCGATTGGCTGTAATCACCAGCGGCGACGGTCTTGACGGAGCGTTCGAGGGCCTGGATCGGATTGACGATTCGACGAAAGGTCATGAAGCCGAGGACGCCAGTCAGCAGGAGAGCCGCTACGTCCGCGACGACCATTTGCCGTCGCGTTTGCTCGATTGCCGTGAGCGCGGATTGAGCCGCGCTGGTTCCAAGATCCCGGTTGTACGCGATCCATTCGCTCGAGACTCTGCCGAGGCTGACGCCTATTGCCGCGATAGTGTCCCTGAAATACGCGAGCGCATCATCCTTCCGTCCCTCTTGAGCCAGGGCCATCACGCGTCGTGCTTCGATCACGTAGTCGCGGCTCAGATCGCGGAAATCGCCGATCAGCCTCCGGTTGCGCTCGTCGTGAACGTAGGAATCGCCGTACTGCTGAAGGAGCTGGGTGAGAATCCGATCGTTTTCCTCGAAACCGGCGTGCGCCTCGGCCCGCTGGTTGTCGTCGGTCGCCAGCAAGAAGCCGCGCAGATTGATCCGGATTTCGGCAAAGCTTCGGGAAATGTTGCCCAGCACCGCAACCGCCGCCAGCTGCGATTCGGCCACAAATCGGCTGCGCTCTTCGATTCTCGACAGCTGAATTCGCGCAAAGATGCCGAATCCGAGCAGCGCGATCAGCGGTACCGCCAGGAGAAGCAACAGTCGTTTGCCGATTGTCATGGCGATGCCGGTATCACCCATCCTTCGCGAACGTTACGGCACGAGAAGAGCCTTGCTTGTGCAAGTGAATCGCCAGCGGCCCAGGCGCTTCTACAGTGGATTCCACGGTATCCGGGACATCGCCTACGGAAAGGATGGTACGCCCACGGTATTTCGGAGTCGTTCAGCGAACCGACCGAGCTACTTCGCTGCGCCGTGAACGTAGACGTCCCAGCCGAGGTAGTTCTCCCACGCCTCTGCCAATATCGCCGCTGAATGTGACCCGTTCATGGCGGCATGATGCTCGAAGCCGCGCCGGCAGATGACGCGCATCAATGCCTGGAGTTCCGGCACCCGAACGACGGCGCGGGTACCGAACGTCTTCAGCGCGTCATCCGTGAATTCGCCTTCGCCGACGTACGCGGCAAGACGGCCGTTTCTATCGTCGGTTGAAATGCGGCCGAACGTGACCGGGCCGCTCGGTGTCCGTCCGGCGAGGGCGCCCCAGGTGTTCTTCTCTCCGAGCGTCGTACCCAGAATCGGTGCGGTGCTGATCTCGATGTCGGGCACGAACGCCTTCGCCCAGTTGCCGCAGTGGAAGAAGACGCACTTGTCGGGATCGTCGCCGTAGTTGTTGTTCCAGTCAACGAGAGCGCTTGGCTTGCCCGACGCCAGCTGCAGCGCATACATCGCCACGGTTCCAGCAATGTCCACTTCGCACGCGCTCGGCATGAACCTCTCGCTCATCATGCTCATGATCGTGCAGCAGTTCACGCCGTAGTTCTGCTGCAGCGAGCTCCAGCACTGGATCGCGGTCGCGTCGAGATCGAGCCGCTCCATCCACTCAGAGACGATGACGCCGAACTTCGCCATCAGGACCAGCGATTGCGGCGGCGCGCCTGGCGCCGGCGCGTAGCCGCCGATGTCGGCCAGCTTGCCGCGGACGCGTGAATCGTCGTCTCCCAGCTTACGGGCGCCGTCGAGGACTTCCGACAGATCCAGCGTGCTGACGCTGACGCCGGTCGCTTCGAGGAGTTTTTCGCTGTAGCGGGTCGTGTTGAACGCATTGGGCCGCGCGCCGATGGCGCCGACGCGCGCGCGACGTAGACCGCGCACGACCCGGCAGATGCCGAGGAACGCGAGCAACTCCTTTCGGAACGCCGGCGAGGCGATCGACAGCGTGTGTCTTTCTGTGAGCGAGTACTTGATGCCGTACTGATGCAGGTTGTTGCAGACCGAAATCTTCCCGCAGAACGCGTCGCGGCGGCGCTGTACGTGCAGCTGATCGAGATCGTCGGGACACGCCTGCACGAGCACCGGTACGTCGAGTCCGGACAGCTTCAGCGCGTCGGCGACCCCCTTTTCGTCGCCGAAGTTCGGCAGGCAGACGAGCACGCCGTCAATTCGATCACGGTGCTGTCGAAACAGCTCGCCACACGCCTTGGCGTGCGCCCACGTTTCGACCGCGCCGAGCTTGGTGGTGTGCTCGTCGAGCAGCACCGCTCCGATCCCCAGCTCCTCGAACACCGCGAGCACGTCGCGCCGCGCCTCGGACACGAGCACGTCAGGGAAGAAGTCGCGGTTGCCGATGATCACGGCAACTGTGGGTTGTGTCATGGTCCTCATCCTACCTGCGGGCGAACACGCCGAACTCGCCCGCATTCGCCGGCGTAATCAACTCGCAGTCGATCGCCTGCTTCTCGGGTTTGCCGGTCGATCGGGTCGTGATGAACTGGTGCGCCTGATCGATCGCCGCGCGCGCGATTGCTGCCGCCGGCTGGAGCACGGTCGCCTTCATCTCGCCCGCCTTGATCGAGGCAATCGCATCGGGGCTGCCGTCGAAACCGACGACGATGACGCTGCCAAGATTTGCCGCCTTGAGCGCCGCCGCGGCACCGAGCGCCATCGTGTCGTTGCCGGCAATGACGCCTTTGATCGACCGGTTCCCCTGAATGATCGTCTCCATCTTCTGGAACGCCTCATTCTGGCTCCAGTTTGCGCTCTGTCGGCCGGCCATGTGCATGTCGGGATAGCGATCGAGCACGCTGTGGAACCCCTGGCTGCGAACCCCGGCATTGGTGTCGGACTCCTTGCCGACGAGCTCGAAGTAATCCCCCTTCTCGCCCATCAGCCGCACGAATTCCTCGGCGCCAAGCACCGCCCCCTGGTAGTTGTTCGCGATGATCTGCGCGGCGGCGATTCCGTTGGCGTTGATCTCTCGATCGATCAGGAAGGAGGGGATCCCCGCGTCTTTCGCCTTGCGTACGGCCGCAATCGAGGCGTCCGCGCCCGCATTGTCCAGGACAATCGCGCCGACATGCTGCGCGATGGCAACGTCAATCAACTGGTCCTGCTTGAACGCATCGTCATCATGCGAATTGACGAGAACCTGATAGCCAAGCTCTCGCGCGCGCGCCGTTGCCGCTTCCGCCTCTGCCTTGAAGAACGGATTGTCGTGCGACGGCGTGATGATGGCGACGGTCTTCGTTCCGGATTGCGGCGACGCCGACGAACATCCCACGCCCGATGCGAGCACGGCGAGCGCCGCGGCGATGGCTGTGCGGCGCGACAGGTAACGTTTCACGTCAGGACCTCCTCTGAACTTGATCCAGGATCACGGCGACGACGATGACCAGCCCCTTGACGACCATCTGCCAGAATTCCGAGACGCCGAGCAGGACCAGGCCGTCAGCGAGGACGCCGATGACGAACGCGCCGATGAGCGTGCCGGCAATACTGCCCCGGCCGCCCATCAGCGAGGTGCCGCCGAGCACGACCGCGGCGATGGCGTTCAGCTCGAACGTCTCGCCGGTTGCCGGGTGCGCGGCGCCGAGCTGGGCCGCGATGAGGACGCCGACGAGCGCCGCACAGAAGCCTGACATGATGTAGACGCGAATCTTGACGCGACGGACGCGCACGCCGGCCAGGAGCGCCGCCCGCTCGTTGCCGCCAATGGCGTAGACCTGGCGGCCGAACGGCGTGCGCATCGACACGAACATCGCGATTGTCGCGCCCGCGGCCATCAACCAGATCGGAACCGGCAGCCCGAGCAGCGTTCCCGCACCGATCCAGGTGAAGCCGGTGTTGCCGATCGAGGAGTCGCCGGTGAGGTTCGGGTAGGTCGCGCCTCCGGATAACAGCAGTGCCGCACCGCGTGCGACATACAGGGCGCCCAGCGTGGCAATGAACGGCGCGACGCTGAGCCGCGAGACGAGCACGCCGTTCAGGGCGCCGATTGCCATGCCCGCGGCCACCGCGGTGACGATCGCCAGCGAGGCGTGAGGATAGAACACGACACCGGCCGCGTGGAGCACTACACCTTTACTGATCAGGGCGCCGGCGATCATGCCGGCAAGGCCGGCGATGGATCCTACGGACAGGTCGATCCCGCCGCTCAGGATGACGAAGGTCATGCCGATCGCGAGGATGGCGTTGATCGCGACGTGCTTGACGAGAATCGTCATGTTCGCCGGCGTCAGGAACTCGGGCGACAGCACCGAGAACACGATCGTCAGCGCGACGAGCGCGATCACGGCGCGAAGCCGCATCAGCAGCTCAGTGAATCGCATCGCGTTTCACCGGATCGGAAGAAGCGGCTGCGGTCAGCTTTTCCTCCGTGCAGTCGCCCGCGACGTACTCGGCGCGCACGCGCCCACGGGCCATGACCAGCACGCGATCGGCGGCTTCGACAACCTCCGCGAGGTCGGAAGAGGCGAACGCCACCGCCATGCCGTCGGCAGCAAGCGATCGCATCGTCGTCAGGATCTCGGCCTTGGCGGCGACATCGACGCCGCGGGTCGGGTCGTCGAGCAGCAGGACGCGCGGCCGCGGCATCACGCCGCGGCCGATGACGACCTTCTGCTGGTTGCCACCGCTGAGCGCGACCACCGGCGCGTCGAGGCTCGGCGCCCTGAGGCGCAGCGCGGCGGCCAGCGCCTCGCAGGCACGCCGCTCGGCGGCTGTGTCCAGGGCGCCGCGTGGCGCGAGCGCCGTCAGATGCGCCAGCGTCATGTTCTGTTGAACCGTCATCGAGGGGACGAGCCCGGCAGCTTGGCGATCCTCCGGGACCATCGCGATCCCCGCCGCGACGCGTGCGGCGACATCGCGGCGATCGAGCGAGCGGCTGTCGATCGAGACGTGGCCTCCTGCGTCTTGGTGCACGCCCAGCAACGTTTCAAACAGTTCCGTACGGCCGGCGCCGAGCAGGCCGTAAATGCCGCAGACCTCGCCGCTCCGCAGTTGCAGCGAGACGCGGTCCAGCGCGGTTCGTCCTGAGCGCGGCGGCAGCGTCAGATCGCGAGCGTCGAGCACGACCGGGCCGGCGGCAGTGGGCGAGACTTCCCGCTTCGCATGTGGCGGACGGCCGGTCATTCGCTCCACGATCCAGGGAACACCGACTTCGGCGGAAACAGCAGCGCCGACCACCGCGCCGTCGCGCAGGACGGTGATCCGATCCGCGATCGCGAGCAGTTCGTGCAGGTGATGCGAGATGTAGACGACCGCGACGCCGTGCGACGCCAGATCGCGAATCACGTGAAACAGCGCGTCGACCTCTCCAGCGGTGAGTGCAGACGTCGGTTCGTCCATCATCAGGACGCGTGTCTCTGCGACCAGCGCCCGCGCAATCTCCACGATCTGCCGGAGCCCGAGCGGCAGCCGGCCAACCGGTGTGCGCGGGTTCAGGTCCTGCCCCAATCGAGCGAGGGCGGCACGCGCCTCGCGTTCCTGCGCCGCCATGTCAATGGTTCCCCATCGGGTCAGCCGCTCGCGGCCGACGAACAGGTTTTCTGACGCCGACAGGTCGGGAAAGAGTTGCAGCTCCTGATGAATGAGGCCGATTCCGGCGGCCGACGCGTCGCGGACGGATGCGAACGCCACCTCCCGGCCGTCCAACTCGAGCCTGCCCGTAGTCGGAGGCTCGATGCCGGCGAGAATCTTGACCAGCGTCGACTTCCCGGCGCCGTTCTCGCCGATGAGCGCGTGCACTTCTCCCGGTCGTGTCGAAAACGACACGCCGCGCAACGCCGTCGTCCCCGGGTAGACCTTCGTCACGTCGTGCGCGTCGTAGGTCCAGGCCGCTCGGGCGGTCATGGGCGATCTCCGATCGAGAGCTGCACCGGCACGACGAAGGGCAGAACGTCGACGGTGCTCGATTGCCGCCACGCGACACCAAGCACCTGCACGTGGCGTCCCTTCAAGGTCGCCGCGTCGAGATGTTCGATCACGGTCGTGAGCACGTGGTCGTTGAGCGCGTTGGCCACGTCGGCGAACTGGATCTGGTTGGTGAAGTCGGTGAACTGGATGAAGTCGAGCACGTCGCGAAGCGCGGTACCGCGGATCACGGGACCAATCATCAGCAGCGCATCGGCGCGGCCGTCGCCGGGAGCGACGTCGATCGCCGCGGTTCCGACGCGGGAGCTCGTGTTCACGTCGAGGACAACACCGTTGAGCGACACCGACGTCGCGTGGTCGGGGCGGTCCTGGAAGCTCGCAAACTGGACTGCGCGCGAGCGAAGGGTAGGCAACACCCGGGCGTCCCAGATCGCCGCGACATACGTCTTTGCGTCGAACGGTCCGTGCGGCTGCTCCGCAATTGGCCGAATGGTCCACGGTCGGAAGACCGCCAGCCACACAATCGCAACCACGCTTGTCACGGCCCACGCGCGCGGCAGCTTCATCGCTTGCCTCTCGCCCGCCCGTTGACGTCGTTGACCTTCGCCGTCGGTTTGAGGAGCCGTTCGGCCGTCGCGCGATCGGTGATCAGCACGTTGATCCAGCGTCCGGCAAGCGCTCCGCGAATGGCTGCCGTCTTCCGTCGACCGCCGGCGATGCCGACGACGCGCGGCACTTTCCGCAGCGTCTCGAGCTCCATGCTGATGACGCGGTCGTTGAGCGGCGTCGACACGGCGTCGCCGTGCTCGTCGAAGAAGCGCAGACAGATGTCGCCGACGGCGCCGCGCCGGCTCATCTGCCGGAGCTCATGCGGAGAAAAGACGTTGCCGCTCGTCGCCAGTAGCTTCGACGGTTCGACCGCGCCGATGCCAACGAGCGCGACAGTGACCGATTTGAACAGCTCGACCGCCTCCTGTACGTAGCGATCTTTCAGCATGACGCGGCGCGCGTCCGGCGAACCGACGACGCCTGGAGCCGGCAGCAGCGTCGCCGGCCCTGACAGCAGTTGCGCCAGCCGGCGTGTAAGCTGTGTCGCATGCACTTCGGCACCCGGGTTGCCGATGCCGCCGAGGATCTGCACCACCGACGCGCCGGCGGCCCGGGGATTGGGGTGCATCGACTCGACCATCGCGAGCAGCGCCGCGCTCCACGACGAGATGCCGACGACGTCGGCTGGCTTGAGCGTGGTTTCCAGGTAGAACGCCGCCGCTGCGCCGAGATCCTTGACCAGCTGATCCTCGTCGTCCATTGAGTCGACGACGATCGCCTCACGTAGCGCGAATGTCGACTGGAGCGAGTCCTCGAGATCTGTGTGCAGCCCTTTTGGCGCGGCGAAGGAGATCCGGACGATACCTTCTTTCTCCGCGCGTTTGAGCAGGCGCGAGACCGTGGATTGGTGGATGTGCAATCGATCGGTGATTTCTACCTGCCGCAGACCCTGCACGTAATACAGCCGTGCGACCTTGGCCATGAGCCGCAGCTCGTCGATGCGCGCCATCAGGCTCCGCTCCTCGAACGTGCCCGCGCCACGGCATCGCGCCATCCGTCGAGCAGGCGTGCTCGCTCGGACGCGGCGATGCGCGGCTCGAACCGGTCGATCGCGCAAGGCAGGCGCTCGAGCTGTTCGAGCGAGCTCCACGTTCCGGTCGCAAGGCCGGCGAGCCAGGCCGCTCCCACGGCCGAGAGGTCCGTCGAACGATTACGAACAACCGGGCAGCCGAGCACGTCGGCCTGAAACTGCATCAGCTGATCGTTACGGCTCGCGCCGCCGTCGGCGAGCAGCGTCGGCGACGTGGCAGCGATCGCCCGCGTCATCACGTCGAAGACGTCGCGAACCTGATAGGCGATCGACTCGAGCGCCGCGCGTGCAATCTGGGCGCGGCCGGCCCCGCGGGTGAGCCCGCAGAGCACGCCCTTCGCCCGATCGTCCCAGTGAGGCGCGCCAAGACCGGCGAACGCCGGCACGAGATACACACCGCCGGTATCGCCGACCGTCGACGCCAGCGACGCGACGAGCGCGTCAGGTTCATCGCTCCCGAGCAGCCGTCCGGCCCAGTCGACCGCGCCGCCGGTATCGGTGATGTTGCCCTCGAGTGCGTACTGCACCGCGCCTGGAAATGCCCAGGCGATCGCGCTCGACAACCCGGCGGCACGAGCGAGCGACGACGTTGGCGTCATCAAGGACGAGCCGGTCCCATACGTCGCCTTCACTGCGCCAGGCACGAACGCCGCGTGTCCAAACAACGCCGCATGCGAATCGCCGATGAGCGACGCGATCGGAATATCGCCGGCGATGCCGTCATGTGGGCGCGTGACGCCGGCGATGTCCGACGACGGGCGGATGGCTGGCAGGGCGGCAAGGGGGACGCCGAACACCTCGAGCAGCTGATCGTCCCAAGCACCAGCCTTGACGTCGCAGAGCTGGGTGCGCGACGCATTCGTCGCATCGCAGACGTGTACGGCGCCGCCAGTCAGGTTCCAGACGACCCAGCTGTCGACCGTGCCAATGCACAGCTCGCCGTTCGCTGCGCGCGCTACTCCTTCGGGGATCTGCTCGAGCAGCCAGCGTGCCTTCGTCGCCGAGAACAGCGGATCGATGGTGAGGCCGGTCTTCTCGACAATGATCGGCTCGGCCCCGTCGGCGCGAAGGCGGTCGCAGATATCGACGGTGCGACGGCACTGCCACGTGATGCACGGGCCCAGCGGCCGACCCGTCGCGCGATCCCAGACGAGCACCGATTCTCGCTGATTGGTGACGCCGATCGCCGCCGGCGCATGTCCGCCGGCGAGGACGATGCATTCTCGAGCAGCATCGAGGACGCTTTGCCAGAGTTGCTCTGCGTTCTGCTCGACCCAACCGGGGCGGGGAAACGTAACGTCGACTGGACGTGAGGCGCGCGCCACGATCGCGCCGTCGGCGGTCATGGCCAGCGCCTTGGCGTTCGTCGTGCCTTCGTCGATCGCGAGGATGTAACCCACGTCATTCTGATCCGAGGGGCTTTCGCCCCTCGGACTCCCCTACACCGTCGCTCGCTCGCCGCTTCGCCGCTCGCTCCGCTCCGGTGGCTCGCTCGCTGCCGCTCACTCGCTGCCGATCCCGACGAGTCACGACAGCAGCGCCCGCACGGCCGCGGCGATTCCTGGCGCGGTCAAGCCGAAGTGCTCGAGCAGGAACTCGGCCGATCCCGTCGGCGCGAACACGCCCGGAACACCCAGCATCTTCATTCGTACGGGGCGTGTGTCGACGACGACTTCGGCGACGGCGCTGCCGAGCCCGCCGAACACGGTGTGCTCCTCGACGGTCACGATTGGCCCGCGTTCCGCCGCGCGCACGACTGCGTCGCGATCAATCGGGCGGACGGTGGCCATGTTCACGACGGCTGCGCTGATGCCGTCACGGCCGAGCCGGTCGGCCGCTTCGAGCGCGTGGTGTACGAGCACGCCGTTGGCAATTACCGTCACGTCACTTCCCGGGCGAAGCTCGACGGCGCGGCCAACACCGAAGCGATACCCGTCGTCGTGGACGTCGGGCACCGGCAGGCGGCTGACGCGGATAAAGACGGGCCCCGGCGTGGTCGCCGCGAGTCGAACCGCTTGTGCGGTTTCCTTCGGGTCGGCGGGAACGATGACGGTCATCCCCGCGATCGCGCGTGTCCAGGCGACGTCCTCGATCGAATGATGGGTCGGGCCGAGCTCGCCGTAGGCCATCCCGCTGGACATGCCGCACAGCTTCACGTCGCGTTCGCTGTAGGCGAGGTCGGCTTTCACCTGTTCGAGTGCTCGCCCCGTGAGAAAGCACGACGCGCCGCACACGAACGGCAGCAAACCGGCGTTGGCAAGGCCCGAGGCGACACCGACCATGTTCTGCTCGGCGATGCCAACGTTGATCAGCCGGTCGGGGAACTGCGCCCGGAACTGCTTGAGGTTCGACGAACCTACCGAGTCGTTGACGACGGCAACGACTCGGATGTCTTTAGCCGCCAGCGCAGCCAGTGTGTCCGCAAACGCGGTCCGGCAATCGTGCCGCGTCGTCATGCGCGATCCTCCAGCTCGGCAAGCGCATCGGCGAGTTCCTCCGCGGTCGGAATGCGGTGGTGCCAGTCGACGCGGTCCTGGATGAACGAGACGCCGCGTCCCTTCGTTGTCCGGGCGATTACGCAGGTCGGCCGCTGCGATTCGACCGGGAGGCGGGAGAACACATCGATGAGGGCGCCGACGTCGTGGCCGTCGACTTCGACAACGGCGAAGCCGAATGACCGCCAGCGCTCGGCGAGCGGCTCCAGCGCAACCGTCTCCTCGGTGCGGGCGCCCTGCTGCAGCCCGTTGCGATCGACGATGACGGTCAGGCGGTCGAGCCGGAACTGCGACGCCGACATCGCCGCTTCCCAGTTGCTGCCTTCCTGCAGCTCGCCGTCGCCGGTGAGGACGAACGTGCGCCACGCCGCGCCCTGCAGACGCGCGCCGAGTGCGGTGCCCACGGCGATCGGCAACCCGTGGCCGAGCGGACCGGTGTTGGCCTCGACGCCGGGGACCTTGGTGCGATTGGGATGGCCGTTGAGAGGCGACAGCGGTTTCATGAAGCCGTCAAGCGCGGTGGCGGGGAAGAATCCCGCCTCCGCCAAGGCTGCGTAGAGAGCGGCCGACGCGTGCCCCTTGCTGAGGATGAATCGATCGCGGTCAGGGTGCGCCGGGGCGCACGGATCGACCTGCAAGACGTGAAAGTAGAGCGTGGCGAGAATATCGGCGCAGGACAGATCGCCGCCGGGATGGCCGAGGCGGGCGGCGTGCGCCATGCGCAGGCTGGCGCGGCGAATATTGCGCGCGTGTGCGGCGATTGCGGCATCGGGCTCGCGACGGGCGCTCAGCATCGGCCGGCCCGCGTCTCCTGCATAAATATGCTTGATTGAGATCTCATGCAACTACTCGCAGAGTCTACCACGGGTTCGACGAGCGTCGCCGGCGCGTATGCATAAATATGCCCAATTGACATCTCATGCAACAAACCGCAGAGTCACCGAAATGACTGAACGCACCCGGCCCTGCCTCCGCCACCGGCTGGCCATCGCCGTGCTCGGCCTGGCCACCGTCGGCCTGCCGATCGGACACGCGCAGCAGGCTCCCAACGCGCCGCCATTTGG
>Ga0207701_10001204_pt1 | contig 27446 bp, 15 predicted proteins | sample KBSSwiSSwithPhiX_FD_184294 | JGI IMG/M metagenome (GOLD analysis project Ga0207701, IMG submission 184294) | Switchgrass rhizosphere bulk soil microbial communities from Kellogg Biological Station, Michigan, USA, with PhiX - S5 (SPAdes) (version 2) | ecosystem: Environmental > Terrestrial >... | reverse complement strand
GTTGCGGAGCGCGTCGTGACCGATGGCTGTGTTTTCGAAGCCGGTGGTGAGACTAAAGAGCGCATCCTCACCCGTAGCGGTGTTACCATTGGGGTAGCCACCAACCGGTGGAGGATCAACCGCTCGGGCTGTGGAGGAGAGCGTAAGGAAGGCGAATGCGCCGATGAGACTGATAGTTGTGATGATTTTATTAAGTGAGTACATATAGATGATTTGCCTGCGACTATGCGGGTCTGAAGAGGCGCCGAAGCCCCCAGGTCGGGCGGCCCCGCCTGATTTAAACTTCTGTTATGGAACATCTTGCCGAAACGCTGGCTCCAGTGTCAACATTCAATCCGTTCCGTTGGCGAGACGAATGATTGAATGCCGCCGATCTTGGTCGAAAAACTGAGGCGCCCTAGAACCCGCGGAGCAGGTCCCAAATCCGGCGGACATGCTCCTCTTTGGTCAGGATATTTCCCAGACCTAGCCGCATAACCGTGCGGCCGTGGAGCTTGGTGTGGGTCAGATAGCTCTTTCCGGAGGCATTGATGGTTTCTACGATGCGCGCATTCGCCTCATCATCGCTATTGCGTAATCGAAAACAAACGACCGGCATCACCACCGGTGCGGATAATTCGAAGCGAGAATCGGCTTTCACCCAGCTCGCGAATAGCTCGGCGAGTCGAACGTTTTCCTGAAGCCGCGCCGCAATTCCTTGCCGCCCGAAACTCCGCCAGATAATCCATGCTTTCAGCGCGCGAAATCTGCGACCGAGCTGGATCCCGTAATCCATGTAATTCTTTTCGGCTGCAACGGTGTCGCCGCGCAAATATTCGGGCACGAGAGTGAAGACACGTCGCAAGCGTTCCAGATCGCGCACGTAAAGCACGCTGAAATCGAGCGGAACAAAAAGCGTCTTGTGCGGATTGGCGACGATCGAGTCGGCTTCTTCCCACCCAACGGTGATCCATTTGTATTCCGGAAGAATTGCAAAACCGGCTCCGTAAGCGCCGTCGACGTGCAGCCAGACCTTGTGCTCGCGACACACCTTCGCGATCTCGGCCACCGGATCGACACTAGCCGTCGATGTCGTCCCGACCGTCGCAATCACAGCGAGCGGTCGAAAGTTTTGCCGTAAGTCCTTGCGGATCGCCTTATCCAGCGCCGCCACATCCATTCGGAATTCTGAGTCACTGGGGATGCGTCTCACATTGTCTTCGCCGAAACCGAGCGCGATCGCAGCTTTCTCCGCTGAGCTATGGGCCTGGTCGGATGTGTAAATACAGAAGCGCGGAATATCCGTACGACCGGCAATCCCCATTTTTCGCACGGATGTTGCCGCTTCCTCGCGTGCCACAGCAAGCGCATGCACAACTCCAACTGATGCTGTATCAAAAACGACGCCGCCGAATTTGTCAGAGAGCTGCAACCATCGGCGCAGCCAGTCGACCACGACGGTTTCGAGTTCAGTCGCGACCGGTGAGGTCCGCCATGTCATGGCATTCACATTGAGGGGCGCTGAAAGAATTTCGGCCAGAATGCCCGGTGCCGTAGTGGTCCACCCGAAGTAACCCAGGAACATCGGATGTCCCCAATGAGTCATTCCCGGAATAATGACGCGATCAACGTCAGCCATTATTTTCTCGAATGATTCGCCCGTCTCCGGTGCTTCTACGGGCAAGGCAGCTCGAATTGAACCCGGCGGCGCATTCGGCGAGACGCGTAAGCTTTCCATGTTTTCCCGATAGTCAGCGATCCAGTCAGCAATTTGATGAAGCTGTTCGCGAAACGTTTCGGGTGTGACATCCCCGATATCAGAGAGCTGTTTCGTAGCTTCTTTCATTCCTTAGCTAAGGCGCTGCAGCATCTTCATCAGAGTATGTCTCATAACTTCAAGACTCTGACATCCAGTTTTCGGTGGTTGGAAGCCCGGAATCAGACGTTAGACGTCGATGCTTCGGTCCGAACCCGGCCCTTTACGGGCCCGACCAAGTGCGGGTCAGGCCGGTGGGCGCACCAACGGAAAAATGTCTCTGAACTAGAGACCACGTCGCGGGTTAGCGGTGTGGTCAGGGCCCAGCGGAAACCTCGCCGAATAAATCCCAGGTCTCTTTCGGTCAAAACGTCTTCTTCTTTCATCCAGTGAGCGCGGACCAGGGCATCTTGGCGAATGGGCACGGCAAACTCATACTGGTTGGCCATTTCGAAGATGCGGTTGGCGGCATCGGCGGAAGTCATCCGTCCGGCCTCATAAGCCTCTACAGCGTCAACTGAATCTTTAAAGAAAGCGGCGTAGTCAGGGTCTTCGAAATCGCAAAAGACAGCGTCCTTAGTCTTGCCGACGAGGTAAGAAGGATCGCCGGTCCGCGTATAATCGCTCATACCGTTCATCAGATGAAATTCGGCGAGAAAGGTGCCGAGACCAAATACGCGGAGCCAGGCGTTCCATAAGTCGAAGTCGTCCCAGGAAATGAAGGAGCAGTTAACCAGGTCATCATTATAGTTCAGAACCTTCTGCTGTTGCCGATCGACCGCCAGGAAAGCTTCGTCATCGAAATTATCAGTCCTTAACGCTTCCAGTAATGGATCAACCAGCGCCTGAATAATCTCGACCGTATTGAACATCCCCCGGGAGAAGAGTGGATCGATAAACCCCGAGGCATGGGACATCAGGCAATAACGGTAGCCGACGGTTTGTTTGGAGGAGTATTGCAGTCGGCCGGTCGATACCCACGGCCGAACCGCCTTCCCATCTTTGAACTGCTCGGCCACACTGGGATATAGCTTCAGGAACTCATTGAACTCCTGTTCCGCCGGCATGTCCGGCTTCGGATAGCGGCGTGGATCAATGGTCAAACCCACACTAATAATCGGGTTAGTAGACAGCGGATTATTGTTGAATGGGATGACCCAGAACCAGCCGCGTTCGAAACAATGATGCAGCGTGCCTTTGTGATAAGAGAGGGGTAGTGGGTTCTCAGCCTCATCGAAGGGAGGTACATCCACCATGTGGGTAAACAGGGTGCGTGAATGGTGCTTGAGCCGGGTAGGATTTTCGCGTAAACCGAAATGGTCCGCGACAATGCTCCTGTATCCCGTGCCGTCGATCAGATAACGCGCGCGGATCTCTTCGCCCGAGGAGGTCTGAAGCTTTACCCCTTGTTGATTGATCTCAATGCCGGTGACCTTGGTCTTCTGGCGAGGCACGGCACCATAATGGACGGCAAGGTTGTGAAGGTAAGCGTCGGTATCCTGACGGAACCAATGATTCTCGTCCCGAGCACTCGTGCCAAATTGAAGGCCTTCCTTCCGATCGTAGACCTGACCCGGCCGGTGAAAGACATAACCGAAGTGACGTTTGATGCCGCAACTAGTGGCGACGTGTTTGGCGAGGCGCTCGGTGTCGACCAAATGCTCCAACTCAGGGAGTTCATATTTCTCGGCCAGGATTGAAATAACTAGGGAAGTATGAGGGATAGTCGATTCGCCGACTGCAAAGCGAGGATGCTGCTCGGCATCGATCAAAACCACGCTGACGCCCTTCTTACCCAAGATAGTGGCCATCATGGAACCGGAAAGGCCGTTGCCGAGAATCGCCACATCGAAACTGTGTTTCGTTTCTTGCAGGGTCATAGGATCATCCTCCGCGGTTAATGTTGAATCAAAGACGCACCCCAGGAAAAACCGGCGCCGTTCGTGGCAAGCATAACCAGGTCGCCATCCTTAATTCGGCCAGCATTCAGCGCGTCCACGTAGCCGACGACCATGTCTGTCTCCTGCAAATGGCCGTGGTGCAGATTCTCCCTGGAGAATTTCTCAGGAGGAACCTTAAAAGCGTCGCAAAAGGCCTTTAAGTCCCAGGCGGAAAAGGTGGGATAGACGAAGAACGAGACATCTTCCATCTTTTTCCCAGTCTGCTTGAGCACGGCGAGCATGACCTTGCGAAACATGAAGAGATTTATCGGGATCAGTTCTTTGTTGAACCGCTGAATGTCACCGCAAACATGGAGCCAACGTGGGTACTTGCCCCCGATGTCTTCAGGCTTGCGGTTGTGAATACCCGGGATGAACCACATGTCGTGGAGTCGGCCCAGGGTCGCGACCTCCGCGCCGAGGATACGACGCGTGGTCATATTCTTCCTCAGAAGAACTGCGCTGCCGCCGTCTGACACAACAGTAATTGGAAAGTAGTTGTGATTAAACTCAGGCGTCTTATCGCCCGCGACGAGCAATGCTGTATTATAGCGATCGTTGGCGGACATCAATGAGCAAGCGACTTTCAGGGTGGTCTGATAACTAGCGCACCCGCCAGTGTTGATCGCAGTCGCGAAGGCCCGAGTCGCGCCTATCGCTTCTTGAACTTGTCCGGCCGCCGACCAGGTAGGAGCAACGTAGTCTTCTGGAATACTAGAGAAGCCAATAATCAAATCGATCTCTTTGGGATCGATGCCCGACTTGGCGATGGTGAGTTTGGCCGCGTTGATGCAGAGGTCTGCGGCCGTCTCTTTTTTCGCCACATGCAAGGCCTCGATCCCAATATCTTTCTCGAAGTCGACTCCCGCAGCGAAAGTTTCCGTCGGCTTTTCCTCATCCTCAAAGATCTGCGCCAGTGTCTTCTTGGTCTCCGGCAGATAATAGTTTGCCTCCAGAATCCCGATGCTGGCGTTCATAACGCAGTTCTCATTTCGAGTCGCTAATAACGAACCAAGGTAACCGCCGCTGTCGCGCCCATGCCATGAGAGACGCCCAGGATATGATCCCCTTCTTTGACATTTCCGCTCTCGACTAAGGAAAGATAATTAAGTGGAAAATCCGTGCCCTGAAGGTGGCCATGGGACTGGCGATTGACCGCGCAAACTGGAGACACCTTGTCTTCAAACACCTTTTGCATCGCACTCTCGTCTAGCGCTGAGATATTCGAGCAAAGCACGCAAGCCACATCGGAAAACTTCAGTCTATTCCGTTCCAAGAGTTGGTCGCTCATTTGACGGAGTGTTTCGGACTTGGGAAAAGCATCGTAACGCGCTTTGTCCAACTGCATCCGATAAAGCGTGATGTCTTCTGGATGAATGAGCGAGCCGCCCGGGATGTAGCAAATATCGTGATTAGCCCCATCCGACCATAACTCTGTATCGATCACAACAGCTCCTGGCGCATCTCTTTGGAGAACGATGGCGCTTGCTCCATCTCCCATGATGGTAACCGGATCAGCTGGGTTAAGAACGCGGTTACCGGGAATGGTGGTGTCACCAGTGACCAGCAGCGCGGTCTTCATCGATTCATTCTCTGACAACATTGCAGCCGCCGCACTCAGCGCGACCATGAAGTTACTGGATCCACCGCCGCTGAAGCCGACTACGAATGATTTAGTGGCTCCCACTTCGGCCTGAACCTTGTTGCTCATGTTCCAAACCGGGACCAAATATTCCTGCGGCATGATGGAATATTCGACGACAACATCGACCAGAGTGGGTGCAATTTTAGCCTTCTCCAAAGCCTCCCGGCTGGCTGCCACCGCCATATTCGACGCAGTCTCCGCCGCCGCGCCATTGGAGAGTGGGATTCGGTCAATGCCGAGTCGGGCCGCAACGTCAGAGTCGACGTTAGCACCTTCTTCCCGAAAGAGTTCCGCAACCGAGCGTTTGTGCTCAGGGAAACGACAACACGCAGCCAGAATTCCGACGGGGGCCTTCATGAATGCCTCTACTCGGTTGTGACGGGCAGGCAAAAATTTGTCAATCCGCAAATCAATGGACCGCCAACTTTGAACACAACCCTCTCGATTTATCTCTATTCATCTATTACCACCAGATTCCCGCTTTCGTATCTCTTTTTCGCCATCCTGCTCGGTCCCGCGATGGCGCAACACACCTCCGCAGCCCCCAAATCGCCCCACGGGATGTTCGACATACTAAGCGACCAGGTTTCGGAGTCACAACCATGTTGGAATAATCCCGCGATCGACGGGGTACGTTGGCGGGGTGGCTGGAATCGGATCCAGAAAACCGTCGACGGAGGTCTCCCGACCTGGCGGGGGGTTGACGGGTTCCCAGCGCAAGTGGCGGGTAATAAATTCGTTAGCCGTGCATGAAGCGGTTGCAAAGGCGCTGAGAATTTGCTCGACAAGATCTGTCGCTCCCGACAGGATGCGAAAATGACAGCGAATAATTCCAACAATGGCAGCAGCGATGTGAAGGAGAAGATTCGCGCGTTTATACTTGAGTATGCGGCGGATCGAGGCCTGAAGGAATTGAAAGATGATGAGCCAATCCTGACGAGCAACATCATCGATTCTCTCGGTTCCTTCCGGATGATCGGGTTCCTCGAGGAGACGTTTCCTCTCACGATTGAAGACACCGACATGGTGCCGGAGAACTTCCAGACGCTGAATGATTGTGAGACGTTTGTCTTCGGCAAGATAGGAATGCCTAACGGCAATGCCGAGCCTTCCACTGCGCCTGCCGAGCTGGCGACAGCGGGTTAACGATACAACACTTTGATTCGGCCTGGAGCATTCACGGCCGAACCTGCTCATCAGCGGCCATGGCCGTCTGAGCAATCGTGGACTTATCCGAAACCTCCCCCTCTGACCGAGGCCACATCGCACGCAGGCATCTCATCTTACACTGGTCGGGATACCTGGTAACGACCTTGGAAAACTCCTGTAACAGGTGAGAACCGATCGCCTGCATGTCAGGCGACTTGCCAAGATAATTTTGCGGTACCGGCGTGCCGAAATGAATTAAGAATCTCCACGTGGCGGTTTCCGCGATCAGACAAGGGATTAATATGGCATCGGCCAATTGAGCCAATCGGACTGCTCCGGTTGCCATTCGGAACAATTTGTCTTCAAACGGTATGTCGACTTGGAGCCCGCGCGCCGGATCGAGCATAACGACTAACTTCCTGCCCGGGCCGAGGATCTTCCGGAGATGCGCGAAGCGAGGCATCGGGATTAGATCTTCAACGAAGACAAACAGCGGGATGTTACTCGGCGGGCTTAAACTGTATTGATAGTCTGCCAGACTTTGCAGCGCTTCCGATGGTCTTGTCCGGACGCTGGTGGCAGCGATGCCATGCGCCCGCAACCAATAGGGAAGGACTTCGAAGGGTCCAAAGTGTAACGAAGCCAGCACGACGGCGCGGTCTCCGTCGCTTGCTGCATTCAGATTCTCTTCACCTTCGAAACGACATCGACTCGACCATCGCGCGCTGGAGAGTCGGTCTGGCCACATGAAAAGAAGTTGTGAATGATAAAGGCCAAAACTCTGCCGAAGCAAAAATCGCCACCGGTTCGGTCGCCATGACTGTGGGAAACGTTGCCAATGACTCCATGGCTTGCGCACGCCAACTCGCGCCAAGTCCCAAAGTGCGGCAAGTGGCCAAAGCAAAATGCTCAACACGGTGGGCGGGAGCAGGCGCTCACAGAATCGCACAAAATAAAAACTGGCCCACCCGATCGCGAGCTTGATCGGTGCGACCACCTTCTCTGCGAGCGATGCTGACATATTCGCTTCCTTTTTGTTCTAGGCTAACCCAGCGTCTCGAAAAAGTTCTAGGACTAGCCTCCGAAACAGGCGCGGACTACTGAGCCACGAGCATGGTCAGCCGCATAGTTAGCCGTCAAGAAGATTCCAGTTCTTGCCTAACGATGCGTTGCCGAGTTTGCCCGCTCAGGAGGTTTTGCCAAGTGCTTCGCGCAGGCCCGAGGCGCGCGTGACTCGTCGGGAGATCGCAGCGCGCAAAACAGTTTCCGGCGCCCAGATTTCGACTTGTTCCCGAGCACGAGTTAGTCCGGTGTAGAGTAATTCACGCGTTAGTATGGGCGCGTCGAAGTCCGGTAGAATCAGAAGAACCCGGGCGAACTCGGAGCCCTGACTCTTATGCACAGTCATGGCAAATGCCGTCTCGTGTCTCGGCAGACGTGAGGGCAGAAAACGCCGCAGCTTGCCCTCGGCAGAGATGAAAAAGGCCCGCAACTCGCCATTATCCTCCGGGTCAGGCAAAATGATGCCGCTATCGCCGTTGAAGAGTCCCAAATTGTAATTGTTCTCGGTGATAGTGAGCGGCTGACCGCGATATGTGCCGGCCGGATGCGGTGTGAGCAAGCCGGTCTCGGTTAGAACCTCTTCCGCGATAGCGTTCAGGTTTTCGACTCCAAACGGACCCTGTCGTAACGCGCAGAGAATGCGAAACTGTTGCAATCGCGCGAGTGCCTGAAGCGGATCATCCGTTTCCAGGCACGGGCGAAATTCCGTCACAAGTCGCTCACGCAACGCACTGGGAAGTTTTGCCGCATCCGGCAACGGTTGCCAACCTGCTTCGCCGTCAGCGTTCTCCTGGAGAGCAGCCAACGCAGTATCTGCGTCACCGGCATTTACCGCCGTGCTGACGCGATAGATGCCGCCGGTGGGCGCGAACCGGTAGTTTTCTCGCAACGCCACGACCGCGCCAAAAAGCGGATCGTTAGGCTGAGCGCTTTCCGCCGCCGCACAAATGTCGGCCAGGACACTGCCGGCTTCGACCGATGCAAGTTGATCGCGGTCGCCGAGCAGGATCAAACGCGCTTCCGGTCGGACCGCGTCGATAAGCTTCGCCATCATCGCGAGGTCGATCATTGAAGCCTCATCAACGATCACGACATCAGCGTTCAGCGGATGTTCGGCGTCGTGGCGAAAATAGGGTGAGTTTGGCAGATAACCGAGCAACCGATGCAACGTTGTTGCCTTCAAAGTTTGATTCACTTCACGGACTGATTCCGTCAGGCGCGCGGCGGCTTTGCCAGTGGGTGCGGCCAGCGCAATGCGTAAGTTTTCGCCGTTCGACTCCTTCTGAAGAAGCGTGAGGATGGCCATCACGGTCCAAGTCTTGCCGGTGCCCGGACCGCCAGTGATTACGGTAAAGTTGTTCGCGACAGCTCGAGCGGCGGCGACTTTTTGTAGATCGGTTTCGTCGCTTGCGCCTGTCGAGTGATCGCCAGCGGCCCGGCGCAGAAGCGCCTGCGCCAGTTGTTGCTCGTATTCAAAGTAGCGACGCAGATAGAGCCGATTCTTTTTGTCGAGGACGAGCGGCGTGAAATCTTCGGGCGCTCCGACAACTCCGCTGGCGCGAAGGGCTTTCTTAAGCTTCGTGGGAGTTAGCGCTTCCTCCAATTTGACGATCTCTTCCAGGGGCACGCAGATATGACCTTCCGCCCTTCCTCGGCTGGCGCACATTCCGGCGAGTCGCGCTTCGTCGGCGCCGGCGCGGGCCAGTCGTTGCAGAAAAACGCCGAATTGTCGATCGAGCGCGCTGAAATCGGTTTCGTCGTTCATGAATCGAAAATCGCGCTGAGTTTCTCGACAAAGTCGCGGCTCAACCGCTCGAAGTGGACGCCGTTCTCCGGGTGTTCCGGATCGATGCCGCGCAGGAAAATGTAGAACGCCCCGCCAAAATGCCGGTCGAAATCGTAGTCCGTTTTGCGTAGGCGCAGATAGCGATGCAGAGCCACGCTGTAGAGGCAAAGTTGAAGCGTATAGAAATTGCCCTGCATCTCGGCCGCGAGCGTGGCGGGTAGATACGCAGCGGTCGTCGATCCCAGCCAATTGGATTTCCAATCGATGAAATAAAACCGGCCGTTCTCTTCAAAAATCAGGTCGATGAAACCGTTCATGAATCCATTGATCGGCTGGAATTGGAGCCGCCCGATTTGCAGCGGGATCTGCTCGAGGGCGAAAGCGGCCGCCAGCTTCGTGGTAGTCAGGGAATGGATGGGAAATGAAAACTCGAGTTCAGCTTTGCGAGAATCGTTAGGCACATCGCGCAGGCTGAAACGATCTTTTCCATTGGAAAGCGGTAGCCTTGCCAGCTGGTTGACGCTGCCCGTCACGATATCATCGAACCCGTCGATGCCGTACGCCCGGAGATGCTGCGCTGTAATTTCAGGCGCACTCGTCAGGTGCGCGAAATCCACCTGCTCGAGAATTTCGTGCAGACAGGTGCCGGCGCGCGCGCCTCTCGGGAAGGCGTGAATGCCGGTTGTATCCGGCGGCTCTTCCTCGACCCCCCCCTCTACCAGTAGATCTTCGTCGAGCAGATCCGTTTCGCGTCCGCTGACCAGGCGAGTGAAGCTTGCCGTCCCCCAGCTCCGATCAATGTCCCCCGCGAACGCACGCGGTTGCAGAGTTGCCTTGATTTCGCCATTCGGCGGCGTCCAGACCGTTGACGTCGCTTCCGGTAATGCCGCTATTGCGATGTTATCATTGGAAAGAATGTCGGGTGGCAATGCAGTACTGCTTCGGAGCAGGTAAGCGGGACCAGACTTGTCTTCCTTCCTGGCCGCTTGCCAGATCATGGCGCAGCGATGCTTCGCCCGAGTGACCGCGACATAGAACTGTCGCAACAATTCCGCGAGCGATTCTTCTTCCCGGCGCTCCAGGTGCGCCTTGCTATCCGACAAATCAAGGGTGAGCCGATCCCCCGCCTTCGGATCGTGAAAAGCCGGCCGCGGTCCGCGCGAAGAGTACCACCAGACATACGGGCAAAACACCACATCAAACTCGAGTCCCTTGCTCTTATGGACAGTGATGATCCGAACCGCCTGCTCATCACTCTCAAGCCTCAGCTCGTATTCTTCGCGTTCGATGAATTTGATTCCCTCCATCTCCTGCCCGAGCCATTTCAAAACGCCATTCATGCCCAGCCGATGCTCGGTGCAGGCGGTGTGCAGAAGTTCGGCGAGATGCAGGAAATTCGTTAGGCGCCGCTCGCCATCGGGATAACTAAGGAGGCGTCGTCGCACGCCATGTTCGGCCGAGAGTTGCCGCAGCATTTGGATAAAGCCGCGCTCCCGCCAGGTTTGATGGTGCTTCTGGAACCGGAGCACCTCGATCTCCCAGGCGCGATCATCGCGAGTGAAGGCGTCGAGATCATTGCCGGTGCGACCAAGCGCATCGGTGCAAAGTGCCGCACGAACAAATTTCTCGTAACTTGGTTGCGCGACCGCAGCGAGGACATCGCGTAGCTCACGCGCTTCGTGCGAGCCGAAGATATTCGCGCTGCTGTAGAGCACGCTTGGGACACGGCGAGCGCGCAACGCATCTTGCACATTTGCGGCCTGACCGTTCGTGCTCGTGAGGATCGCAATGTGTCGCGGTTCGAGCGGGTCGCCTCCGATGCAGGTGTTGCTTGTCAGTAACTGCACCACCTGTGATGCCACCGTTTGCGCCAAGTTGGCTTCTCGATCCGCGATCCAGAGTTGAAACGGCGGCTCTTGCTTTCCACCGATCAAGAGCGGTTTTTCATCCGCTTTCGGTCCCGGCGAGACACGATCGAATTTGATCTCGTCGAGCAGGAAGGGTTTTTCGCGATCGAAGATTGTATTGACGGCATCGATGAGCCGGGTTTCCGAGCGCCAGTTTGTCGTGAGGGTGAATTGTTCCGTCGCGGCCGACGCCGCTTTCATGTAAGTGAAAACATCGGCGCCGCGGAAGGCGTAGATCGCCTGCTTCGGGTCGCCGATAAATGCCACCGGCGCGCTGCTGCCGTCGTAGATGCGAGAGAAGATCGAATACTGCACCGGATCGGTGTCCTGGAATTCGTCGATCAACGCGGCGTGATAATTTTCTCGAATGGATTTCGCCAGCTCCGGTCCATCGGCGGAGGCGAGCGCTTCATCGAGCCGGGTGAGCAGATCGTCGAAAAACAGAACGTTGCGGAGGAGTTTTCGTTCGTGGAGTTGGGCTCGTGTCCACGCGAAAAATTCCACCAGCAACGCGACGCCGAGTTCCTCTTCCAGCTGAAGCAGGCGTTCGCAGTGATCGAAGACTTTTGAGGGCGGTTCAGGGTAGCCGGCCCGAACCCGTTTCGTGATCGTGCTTCTCGCAAAGGACTCCAGACAATCCAGCTGTTCGACCGTTCCCCCCTCGTCGCACAGACAACGCGCCAGATCGTCAAGCAAAGGCAACATCTTTGCTGGCTTAGCGTGATTATGAAGTGCCCAAGATCCGTCGGCGAAAAGGTCGCGCAGGTTTTTCTCATCCTGCCCCCAACTGCGCCGCAGTTCTGCCAACGTACGACTTATGTCCCGAGCTATTTCGCCTAACGAGCGCGATTCTTCGGGCAGAATACAGAGAGTCGGGTTGCGCGTCAGCTCCCTCAAGTGATCGGAAAGTTTGTCGGGCGTGATCTTTTTCCGAAGGGCAAGCAGGGTCACGAAACGCTCGCCTTCGTAAAAATGGATGCGCCAGAAATCATGCGCGATTTCGCGGAGCAGATCCGATTGGTTCGTGACCAGCTCCGCGTCGAAAAGGGTGCCGCTCTCGAAGGCACGATCGGCCAGAACCCGCTGACAAAAACCGTGGATGGTGTAGATCGGCGCCTGATCGAAGTTCACCAGCGCGGCTTCAAGTCGTGTGGCGGCAGCGTAACGGTGCGGGTGTGTTTGCAGCAAACTGGAGAGGAATTCGTTGTCCGCCCTGCCGGACCGAAAGGCTGCGATCGCGTCTCGCAGTCGGGCGCGAATCCGTTCGCGCAGCTCGGCCGTCGCCAGTTCGGTGAAAGTCGTGACCAGGATGCGGTCAATCGTCAGCTCTGGTCGTTCGAGCAAAAGGCGCAGAACCAAACCGGAAATCGTGAACGTTTTCCCGGTCCCGGCGCTCGCTTCGATTAGCATTGTGCCCGAAGCGATATCGGTTCGCAGCAGGTCGAATGGTTTACGATTTTTCATTGCGCATCGCTTTGATCGCGGGGGCAAAAACCTCGAGAGCTAGTCGTTCGAATTCTTCGTCGAGTGGGTCGGCCACATTGCGAAAAACGAAGCGAAAAAATCGATCGTCCGCTTCTGGCTTCTCGCCTTGGTCGGGCTCCCATTGTTCCGGAGAACGGCGCCATTTTTTCTGGGCCAGCTCGAGCGCTGACAAATTCCCTTTCGGCTTCAATGTTCGCTCGGCCAAGACGAGTGAGCTTCGTGGGAAGAATCGCAACGGGTCGCGCAAGCCACGCCAGAAAAGCTGGAGCAACCGACCGAGATGCTCTCGCGCGTCTTCGGGCGCGATGGTTAGGAACGATGCAAGGTCTGGGCGATTGTCCTTATCCGCTGTGATGAGCACCGATTCCGTCGCGCAGTCGATATTGGCGATCAGGTGAGTGATCCAGGTGGTAAGCAGATCCCTGGGTTTGCGTGTCGTTAGGCGACGATGCACCAGACGTCCGTCGTGAAGGTTTTCGAGCCGCGCGCTTACCGAAAAATCATTGATCGTGAGCTGCAGCGCCCGAGTCTCATCCGGACCTTCGCCGAGATGTTGCCTAACGAGTTCGGCGAATTCCTGTGCGGCGTCGGCCATTTCGCGGAGGCGAGCGTCACCGGCGTGTCCCGGCGGCAGTTCACCGGTTGCCCGGAGCATAGGAAGCGAAGCAGCGAGTGAGTCGCCGCGCAGTGCGCGCGTGAGCAGGTCTTGCTGGAGGTGGTATTTGGCAAGGGAATCGATTTCGAGCGGCTCCGATTCTTCCAGCATTCCATCCATTCGCGGTAGGCGGAGCTCGAGCCGCTGTTCGATGAAGAATTTCGCTGGATGCCCGAAGAAGCGGATCAGTTGTGCGGCGTCGAGCTGGCGCCACTCCGCTTCCGGCTCGCTGATTGATATGGCAATAAAGGGCGGTGGCTCATGGCGTTCAGCATTTGCGATCTCGCTTGCCGCACAATTTTCCGTCGAATAGCTGAAGAGTTCGTCGCCGCCCTGGAAATAATCCGGACTGAACGGTTGCAGCCGGTGTTTCCTGACCAGCGGCATCGAATCAGGGATCGCGAAATTGCCTTCTGCGTAATCGAGCAACTCGCTCACGAGCACGCTCGGCGGAATGGCGCTGTTGTCGCGGCTCGATTGACCGACATAGCTCAGGTAAAAAACGTTGCGCGCGGAAAGGAGCGCCTCCAAAAACAAGTAGCGATCGTCATCGCGCGTTGTGCGATCGCCGGGACGCGGGTCTTGCGCGATTAAATCGAACCCTGGCGGCCGATAATGGCGCGGGTAATCGGTGTCATTCATTCCCACCAGACAGACGACACGAAACGGCACCGTCCGCATCGGTTTCAGCGCGCAAAACGTGACGCGACCGACGAGAAAGCCGGATCCGCTCCCACTCTCCGAGAGCGCATTTTCGAGATGCGCGAGCAACACATCAAGTGGCACGGCTTCGTCGAAGCCGGAGAGCACGGCGGTTTCGCTGAGCGACTCGATGACCCGCCGGAGGTGGCGCAGTTCAGGTTCGCGTTCATCGTCCGGCGGGAAAAAACGAAACGTGATTTCCCGCAACGTTTCCTGCCAGGCAAGCAGCGGTCGCGGTTGTTGCAAATCAGCGGCCGTGCTGAAAAGCGCTTCCGCGAATTCAACAAATTGCCCAAGGGTTTCGGCGCTACTGCCTTCGATCTCATCGAATGCCAGGATGCCCTCGAACAAGTTTTCGCCACGCGCCCGCGCCGCGTAGCCGAGGAGCAATCGATCGAGACCTGCGCGCCAACTATTCTGGGCGAAGGCCGGAAGTCCCAGGTCCTTCCGCTGCGCGGCATCGATGCCCCAGCGAATGCCGGCTTTGTCGATCCAGGTGCGAATGATCTCGAGGTCGGAATCAACCAGATCGAAGCGGCGCAACAACGTGCCCGACTCCAGAATGCTCATCACGCCGCTGGCGGTGAAACGGCTCCCGGCCGTTTCCAGAATGCGCATGAATGTGTCGACGACATCGTTCTCCGCCCGCGTCCCCCGATCCGAAATGCCAAACGGAATGCGGAGCGCCTCGGGCGCGGTGTCGAAGACCGCCTCGATGAACGGAGCGTACTGTCCGATCTCGGGCGCCATCACGACGATGTCGTGAGGTTTCAAATCGGGCTGCGCTTCCAGAATGGCGAGCAATTGATCGTGCAACACCTCCATCTCGCGCATGGGGCTGTGGCAGGAATGGAATTGGAGGGAACGATCCTTGTCGGCGACGGGCCGACGTGCATGACCCGTCGGATCGTGCACTTGAAAAATATCATGCTGAATCTGCGCGAGGATGGTGTCGTTAGGCGGCGCTTCAAACCGGTCGTGTTCCTCGACCGCATCCAACTCCGTCACGCTCTCAAGAAATTCGCGACCGATTTTTCCAAAGGAAGCGAGGAGTGGATTTCCCCGCGCAAATTGCAGATCGAGCTGCAAAGTCTCGGGCGCCTTACGGCGAGCACGGAGTTCCTCGCGTTCAGAGCGGATATCGCTCCACCATTCCGGAGTCGGGCGCATCATGAAGAGGTGCACTTCAGTGGCCTCCGCCAGTTCCTGGAGAAAGTGGGTGTAGAACGGCGGTAACATCGAGATTCCAAAAAATGAAACGCGCTCGGGCAGCGGCGCGGTAGCCTTCTCCAAGGCATGCGTGAATTCCTCCGCCAGAGCCGGCGGGTGTAATCCGGGCGCGGTGCGGCTCATTTCCCGCCAAAGAATCGCCTGCCAATCTTTTCCCGAGCCGCGTTCCCAATCGAGAATCATCCCCGGTCGAAAAGCGAGATACTGATCGAAAGAGCTGGCAATCTTGCCCGCGAGCTGGAAGCGTCGCAGCTCTGGGCGGGGTTGTTCAAGGTAGCGTTGCAGCTCAGCAAACTCAGGCCGGCCCGCGAACGTCGGAAGCAACTTCATGATGCGCCAAGTGAGATTTTCGCGTGAGTAAAAGCGAGCGGCGGCTCGGCCGGGCAACGCTTTGTCCATTAGTCCGGCAACGAATACTTGCGGAAAAAGGAAGGAAACGTTGGCGCAGATCTTTTGCCGGACCGCGAGCTGTTGGGTCAACCAACGTTCCAGACCGAGAGTCGGGATAACGATCGCCTCAGCGGCAAACGGATCGCGCAGCGGAGATCGCACCATTTGTGCGAGCGCGTCGGCGAGAAGCTCAAGACGATTGCTGGTGTAGAGGTGGAGGCCGGCTTTTCGATGCACGTTTTCGCCACCATATCACATCGCGTAGGACAAAAGTTGTCCGACTAAATTGGTTTTTTCTCGCCCCAGGATCAAATCTACTTGCACTCCTCGGGTTAGCTCCGCTACAGGTAGGACATGGTACGTCCGATAGCCCTGACTCCATCAGCAGACCGCACTCGCAAGATTAAACCGGCAGTCGCCGAACAATTCTCGCGCCCGCCTCTCGCGCGTATGATGCAGCTGCACGCTCAGCTCCAGGCGAGAAAATTCCCGAACTGCCGCAAGCTTGCGGACGAGCTGGAGGTCTCCTCCAAGACGATCCAGCGTGACATCGAGTTCATGCGCTACTCGCTTGGATTACCGATCGAGTATGACCAACTGCATTTCGGTTTCGTTTACACGGAACCGGTCACCAATTTCCCCAATATCCAGGTGACCGAAGGAGAAATCGTCGCGCTTTTTGTCGCACAAAAGGCGCTCGAGCAATATCGCGGGACGCCCTTCGAGGCGCCGCTAAGGGCGGCCTTCCACAAGATAGGTCACGGTCTGAAGGACAAAATCACTTTTAGCTGGAGCGATCTCGATGCGGCCATCTCATTTCGCAGTGCCGGACAGAGCAAGGCGGACTTGGAGGTATTCGAACTTCTTAGTCACGCGGTGCTGAACTCGGCTGAGATTGAGTTTGGTTATCGAAAATTGCGCAGCGCCTCAGCCGAAACCCGTCGCGTTAGGCCTTATCATCTCGGTTGTGTCGATAACCAGTGGTATCTTTTCGGGTTCGATCTCGATCGCCAGCAGCTCCGGACGTTCGCGCTCCCGCGCATCTCTGAGCCACGGCGGACGGGGGCCCGCTTCAAGCGGCCATCGAATTTCTCGATCGGAAAATTTCTCGACTCCAGTTTCGGTGTTTTCCAAGGCAACGGCCGTATCGCTGTCCGCATTGTCTTTCAGCCCTTTGCCGCGCAGCTCGTGCGCGAGCGGATGTGGCATCATTCACAACGGATAAAAGAACTGCGCGACGGCAGGATGGAATTGCAATTGCAACTCGGCAGCCTGGAGGAAATCGAACGCTGGATCCTGAGTTGGGGTGACCAGGCGGAAGTGCTAGAACCCGTGAAACTGAGAGAACGCCTCGCCGAAATCGGGCGTAAGTTTGTCGCCGTCTACGACAATAAATAACTAGCGACAAGCGTTCCTTGCCGGATTGAAGAGTGGAGATCGATTCGATCTCCGGGGAAAAAGGATAGTAGTTGCTTCCTAATGTACGGTAAGCGTAGCATCCTCACTCGTGATGCTGCCGAGTTTGTTAGTGACGACAACTGAATAAAGACTGCCATTGTCGGCTATAGTGGTCGGCGGCGTAGTATAGAAGGCCCTTGTCGCTCCTGTGATGTTTTGGCCGTTCTTGCGCCATTGGTAACTCAATGGGGCTGCGCCAGTGGCAGTGACAGTAAACCTTGCCGTTCTGCCTGCGGCAACTGTTGTATCAGCCGGCTGAGTTGTAATGGAGGGCGGCAGCTTGACCGTCAAAGTGGCGTTATTGCTCGTCACACTACCTCCGCCATTGCTAACCATTACCGAAAAGAGTGCACCGTTATCGGCAGCCGTCGTTGCCGGGGTGGTATAGGACGCGCCGGTCGCCCCAATGATGTCTTCGCCGTTCTTGCGCCACTGGTAGCTTAGCGGAGCACCGCCCGTCGCTGAGACGCTAAATTTAGCCGTCTGGCCGAGCTTGACCGTTTTATTGGCCGGCTGGTTTGTAATCGAGGGTGGCACTGGCGTCGGAGTAGGCGTTGGGGTCGGGGTCGCAGTGGGGGTCGGCGTTGGAGTAGGTGTTTCGGTCGGACTAGGTGTCGGGGTTGGGGTATCGGTCGGGGTAGGTGTCGGTGTGGGAGTGTCGGTTGGAGTTGGCGTGGGTGTATCGGTCGGACTTGGGGTTGGAGTTGGCGTGGGCGTATCAGTCGGACTTGGAGTCGGCGTTGGAGTTGGGGTAGCTTCTACGACTGTGATCTCCTGATCCACAGGGACATTGGTTAACGTCTGACTAACGCCACTCGGCCAATGCAAGGTCACCTGATCCACCACTAGCGCTTGGTCCAACCCGAAATGAATCGGAGCGGCACCTTGAGATAGGAAATGTCCGGTGGCCCCATTCTGTTCCCGATATTGCACCGTAGAACCGACCTGAATGGTAACTTTGACCCCTAATCCCTGCCGGTTACTGATCGTCCCAACGGGTTCAATTTCCAGCCAGGTGTTACCATTGCCGCCGTTGTGGAAAAGGAACTGCGGTCCCTCATTAAAGTCAGTGTTATCCTCGCCATTGGTAATGAAGAGATCAAGAAACCCATCCTTATCAAAATCTCCCCAGGCCGCGCCTCGTCCGCGGCTTATCACGGCGTCCGCCACGCCTGTGCTACTCGCTACATCGGTAAATGTCCCATCTTGATTATTCCGGAAAAGGTAGTTCGGACCTTTGCCGACGGGGTCGCTCCCTGAGTTGACCACATAAAGGTCCAGGTAACCGTCGTTATCAAAATCTCCCCATGCTGCCGCGCGATTGTTTACGACCAGACCCAGACCAGCCGCGTCGGTTACGTCCGTAAATGTGCCGTCGCCGTTATTCCGATAAAAGGTCTGCTTGAGGTTGCCGTTGTCGGTTCCCCGGGAAATAAAGAGATCGAGGTCCCCGTCATTGTCATAGTCGCCCCAAGCCAGGGAACGGCCGTTTACCAAAGGCTGAATTCCGGCCTGGGCGGATACGTTAGCAAATGTTCCATCTCCGTTATTTCGGAGCAGGATATCCGGCGGAGGATTATGTGCCTGGGAATCGGTGCAAAAAATGTCCGGAAATCCATCGTTGTCATAATCCACAAACACGCATTCGATGTACTGCAGGCCAGTCAGGCCTGCTTGGGCGGTGGCGTCGGTGAAGGTTCCATCTCCATTATTTCGATAAAGAACCAAATCGGTTTCAAGGTTGCCGAGCAAGAGGTCAATATATCCGTCATCGTCATAATCGCCCCAAGCCACGCTTCGTCCGCGGCCCCACGTATTGATAACCCCGGCTGCCGGAGCAACATTAGTGAACTGCGCCCCTCCCAGATTTTCTGCCAGCTCGTCCTCTTTCGTGCCTAAGTTATGCCCAGCTCCAGCTCCGTAAGTAATAAACAGATCCAAATCGCCGTCATTATCAAAGTCAGCCCAAGCGGAGCCATGACGGTCGCCTCCTTTACCAATTCCGGAAGTCCGGAGAACATCCGTAAAGGTTCCATTGCCATTACTCCGATAAAGACAGGAGGGCCCGTAGAGGTGATTCTCCACAAAAAGGTCGAGATCCCCGTCGTTATCGAAATCCCCCCAGATTGGATCTCCAAAAGTATAACCGCTCGTCTTTAGTCCTGCGGCAGTCGTAACATCTGTGAAAGTTAATTCATTCTCTCTCGCATTGCGCCCGGTCGTGCGGCCTGCAAATACCCAGGAACGTGCGGCCAGAATCAACAACATCAGTCCAGCGGTGCAGACAATTGTCTTCGACATACTATAGCCGCCCCTTAGAACATCGGGCCATCCTGGCGCGGCATTCATTTGATGCTTGTTATTATTCATTTTCAGCCGCATGAACGTCAATGCACCGGTGGCTGAACCAGTTGCGACTTTTTTGTTCTGGGCAGGGTAAGCCGCGGCTATCTCAGCGCACTAGATTGATGTAATCGAAAATCAGCTGGTAACTGTTGCTATTCCCATTTTTCCCTGTAACCGAAAATTGGAACTGGCTGTTACCCGGTTCTGAGAACGTTACCCTGCCAAGGTCTAAAACCGTATAATCAGCTCCGGCGGAATAGGTATCTTGAGGCGATCCCTGATTCGTCCCGTCGATCGCAAGCTGGAAAATCCCGCTCCTACTGCTCTTCCTTACCCCAACTTTAATATCGTATGTCCCCGCGACCGGGACTGGTACACGATAGGTGGCGAGGTCGCCCACATTTGTAGCGTTGAGAATAATGCCAGATTGCCCACTCATATTTGCATCAGTGATACGGCGGAGCGGCGCTGTCGCCGTCACATGCACCTTCTCCGCTTCAAAGTGAGTAGCCAAAGTCAGCTCGATGTAATCAAATGCGAGCTTATAGTTACCGCTCTTCGGATCACGTCCTGCGACCGTAAACTGGAATGACTGCGGTCCTGCGCTTAACGTAACTGTTCCCAGGTCGCGAGCGCCATACCTAAGAGTCGGTGTGAACTCATTCTGTGGGTAGCCTTGAGGAGTGCCGTTAATTGCAAGCTGAAACACCCCTTCGTTGAAGTTCGTCTCGGTTCCAACACTCACATCATAAATTCCCGCCACCGCGACGGGCACAGTAAAGTTGATGGATTCGCCCTGACTAGTCGCTTGGAGAAGTATTCCCTTGCCGCCACTCAGATTCGGATCGGTGACGACGGTGTAGGGAGAGTTCGTCTGGATCGGCAGCGACTCGACTTCGGGATGAGGGTCTAAATCGATGTAATCGAAAATCAGCTGGTAGCCGCTGCTATTTGCATCGCGTCCGGAAACTTGGAACTGAAAAGTATGGTTCCCGGTTTCGGCAAATGTCACAGGGCCAAGATCCAGAAGGTTGTAACCAGGTACGGGCGAGTACTCATTTTGAGGCAGTCCCTGATTGGAACCATCGATCGCAAGCTGAAACATGCCTTGGTTGCTATCCGTCTTGATCCCAATCTTCACATCATAGGTTCCGGCCGCATTGACCGGGACGGTATAGGTCACAAAGTCGAACACCTTTGCGGCCTCGAGTAGTCCGGCCGAGCCGTTGCTCGTGAGCGGATCGTTGCTGAAGACCACATAGGGTGTTCCAGGCGATGTCTCGTCTGCTAATGATTCCGCCTCAAAGTCGTGCAGGCTGATGACAAAGTTGAGGGGCGCGGTGCCGGTTCCGTTGATGGGGTCAGTCGCAAAAAGTTGAATATGCGGTGGCGGTTCTTTCTTGATCGTGTCGATCTTATCCAACCACGGACGGAATGAATGACCGGCGGCAGGCGGACGAGCCGATATGTCTTCTTCTGAATGCGTGTGCCGACCAAGCAGCCTTCCGGTGGATACGCCCGAGATTGTCGCCTTTTGCCGATCGAAAACCAAACCGCCTGGCAGGTCTTGATTCAAAAGCCCCTTCAAGCCGAGAAAATCAAAGGAGTCAGCATGCGCGTCGGCAGTTATCTGGTAAAAGAAGAATTGATTTAGAATCAGAGGTACAGTCGACGGGCTATCAATGACGGGCAATGGGGAGGTCACAAACGTAAATTCCAGATAGGACTGTGCGGTTGACGTTCCGTCGGTTAAGGCAACTTGAACGCCGAAGTTCTGGACCGCGCCGTCCTCCGCGGGAGTTACGATCCCGGAGATAAGACCTGTCCCTGGGTCTATGCTTAGTTGCTGATAAGGCAGCCCGGTAGCGCTGAATACAGCATTTGGGCTGGCATTGGTGGCCAGCACTTGATAGGTAAAGGGCTGGCCGGCTGCTCCCGTGACTCGCCCTGTTACGCAACTGCTGCTGATAATATTGGGAGCTACAAGTGTGGAAGGATGTGGGGCGAAGTAAAAACTGACATTTTGTGGCGGCCCTGTGCCTTTATCGTTCGACGCCGTAAATGTCACCAGAAACCCTTCTTCGGGGCTTGTCGGCACACCCGAGATGATACCTCGGATGTTATCAAGCGTAAGGCCGGGGGGCAAAGCTGTGCTGGTAAATTCCGTTGGACTGTTTGTGGCCGTGATTTGGTAAGTAAACTGTTCACCTACCCTGCCTGCTGGTGCTCCGCCGCCTATCGCGTAGATGGTATTGTTTATTCCAGCCGCGCCAAGGTCACGGCGGGCCGTGGGCATCGAAGTGCCCACCGCCCACGTATCGGTCGCTGGATCATAAACGTTAGTCGTCGCGAGCGGCCGGCCATTTGTCCCGACCTCCGTGCCTCCTAAGACATAGACCTTACCATTTAGAACTACAGTGCCTGCTTCCGTCCGATCCGGAGAAGGTTCGGATGAGGGCAGAGTGGTCCACGCGTTACTAATTGGGTCGTATTGCTCGACCGACGTCACAGCCTCGTCATGATTTGTTTGTCCGCCGACAGCATAGACTTTGCCCGCGAACACGATAACCGCAGGAAGTCCCCGGGCGGTGTTGAGAGGTGCCAGGGTGGTCCACAACCCCATGCCATTATTGGCGGCCGGATCAAACACTTCGACGTGATTTTGGGGCGTAAAGAGAGGGCCGGAATCAATTCCCCCGACGGCGTAGAGAAGATGATTCACCGGATCGACACCCACTCCTACCTGCAAGCGCGGGAAAGACATGGATGGCAGGTTAGTTATCCATGTGTTCGTAGCCGGGTCGTACGCCTGAACAGTGGCAAGGGCATCCCCTCCGCAGCCCTGGTCGGTCGCTCCTCCGCCCACTATGTAGATAACGTTGTCGAGGGTAGCAGCGGTTGGGCGCCATCGAAGCGGAGGTGGGATAGGTTGCAAGTCGCCATTGTTGCTGCTGATCCATGTATCACTCGCCGGATCGTAGGCCTCAACGATGTCAACTGTCGTACAGTCCTTTAGGACGGCTCCGCCCATAACATAGACTCTAGTAATTGGGTTGAGGCTGGAATCGGTTCCTGAAGCAGTTGCGAAACCAGCGCGAGCGGTCGGCATGGGTGCCTGCACTGTCCATGCAGAATGTGTCGTCGTATCAAAGCCTGTGTTTACGTCCAGGAAATGCAGGTCGGCCGGAGTAGTGATAACGGGGACACCCGTTTGTGCCAAACCAGTCGTGACCTGGGCGAGAAAGCAGCTCGCTACCACCAGTTCGAACATAAGCCGAACCGCAGTCCAGCCGCGATCGATTGGCGGATTCATGGGTATCTTTCTGGCTTTGTGTAATGAATCCGTTGCCCTGCCGTCAAGAATATTCGGTCGACCCGAGGTGGTTATCATTACTGCCCTTTCAGAGTTCGCAATAACCCGGCGTATTTCTGCGTCAGTGAATGGTCCGGGCCTAAGTTCTTGCGAGCGCGCTCCTCGGCTCGCTCGACGATGTCGATGGCCTGCTGCTTTTTGTTCTGATGGGCCAGAGCGGTCGCGAATCTGACCGTGAAATTTACGGTGTCGGGATAGTCCCACCCAAGCCTTTCTTCCATCAACTTCAAGACCTCCTCGACCCGAGTCTCCGCTTCTTCGGTTTTGCCCTGCCCAATCACCGCTACGGCCAGGTTGCCGCGACTATTCAGGGTTAAACGGTGTTCCGGCCCGACCACTTTCTTTTCGATCTCAATGATGTGACGGCACTCTTTTTCCGCCTCCGAATACTTGCCTTCGTCATCGAGCATCTCGGCAAGGTTATTGCGCGTATTCAGCGTATGCGCGTGTTCCGGGCCGAGTACCTTTTCCTGAAGCTTGATCACGGCGCGGTATTCGGTTTCTGCCAGTGGGTATTTGCCATCAGCTTGCAACGCCGTGGCCAAATCCATCCGATCATTCAGCGTGACGGGATGCTCTGGGCCATACACTTTATCGTCGAGTTTGATGATATCGCGATACGCTGCTATTGCCTCGGCATACTTACCCTGATCGTTAAGTGAATTAGCCAGACCGATGCGAGCGGCTAATGTCCGAGGGTGTTCGGCGCCGATAACCCGTTCATCCAACTTAAGCACTACGCGGTACATTCGCTCAGCCTCGGCATACTTGCCTTCATGGTAGAGCGCGTTAGCGAGGTTATAACGGCTGAGAAGAGTATCCGGGTGTTCCAAACCAAGAATCTTTTCCCTCAGTTTGACGACCTGGCGGGCCTCCGCTTCAGCCTCTACGTGCTTCTCTTCTTCGTTCAGCGCATAGATGAGTCTATGGCGACTGGCCAGAGTGTCGGGATGTTCGGGGCCGAGAACACGAGAACGAATCTCGATAACGCCACGAAATAGTTTCTCCGCGACAACGTAATTCCCCTGCGCGAATAAAAGATCGGCAATCTCATCCTGCAACTTTGCCCACTCTTCGGAATTGCGTTTGACGTCGGTAAGCGGTTCCGCCTCGCGAAAATATCCCATCGCCCGCGAATATTGGATCTGGGCCTGCGCTGACAAACCTGCTAATTCCAGCGCCTGAATTACGGCCTTCGGATTGGCTGGCTTGGCTTTCCTGGCTTCGCCCGCGGCTTGGACGGCTAAACGTTCCGCTTCGGCGTAGTCCTTCGCCACATAGGCGGCATTCGCTCGCTCGTAAGAAGACGCGTTGGGGGATCGCCTGAGATAGGCCGCGAAGGGCGGCAGCCTTTCGCGTAATTGTTTTACGTCGATCCCGAGTTGGTTCGCCAGCTCGGCGTAAACGTCGTCCTGTACTTTCTTCTCACCGGGTTGGCATATTTGCGCCTCGGTCTGAGCGAACTCCATCACACCTTTTCGAAGCTTTTCGATCTCCGCCTTCATCCGCGCTCGGCCGCGTAGCTGCGCTGTAAGCAAAACGCCGCTGAGCAGGAGCAGCGCGAGCACCGCTGCCATAGCCCCCGCAAATACCGGATTGCGGTGCGACCAACGCCATAATTGTACCGGCGGCAAGACCGGGCGGGCCACAATTGGTCGGTGTTCCAGCCAGCGCTCCAAGTCTTCAGCGAGATTGGCGGCGGATTGATAGCGGGCAGCGGGATTGCGCTCGAGGCACCGCGCACAGATCGTTTCCAAGTCCGCGTCAGCCCTTTTGACTAACGAACGTAGCTTCGGTGCGGGTTTATCCGCGGCCTGGCGGATAACTGCAAGCGCATGCTCCCCCAGAAATGGCGGCCGACCTGCCAGAACATCGAACAGAATCGCGCCGAGACTATAAACGTCCGCCGAGGCTGTTAGATTCGCCGCCGGACCTTCCGCCTGCTCGGGTGCGATGTAACCGGGCGTGCCGAAAATCGTGAGCGTCCTCGTCAGGTCGCTCGATGCATCGAGCCATTTGGCGAGCCCAAAGTCGCTCACAAGCGGTTCGCCACGGCTGTCGAGCAGGATATTTCCCGGCTTCAAGTCACGATGGAGAATGCCTTGCCCGTGTGCGTACTGCACGCCGCGCGCGACCTTTGCGATCAAGCGCACCACTTCCCGCGGGTTGTCACGCAAAGCTGGGGCAGCGTGCTGCAAGCTGCCGCCCGAAGCGTACTTCATGCTAAAGTAGGGCACGGCGTCTTTGCTTTCGCCTACTTCGTAGATCGGCAGGATGTTAGGATGATCAAGGCTGGCGGCCGCCTCGGCCTCCCGGCGAAAACGCGCCAGCGTATCGCGTGAGTCGGCGTGATAACTAAGGACCCGCTTCAATGCCACGACTCGGCGTGAGTGCCGTTGTCGCGCGCGATAGATGACACCCATTCCCCCGCGCCCAATTTCTTCCAGGATTTCGTAGTTACCGAGCTGCCATTGCGTGTCTGGAACTTCTATCGCCTCGAGCGTCTGAGCGAAACTCGTCGCATCACAATTTACCTCGATCATACCACTCTCTAGCAGGCAGCCGAGGCAAAGGCCGCGAGAGATATGAGGCAGACTATGACAGACAGGGCATTCCTTGGCCTGGGAAGCGATGTCCGCGAGCGAGTCCGTTAGGCCGCAGGTGTTCATCGGGGGAAGGTAAGAGTTAGGGGTTGTTGGCTTGGCATGAGCAAAAGAACGTCAAATAAGAGTTAACTTTGCCTCCCGGCAGCGAGGGCGGAACAGAGATAACGTAGCTCGTCATCGATGTCCGTTGGGTTCTCGATCGTTTCAGCCACCTCCTCGCGTAGCAGCTGGCGGTAACGCAGGCGCATTTGATGCAGCAGTCGCTTGATCGCGGACGTCTCGACTCCGAGTCCTTGCGCGAGCGCCTCGTAGGATATGTCTTCCCTGTCGGCCGCAAGCGAACCGCTCAGCGCATCGAAGACGCGACGGCGTCCATGGCTTTCACATTCTTCGCCCAAGCGCCGCAACGCGCGCTCTGCAACAGTGGCGGCCCAGCGCACATCGAAAATCTTTTCCGCCGGCCATTTTTCGATCACTGCCGCCGGGATCGAAAGACGCGAGGGCGCCTCCGCCATCCAGTCATCCCATGAAACGAATTGCATTTCGCCGCCGCGCTTTTGCGCGGATTGCTTTGCGAACGCATCGATCAAAAAATTCTGCAGCGCGGTGAGGAGCAGCGAACGAAAGCGCCCGCGGCTTCGATCCGCCTGTCGGAGTAGATCACCCTTGAGCACCATCAAAAAAAAGTCCTGGGTCAGATCCTGCGCGTCGGGGATCGAATGCCCTTTTCGGCAAACGAAGGCAAAAATTGGGCGCCAATAAATTCGGCAAAGTTGGGCAAGCGCCTCGCCTGCCTTGTCTTTGTCTGAATCCCCCTTGAGAGAAGAGAGAATCAGGCTCCAGCGCGTCGTTGTGAAATGACGACCGGCGCCATCTGCCTCCGCCGAGGCGTGGGATGTCATGCTCTGATATCCTGTAAAGCTCCGCAAAATTACGCAAGTTCAAAATTTAGTTTAGACGTTAGGCAAAATGTTCGCGCCTGGGGAGCCACGCGGGCTGCGTCAGCGGGAAATTCCACTCTCGGCTGCCGAACGGTTGTCTTCATCGGCCAATATTCCTGCCAGATCTGGCGAAAGGGAAATTCGCGACGCGCGACCGAACATTTCCGCCAGCGCTCGTTCTTCACCCAAACTCGTTCCGATTTCGGTGTAGGGATTGTTCCGGAGAGCCGAAACCGCAGACCCGGGCGGGCCTGCGGCACGGCATGTCCAGGGGTTGCTCTGGGTGGACAATCCGGGGGGAACAACCGCCTTCAACCTGACCGATTTTCATCTTCATAACTGTTTACGGATTCTGAACCCCGAAGTTTCAAAAAAATTTGAAGATTTCTGGTTTTAGCCGGGCGAAGGGATGCGGCGATGTCCCCAAGGGGCCCGCGACGTCTGGAAACAGTGGCGTTTCCTCTTTCGAGGGCAGTCGACGTCGGGAGAGCCTGCGCGCCGCGCAAGAAGCGCTACCGAAGCAAGGCGGACCGATCGAACGGTCGGACCGAACGCGCCTGCTATTTCGGGAAATCGATTGCCGGGGCCGGACGGGCTGCTTGTGCTCCGAGTTTGACCATGACGATTAGAGCCTGCGGAGAGTAATATACGTGATTCACGTATATCATCCTCACGGACGGAACCTATCTATCTTCGGGCTGCAGCCACTCCGACCGCCTGACCCGGGGTGGGCATCACCAGAAATCGGAATCCTTCTTCTATTGCACCGTAAGCGTCGCACTGTTGCTCGTGAGGCTGCCGACGTTATTAGTAACGACTACTGAATACCGGGAGCCGTTGTCAGCTATGGTAGTCGTTGGCGTTGTGTATGAGGCTCTGTTCGCTCCGAAGATGTTTTGGCCGTTCTTGCGCCATTGATACTGCAATGGGGCAGCCCCTGTGGCGGTGACGGTGAACTTCGCCTTCTTGCCGCGTCTAACGGTGGTATCGGCAGGTTGAGTAATTATCGAGGGAGGTAGCCTTACGGTGAGAGTCG
>Ga0207701_10001203_pt1 | contig 27459 bp, 30 predicted proteins | sample KBSSwiSSwithPhiX_FD_184294 | JGI IMG/M metagenome (GOLD analysis project Ga0207701, IMG submission 184294) | Switchgrass rhizosphere bulk soil microbial communities from Kellogg Biological Station, Michigan, USA, with PhiX - S5 (SPAdes) (version 2) | ecosystem: Environmental > Terrestrial >... | reverse complement strand
GCCGAGTAGACCCCCGCCAGCGAGAAGCCGACGATTGCGAAGCGGACTAATTGGCCAAGCGTCTGTTGAGCGGAATTCGAAGGCGATGTCATTTCCGGCTGCTTGCCGTTTCAAGTGGAGCGGCTACAGCGCGAAACATGCTGAAGCGCAAGGACGACGTGCCCGTGGAACGCATCCTTGCCTTCCTCGAGCGGCACTGGAAAGTCATCATCGTCGCCGCCTGGCTCATCACCTGCGCGTGGTGGGCCTATCAAAGATGGTCGAACATCCTGACGTTCAACCTCGGCGACACCGACGACAACATGCGCATGATGCAGGTCCGCGCCCTCCTTCACGGGCAGGACTGGTTCGACCTCAGGCAGTACCGGCTCAACCCGCCGTTCGGTGCAAACATACACTGGAGCCGGTTGGTCGATCTTCCCATTGCCGCGATCATCCTGCTTGCCCGACCCTTCGTCGGCGGAGCGGACGCCGAGCGGATCGCGGTCGCGGTTGCTCCGATGCTTCCCTATCTCGTGCTCCTCTTTGGCGTCGCGCTGACTGCGCGAAGGGTGATCGACCGCAGGGCCTTTTTCCTTCCGGTGCTCGCACTGATCGTCGCCGGCCTCAGCAACAGCATGTTCATGCCGGAGCGCATCGATCATCACGGCTGGCAGCTAGCGTTGCTCGCTGTCAGCGTTGCCGGGCTCGCCGATCCAAGGGGCGCGCGCGGCGGGATCACGCTGGGCATAACCACGGCGCTGTCGCTGGCGATCGGGCTGGAGATGCTCATCTACCTGGCGATCGCGGGTGCCGCAGTCGCGCTGTTCTGGGCGATCGACGCCGGTCAACGCAGGCGCGCGATCGCTTATTCCGTCAGCCTGGGCGGCGGTGTCGCCTTCTGCTTCCTCGTCTTCGCGTCCTACGCGAACCGGCTGGCGGTCTGCGACGCGCTATCGCCCGTTTGGCTATCCGACATTCTGCTGGCGAGCGCGCTGCTTCTCGGAATTGCCTGGTTCAGCCCGGCAGATTGGCGAGTGCGTTTCGGCCTGCTCGCCGTTGCCGGCGTTGTCATTGCGGCCTTCCATGCTCTCGCATGGCCGCAATGCCTGGGCCGGCCCGAGAATGTTTCGCCGGAGACCTATACGCTGTGGCTCAGCCATGTCCGCGAGGCGCGCCCTGTCTATCGGCAGACATGGCAGGTCGCGACGCTCATCCTCGCGCTTCCGGTCACGGCGACGATCGGCTGGGCGCTCCTCGCCTGGCGCAACCGGATCGACGGCGACCTCTTCAGGCGCACGGTTGCGGCATGGGTCCCCGCGCTTGCGGCGCTGCTCCTGCTCTTCTGGCAGGTGCGCACTGGACCCGCTGCGCAAATGCTCGCGGTCGTCGGTGCGGTCGCAATCATCTGGGTGCTTGCGCCCTATTTCGAGCGAGCACGAAACCCGTTCGTGCAAGTCCTGGGGCTGGTCTCAATTGCGCTCGTCGGATTGGGCGCGGTTGTTCCCCTCGGGCTCGATTATGCGCCGCAGCGGAAACTGACGCCGCGCGAAATCCAGATCGAGCGCGCCAACCGCCTTTGCAACTTCATCGGCTCTTATCATCCGATCGCGCTGATGCCGAAGGGCGTCGTGTTCACGTTCATCGATCTCGCACCGCGGCTAATCACCGTCACCCACCACGATTCCATCATGGGCCCTTACCATCGCAACGGAGAGCAGATCGTGGACGCGATGAAGGCATTCCGCGGAAGCGCGGACCAAGCACACCAGATCATCGAAAAATACCACTCCGACTATCTGCTGACCTGCCCCATGTCCTCGACCACGACGATCTTCACATCGGAGGCGCCGAAGGGCTTCTACGCCCAGCTCGAGAAGGGGCAGGTTCCCGCCTGGCTGACGCCGGTGGAATTGCCCAAGGATTCGCCCTTCAAGATGTGGAGGATCGTCCGCTAACGTTCAGGCGAGGACGTTCGGAAAACTCTGCTTCAGGCCGTCGACGACGAACTGCGCGGCAAGGGCCGCGAGGATGACACCCAGGATCCGGGTAATCATGGCTTCGACCTTCTCGCCGATCAGCCGCATCAGCGGGCCGGCAGCGAGCAGCGTTACGAGGGTGATGAGCATCACTGCCGTGATTGCCGCGAGGACGACTGCGATCTCGAATATATCGTCCGCGCGGGACACCCACAGCATCGCGCTCGCGATCGAGCCGGGGCCGGCAATCATCGGGATGGCCATTGGGAAGACGGAGATGTCCTCGGTCTCCGGCGTACGCTCGATTTCCTCGGCCCGTTTCTCGCGGCGCTCGGTACGACGCTCGAACACCATGTCCAGCGCGATGAAGAAGAGCATGATCCCGCCGGCGATCCGGAAGCTGGCGAGACTGATCCCGAGCGCCTGCAGCATCGGCTTGCCGAGCAGGGCGAAGAACATGAGGATCGTCCAGGCGATAAGCGATGAGCGGATCGCCATCGCTCTCCGATGTGCGGGCGGAGTTCCCCTGGTGAGGCTTGCAAAGATTGGTGCGCAGCCGGGCGGATCGATGATCACCAGGAAGGTGACCAGCGCCGATCCGAACAGCTCCATCATTTGGGGGGTGCCGCGACGTTCTGATCGAGGATCACCCGGTAAGCATTGCCGTTCCACAGCTTTGCTTGGAAGTGGCGCGCGCCGTTTGCAGCCACTTTCCACTCGTAGATAAGCGTGCCGTCCGCGGACCTTCCCTGACCGGCTTCGCCGGGCGGCTTGCCGGCCAGCCGTTCAGTGGCGACCGTGGCCTTGCGATAAGCGGCACGGACTTTCGACAGATTCCTGCAGCTGGCTTTGACGACCTTCGCCTCTTTAGGCTCGGCCATCGGATCCGAAAGCGCATCGCCTCCGTCATAGACCCAGCGCCAGCTGGACGTTCCTTTCATCCACACAGTCGTGAAATATCCGTGGCCTTTGCCTGCGCGACCCCACGGACCACGGTTGATTGCAGTGCGTCCGTCGCACGCAACCCAGCTCTCTGCGGGCGCCCAGTCGATCGACTTTGGCGGGTCCTTTTTATCCTGGAGATATTCCTGCGCCCAGACGGCGTTCGGGGCGAACATGACGGCGTCCTCGGCAGCCCATTTACGGAATGCTGTCCATTGGCCTTGGGTGTGGGCGTCGCTGATGAAGGCCCGCTCGGCATCGACGGCGGTCACCACCGAAGCGGCTGCCAGGAAGAAAAGCATCAGAGTCCTTCCCGATCGGGCAGGCCGGCGCGGCGGTGCGCCGCAACGACCGTGTTTCGAAGCAGCATCGCGATCGTCATCGGCCCGACGCCGCCCGGCACCGGAGTGATTGCGGTTGCAACTTCGGCTGCTTCGTCATAGGCAACGTCGCCGACAAGGCGGGTCTTCCCTTCCTCGGTCGCGGGCACTCGATTAATTCCAACGTCGATCACGGTCGCTCCAGGCTTGATCCAGTCACCCCGGACCATTTCTGGGCGACCCACCGCTGCAACCACAATGTCCGCGCGACGAACCACCTCGTTCAAGCTGCGAGTTCGGGAATGAGCGACGGTCACCGTTGCGCTCTCGCCGATCAGGAGCATCGCCATCGGCTTGCCGACGATGTTCGAGCGGCCGATGACCACCGCGTCCAAGCCCGCAAGGCTGCCGAGCTCCTGCTTCAGGAGATAGAGGCAGCCGAACGGAGTGCAGGGCACCAGCGCGTCGAGGCCCGTCGCCAACCGGCCAGCATTGACCGGGTGAAAGCCGTCAACATCCTTGGCCGGATCGATCGCGGCGATGACTCGAGCGGAATTGACCTGCGGCGGAAGCGGGAGCTGCACCAGGATCCCGTCGACGCGGTCGTCGGCGTTGAGCTGCTCGACAAGTTCGAGGAGCTCCGCCTCGCTCGTCGTGTCGGGGAGGTGGTGGGCGAAGCTCTCCATCCCGGCCTCGGCGGTCGCCTTGCCCTTCGAGCGGACATAGACGGCGCTTGCCGGGTCCTCTCCAACGAGCACCGTCGCAAGGCCGGGGGATCGGCCGGTCGCGTTCCGGAACTCCGCAGCGGCAGCGGCGGCCTTTGCGCGGACAGCGAGCCCGGCCGCTTTACCGTCAATTCGCTTCGCGGTCATACGCCCTGATAATAGAGGCTGCGTTCGGCTCCATGCAGTAGCATCTGCAGGATCTTGATCAGCAGCAGAAGCACCAGCGGCGAAAAGTCGATCCCGCCGAAGTCCGGAAGGACCGCGCGGATCGGGCGATAGAGCGGCGCCGTCAGCTTATCGAGGGCCACTGTGATTGATCGGACCGCACCGGAGCCCGTGTTCAGCACGTTGAAGGCGAACAGCCAGCTCAGGATGACCTGGATAATGATGATCCAGGCGAGGACGTTGAGCAAAAGGTCAACGATGTCGAACAGCGCTATCAGCATGGCCGCCGCTTAGCGGTGTTGTGCAACTGCGGCAATCACGGCGCGAAGCGGTTCGGTTGCGCCTCGGCCAAGACGATGGAGAAATCGCCGCCCTCGTCCTCCCACTCGTCGATCGGGGTCCAGCCGCCCGCAAGAAGGAGCACGCGCGCTCCTCGCTTGCCGTATTTGTGGCTGTTCTCGGTGTGGATCGACTGGCCGGCGGCAAAGGAAAACGACTTGCCGGCGATCGAGAAGCTCACGTCGCGCAAGGCGACGAGATGCATTTCGATCCGCGACAATATGTCGTTCCACCGGGCTTCGTGGCGGAATGCGTCGACAGGGATATCGCCGCCCAGCTCCCGGTTGATCCGGTGGAGAAGGTTGAGGTTGAAGCGCGCGGTCACGCCCTCCGGCTCGTCATAGGCTGCGAGGAGCCGCTCGACGGGTTTTACCCGGTCCATTCCGATCAGAAGCAACGATCCCGTCCCGAGCAGCTCGCGGAACTGGCGAAGCAGGTCGGTCGCGCTTCGCGGCACGAAATTGCCGATGGTCGAGCCTGGAAAGAAGCCCAGCTTCGAAAGCTCGCGAACCTCCGGCGGCAGCTCAAACGGTCGCGCAAAATCCGCGGCCACGGGAAGGACCGGCAGGGCTGGGAAATTCCTGCGCAACGCAGCTGCGCTGGCGTCGAGATAGTCGGCGGAAATGTCCACGGGGACGTAGGCGGCGGGCGCAATGGCTCCTAGAAGAAGCGGAGTCTTGGTGGCCGATCCGGCGCCGAACTCAATGACCGCCATGCCGGAAGGAATGGTCCGGGCAAGCTTCGGCATGATCGTCTTCAGAAGCGCGGTTTCCGTCTTCGTCGGATAATAGCTTGGAAGCTTCGTGATCGCGTCGAACAGCTCGGACCCCGCGTGGTCATACAACCAGCGGGCGGGAACTGCCGGGATGGATGCCGAAAGCCCGGCGAGGACATCGTCGCGGAATTGAGGGTCAGCAGTCTCGGGCAAGCCTCAAGCCCGTAAATTGCCAGCGCGCAGTGGGCGGGAAGAAATTGCGATAGCTCGCCCTGGAGTGGCCCCGGGGCGTTGCGCAACTCGCGCCTTTCAGGACCAGCTGGCCGCTCATGAACTTGCCATTATATTCGCCGACCGCGCCGTCTGCCGGGGCAAACCCGGAGTAGGCGGCAAAAGCGCTTCGGGTCCACTCCCAGACATCGCCGAAAATCCCGCCTCCGGGCCGCGGGACGACTGCTCCAGCATTGTCGAGCTGGTTACCGATCGCCAGGTCCGCCGATGCCGCGAAGCTTTCCCACTCGGCCTCACTCGGAAGCCGGGCGCCCGCCCAGCGCGCGAACGCATCCGCCTCGACGTAACTCACGTGCGCGACCGGCGCGCTCCAGTCGATTTCGCGCCGGCCGCCGAGCGTGAACTCGCTGCCGTCGTCGCGCCAGTAGAGCGGCGCTCGAATGCCCTCGCGGCGTACCCAATCCCAGCCGTCGGAGAGCCAAAGGGACGCCGTGTCGTAGCCGCCGTCGCGCATGAAATCGCGCCACTCGCCGTTCGTCACTCGGCGATTGGCGATCTCGTGACGCGCCAGGAACACCCGCTGTCGCGGCCGCTCGGAGTCGAACGAGAAGCCGCTTTCGCCGGCGCCAATGTCGACGATTCCCTCGACGCCGCGATGGAAGCTCATCGGCTCCGTGGCGAAACAGGCTGGTGGCGGCAGATCGCCATAGGCCGGCTCCAGCGGATTCTCGGCCAGCGTCGCGAGGATGTCGGTAAGAAACAGCTCCTGGTGCTGCTGCTCGTGATTGATTCCAAGCTCGATCAACTCGAGCTCGGCGGGTCCAAAGGATGGCAGCGCGCCGAGCAATGCTTCGTCGACGTAGGCGCGGAAATCGCGGACCTCATCCAGCGACGGTCGGCTCAGCATTCCTCGCTTGGGCCGCGGATGGCGGTCGCCTTCGCCCTCGTAATAGCTGTTGAAGAGATAGGGGTAACGCTCGTCGAAGAGACGATAGCCGGGAACGCGATCGCGAAGGATGAACGCTTCGAAGAACCAACTGGTATGGGCGAGATGCCATTTCGCCGGAGATGCGTCAGGAAAGGGCTGGATTGTCGCGTCCGCGTCAGAAAGCGGAGCGGCCAGGTCGAGCGTGAGAGCGCGCGTCGCCGAATAGCGCTCGGCAAGGGCCGAGGGAGTGTCGTCTATCGGGTGGCGCCGGGTTGCCAAAGCACGTCTCCCCCCTGTTTCGCGGCGACAAAACGCGCCGCCACAAAAAGAAGGTCCGAAAGCCGGTTGAGATAGGCGAGGGCCTGGGCGTTGACCTGTTTGGCCTCGGCGAGCGCGACCGCAGCGCGCTCGGCCCTGCGGACCACGGTTCGCGCCAGATGAAGCGCGGCCACTTCAGCTGACCCACCTGGAAGGATGAAGCTGGTGAGCGGTTCCAGATCATCATTCATCGCGTCGATTTCATGTTCGAGCCGGCCAACCTGAGTTTTGACGATGCGCAGTGCGCCTTGGACTTCTCCCGGTGTCGCAATGTCGGCGCCAAGGTCGAAAAGCTCGTTTTGGATCAGGCGGAGCTGTTCGGCGAGGCTGTCGTCGCGGAGCGCGGCGATGGCCATGCCGATCGCTGCATTGGCCTCATCGACCTCGCCGATCGCCGCCATCCGGGCGCTGGCCTTGCTTACCCGCGATCCATCCACCAGCCCGGCGGTGCCTTTGTCACCGGTCCGCGTGTAGATCTTGTTGAGCTTGACCATGTTTATTTGCCGGCGGTTCCGGCGACCACCAGGATCAGGATGACGAGGATGATCGCAACCGCCTGAAAGAGGACGCGCTTGCGCATCCACTGCTGCTGTTGCTCGCTCGATCCAACACGGCCCTGGGCCATGGTGAGGACGCCGCGAACGAGGACGTAGGCGGTTGCAGCCATAGCTGCGATCAGAAGCGCGACCAGGAGGATTTGCATCGCGCCTATTTAGGCGTCTGAGAGACGAAAGCCAGCCGGCAGGCGGCCCTGGCGCAGCTCTGCCGCGAGCACTCGTCCGTCTATCCCGCTTTCGCGAAGCGCGGCGAGTGTGGGTGCCTTGTCGCGCTTCGCCAGCCGGCGGCCGTCGTCATGGGTGACGAGCTGATGGTGGAGGTACGTCGGCTCAGGCAGGCCAAGCAGCGTCTGCAAAACCCTTTGCACGGGCGTCGATGAGCGAAGGTCCATTCCGCGGACCACGAGGGTGACGCCGCTTGCGGCATCGTCGACCACGCAGGCGAGGTGGTAGCTTGCGGGGGCATCCTTTCGGGCAAGGATTTCGTCGTCGATGTCGGCGGCAACGGCTTCGAATTTGGTGCCGCCGGCTTCCCTCCAAACGGGCAGCCCGGCGCGTCCGATCGCCCTGGCTGCATCGAGACGCCAGCTGTGGGGAGTGGTTTCGCGCCGGTCGGGATCATCGGGCAAACCACGGCAGGTGCCGGGATAATGGGCTTGGGAAGCGTGCGGAGCGCTCAAGGCAGCCGCGATATCCGACCGAGTGCAGAAGCACGGATAGACGAGGCCATCCCCCTTCAGCCTATCGAGTGCTTGTCCGTAGGCCTTGCTCCGCCTCGACTGGACCAGTGGCTCGCCGTTCCAGTCCAGGCCGAGCCAGCGCAAATCTTGCTCGATCCCCTCCACAAATTCCGGCCGGCTTCGTGTCTGGTCGAGATCCTCGATCCGAAGGAGAAAGCTGCCACCACTACGGGCAGCCTGATGCGCCAGCGCAGCGCTGTAAGCGTGGCCAAGATGCAACTGCCCCGTGGGAGAAGGGGCGAAGCGGCTGGTCAGCATCTCACCTGCACTTGACCGCGAGTCATGGAAAATGCTGTCATGCACATGTCACGCCGGGATGGCATCCGGCTGGGCACAAGGGAAGACAGGGCCCGACGAGACCCTTCTCCTCCTTGCGTGCGACAGGGCCGGGGGTGTCGAGCGGGCGACGGCAGGAGCATTGCCCGCGCATGTATCACCCGGAGGTCATCCGCCACCCCGACAGCTGCCCGGCTCTCGTGCTCAATGCCGATTACACGCCCCTGTCTTATTTCCCGCTCAGCCTCTGGCCATGGCAGACCGCCGTCAAGGCGATGTTCCTGGAGCGTGTCGACGTCGTCGCCCATTATGAGCGCGAGGTGCACAGCCCGACGATGGCGCTGAAACTGCCGTCGGTCATCGCTCTTCGCCAGTTCGTGAGGCCCAACGAATATCCCGCTTTCACCCGGTTCAACCTGTTTCTCCGTGACCGCTTCCGCTGCGTCTATTGCGGGTCGCACAAGGAACTGACCTTCGATCATGTCATCCCGCGCGCCCAAGGCGGGCGGACAACCTGGGAGAATGTCGCGACCGCCTGCGCGCCCTGCAATCTGAAGAAGGGTGGGCGCACGCCTCGGCAGGCCGGGCTTCACGTCGAGCGCGAGCCCATCCGTCCGACGAGCTGGCAGCTCCAGGATCATGGGCGCAGCTTTCCGCCCAATCACCTGCACGAGACCTGGCGCGATTACCTCTACTGGGACGTCGAACTCGATCCTTAAGTTTAGCGCCCCATTAACCATTTTCATTTAGCCCCGACGCCATGAATTTGACGTTCGAAAGGCATAGTGCCGGCGAGCAGCCTCGGCTGCTCGTGATCGATGCCAACCGCAATTATCTGGGCGTGCTTTCTCGTCGGCTGGCCGAATTCGGCTATCGCGTGGCGACGGCGGAAAGCGCACAGGCCGGCCTTGCAGAAATGTATCGTATCCCGGCCGACCTCGTCCTGTGCGACGTCGAGCTTCGCGGAACCAACGGGATTGAGTTCGCGCGGATGGTGCGCGACGACCCCGTGCATCGCGACGTGCCGGTGCTTCTGATCGTCGCCCGCTCGGACCCTGGTGCCGCAGTCGCGGCATTTGTGGCCGGCGCGGACGGGGTCATTCGCAAGCCTTGCCACTTCGAGGTTCTCGCGGCCTGCATTGCCCGGCAGTTGAAGCGCGCTGAAGCGCTTCGTCAGCTGACGGACGACAAAGCGGCCCTGGACGCGAAGATAATCAGCCGGGTGATCGAGCTTCGCGAGACCCAGGCGCAGCTCAGCGCGGCTGAGGCCGAACGCCGCCGTCTCTCTGCAATCGTCGAGGGCAGGACAGCCTAGAGCTGCTGCAGGAAGTCGCGGATGTTCGGGGCGACGTCGCTTCGATCGAGTGCCGCGGCAAGGTTGGCGATCACGAATCCCGACGCGCTTCCGCAGTCGTAGCGCGCTCCTTCGAACGTCCAGGCATGGAAGGGCTGCTTGCCGACCAGCCTCGCCATCGCGTCCGTAAGCTGGATTTCCCCGCCCGCGCCGCGCTCCTGCGCGTCGAGTTGCCGCATCACGTCAGGCTGGAGGATGTAGCGTCCCGGGAGCATCAGGTTCGACGGCGCGGTTCCGGCGGCTGGCTTTTCGATCATGCCAAGGATCTCGGTGAGCCGCCCCTCGCTTTGTCCCGGATCGATGACGCCATATTTGTGGGTCTCGCTTGCCGGCACTTCCAGCGCCGCGACCACATTCCCGCCGACCTTTTCATAGGCCGCCACCAGTTGCGCGAGACAGTTGGGCTTGCCCAGCATCAGCTCATCAGGAAGCAGCACAGCGAAGGGCTCGTCGCCAACGATGTGGCGCGCGCACCAGACCGCATGGCCGAGGCCTAGCGGCTCCTGCTGACGGACGGTGACGATTTCGCCGAATCCGGCGCGAGACGGCTCCAGCACGTCGAGGCTCTTGCCCTTCTCGCGCATCACCGCCTCGAGCTCGTACGCCGTGTCGAAATAGTCGACGAGGCTCGATTTGCCGCGACCGGTGACGAAGATCATCTGTTCGATCCCCGCCTCGCGCGCCTCATCGACCGCATATTGGATCAGCGGACGGTCGACGATCGTCAGCATTTCCTTCGGCATCGACTTAGTCGCGGGTAGGAGGCGCGTGCCGAGGCCCGCGACCGGAAAGATGGCTTTTCGAACGCGCTTGTTCATTGCGGGGTGGCTGGTCCGACCTGGTTTGTGGTTTCGTTGTTGAGCTCTTCGACCGGAAGCGTAGGCGCCTGGCCGGTCGGCGGTGGCAGGTCGAATGGATCGCTCTGCCGCGGCGTCGACTTCTTCATCAACTCGTCGATTCTGTCGGGATTGGCATAGGTTGGCGGCGTCAAAAGCTGCTCGGGCGTGGGCGTTGCGCGCGCCATCAGCGGCTTCACGGGAAGCGCTTGCCCCTTGGGCGGCTCCAGGTCCGTCATCCTGCCGCAGCCTGCGATTGCAAGCATCGCCGCGGCGGCTGCAAGGCGAAGATGTCGGGACACTCTCACGAGCTTCGGACTAGCGGGTCGCCGGGCCTTCTGCCAGCCGCTTGTGCCTTCACTGGCCACTCACTATCGCCACGGGCCATGCGAAAACGACTGTCCATGCTCCTGCTCGCCGCCTTTGCAATCCTGCCGGGCTGCGAGCAACAAAAGACCGCTGAGAACCAGATCGCGGCGGAAGCCCCGGATGAATCGGGCAAGGGCGTCGACCGTAGCCACGCCGGTGCGCAGATGCCGGATTCCGAGCTGTTCAACGCGGAAGAGGACAAGGCGACGCTGGCTGGAGCGAAAGGCAAGCCGCTGCTCGTGAACCTGTGGGCCAGCTGGTGCGGACCGTGCGTGAAGGAGCTTCCAACGCTCGATGGGCTAAGCCGCAAGCCCGGTGCCCCGCGGATCATCGCCGTATCCGAGGACGTCGGCGAGCGCGCGTCGGTCGAGGCGTTCCTGGAGGGCCATGGGGTCAAGGACCTCGAAGCGTGGCGCGATCCCAAGATGAGCCTGACCAGCGCGCTCGCGGTCTCGGTAATGCCGACGACGGTCTATTATGATTCCGCCGGCCGCGAAGTCTGGCGGTACGTCGGCGATCTCGACTGGAACGGCGAAGAGGCTGCTAAGCTGCTCGCCGAAGCGCGCTAGGACGGAGCAGTCCGAAGAGTCGTCCGTCGATTGCGGCTAGACCGAACGCGATCAGGATAAGCCCGAGGAAATCCTGGGGCGCGAGCGTTTCCCCGAGGAACAGTGCGCCGAGCAGGATCGCCGTCGGCGGGACGAGCAAAGTCACCAGCAGCGCATTCGTCGCTCCCGCCCGGTCGATTAGCCGGAAATAGAGGACGTAGGCGAAGGCCGTGCACAGCAGCGCCAGAGCCGAAATCGCGGCGATCGGGCCCAGGCCGGGAAACGGCTCCGTCCACGGCTTGTCGACGACGAAAGCAATGGGAAGCATCACCAGCGCGCCGGCGGTGAGCTGGCCCGTCGTCACGGTCATCGGCGGCAGCCCCATGCGGCGGAAGCGGCGCGCCCAGACTGCTGCGAGCGCGTAGCTGAAAGACGCCGCGACACAGGCAAGCTGTGCAAGCGCCGAGCTTCCGAGGTTGGAGAGGAGCGATGGACCGATCATCGTCGCGACACCGCCGAAGCCAAGGAGGACGCCAGCGATCTTGCGCGGGCTCATCCGCTCATCGCTCGTGAAGAAATGGGCGACGAGGACGCCCCAGATCGGGGTTGTGGCGTTGAGGATCGAAGCGAGCCCGCTCGCGATGTGAGTCTGTCCCCAGCCGAACAGAGCGAATGGAAGCGCGTTGTTGAGGATCGCGAGAAGCAGGATGGAGCCCCACACGCTGCGCGGCAGGGCGATACGGTCGCGTTTCCACCATAGGAACAGCCACAGGCCTGCCGACGCGATCGTCAGCCGAAGCCAGACATAGGTCAGCGGCTGAATCGCGTGCACTGCGACGCTGATGAAGAAGAAGGCGCCGCCCCAGATGAGTGCCAAAGCGACGAGGATTCCCCAATCTGAGCCGTTCATGCGGGTGCGTATCATGAATGCGTCGTGGCGCGCCCGAGCGTCGGCGGCTTCCGCCTGCTTGCGGTCAAACGCATTATGATCGAGCGGCTTCATGCCGAAGCGAACTAGGGATGGCGCGCGCGGGCGGCCAACAAATGCGGCGATTCCACCGATAAGCGGACCTTATCGGACGCTAGTCGCGCAGCAGCTCGTTGATGCTGGTCTTCGACCGGGTCCGCTCATCGACACGTTTGACGATGACCGCGCACGCTAGCGAGGGACCTCCACTCTCCGACGGAAGTGCTCCCGGAACCACCACGGAATAAGCAGGCACACGGCCGTACATCACCTCGCCCGTCGCTCGGTCGACGATCTTCGTCGAGGCACCGAGGAAGACGCCCATCGAGAGGACCGATCCCTGCTCGACGATTACGCCTTCCGCGACTTCGGAGCGGGCGCCGATGAAGCAGTCGTCCTCGATCACCACCGGGCCGGCCTGCAGCGGCTCCAGGACCCCGCCGATTCCTGCGCCGCCGGAGATGTGGACATTGCGACCGATCTGCGCGCAGCTTCCCACCGTCGCCCAGGTGTCGACCATCGTGCCCTCGCCGACGCGTGCGCCGATGTTGACGAAGCTCGGCATCAGGACTGCGCCCCGCGCAATGTAAGCGCCGCGACGAACGATCGCGCCTGGAACCGCCCGGAAACCGGCTTCCTGGAAGTTGCTGTCGTCCCAGCCGTGGAACTTTGACGGCACCTTGTCCCACCATGTCGCGCCGCCCGGGCCACCCGAGATCGCCTCCATGGGATTGAGCCGGAACGAGAGGAGTACGGCTTTCTTGAGCCACTGGTGGACGGTCCAGTCGCCATCGATCTTTTCAGCAATCCGCACCTCGCCGCGATCGAGAGCGTCAATGGCCGAGTTTACCGCATCGCGAACATCGCCGGACGTTTGCGGGCCGAGGCTGTCGCGGTCTTCCCACGCAGCGTCGATGACTTGCTCGACGTCCGGACTCATTCCTCACCCCCGAGAATCTGCTCAAGCCATTCGCTTACGGTGTGGATTCGATAATCCACGAAATCGCCGTGACCGTGGCTACCGCGTTCGGAGCCGTTGTCGACCCATATTGTCATCATTCCGAGCGCCTTCGCCGGCTTCAGGTTCAATGCCATGTCGTCGGCGAGCAAGGCAGTCTTCGGATCGATGTCGAAACGCTCGCACAGCAATCGATAGCCGTAAGGATCGGGCTTCGGGCGATAGCTGCTTGCATGGATATCATGAAGCTCGTCGAAATGATCCCGTACGCCGATCGCTTCGAGCACACGCCGGGCGTAGCTGGCATCGCCATTGGTGAAGACGAACTTGCGTCCCGGGAGGCGCGGGAGTGCCGAGGCGAGACGCTCGTCGCACTGGATCCGGTCGAGCTCGATCGCGTGGACATCGTCGAGGAAGTCATTCGGATCGACGCCATGTTCCTTCATCAACCCGGCAAGCGTCGTCCCATGCGTGTGGAAATGATGCTTCTGCACACGTCGCGCCTCGACAGGGTCGCAGTTGAGCAGGCGTTGGATATAGGCTCCCATGCGCTCGTCGATCAACTCGAAGAGCCCGGCCGACGCCGGATAGAGGCAGTTATCGAGGTCGAAGATCCAATTGCGAATGTCTGCGAAACGGTGATCCATCACTGTGCCGCGCTTAGCGATTAACCATCTTCAGGAAAATGAAAGCTTTGGTCAGCCAAAGGAAAATTCGGGGAAGCTGTTAGTTTTCAGCAGCTTGAGCGGGAGTTACAAGGTAATGAACCGACGTTTCCTGGCGACCAGCGCTGTTGCGGTGACGCTTGCGTTCGCCGCGTCCGCCTGCGGCGGTGGCGGCGGGGGGACCGAGCCCTTGCCGTTCGTTCCAACCCCCACGCCCACCCCAACTCCGACTCCGACGCCCACTCCGACTCCAACTCCGACGCCGACCCCCACTCCGACCCCGACCACGAATTACGACACTGCAGAGTATCGTGCGTCCAACTATTCCGTCGTCGCGAATGCGATTGCGGCCTACGACAAAGGCGCGACCGGCAAGGGCGTGAAGATCGGCATCGTCGACAGTGGGATAAATCCCAACCTGGGCGAGTTCAGGGGCCGGATCGACCCAGCCAGCGGCGACGTCGCCGGCAATCGCGGAGTCAGCGATGAAGGGGGGCACGGGACTGCTGTCTCGGCCGTCGCCGCTGCGGCGCGCAACGGCGCCAACACCATGGGCGTCGCCTTTGACGCAACGATCGTGTCGGAGCGTGCCGACGACCCTGGAAGTTGTGCCACAGAAGACGGCTGCGCCTTCTTCGACGACGCGATTGCAAAGGGCATCGACGCGGCTCGCTTGGCCGGTGCGAAGGTCATCAATCTTTCGCTTGGCGGCTCGCAGCCGAGCTCCGGCCTCCTCGCAGCGATGCAGCGCGCGGTGAATGCCGGCGTGGTCCTCGTCATTGCGGCCGGCAACGATGGCACCGCAAATCCGGATCCGTTCGCGCTCGTTCCCGCCCAGCAATTCGCAGGTCATGTGATAATCGCCGGTTCGATCGGCGACGACAACGGCGCTGGCGGGACCAACATCAACGTCCTGTCCTCCTTCTCGGACAAAGCCGGTACCGGCAAGGACTGGTACCTGACCGCGCTCGGCTACCAAGACCGCGCACCGGACAATACCGGCCAGCAATTCATCTGGTCTGGCACGAGCTTCTCCGCGCCTACCATTTCCGGCGCGGTCGCTCTGCTCGCCCAGGCCTTTCCGAACCTCACCGGCGCGCAGATCGTCGATATCCTCTTCAAATCGGCGGACGACCTGGGCGCCAAGGGCGTGGACAACGTCTTCGGCCATGGACGCCTAGATATTGCTGCCGCATTCCAGCCGATCGGACAGACCAGCCTTGCCGACTCCAAGCAGGCGGTCAGCACGACGTCGAACGGCGACCTGCCGCCAGCGTCTGGCGACGCACCCCAAAAAGGCCAGGCGTTGGGAGCGATCATCCTCGACGGATACAATCGTGCCTTCGTCCTCGATCTCGCCAAGACGCTTCGCCAGGCAGATGCCGACCATCCGCTGACCCGGGCGATCCAATCGGAGTCGAGAGTAAACAGCGTGTCGGCTGGGCCGGTGACGGTATCCATGACTGTTTCCGAGCGGCATGATCTGAAACAGGGCTTCGCGCTCGAGAGGTTGGGAATCGGGCCTGAGGACGCGCGCAAATCGCGGCTCATCGCGGGCGCAGCGATTGCCCAGCTCGACAAGAAGACCGCGGCCGCCTTCGGCTTTGCCGAGGGAGCGAAGGCGATCGAGCGGCAGCTGTCCGGCGCCCAGTCGGGCGCCTTCCTGATCGCGAAGGATGTCGCAGGCGACCCGGGATTTGAAGCTGAGCGCCACGGAAGCGTTGCGGTGCGGCGAAACCTGGGTCCGGTGGCTGTGACCATCGCGGGCGAGAGTGGAAGCGTCTGGAACGAAATCCGCACCAGCGCGACGGATTCCCCTTACCGCCTCGCCACGGTGTCCGTGGACAAGCGGCTTGGAAGCAATTGGCTTTCAGCGGGCGTGACCCGGCTCGAGGAGAAGCAGACCCTGCTTGGCGGCCGCATGAACGGCGTACTGGGAGGCGGCGGGTCGAACACCTTGTTCCTCGACATGGAAGCGCGCAGGCAGCTCGGAAGCGGGTTCAGCGCTGGCATGACCGCACGCCACGGCTGGACCGACTTCGCGGCCGGCAGATTCCAGACCGATGCATATGCATTCGATCTTTCGAAGGCCGGCCTGCTCAGCAGCAGCGACCGTCTCGGCCTTCGGATTGCGCAGCCGCTACGCGTATCGAACGGCGGCTTCGCGATGCTGCTGCCGACGAGCTACGATTATTCGACCGAGAGGGCCACGAGCAGCTGGACGACCTATTCGCTGACCCCGAGCGGGCGCGAGATCGATGCCGAGCTAAGCTACGGATCGGGCCTTTGGAACGGCAGCGGCTGGATTGGCGGCAACCTATTCATGCGCCGGCAGCCTGGACACATCGCCAGCGCCGATAACGACTACGGCGCGGCGATCCGCTTCACGCTCGGCTTCTGAACCTCGGCACAAGGCCGCCGACGCTAGAGCGGTAATCGGTGTAAGCCTTGCCGAAGAGTCCCGTGAGATCGCGTTCCTCGTAGCGAATGGCGATGAGCATGTAGATCGACATTCCGGCTGCCAGGAGGAGGTGGCCGGCGGTCATTTCCGGCGTGGCCCAAAAGGCGAGGAAAAAGCCCGCATAGAGCGGATGAGCGACCCATCGGTAAAAGAAGGGCTGCCGAAGCTCCGGAGGGGCGGCCTGGCGGCCGCGCGCGTGGAACCAGGCCTGCTGCAGCCCGAACAATTCGAAATGGTTGATGAGGAAGGTGCTGATGAGCACAATTCCGAACCCCAGAAAGAACAGCAGCATCAGCAGGTCGTGAAGCAGTGGGTTGCTCGCATTCCAGACGATGCTGTCGATTGGCTGCCAGAAGCGGAAGAGGATGATCAGCGCCAGGCTTGCAAGGAGCACATACATGCTTCGCTCGGCCTGTGGCGGGATGACCTTCGTCCAGGCGCGCTTGAAACCCTGCCGGGCCATGATGCTATGTTGCAAGCCGAACAAAGCTATCAGTGCGATGTCGATCACGACAGCCGCACCGACTGACACGGTCGGAGCAGGATTGTCGACCGTCTTCGGTCCCATCGCCCCGAGCGTCAGATCTCCGACAAAGACCACGAGGTAGAGGAACGTCGCGAAGAAGATCGCGTAGCACACGATCGCGAATAGCAGGCTGAGTGCACGTGACATGCCGATTTCCCCCCTTCGGCTGTTTGCGAATTTACTCTTACCGGCGGCCGATTCCGTACTTCACCACGATCGGTGCTTCGCATCCGTTCGAATCGTGCCGGAAAACCGCAATATAGGCATTGGCCGGCGGCAGCTCGGTCAGCTTGTGAAGCTTTGTGGTCCCGCCGTTTTTCACGCGCTCGGCCGCAACCTGGGCGGCGGTCCTGGGACATAGTCCGGCTGCGGCGCGCGGAGTCGGATTATAGGCAGGCATGTCGCGGGCCGGCATGGTTGCGGCAGATGCCGGAAGAGCGAGAAGCGATGTCAGAAGCAGGACACGCAAGGCTCTGGCTCCTTTCGGAGCTGCCATAGCAAAAAAGAGCGCTGTCGTGGAGCCTAGACGGTGAAGCTCTCGCCGCAGCCGCAGGATCCCGTGGCGTTCGGGTTTTCGAAGACGAAGCCGGCCGCGAAATCGTCTTCGCGCCAGTCCATGATCGATCCGATCAGGTAGAGCACGGAGGCGCCGTCGACGTAGAACGTGCCGCCCGGTGTCTCGATCTTCTCGTCGAACGGATTGGCCTCAGTCACGTAATCGACGGAATAAGCGAGACCCGAACAACCGCGGCGCGGCGTCGACAGCTTCACGCCGATCGCGCCCTCCGGCGCGCGGCTCATCAGATCGGCGATGCGTGCATTGGCGGCATCGGTCAGAGTGATCGCGGCCGGGCGGGCACGCACCTTGGTTTCCTTGTTCATAGCATTCCCAATTCGAGGCGTGCCTCGTCGGTCATCTTCGAGGGGTCCCAAGGCGGGTCCCAGACCAGCTTCACTTCGGCATCGCGGATGCCCGGGACCGACAACACGCGCATCTCGACCTCGCTCGGCATGGATTCGGCAACCGGGCAGTGGGGCGTCGTCAGCGTCATTGTGACGACCGCGTCACCGTCTTCGGTCACCTCGATGTCGTAGATGAGGCCGAGCTCGTAGATGTCTACGGGGATTTCCGGATCGTAGATCGACTTCAGCGTTTCGATGATCCGGTCCTTGAGATCTTCATTGTCGGCGCCGACGGTCGGCTGGCTTTCCGTTTCCCCCGACAGGAAGCCGGCGAGATAGTCGCGCTTGCGGGCTACGCTTTCGGGAACGCGGGCGCGCGGCGGAGTCGGCACCGACTCCACCTCCTCGACCTCGATCTTGCGTTCCTTGTTCATCCGAAAATCCGTTTCACTTGCTCGATCCCGCGCACCAGCGCTTGGATGTCGCTGCTGTCGCTGTGCGCGGCGAAGCTCGCGCGAGCCGTCGCCGGAACCCCGAGCACGTCCATCAGCGGCTGCGCGCAATGATGGCCGGCGCGGACTGCGACGCCTGCGTCATCCAATATGGTGGCGGTGTCGTGCGCATGCACCCCGTCGACGTTGAAGCTGACGATTCCGGCGCTGTCCTCTGGCCCGAAAAGGCTCACTCCGGGGATGGCCGACAAGGCCGCGCGGGCCTCCGCGACCAGCGCGCATTCGTGGGCGTGGATCGCGTCCATCCCGAGCTCTTCGACCCAGTCGATCGCGGCATGCAGGCCGACCGCTCCGACGATGTGAGGAGTGCCCGCTTCGAAGCGCGACGGCGCGTCGAGATAGGTCGTTTCCTCGAATGTCACGCGGTCGATCATCGACCCGCCGCCCTGCCACGGCGGAAGCGAGCGGAGCAGGTCGAACTTGCCCCAGAGGCAACCGATGCCCGTCGGCCCGTAAAGCTTGTGCCCGGAGAAGGCGTAGAAGTCGCAGCCGAGCGCGGCGACATTGACGGGAAGGCGCGGAACCGCCTGGCACCCGTCGAGCAGCAGCAGTGCGCCCTTCGAATGCGCGATCTCCGCAGCGCGCTTCGCATCGAGGATCGAGCCGAGCACGTTCGATACGTGCGCGAAGGCAACGACGCGATGCTCTTCGGTAATCATCTTCTCGGCCGCGTCGAGGTCGATCTTCCCCTCGCCGGTCAGCGGAACCGCGTCGACTTCGTATCCGGCGAGCTGCCAGGGGACGATGTTGCTGTGGTGCTCCAGGCTGGACAGCAGCACCCGGTTGCGGCCCTCCTTCGGGAGCGAGCGAGCGACCAGGTTGATCGCTTCGGTCGCTCCGCGCGTGAACACGAGTTCGCGCGCTTCGCCGCCGATCAGCTTCGCGGAGGCGCCCCGCGCCGCCTCATAGCGCTGGGTCATGTCGCTCGAGCGCCGATATACGCCGCGATGCACGGTCGCGTAATCGGGCCCATATGCCTGCGCGATCGCGTCGATCACGGCCTGCGGCTTCTGCGCCGTGGCGGCGCTGTCGAGATAATGCCAGTCGCCGACCCCGGGAAATTGGTCGCGGACGTTCAGCGCCGAGTTGATCCGGGCGGGCGCGTTCATGATACGACCTTCCGCAGCGCGTCGCGCGCGAGATCGCGGATAGCGTCAGGCTCGCTCGCGCTATCCCAAAGCCCCATCACGAAACCTTCGAGAAGCAGCGCGCGAGCCTCGGCGGGCGGCAGTCCGCGCGAGGCGAGATAAAAGAGCTGATTTTCGTCCAGCTCGCCGACCGTCGCGCCGTGGGCGCACTTCACGTCGTCGGCGAAGATTTCGAGCTCTGGCTTGGCGTTCGCCGTCGCTCCGCGGTCGAGGAGCATGGCCTTCACAGACTGCTCGGCGTCGGTCTTCTGCGCATCGCGAGCGACCTCGATCTTGCCGAGATAGGTCCCGACTGCCTTTCCGTTGAGGACGGAGCGGATGACCTGCCGCGATGTCGCATTCGGCTCGAGATGGCGGACGTTGCTGACGATCTCGTTGGTTGAAAGGCCGGTGCCGATATTGGCAGCGAACAGTTCGAACTCCGCACCGTCGGCAAGATCGACCTGGAGCTCGATCCGGCCATAGTGTCCGGCGGCGTTGAGCGCGAACAGACGGAGCGATGCGCCCGCGCCAAGGCTGACGTTCACGCGCCGCACCTGCACGGGGTCATCGGTCGGAAGCCACACCTGCTCCAGGCTCTGTCCCGGGAGAACCGCGATCCGCTCATGCTCGCCGAGCTGCTCCCACATGGGCTGCAGCGCGTCGAGATCGGCATAGCGCCACTCTTCCAGTTTGCGGCTGGGGAAGGGCGCCGTCACGCAGCCGCCTCCGCATAACCCTCACGCTCGAGCTCGTGGGCAAGCTCCGGTCCGCCCGAGCGGACGATCCTGCCCGCCTGGAGAACATGCACCTGGTCCGGCTGCACATAGTCCAGAAGCCGCTGGTAGTGGGTGATCAGGAGCACGCCCTTGTCCGGCTTGCGCATGATCGAATTGATGCCCGCGCCGACGGCCTTCAGCGCATCGATGTCGAGCCCGCTGTCGGTCTCGTCAAGGATGGCGAAGCGCGGGTCCATGATGCCCATCTGGACCATCTCGGCGCGCTTCTTCTCGCCGCCGGAAAAGCCCACGTTGACCGGGCGCTTGAGCATCTCGGCGTCCATTCCGAGGAGCGCGGCCTGCGATCGCGCAAGCTTGATGAACTCGGCGCCCGAAAGCTCGGCTTCGCCGCGCGCGCGGCGCTGGGCGTTTAGGCTCTCGCGCAGGAACTGAAGGTAGGAAACGCCGGGGATTTCGACGGGGTATTGGAAGCCCAGGAACAGCCCCGCTGCAGCGCGCTCAAACGGCTCCATCGCGATGAGGTCATGGCCATCAAAGCTCGCACTACCCTCGGTCACTTCGTAGCCGGGGCGGCCGGCGAGTACGTAGGCAAGCGTCGACTTGCCCGATCCATTCGGACCCATGATCGCGTGCACCTCGCCCGCGGGGACGTGAAGCGACACGCCGTTCAGGATCGGCTTGCCGGCTACGGTCGCGTGGAGGTTTGTGATCTCAAGCATCAATATCTCGGTGACCTATCGGAAACAGCCGCAGCGCCATCATTACGAACGGCGCAGCGAGGAATGCGGCGACTGCCAACCATAGAAGGAAGTCCACGGGGTAGACTATTGGTGACGGGACCTCAGGGACGATGGATCCAGCAAATCCTACTCCGATGATGTAAGCAGCGGCAGAAAATGCAGCCCAAGCGAAGAGGGCGGGCCAAGGCGGCAGACGAAGCTTCATCCCACACTCCCCTCGAGGCTGATCCCCAGCAACTTCTGCGCCTCGACGGCGAACTCCATCGGCAGCTGCTTCAGCACTTCACGGGCGAAGCCGTTGACGATGAGGGCCACCGCCGCCTCCTGGTCGAGACCGCGCTGCATTGCGTAGAAGAGCTGGTCTTCGCTGATCTTCGACGTCGTCGCTTCATGCTCGATCGTCGCCGTCGGGTTCTTGACCTCGATGTAGGGGACGGTATGCGCGCCGCAGTCGCTGCCCAGAAGCAGTGAATCGCACTGGGTGAAGTTCCGCACGTTCTCGGCGCGCGGGAGCACCCGCACCAGCCCGCGATAGGTGTTGTTCGACCGGCCCGCGCTGATGCCCTTCGAGACGATCGTCGAGCGCGTGTTGGCGCCGATGTGGATCATCTTGGTGCCGGTGTCGGCCTGCTGGCGGTTGTTGGTTAGCGCGACCGAATAGAATTCGCCGACGCTGCTTTCGCCCTTCAGGATGCAGCTCGGATATTTCCAGGTGATCGCACTTCCGGTCTCGACCTGCGTCCAGCTGACCTTCGACCGGTCGCCCGAGCACAAAGCGCGCTTGGTGACGAAGTTGAAGATCCCGCCCTTGCCCTCGGCGTCGCCCGGATACCAGTTCTGGACGGTCGAGTATTTCACCTCCGCGTCCTCGTGCGCGAAGATCTCGACCACTGCCGCGTGAAGCTGGTTCTCGTCGCGCATCGGCGCGGTGCAGCCTTCGAGGTAGGATACGTAGCTGCCCTTGTCGGCGACGATCAGGGTGCGCTCGAATTGGCCGGTATTCTCGGCATTGATGCGGAAATAGGTGCTGAGCTCCATGGGGCAGCGGACGCCCTCGGGCACGTAGACGAACGTGCCGTCGCTAAAGACCGCGCTGTTGAGGCACGCGAAGTAATTGTCGCGCTGCGGCACCACGCTGCCGAGATACTTCTTCACCAGCTCCGGATGCTCGCGGATCGCTTCGCTGATCGACATGAAGATGACGCCCGCGGCGGCAAGTTCCTTGCGGAAGGTGGTCGCGACGGAAACGCTGTCGAACACGGCGTCGACCGCGACTTTGGCCGCGCCTTCGACGCCCGCGAGCACCTTCTGCTCCTCGATCGGGATTCCGAGCTTTTCGTAGGTGCGGCGGATTTCGGGATCGAGCTCGTCCAGCGAAGCAAGCTTCGGCTTCGTCTTGGGCGCCGCGTAATAATAGGCGTCCTGATAATCGATCTCGGGGATGTCGAGCTTGGCCCAGCTGACCTCCTCCATCTCGAGCCACGCGGCATAGGCCTTTAGCCGCCAGTCGAGCATCCACTCCGGCTCTTCCTTCTTCGCGGAGATGAAGCGGACGGTGTCTTCGCTGAGGCCCTTGGGCGCGAACTCCTGCTCGATGTCGGAGCTGAAGCCCCACTCGTAATCCTGCGCGATCTTGTCGCGGATCTCGCGATTCTTGACGGTCTGCTCGTTCATCGCGCGAGCTCCACGAGCGACACGGCGCCGAGCGCTCCGCGAACCGCATCGCCGACCACGCCCATGTGGGGCTTTACGCGGCAGTGGGCGTCGAGCGCGCAATCGCTGCGGCCTTCCGAGCAGACGGTCATAGCGATGGGCCCTTCGACCGCCTCGACGATGTCGGCCAGGCTGATCTCGGTCGCCGGGCGCGACAGCGAGAAACCCCCAGCAGCGCCGCGTGAGCTGGACAGCAGGCCTGCAGCCGCAAGCTGTCCCATCAATTTCTGCGCAGTCGGAAGGGGCACGCCGGTATCGAGGGAAAGCTCGGTCGCGCTAAGGCGCTCACCCGCTGGACGGCGGGCGGCGGCAGTCATCAGGACGACCGCATAATCGGCGAGGTGGCTAAGTCTCATATCTAATTCGGAGCTTTCCAGTCCGATTTAGGCCGTTCTCCTCCGCGATTCAACTCGGGAGCCTCCGTAACCGTCCCGCGAACGCCGTTTCGCGATGACGGCGGCGAATTATGTCGCTAAACAAAAGTTTAACATGCGTTTGTATCCTTACATTCGGCCATTCGTCTTTGCGCTTGGAGCGGAGGCGGCCCATCGCGCCACGATCGCGGCAGTGAAGCTTCTTCCGCTTCATTCGGCGCACTTGCCTCGGTCGCTCAAGACTCGAGTTGCGGGCATCGACTTTCCATCGCCGGTGGGCCTCGCCGCGGGCTTCGACAAGGATGCCGAAATTGCCTGCGAGATGCTGACCCTGGGCTTCGGCTTCGTCGAGGTGGGAACACTCACGCCGCGGGCCCAGTCCGGCAATCCGAAGCCGCGGTTGTTCCGGCTAACGAAGGACCGCGCGGTCATCAACAGAATGGGCTTCAACAATCGCGGCCAGGCAGAAGCCTTCATGAGGCTCGAAGCCTGCAACCGCGCTGGCGGGCCCATCGGCGTCAACATCGGCGCTAACAAGGACAGCCCCGACATGGTTGGCGATTACGTGTCGGGCGTGCGCGCAATGAGCAGCGTCGCCGACTACCTCACCGTCAACATCAGCTCGCCGAACACGCCCGGGCTTCGGGCGCTCCAGAATCACGGAGCGCTGGACACTTTGCTTTCCGCAATTGCCGGCGCGCGCGACCCGGGCGGGCCACCGGTGTTCCTGAAGGTTGCGCCCGATCTCGAGAACGGCGACGCGAGGCGCATCGTCCGGTCGGCGATCGACAACAAGATCGACGCGATCATCATCTCCAACACCACTATTTCGCGCCCTTCGCTGAAGTCGGACCGCGCACGAGAGCAGGGCGGCTTGTCCGGTGCACCGCTCAAGCAACTGGCCCTCGACGCCCTCCGGCAATTCAGGACCGAGAGCGCCGGCAAGATTCCGCTGATAGGCTGCGGCGGAATTTCCAATGCCGATGATGCCTGGGAGCGGATCCGGGCGGGTGCGAGCCTCGTCCAGCTCTACACCGCCATGGTCTATGAAGGGCCGCACCTCGCGCGGAGGATTGCGGAGCAACTGGCGGAGAAGCTGAACAACAGCGGCTTCACGAGCATTGCCGAGGCGGTAGGGACCGAGTAGCCCTCGCGCCGATGCGCCGAATATTCCTGTCCGTTGCCGCCGCGCTGTCACTGCTCGGCGGACCGGCTACCGCCCAAACCAGTCCCGCCCCAGCCGGCTCGCAAAGCGGCATGGTCAGCGCGGCCGATCCGCGTGCTGCGGAAGCCGGAGCGGAGATGCTTCGCGCCGGCGGCAATGCCGTCGATGCCGCCGTAGCGACGCTGCTCGCCCTGACCGTCGTCGAGCCCCAGAGCTCCGGCGTCGGCGGCGGCGGGTACATGGTCTTCTCCGAACGGGGCGGCACCCCGATCACCTACGATGGGCGCGAAACAGCGCCGCACGCAGCGACGCCTGACTGGTGGCTGGTCAATGGCCAGCCGATGCCGTTCGACGAAGCGCAGCCGGGCGGGAAGAGCGTTGGCGTTCCAGGCAACATCCGAATGATCGCTCTTGCCCACAAGGAGCATGGCAAGCTCCCCTGGGCGAAGCTGTTCGAGCCGGCCATCCGGTTGGCAAGCGACGGCTTCGTCGTGACGAAGAGACTTCACGATTCGCTCGACAATAATCGGGCGACCGGCGCGCTGTCCGCCGAGGCTCGCGCGTTGTTCTACCAGGCCGACGGGAGTGTCGTTCCGATCGGAACGCGCGTGAAGAACCCGGCCTTCGCGGAGTTCCTCAAGAAACTCGCCAGCCTCGGCCCAGACAGCTTCTATGTTGGGCCGAATGCTCAGGCCATCGCCGCGACGGTCAGCGGCGCGGCGCACAATCCTGCGCCGATGACGGCGGGCGATATCGCGTCATACGAGCCGAAGCCGCACTCACCGGTGTGCGGCACGTATCGCGACTATCGCATCTGCGGGATGGGCCCTTCGTCGTCGGGGGGCACGACCGTTTATGCGATCCTCAAGCAGCTCGAACGGTTCGACCTGTCGAAGTTGGGTCCTCGATCGCCGACCGCCTGGCACCTGATCGCGGAATCGATGCGGCTCGCTTACGCCGACCGCGACAAATATCTCGGGGACGGCGACTATGTTTCGGTGCCCGTCGAGGGGTTGATCGACCCGGCCTATCTGGCAAGCCGCGCGGCGCTCATCTCACCCGACAAAACAATTGCAAATGTCGAGGCGGGCACTCCGCGAGGAGCTCCGCAGGTTTGTCGGCAAACTCTCCAGGCGGAGCGCGGTACTTCGCATTTCGCTGTCGTGGACAAATGGGGCAACGTCGTTTCCGAGACCTCGACGATCGAAAGCAGCTTCGGGTCGGGGCTGATGGTCAACGGCTATTATCTCAACAACGAACTCACCGACTTCAGCTTCACGCCCGTGAAGGACGGCTGCCCGGTTGCCAACCGCGTCGAGGGCGGCAAGCGGCCGCGCAGCTCGATGAGTCCGACGATCGTCTTCGGTCCGGACGGCAAGATAGCCCTCGCGGTTGGCGCTGCAGGCGGCTCAACAATTCCCGCGCAGGTCGCGAAGACGATCATCGCCTTCATCGATTTTCACATGCCGCCGAAAGACGCGATTGCTCTCGGCATGCTCTATGCGCCCGGCGATACCGTTCTCGTCGAGCGGGGGACCTCGCTGGAGGCCATGATCCCGCAGCTCCAGGCGCTCGGCCATTCCGACGTTCGCTTGCTTCCTCCCGGAACGTTCAAGGCAAACGCTATCGGTCGCGTGAACGGCCGCTGGATCGGCGGTGCGGATCCGCGAAGCGAAGGCGCGGCAGTTTCCGAATGAGCCGTCCTGCACGCCAACTCGAGTATTTCGACAATCTGGTGCAGATGTTCCTGGCGCGCGCGGGCGAGCGCGGCAACTCCCCATTCCTCTGGGCGAAGCGCGAAGGTCAGTGGCGCTCGATTAGTTGGGCGGATGCGCGCCGACAGGTCACTGCGCTCGCCACCAGCCTCAAGGCGATAGGGCTGGAGCCGGGCGACCGGGTGTGCCTGGTCAGCGAGAACCGGCCCGAATGGCTGATCTCTGACCTGGCGATCATGGCGGCGGGCTGCGTCACCGTCCCGACCTACACGACGAACACGACGCGCGATCATGCGCATATCCTCGGCAATTCCGGGGCGAAGGCGGTGATCGTTTCCAACCAGAAGCTCGCCAAGGCGCTGGTGCCGGCGGTGCTCACGTCGGCCGACTGTCACCACGTCATCGGGATGGAACAGATCCGTGTCGGCCAGTCGCCCGAATGGATCAAATGCCACAGCTGGGCCAAGCTCGCCGAGGGTGACGGCGATGCCGCAGCGGTCGAAAAGCGAGCGGCCGAAACCAAGCGCGAAGACCTCGCCTGCATCATCTACACAAGCGGCACCGGCGGAGCGCCGCGCGGTGTGATGCAGCACCATGGGGCGCTTCTTCACAATGTCGCTGGTGCAGCGGACGTCATCTCGACCGATTTCGGCTGGGGCGACGAGGTCTTCCTGTCCTTCCTTCCCGCAAGCCATGCCCTCGAGCACACCGGCGGACAGCTCTTTCCGATCGGGCTGGGCGCCCAGATCTACTATGCGGAGAGCCTTGAGAAGCTGGCCGCTAACATCGAGGAGACCCGCCCGACCATCATGATCGTCGTGCCGCGGCTGTTCGAAATGCTTCGGCAGCGAATCCTGAAAGGCGTCGAGGGAAGCGGAAAGCTGTCGCACTATCTGTTCCGCCGGGCGCTCGGAATTGGGCAGGCGAAATATGACGGCGATTTGAAGCCGTGGGACCTGCCGATGGACCGGCTTCTGGAGCTGACCCTACGACGGAAGCTGCGGAAGAAGGTCGGCGGGCGGGTGAAGGCCTGGGTGTCGGGTGGAGCGCCGCTGAATCCTGACGTCGGAATCTTTTTCCAATCCCTCGGGATCACATTCCTCCAGGGCTACGGCCAGACCGAGGCCGGTCCGGTGATCAGCTGCAACCGCCCGAAAGCCGGCATCCGCCTCGAAACGGTCGGGCCTCCAGTGAAGGACACGGAAGTGAAGATGGCTGACGACGGCGAAATCATCGTTCGAGGCGAGCTCGTCATGCACGGCTATTGGCGCAACCCGGAAGAGAGCGCGCGCGTGCTTAGCGATGACGGCTGGCTGGCGACCGGCGACATCGGCCACTTCGACGAGAAGGGCCGCATCGTCATTACCGACCGAAAGAAGGACATCATCGTCAACGACAAGGGCGACAATGTCGCTCCCCAGCGGGTCGAGGGGATGCTCACGCTGCAGCCCGAGATCGCGCAGGCGATGGTCTATGGCGATCGGAAGCCGCACTTGGTGGGCTTGCTGGTGCCGGATCCGGAGATTGCGGACGCGCCCGATCTCCAGAAGCGGCTATCAGCCGCGGTCGACA
>Ga0207701_10001202_pt1 | contig 27468 bp, 21 predicted proteins | sample KBSSwiSSwithPhiX_FD_184294 | JGI IMG/M metagenome (GOLD analysis project Ga0207701, IMG submission 184294) | Switchgrass rhizosphere bulk soil microbial communities from Kellogg Biological Station, Michigan, USA, with PhiX - S5 (SPAdes) (version 2) | ecosystem: Environmental > Terrestrial >... | reverse complement strand
GATGTCATGCAGGTCTGGCGCAACGACCGCTTCGGCCGCGGCGGCGACCATACGGAATTCTTGAACAACGGCTTTCCCGCCGTCCGCTTCTCGGTCGCGATCGAAAATTACGACTGGCAGCACCAGGATTTGAGGACCGAAAAGGGCAAGGTCTATGGCGACACCATCGACCATATGGACTTCGCTTATCTGGAGAAGGTGACGAAGCTGAACGTCGCCGCGCTGGCCGCCATCGCCAGCGCGCCGCCGCCGCCCGAGCCCAAGGTCGAGGGAGCGGTGAGCACGGATACCACTGTCGAATGGCCGTGGAATTATCGCGATTCAGAGTTTCGGGTTCATTGGCGAAGGACGGACGAGGCGAATTGGTCTAATTCGATTAGCACTAGCAAACTTACGAACGAGGTGGTTTGCATTGGCTCACCGCGGATGCCACGACCCGGTCAACGGAATGACGCTCGGTGCAGTGTCCGACTGCCTCACATCCGCGTCGACGACTGGGTGTTCGGCGTGTCCTCGGTCAGCAAGGACGGCTGGGAAAGCCCGGTCGCCTCGGCCGTCCCCGGCGGCGCCTTCAAGCCCTATGTGAAGCCGGCGGACGAGAAGAAGTAATTGTGCCCCTGCGAAGGCAGGGGCCCAGACAGGCTCCGTCAGGAGCCTTTAAGAAGGGTGGGATACAAATCGTCCCAATCCGGGTTCATCGCCTCGATGGTGCTCAGCTTCCACAGGCGCTTGCACTTTTTCATTTGCAATTCGCGCAATCGCGCCTGCTGGATGTCATCATGAGCTTCGAACCAGACCAGCAGCTTTCAGCCGTGTTCGCGTGTGAAGCCTGCAACGACACCATTGCGATGTTCCCATGCCCTCTTTGCGATGTCGCTCGTCACGCCGATGTAGATCGTGCCGTTGCGGCCGCTCGCCATGATGTAGACGTAACCGGATTTCATTCGGATGTTCTTGGCCGGACAGCCGCTGAAGCGCCAGTCCAGGTCTGGACCCCTGCCTACGCAGGGGAGCAATAGTGCCCCGCAAGCCCAAGCCCGGACTGCCCTCCCGCAAGCAGGTCCTCGATTACATCGCTTCCTCCGACCAGCCGGCGGGGAAGCGGGAGATTGCGCGGGCGTTCGGGCTGAAGGGCAATGACAAGATCGGTCTCAAGGTCCTGCTCAGGGACATGGCCGACGAGGGGCTGATCGACTCATCGCCCGGCCGGGCCTTCCACCAGGCCGGCGGTGTGCCGAAGGTGACGGTGTTGCGCGTCGCCTCCATCGATGACGGCGGCAATGTCTGGGCGGTGCCAGAGCAATGGCACGCCGACACGCCGGCGCCCAAGCTGCGCGTTATCGAGCGGGGCAAGCGCTCGGCTCTGGCGCTCAACGACCGCATTCTGGCGCGGACCGAGGAGCGCGGGCAGGGCCACATCGCCCATCCGATGAAGAAGCTTGCCCGCGCCGCCGAACTGGTCCTGGGCGTGGTGCGGCAGGAGGGCGACAAATTCTGGCTGTCGCCGGTCGACAAGAAAGAACGGCGCGAACTGCCGATTTTGGAGCTTGGCGATGCGCAGCCCGGCGACCTGGTGCTGTGCGAGCCGTCGGGCCGGCCGCCGCGCGTATCGGCCCGGGTCGATGCCGTGCTCGGCGACCCGTTCGCGCCGCGCAGCTTTTCACTGATCGCCATCCACAAGCACGGCATTCGCGACCGCTTCAAGGACGAGGCGATCGAGGAAGCCAGGAAGGTGGCGAAGCAGCCGCTAGGTGACGACCGCGAAGACCTCACCCACCTGCCGATCGTCGCCATCGATCCCGCCGATGCCCGCGACCATGACGATGCCATCTGGGCCAAGGCTCGCGAGGACGGCGATGGCTGGGACGCGATCGTCGCCATTGCCGACGTCAGCTTCTACGTCCGCCCCGGCAGCGAGCTCGACCGCGAAGCCCGGGCGCGCGGCAACAGCGTCTATTTTCCCGACCGCGTCGTGCCGATGCTGCCCGAGGAACTGTCGGCGGACATTTGCTCGTTGAAGGAAGGGCAGGAGCGGGCGGCAATGGCGTGTCACTTGCACGTCGGCAAGGGCGGTCAGCTCAAAAGCTGGAAATTTACACGTGCCAAAATTTGTGTTTCGGCAAACATTGCCTACGAGGATGCGCAGGCAGCGATTGATGGCGAGAAGGGCCGGGTCGACCCACAAATCGTTGAAAACGCACTGAAACCCCTCTGGGATTGCTGGAAGGCACTGTTCGCAGCGAGGGCCAAGCGGGAGCCTCTCGACCTCGATTTACCCGAACGCCGGGTGGTTCTCGACGAAAAGGGCCGGATCCTGTCGGTTGCCGCCCGCGAGCGTCTCGACGCGCACCGGCTGGTCGAGGATTATATGATCGCGGCCAACGTCGCCGCCGCCCGCGCGCTGGAAGCGAAGAAGGCGCCGGTCATGTACCGGGTCCACGAGACGCCGAGCCGCGAAAAGCTGGTCGCGCTCAAGGATTATCTCGCCACCTTCGACCTCGAATTCGCGCTCGGCCAGGTCATCAAGCCAGGAACCTTCAACGCCATCCTCGAACGGTTCGGCGATCGTGAAGGGCGTACCGAGATCATGGAGCAGGTGCTCCGGACCCAGATGCAGGCGCGCTATTCGCCCGAGCGGCTCGGCCATTTCGGGCTGGCGCTGGCGACCTACGCCCACTTCACCTCGCCGATACGCCGCTATGCCGACCTTGTGGTCCACCGTGCGCTCACCCGCTGGTACAAGCTTGGCGAGGGGGGCCTCACCGACCAGGAAGCGGGTTCCATGGAGGTTACGGGCGAACTGATCTCGACGCTGGAGCGCCGCGCCATGGAAGCGGAACGCGACACGGTCGACCGCTATGTCGCCGCATTCCTTGCCGACCAGGTCGGGCAGATCGTCCGCTGCAGGATCACCGGTGTGCAACCGTTCGGTTTCTTCGCCACCGTCGATGAACTGGGTGGCGACGGCTTGGTCCTCGCCGCCGACCTTGGCACCGAATATTTTCGTTACGACGAAAAGGCGCGGATCCTGGTCGGCGACGAATCCGGCGAGACGTACCGCGTCGGCCAGCGGCTCGAACTGCGCCTTGCCGAGGCCAATCCGGTTTCCGGCGGCCTCAGGTTCCAGTTGCCCGAGGGGAGTTATGGCGGTCCCAGCACGCCGCGCCGCGATCGCGTCCGCACCGGAGCCAAGCGGCCTCAGGGCCGGCGCGGCCGCCCCGGCAACATTCGTCACGATTCACGCCGCCATTAAAGCTTGTTAGGCTGGCGGCCGGTTCACTGGAGTAACTAGTCATGGCCACTGCAGCCGCCGCTTTGATCGCTCGCGCCCGCCGCGAGATTCAGCATCATTTCTTCGCCGCCGACGCCGTCCGGCCAGACCGCGCTGTGCCGTTCGATCCGGAAAATGGGATCGAGCGCAGGCAGTTCGAGAAGATGCGGGCCGAGGACATCATTCTTGAGGCCAAGCCCGGCGAATATTGGCTCGATGTTGTCGCCTACGACGTCGAACTGCGCCGCCGCCACACAATCCAGCGCTACATCATACTTGTGCTCCTCGCGGCCTTCCTCGCGGCGGTGATGCTTGGGGTTTTCGCTGCGACGGGTCGCAACCTTCCGCATTGAGGACTATTGGGCTCCTGACGGATAGGGAGCACCCAATGGCTAATTACAAGATTGCGATCATCGTCGGCAGCCTGAGGAACGGCAGCATCAACCGCAAGATCGCACGCTCCATCTGCGCGCTTCGCGGCGACAATCTCGACTGCTCAATGGTCGAGATCGGTGACCTCGACCTCTACAACCAGGATATCGACACGGACAATCCGCCCGCCTCGTGGAAGCGCTTTCGCGAGCAGGTCGGCGCGGCTGACGGCATCCTGTTCTGCACCCCCGAATATAATCGCGGTGTGCCGGGCGTCCTCAAGAACGCCATCGATATTGGCTCCCGGCCTTACGGGAAGAGCGTCTTCGACCAGAAACCGGCCGCCATCGTCAGCGCTTCGCCGGGATCGATCGGCGGGTTCGGCGCCAACCACCAGCTGCGGCAGGCCTGCGTGTTTCTCAACATGCCGGTGATGCAGCAGCCGGAGGCCTATCTCGGCCATGTCACCGAGGACAGCTTCGACGCCGACGGCTGCCTGAAAGAAGGGCCGCTCAAGGAACTTGTGACCAAGCTGGCGCACGCCTTCCACGATTGGGTGAATGCCATCCTGCGGGCCCGCCAGCTGCTGCTGCACGATGCGGCAAAGGAGCAGGCCCAGGAAAAGGCGCCCGCTTAAGGGGCCCTCAGGTGACCTTCTGCCGCGCGTGAAAACGCGGCGCATCCCATTCGCGGGTCGCCAGAATGCCGGCCAGCGCGTCGGCTGCGAGCCACGCATCCTCGAAGCGATTGTAGAGCGGCGCGAAGCCGAAGCGGATGAGGTCCGGGGCGCGGAAGTCGCCGATGACGCCGCGGGCGATCAGTGCTTGCATGACGGCGTAGCCATCGGGATGCGTGAAGCTGACCTGGCTACCGCGCCGCGCTGGATCGCGGGGCGAGGCAAGCGTCACCTGCCGAGAGCGTGCCTCGATCTCGTCGATGAATAATTGGGTCAGCGCAGCCGATTTGGCCTCGATGTCGGCCATGGCGATGCCGTCGAAGGTGCCGACGCCGGCTTCCAGCGCCGCCAGGGCCAGGATGGACGGCGTCCCGGTCAGGAAGCGCGCGATCCCCGGCGCCGGGCGATAGTCACTCGCGAACGCGAAGGGTTCGGCGTGTCCCATCCAGCCGGTGATCGGTGAGCGCAATTCGTCCTGCAGCTGCTCGGCGACGAACAGGAAGGCAGGCGCTCCCGGGCCGCCGTTCAGATATTTGTAGCCGCATCCGACAGCGAGGTCGCAGCCTGAGCCGTTGAGGTCGACCGCGAACGCTCCGGCGCTGTGCGATAGGTCCCAGAGGGTCAGCGCGCCCTTTGCATGTGCGACCTCATTGAGCGCACGCATGTCGTGCCGCTCGCCGCTGCAATAGTCGGTGTGGGTGAGGTAGAGGACGGCGGTGTCGTCTCCGATCGCGGTGCCGAGATCGGCGCGGTCGACGGTCCTGAGTTCAGTCCCGGGCAATAAATCGGCGAGGCCCTGGGCGACATAGAGGTCGGTCGGGAAGTTCCGTCGCTCGGTGACTATGGTGGTGCGGCCGGGCCGAGCCGCGAGGGCGGCCGCAAGCAGCTTGAACAGGCAGACGCTGGTCGAATCCGCGACCAGAAGTTCGTTCGGCTTTGCCCCGACGATGGGCGCCAACTTCGCGGCGATCCGCCCCGGCGCGTCGATCCAGCCGTGCTTGTTCCAGCTGGTAATAAGGCCATCGCCCCATTCGCGCTCGGCGGTCCGCGACAGCGCGCTCGCCGTCGCTACCGGCAATGCGCCAAGGCTGTTGCCGTCGAGGTAGGTGATTCCGTTCGGTAGCCGGAACCGCTCGCGCGCAAACGCCAGCGGATCGGCGGCGTCGAGCTTTTGTGCCTCTGCGAGAGTCATGTACCAACCTGTCATGCTGAACTTGATTCAGCATCCATGAACATGCTGGCGTGGTCTTGGCTAGAGCCGTGTTCATGGATTCCAGCCTTCGCTGGAATGACAAGCTAAAGCTTGGGAAGGGTGACGCCCTTCTGCCCCATATATTTGCCGGCGCGGTCGGCGTAGCTCGTTTCGCAGGGCTCGTTGCCTTTCAGGAACAGGAACTGGCAGGCGCCCTCGTTGGCATAGATCTTGGCGGGCAGCGGCGTTGTATTCGAAAATTCCAGGGTCACATGGCCTTCCCAGCCGGGTTCCAGAGGTGTCACGTTGACGATGATTCCGCAGCGCGCATAGGTCGATTTGCCAAGGCAGATCACCAGCACGTCGCGCGGGATCCGGAAATATTCGATCGTGCGTGCAAGCGCGAAGCTGTTGGGCGGGATGATGCAGACGTCGGTCTTGCGATCGACAAAGCTGTTCGACGCAAAGTCCTTGGGGTCGACCACCGCGGAATCGACGTTGGTGAAGATCTTGAACTCATCGGCGACACGGGCGTCATAGCCATAGGACGACAGGCCGTAGCTGATGCAGCCTTCGCGCCGCTGCGCCTCGACGAACGGCTCGATCATATTGTGGGACTGGGCCTGCTCGCGAATCCAGCGGTCGGATAGGATGCTCATGGGACAGGGCGTAACGGGGCGCGGCGAAGCCTTCAATTCGGCTGCGATTATTTCTGTGGATGCACCCCGGAACTGCAAACCCAGCTATTCCGTCAGGGGCACGCGAATTGGCTCACAGACTATCCACAGGCAAATCCGTTCGTGCTACTTTCGTTCTCGTATCCAGGCGCGGAACCATAGTTCACGGAATTGCCATGGCTGAAGTTATTCGAATCAGCGGGAGCGAACCTCCCGCAACGCCCTCGCTCCCCCAGAATATCGAGGCGGAGGCGGCGCTGCTTGGCGCCTTGATGATCGACAACCGTCTGGTTGAGGACGTCCAGATCAGGCTTCGCTCCGAACATTTCTTCGAGCCGCTGCACGGGCGCATCTACGACGCGATCCTGCGCATGACCGACCGCAACATGGTCGCCAATCCTGTCACGCTGAAGCCGATGTTCGAGAGCGACGAGGGCATCAAGGAGGTCGGCGGACCCTCCTATCTCGCCCAGCTCACGGGCTCCGGTGCGGCGGTAATCGGCGCCCGCGATTTTGCGACCCAGATTTACGATTTGGCTTTGCTGCGCGCCTTGGTCGGCGTCGGCCGCGAGATGGTCGAAGGTGCGCTCGACACGTCGGAGGAGGTCGCTCCGCTGACCCAGATCGAGCGCGCCGAGAGCGAGCTTTACAAGGTCGCGGAACAGGGGGGCGGCGAAGGCAAGGTTAAGTCGTTCAGCGATGCCTCGAAGGAGGCGCTACGCGTCGCCGAGGCAGCGCTCAACAGCGGCGGCGGACTGAGCGGTATCACCACGGGCCTGACCGAACTCAACGGCCGCATGGGCGGCCTCCACAGGTCCGACCTTGTCATCCTCGCCGGCCGTCCGGGCATGGGCAAGACGTCGCTCGCCACCAACATCGCCTTCGCCGCCGCCACCCGCTTCCTCAACGAAGTCGCCGACGGGATCGAACCCGAGCGCTCGGCCGGCGCAGGAGTCGCCTTCTTCAGCCTGGAAATGTCGGCTGACCAGCTGGCGACGCGCGTGCTGGCCGAGGTTTCGGAGATCCCGGGTGAGCAGATCCGGTCCGGCAAGATCGGCCGTAACGAATTCACGCGTTTCGCTCGCGCGGCCAGCGAGCTCAACAGCCTGCCGCTTTACATCGACGACACCCCGGCGCTGACGATCGCCGCGCTGCGCGCCCGCGCCCGCCGCCTCAAGCGGCAGAAGGGCATCGGCATGATCGTCGTCGACTACCTCCAGCTGCTGCAGGGGTCCGGCAGGGGCTCGAACGACAACCGCGTCCAGGAAATTTCGGAGATCAGCCGCGGCTTGAAGCAGCTCGCCAAGGAATTGCACGTGCCGGTGCTGGCACTCTCGCAGCTTAGCCGTGCCGTCGAGCAACGAGAGGACAAGCGCCCGCAGCTCTCAGACCTTCGTGAATCGGGCTCGATCGAGCAGGACGCCGACATCGTCCTCTTCGTCTATCGCGAGGATTATTATCTCGCCGCCAAGCAGCCCGCCGACGATCATCCGGACTTCCCCAAATGGCAGGACGAAATGGGCCGCGCCTACGGCAAGGCGGAAATTATCATCGCCAAGCAGCGCCACGGCGCAACCGGCAAGATCAAGGTCAAGTTCGACAGCCGCATCACCAAGTTCAGCGACCTGGTGGATGACGCCTATTTGCCGGAAATGCGCGGCTGATTTCGGGAGCGCGCCGCTCTTGGGCGGTGCGCGTGGGGGCAGGTGAGGACGCTGGTGGCTACAGCTTCCGGCGTCCTCACTTGAAAGGAAAACGGCCCGGGATCACTCCCGGGCCGTTCTCTTTGGCCGTAGCCGTTCCGCTTAGCCGCGTTCGGGCATCGGCGGCGGCGGCGGAGGAGGAGGAGGCGGCGGGCAGGCGTCCGTCGCCAGGATCACCGATCCGTCCGGGCAGGTCTGCGTCGGAGGCGGCGGCGGAGGCGGCGGGGGCGGCGGCGGCGGCGGCGGAGGAGGCGGCGGCGGGGCTGCCGCGGCGGCGCCGAAGTTGAACATCACGCTGGCGAGCAGCGAGTGCGAGTGCAGCTTGCCGTTGGCGCCGAGGTCGACAATCCCGTCTCCGTTGTCGAATTCATCGCTGAAGTCGAGCTTACCTGTGCGGAAGTAGCGGTACTTCAGGCCGATATCGACATTGTCGCTGACCGGCATGTAAACGCCGGCGAGCAGCTGCCACGCCCAGGCGCTGTCGCTATCGCCAAACATCTTGACGTTGGCGCGGCCGAAACCGGCGCCGATGTAGCCGCCTACACCGCCGTTGCCCCCGAGGTCGAGCAAAGCATTGCCCATCAACGACCAGACCTTGCCCGAGCCGCCGACGCTGAAATCGTCGTCGACGATGCCGAGCGCGTCGGCAAAGTCGTTGTCGAGATCGACCTTGTCGGCCTTGAACTTCTTGTAGCCGAGCTCGCCTTCGAGCCGGAACATGCCGAAGTCGTAACCGGCGACGACGTCACCGTCGAAACCCATTTTGAAGTCGACGTCGAAAGCGTTGTCGAAATTGACGCTGTCATAATCGATGTCGAAGTCGGCATCGGCGTCAATGACAGCGCCGGCTTCGACACCGACGTACGGCGAATGGTCGCGAGCCATGGCCGGCGTGGCGGCAAGCGCCGCCGCGGACGCAGCCGCGAGCAGATATTTACGCATCTCAAATTTCCTTGATTGAGTGACTGCAGAGATGCCGCCCCAACCGCTCGGACAGGTGATGGTTTCCACCCTAAGGGTTTTCACCTCGTTACTGTTGCATTCAGGTCACAGCAGGCATTGGGCTGCGCTGGAATGGTTAACGGTTGCGCCCGGCAGGGTCGGCAAAACATTGATGCAATTGGATAGTTGCGCCACAATTGGCGTTGAGCGGAAACCACGTTGGGCAAGGGGAATTACATGTTGGGGCGGAGTTCACTTCTAATGGCGCTGGCGGCGACGATGGTTGCAGCCACTCCGGCCGATGCGAAGAAAAAGGATTTGCCGCCGCCGGCCCCGGTCGCGGCGCCGCAGGTTGCATTGCCCGATTCCCCCAACGGCGTTGCCGTCCGCTATTTCTATGAGCGTCGCAATTATGCGCCGATCTGGTTCAAGCAGGGCGGCGGCGACGAGGCCATCGCCCAACTGCTGAGCATCCTCAACAATGCGTCGGTCGACGGCATGGCGAATGGCGCGCAGGTTGCCGCCACGGTTGGTGCAAGGGTCATGGCAGCCCGCGCTGGCGACGACATGGCGCACAAGGTCGCCGAACTGGCGCTGACCGCCGCCTGGGTCGATTATGTGCAAACCCTGCAGCGGCCTGACACCAACGTCATCTGGGGCGACCCCTATCTGTCGCTGAAGCCTGGCAATCCCGACCGGATCATGGCCCTTCTGGCGGCTGCCCCGTCGCTCCCGTCACACCTGCAGTCGGTGTCGACGGTCAATCCGATTTACGCCAAGATCCGCGAGATCGCGCTTACCGAGGCCGCGGCGAACGGCGGCCGGCCGACCGACAAGACCCGGCTGAACCTGGAGCGCTCGCGCATCCTGCCGGCGTCGGGCAAGTTCATTCTCGTCAATTCGGCCGAGCAGCGCCTGCACATGTACGATAACTGGCAGGAAGCCGGTTCGATGAAGGTCGTTGTCGGCGACAAGGAACATTACGGCCTGCCGACCCCGATCGTCGTCAGCAGCATCAATTACGCGATCGCCAATCCCTATTGGCACGTTCCGGAACATCTGGTTCGCAAGTTCGCGCCGCGCGTCCAGGCCCAGGGGCAGACGTTCATGGACCGCAACGGTTATGAGGTGCTGACAGACTTCGGGCCCAGCGGCCAGCCGGTTCCGATTTCCTCGATCGACTGGAAATCGGTCCAAGCCGGCACGACCAAGGTGCTGATGCGGCAGAAGCCGAATAGCATCAATTCGATGGGCAGGATGAAATTCCCCTTCCCCAACCGGGAAGGCATCTACCTGCACGATACGCCGATGAAGGAATATTTCAGCCTGGCGAACCGCGCCAAGTCGAATGGCTGCATCCGCGTCGAGGATTATCGCAAGCTCGCTTACTGGCTGTTCGGCCATGACGTGGCGGCGGCCGGCAGCGGCGCTGAGCAGCACATTTCCCTGCCGCGCGGCGTACCGGTTTACGTGACGTACCTGACCATGGTTCCAAGCACTGCCGGACTGGCCACTTTCGAGGATCGCTACGGCTGGGATCGTCCTGGCGTCCTGGCGGGCGGCATGGACATTACCATTGGCATTTCCGCGGCCGCGGGCTCCGCTGAGGTAATTGAAGGCAGCAGCGGCACCCCAAAGGCAGGATCCGCCAAGGCGGCGGGCTCACCGCACTAAGGGACTGAGGCGAACGCGCGGCTGTCCCCCGGACAGCCTGCGCGCTAGTCTTCCTGCAGATTGGGGTCGCGGAGGCCCTGCTCAATGCCGGCGCGCGCCAGTTCGGCCTCGCTGCTCGTCACTGGATAAGCACAATAATCAGCCGCGTAGAAGGCGCTGGGACGGTGATTGCCGCTTAGGCCGACGCCGCCGAACGGTGCGTTGGACGGTGCGCCGTTGGTCGGCTTGTTCCAGTTGATGACGCCGGAGCGGACCTTGGTCCAGAACTCGTCGTACATGACGGGACTGCCTCCGACGAGGCTGGCAGCCAGACCGAAGCGCGTATTGTTTGCTTCGGCGATCGCGGCCTCGAAGTCGGGCACCCGGATCAACTGCAGCACGGGCCCGAACATCTCTTCGTCGGGCCGGTCGCGGACATCGGTCACGTCGATCAGGGCCGGCGTCAGATAGGGTCGGTCCTCATATGGCCGCTCGAGGCGACGGATTGGCTTGCCGCCTCGCATCATAAGCTCGACCCACTGTTCCTGGAGGTGATGGGCCGAGTCATTGTCGATGACTGGTCCCATAAACGGCTGCGGGTCGGCATGGGGATCGTCCACGATCAGCCGGTCGATCAATTGGGTGACCTTTTCGATCAGCTTCGCCTCTTTGCCGTCCTCGACGATCAGCCGCCGGGCGGCCGTGCACCGTTGGCCCGCCGACAAATAAGCGGACTGCACGATGATTGCCGCCGCAGCATCCAGGTCCTTGGCGTCCCACACGACCAAAGGGCTGTTGCCGCCCAACTCGAGCGCCAGGATCTTGTGCGGCGCGTCCGCGAACTGCTTGTGAAGCGCCATGCCGGCGCGGACCGAGCCTGTGAACAACAGTCCATCGATGCCCGCCTCGGCCGCCAGCGCCCGGCCTTCGTCCGGGCCGCCTACCAATAACCGAACCACACCTTCGGGAATGCCGGCGGCATGGAAACATTCGACGAGCATGGCGCCCGTCGCAGGAGTCTTCTCGGACGGCTTGAACACGATCGTGTTGCCGGCGATCAGCGCCGGAACGATGTGTCCGTTGGGCAAATGGGCCGGAAAATTATAGGGCCCGAGCACCGCAAGGACACCGTGCGGCTTGTGCCGGATCGCGATCTTGCTGCCGAGAGCGCCCTCCAGCTTCCGCATCGGCGTGCGTTCGAGATAGGCGGAGGCGGAAATCTCGACCTTGTTGATCACCGCGCCGACTTCGGTGCGCGCTTCCCACAACGGCTTGCCGGTTTCGCGGGCGATCAGGTCAGCGAAGGTTCGTTCTCGGCTGCGGACCTCGTTGGCAAAGCGGCGGAGCGCCTCGATCCGATAGGCGATGCTATGTGCAGCCCATTCGGGGAAGGCGGCGCGCGCCTCCGCAACTTCGGCCGCAGCGTTGCCGACGTCGCCCGACCAGACTTCAGCGCCCGTCGCCGGCTCGGTGGAAATGATACGCGCGGCCATGTCGGGCCTCGGTACAACTTGGTTAACCCCGGTCAAGTCGCGCTCATTGCCGCGCCCATTCGCCGGATTGCAGCGATCTTGGCATTGAATGGTGTCCAGTCATCGCGCTCAGCAATGGCTGCCCAGATCGCCTCGACTTCCTCGATATGCATCGAGCAGTGCGAGCCATCGCTCCAATATGGATCCGATCGCGCCACGGGATTGTCCCGGCCATCCAGCAGTTGCGCCAGCTCGCGGAATTCCTCGCCGGGATAGGCGTCTGCCCCCGGATCCCGGCCACCGCGCCAGTCGAAGAACAGCCGGTCGATCCCCGCTGCCCTCGATTGCAGCGCTTTGATCAATATCGCGACCAGCTGTCGGTCATCGTCCTCGGCGGTCGGTGCGACACCGAGCCGCTTCAGCATCGCCTCGACGAGTGCCGCTTCGAACAATTCGGGCCATGAACTCAGTTGGTCCGCGAGAGGAGGGGCTTCGGCGACCAGCGCCAGGCACCCCGCCAACTGCGCCAGGTCCCAGTGGATCGCCTCAGGCTGCCGGCCAAAGGCATAAAGGCCCGTCTCGTCGAAATAGGCGGCCGTGAACGTGTCGTCCCAATGGGGTGTGAACCGCCACGGCCCGTAATCGAAGCTCTCACCGGTGATGGCGATATTGTCGCTGTTGAGGACGCCATGGACGAAGCCGGCGGCAAGGTAGGAGGCGGCGAGCCGGGCGGTGGCTCCAGCAATGAGTTCGAACAGCCGATGCGCACCGGAATTCGGGTCTTCGCCGTAGAGATGCTCCAGGCAATAGCGGGTGAGCTTGGCGATATTGTCTGGCTGCTCGACGAATGCGAGCCGCTGAAAAGTGCCGATGCGGATGTGGCCGTGACCGAGCCGCGTCAGGACGGATGAACGGGTGGGAGATGGCTCGTCGCCCCGCACCAACTCCTCGCCTGTCTCGAATAATGCGAAGGTCTTGGATGTGTTGACGCCGAGCGCCTCCAGCATTTCCGTTGCCAGCACCTCGCGAACGCCGCCCTTGAGAGTCAGGCGGCCATCGCCGAAGCGGCTGTACGGCGTTTGGCCCGACCCCTTGGTGCCGAGGTCAAGCAGGCGGCCGTCCTCGCCACGAAGTTGGGCGAAGAGGAATCCGCGACCATCGCCGATCTCCGGATTGTAGCTGCGGAACTGATGCCCGTGATAGCGAAGGGCGAGCGGTTGCGGCAGGTTGTCCGGCAACGGTTCGAAGCGGCAGAAATGCGCTTCCCAATCGGTGACCTCCAGCCCGACCCGCTCCGCCCATCGCTGGTTGAGAAACCGCGGAATGGCCTTGGGGAATTTCGCGGGTTCGACCGCATCATAGAAATCCGCGCCTAGCTCGAGGATTTCCGGGTCGGGGCGGTAATCGGCCATGGCTTGCCACAGGTGGAGCATCGGCGGCGGATCCGCTAGGCCCAATCCCATGGACCTCGTCGAAGAATTGCGGGCATTCGGCCTCACATTGCCCAGGGCGCATCGCAAACTGGTAAGCGAACTGGACGCGCGCGACGGCGGGTGACAGGCCGTCCCGCCGTTTGTAGGGTCATCCCAGGATAGCAGTCGGGGGTATCGCATGGCGGAGTGGGTCGATCGTTACTGGACAAGCAACGACGGGCTGAAACTCCACTATCGCGACTATGCGGGCCCGCATGAGCGTCCGCCGATCCTGTGCCTCCCCGGACTGACTCGCAACGCTCGCGATTTTGAGCCCGTGGCCGACCGCCTCGCCGGTGAATGGCGGATCATTGCGGTCGAGTTCCGGGGCAGGGGCCAGTCGCAATATGATCCCAATCCGGCGAACTACGTGCCCCACACTTATGCGGCAGACGTCCTCAAGTTGCTTGACCAGCTCGGAATTGCCGACGCCGTCTTCTTCGGGACGTCGCTAGGCGGCATCGTCACGATGCTCATGAGCTCGACGGATTCCGAGCGGATCGCGGGAGCGATGATCAACGATATCGGGCCGGTGGTGGAAGACCGAGGGGTCGATCGCCTGCGCGCCTATGTCGGCAAGGGAGGCGTATTCGCCACTTGGGCCGAGGCGGCGGAGTCCGCTGCGACCAGGAACGGCATCGCCTTCCCAAATTACACCACTGAGCAGTGGGACATCTTCGTCCGCCGGCAGGCGAGCGAGCGGCCGGACGGAACCGTGCGGTCGGACTATGACATGGCCATCGCCCAACCGTTTGCGAGCGCCCAGGGCACGCCCCCGTTCGACCCCTGGCCGCTTATCGACGGATTGAAGGACAAGCCCGTCCTTCTCGTGCGCGGCGAGACCAGCGATTTGTTGTCGGTGGAAACAGCCGAACGAATGATTGGAACCCTGCCGAAGGCCGAACTGGTGACGGTGCCGGGCATCGGCCATGCGCCGATCCTCGACGAGCCGGAAGCTGTTGCCGGCATCGACCGGTTGCTTGCCAGGGTGCTGGCCGAGTTCGAAGTCGAGGCGGACTAAGTCAGCTTCTTCAGCTTGGCGATTGCAGTCTCGTCCGTCTCGTCTGGCGCGATCGTCGACTGAAACTTCTGGTCCCCGTCGAACAGCAGGACGGTTGCCGTATGGTCGATGGTATAGTCGTCGCCGGTTCCGACCTTTTCCGAGAAGATGCCGTAGTCCTTCTTCACCTGCGCAATCTGTGATCCGCTGCCGGTCAGGCCAATGATCGGTGATCCGAACAGGTCGGCGTAGTTGCCGACCTCCTTCGGGCCGTCGCGTTCGGGATCGACGGTGACGAAGACGATCTGGAATGCGCCTTCGTTGCCGAGCTGCCGGCGCAGCTTGACCAGCCGTGCCAGCGTCGTCGGGCAGACATCCGGGCAATGGGTAAAGCCGAAGAAGATCGCATAGGGCTTGCCGGCAAGCTTGCTGCTGGCGAATGGCTGGCCCCCGCTGTCGATCAGCGTGAACGGTCCCCCGAAACTGACCTGCGTCGGCACGGGCTTGAGCAGCGGCGCGTTGGACTGCCGCCAAAGCAATGCGCCGCCGATCATGGCGGCGACCGCGACCGCCACCCAGAGGACTAGGCGAAGGTTCCTCACTTCGCGCCTGCCGGCTTGACGGTAACGTCGACCTTGTGCGGCCGAGCCTTGGCGAAAAGCAGGGTCAGGTTGAAATGGTCACCGGCCTTCAGCGGCCCTTTCAAGCCCATGATCATCACATGCGTACCGCCTGGGCCGAGCATCAGCTTACCGTTCGAAGGCACCGATAGGCCCTCCCCATTGGCGACCGGGCGCATCCGCATGACGCCGCCGTCCATCGAGCTCTCGTGGATCATTGCCTCACCGATGCTGGCCTTGGCGCCGACCAATTCATCGGCGCCGCCCTTGTTCTCGATGGTGACGTAGGCGGCGGCGCTGTCTGCGGAGCCAGTCTCCCGCGCCCAGGCGTCGCGGGTGGAGATTTTCGGGCCCGGCGCCGAACAGGCGGCGAGGGTCAGTGCGATTGCAAAGGTAGCGGGTCTCAACATGGCGCGCCCTATGGAAGCGGACGCTTAAGGCCGCAAGCCGTCAGTGGCCGTAGACGGCCTGCACCCGCGTATAGAAGTCGCGGTTCCATCGGCCGTGTTCTGGCACTCCGTAGCCAGACGCCTTCCAGCCGGTGAAGGGCCCATCGGCCGCGAAAGGCGGCCGGGCTTTGTTGATGGAAAGGATGCCGGCCTGGGCTTCGGCAAGGAAGCGTACCTTCGCACGCGCATCCTCGCTAAACAGGGCGCCCAAGAGGCCCATGTCGGTGGAATTGTGGCTGGCAATGGCAGCGTCCAGATCGGGCGCCCTGACGACAGCTGCCAGCGGCCCGAACACCTCCTGGTGAAGGAGCGGGTGATGGGATTCTGGATCGAACACCAGCGTCGGTCGTACCCAGCACCCGCTTTGATTCAAATGTGCTGGCGTTTGGGCTCCCATGCCCACGAAGGCGCGTTGATGGGCTTTGTCGATTACGGGTCCAACTTGCGTGGATGCGTCTGCGGGGTCGCCGACACGCAGTGCCTCCACCGCCGCGGCCAGCCGCTCGGCAAAGGCGTCGTAGATTTCGTCGATGACGATGACGCGGCGCATGGCGGTGCAGCGCTGTCCGGCGAAGCTGAAAATGGCCGCAGCCAGATCGCCGGCCGCCGCATCGAGGTCTGCGCTCGCATCGACAATGGCAGCGTTGCTGCCGCCAAGCTCGGCCTGAACCGGGATCGCGCGCCGTCCGGCTTCAGCAGTGATCAGTCGGCCGACCGGAACAGAACCGGTGAAGCTGACAAGGTCCGCATTGGCCAGCACGGCCTGGCCGGTCAACCCGTCGCCTGTAACCATCTCGACGCTCTCGCCCAACCCGACTTCGGCAAGGCTGTCTCGAAGCATGGCGGCGATACGCGAGCCCTGGAGCGCCGGCTTCCACAGGACCTTATTCCCATATCCAAGCGCCGGAGCCAGCTTGGCGATGGGGATGGCGAAGGGGTTGTTCCAGGGCGTAATCAGACCGGCGATACCGACCGGCCGGTAACGGACCCGGCGATTGCCGCTGGCATCCTCGTCCTGGAGCGTAGTCGCCCCGTGCTCCAACAGAGCGAGCCCGTAGGCCACTTCGCCTTCGGCATCGACGCGCGGCTTCGCAAGATCGCGGATCAAGGCTTCGACCCATACCGCGCGAGCTAAACTCAGGCGCTTGTGCAATTCTGACAGGGCCGCGGCACGCTCGGCGATCGGCATCTCGGGCTGCCCGCGCAGGCGCTCGGCGATGCTCGCGACAGTTAGGGCCGGCGTTAGCTCTGCTTCGAACAGCAACTCGGTCGCATCGCACGGATTAAAATGACGCCACGGCTCGGCAGCCTTGCCCAGAATCGCCGCACTGGACTTCACGGTCGCGGCGCGGCCATCGAGCCAGCGCAGCGCTTGCGCACCCTGGACGGCATCGTAGCTGCCAACCAATTCCTCGCCGATGACGACCTTAAAGCCGCACGCATAGGCGTCGAGGACGGTCGCCTGGACGCAGGCATGGCTATGCACGCCCGCGACCACCAGGCGTTCGACTCCCCGCGATCGAAGCTCCGCCTCAAGTCCTTCCGCATCGAAGGCGCTGAAGAAGCGCTTGAAAAGTACGCGCTCTCCCGGCCATTCCTGCAATTCTTGCGGAGCCTCGGCACCGGGCGTCCCCTCGACCACCTCCGGCGCCCCCCTGCGATGGGGCATGGCGTTCGAGCCGTCAGCGGCGACCCGCGTGCGGACATGGACGACCAACCAGCCTTCGGCTCGTGCCGCTTCCAGCGTTTCGGCGATCGCCGCGATCAGGGTATCGCGAGGCGGCTGCAACCCATCCCGCGCGAGATAGTCCTCCTGGCAATCGACCAGCAGGAGGGCGGTCTTGCCGCTCACTAGGCCGCGTCGGCCAGCAGCCGTTCGAGGTTGGCCTTGACCAGTCGGCCAAACTCGGCCGTGCCCACAACCTCATGGCCCGGCATGGCGACGTCGCCGGTGCACTTGCCCTGCTGGAGCGTCTCGCGGACTGCCTGGCGCAAGGCCGCATCCGCTTCCGGCCAGCAGAAGCTCTCGCGCAACATCATGCCGAGCGACAATATCTGCCCTATCGGGTTGGCGACGTCCTTGCCCGCGATGTCGCGCGCAGCGCCGTGCCCGGTCTGGTAGACGCCATTGCCCTTGTCGTTGAAATTGCCCGAATAGCTGAGGCCACGCGAGGCAAGCAGCAGCGCGGCACAATCGGCAAGCACGTCCCCGAACATATTGGGCGAAAGCACGACATCGAACTGGCCCGGGTTGGCAATTAGCTGGAACACCGCATTGTCGATCTCCAGCTCGGCCAGCTCAATCCCGGTGTTCTCGGTCATTTCCTGGGCGATGCGCCGCCACATGGAGCTGATCGAGGGAATGCCGCCGGGCTTCAGGACGACGTTGATTCTACCGCGTCGGCGGGAGGCGAGCTTGATCGCCACGTCGACAATCCGGCGGACCATGGACTCGCGATATTCGAAGCGATGGCGGGCGACGCGGTCGCCTTCGATGTCGACCTCCTCCCAGCTTCCCTGATAGATCCCGCCCATGCCCTCGCGGATGGCGATGATGTCCGCGCTCGCGACCACTTCGGGGCGGACCTGGCCCGCGTCCCTCAGCTCGACGAGCGGCTCGATTGGCGTGAATTTACAATAAAGGTCGAACTGGCGACGAATTTCGTAGACGAAGCGGTCTCCGCCGGGCCCGCAGAACAATGCTCCACCGCGATCGAAGAGATCCTCCGCGAACCCGACAACCTCCGGTGAGAGGCTGCTGCCGTAGAGCTCTTTCGCCGGCAGTCCGATGAGGCCGCCTTCATGGAGCTCGAAACGGCGCGAGGTCGCTTGGGACAGGACTTCGAGCAGCGAAGTCGCAACCCGCACGACTTCCGGCCCGACACCTTCGCCAAGGAAGACACCAATATGATGGATGCGCGCTGGGTCCCAGGGCGCGCACGGAACGTGCAGCGCCTCGGTCAGGCGCGGCCTGGTAGCTTCGGTCACTCGGCTGAAATTGTCGGACACTGGATTCATCAGGCTCTTAAGCATTTGCGGCATTCTTCTTCACGGCGCCGTAGAGAGCAGTCAGCTGACTCGCAATCAGGGGCCTCGGGATCTTGCCCATGGCGTTGCGCGGGATCGACGGCAGGCGGAGGACGTGGAAGCGGCGATTGTTCTTCAGCATCCCCCGGATTTTCTCGCTTAGGCCGCGAACATCGAAATCGTCGTCACAAACGATCCCAAAGGTCAGGATGTCGCCTTCATCGAGTTGCAGGCTGACGGCGCAGACGTCTTTCACTCCCGGCAGCCCGCCCACCATCGTCTCGAGGTTGACGGCGGAAATCTTCCAGCCACCGAGGTTGAGCATGTCGCCGGTGCGGCCGTCGATGGCGAGCAGCCCATCCGCGTAAAGCCGGCCGACGTCTCCCGGATAAAACCAGCCGTCGCGGAACACGCTGCCGCCGGTTGGGCCAGAGCCCTCCTCATAGCCGCCGGCCATGATCGCGCTGCGCGTCCGGATAAGACCCGGCTGTCCCGCCGGGACCGGCTCGCCGTTGGCGCTGACGATTTCGGCTTCGACGCCGTCGCGGAGGAAGCCGACCGCTCCGGGATGGCGCTCGATCACCTCATGCTCACCGATGGCGATGCTGCCTGTCTCGGTCGAGCCATAGCTGATCAGCAGGCGGGTGCAGGCACGCTGGAGCGCGACGTCGCGCAGGGCTATCGGCAACCGGCCGCCGAGGAGCATGATCGTCCGGCCATCACGTCCGGGCCATTCGCCCTTGAGGCCGATCAATCGCTCCTTGAGCTGCGGCGGGGAGCAGGCGATCAAATTGGCATCGGGCAGCGCGTCGATATCGCGTTGCAGGCCCTTGGCAGCCCGCGGCAGGATGACGCAGCCGCCGGCTACCCAGGTCGCAAGCGGATAGCGAAAACCCGCCGTGGTCCTGAGGTGCAGTAGCGGGAACAGCTTGGTCTGCCCGCTCACCATCTCACCAACCTGGTCGACCCGCTGCTCGATCATTGCGGCGTCCCAGACGATGAATTTGGCTCGATTGGTCGTTCCGGAGGTGAGGTTGAGGCGCCGCGCCGATTGTTCATCGTTGGCGACAGGTTCACCGACTGCGGCCGGGGCGTTCGGGTCGAGGTGGAATTCGAAGCGCGTAACGGAGGGCGGCACGTCGATCAGGGATTCGAAGTGGCCGAGGACGAGGTCGACCTTGCCTGCTTGGAGCGCGCCCTTGACCGCCGCCTTGTCGGTCATCGAAACATGGGTGGCGCCCAGCTTCATGACGGCTAGGTGGGCAATCCAATTAGTATAGGAATGACCGTTTTCCGCGGGTCCGGCGCGGATGCCGATCGTCTTGCCTGGCCCCACATCCTGGGACCGGAGCTTCGTGGCGGCAGCATCGATGTCGGAATTGAGGCGCGCGAAGCTAATCGGTGCTCCGCCAGCCAGCACGGCCGTGCGGTCGCCGGCCTGTTCCATGATTCGCGCGATAATTCCCATGAACGCCCGATTTCCCCCAGTCGCCAATGCATTAGCAAAGCCGGGAATTGGCGCAACGCGCATTTCAAGGTGAACGCGATTGTTCGTTGGGCCAGTGGCGCGACGCCAACACTTTGATTGCCGCAGCTTGGCACGCCTCTTGCTCCATAAGCTCTATGGAATTCGAGGCACGAACCGGACGACAGCGGCGCAAAAGCCGCCGCGATGCCCACGAGTGTCCGATTCCGGACGCCCGCCGTCCGGTTGCGGACAGGCTGCGGGAAGGTGGAGGCCCGAGCCGGAATCGAACCGGCGTGCAAGGATTTGCAGTCCTCTGCGTAACCACTCCGCCATCGGGCCAGCGGAAGCGGCGCAATGGTCGGGCGGCCCTCTATTGTCAACCGCGCGACACTGGCGAATCCGGTCATTCGTCCCTACGTCTTTTCGACCGGAGGCGGTGTGCGCTGCTTGGCCTTGGCGGCCGCGGACGATATGGACGGCCTTGCAACACCAGTGTGTTACTGGCATATAACAGTTGAAATCTCAGAGGACTTGAATGTCGCCGAACACCGACTTCGCCGCTGCCCGGCAGGCCATGATCGATAGCCAGTTGCGGCCGCAGGGCGTCAGTGACCCGGCGATCCTCGCTGCCATGGCCTCGGTCCCGCGCGAGGATTTCGTGCCGGAGGACGTGCGCCCGCTGGCTTACACGGACCGCTCGCTCGACCTTGGTGACGGCAAGTCAATGATGCCGCCGGCGGCGTTGGGGAAGCTGATCATGGAATTGGATCCGCGCGCCGGAGAGCGAGCGCTCGTGGTCGGTTCCGGCAATGGCTATGCCCCGCGCGTCCTTGAGTCCCTTGGCGTTGAGGTCGAGACGGCCGTGGAGACGGCTACGGCTGGCAAATCGACCTATGATCTTATTCTTGTCGACGGCGCAGTGGAAGAAATTCCCGAATCCCTCGCCGCCCGCCTTGGCCCCGATGGCCGGCTCGGGACCGGCATTTCCGACAATGGCGTGACCCGCCTGGCCATTGGGCGCCGCGCGGGCACATCCCTTGGTCTCCGGCGTTTCGCGGATGTTCAACTGCCGGTTCTTGCCGGCTTCACGCGGCCGCGGGCCTTTACCTTCTAGCAATGGAGTTACTGTGAAGCGTCACCTCCTTATCGGCGCGATGGCTGCAACCTTGCTCGGCGGAACCGCTTATGCGGATACGCTGCGTGAGGCGCTGAACTCGACCTATCACTATAACCCGACGCTCAACGCCCAGCGCGAGAGCCTGAAGTCCAGCGATGCCGGCGTGGCGATCGCAAAGGCCGCGGGACGCCCGACAGTCTCCGGTACAGTGGGCCTCACTCGCGACGTCACCCGCGGTGGGCGCTTCGACAGCAACCTTGGCAAGGGCCCGAACCTGACGACCGGCGTCGATATCGCCTATCCGCTCTTCCAGGGCGGGACGGTCAGCAACAACATCAAGGCCGCGAAGAAGCGAAATGAAGCGGGCCGTGCGACCCTGCGCGCCGTCGAGGGCGATACCTTCGTCGAAGCAGTTTCGGCCTATATGGACGTCATGCGCGACCGTGCCGCGGTCGAGCTCAACCAGAATAACGTCAAGGTCCTGCAGACGAACCTCGAGGCGACCCGCGACCGTTTCCAGATCGGCGACGTCACCCGTACCGACGTCGCCCAGTCAGAAGCGCGGCTGTCGCTTGGCCGGACCAGGCTCCTGCTTGCGCAAGGCAATCTTACCGCCAGCGAGGAAAATTACCGCCGGGTCATCGGTAAGCAGCCCGATAGTCTGCAGGCCCCGCCGCCGCTGCCGCCACTCCCTACGACGGCGGACGAGGCGGTACGGATCGCTTTGGTGGATAATCCCGATCTCATCTCCATCGCCCACCAGGCGGAAGCCGCGGGCTATGACGTCAGCTCGGTCAGGGGTACGCGCCTGCCGACCGTTTCGGTGATCGGATCGGGCGATTATGTCGATGCCTTCGGCAATGACAACGGCCTTACGTCGGGAACAGCGACTAGCATCGGCGCGCAGGTCAGGGTCCCCGTCTATCAGGGCGGCCTGCCGTCGGCCCGGATCCGCCAGGCACAGGCGATCGAGGGCCAGTTCCTCGAGAACCGCATCGGCACTGAGCGCGCGGTCATTGCCTCGGCTCGCTCCGCCTACGCCGCTTATCATGCGGCGCTGGAATCGATTAATTCGAACGATGTCGCGGTGAAAGCCAATGAACTGGCGCTCGAAGGAGTCCGCGCCGAAAACAGCGTCGGCACGCGCACCATCCTCGACGTGCTCGATGCCGAGCAGGAGCTGCTGAACTCGCAGGTGCTCCTGGTGACGGCACGGCGCGATGCCTATGTCGCCGGCTTCCAGTTGCTGAACGCAATGGGCCAGGCCGAAGCGCAGGATTTGGGCCTGGACGGCGGCCCGCTCTACGATCCGCTCGGCAATTACCGCCACGTCGCCGGCGACTGGAACGATTGGTCGGGCGATCCGAAGCACCTGCCTGTTTCGACCCGGACGCTTACTCCGGCCGAGACTCCGGCGCAGGGCGTGACTCCGCCGACGCGATAAGCGATACGGACGGCAATGCAGCCGCGTGAGCCCTCGATGGAAGACATTCTGGCGTCGATCAAACGTGTGATCGCCGAGGAAAAGGAGCTGCGCTCCGCCGTGCCGCCGGCTCCTTCGATGCCGGAGGAACAGGACGACGTCCTGGAGCTCGACGAAAGCATGGAAGAATCGTCGCCAGAGGCTCCTGTCGAACTCGGCCCGCCGCTGCTCGACGAACAGGCCGCCGGCACAACCCGCGAGAGGCTCGATCAACTCTCCAGCCTCGCCGCCAGCGCTCCACCGCCGCAGCCGCAGGGCAATCCGCTCGAAGAGATGCTGCGCGAAATGCTTAGGCCGATGCTCAAGCAATGGCTCGACGAGAACCTGCCGCGCATCGTTGACGAGCATGTGAAGCGCGAGATCACCCGCATCACGGGTCGGCCGCTCTAAGGCTTGCCTCCTGACGCGGCGCTGCTACGCCTCGCGTCCATGATTCTTCGCACCCTGCTTGCGGCCGTTGCCGCTTCCTCGCTCTTCGCTGCCCCCGCCGTCGCCAGGCCGATGACCGCTACCGACATGCACATGATGCATCGTCTCGGCGCGCCGGAAGTCTCGCCCGATGGCCGTTGGGCCGTCTTCACAATCTCCGACACGGATCTTGCCGCCAACAAGCGCAACAACACTCTCCATTTGCTGGACCTGAAGGCGCCGGGCGCGACCCCGCAGCCGGTCAAGGGTGCCGAAAAGGGCCACGACGCGACCTTCGCAGGCGACGGCTCGATCTGGTTCCTGATGGATGTGAAGGGCCAGGACCAGCTCTTCCGCATGGCGCCGGGCGGCGCGCCGGTGCAGGCGAGCAATCTTTCGGGCGACATAAGCGGTTTCAAGATCGCGCCGACCGGAGACCGGCTGGTGATCTGGGCCGACCGCGACCTGCGTTGCAACGACTTCGCCTGCGCCGATTTGCCGAAGAAGGCGCAGACCGGCGGTGGCCGCACCTACGACCAGTTGTTCGTCCGCCACTGGGATACCTGGGCTGAGCCCGGCGCGCGTTCGCGCCTGTTCGGTTTCGCGGTCGCCAACGGCCAGGTGACCGGCGCCGGCGCGCCGCTGACCGGCATGCTGGTCGGCGACACGCCGTCGAAGCCGATGGGCGGTGGCGAGGAGCTCAACTTCTCGCCGGACGGAAAGACGGTCTACTTCGCGCTGCGCGAGGCGGGCCGGATCGAGGCCAAATCGACCAACCTCGACATCTTCGCCACGCCCAGCGACGGCAGCGCGCGGCCGACCAACCTGACCGATGCCAATGACGGCATGGACAACCTGCCCGTCGTCTCGCCGGACGGCCGCACGCTGGCCTATTTCGCCATGGCGAGGCCGACCTACGAGGCCGACCGCCAGGTGCTGGTGCTGCGCGACCTCGCCTCCGGCCAGGTCCGCGCGCTGACCCAGAACTGGGACCGCTCGGTGGATTCGATCGAATGGACCAAGGACAGCAAGAGCCTGATCGTCACCGCCGGCGACACGCTGGAAGAGCCGATCTTCCGCATCGACGCGCGAACCGGCGCCCTGACCAGGCTGACCACCGACGGCCATAGCGGCAACGCCCATGCGCTGCCGAATGGTGATGTCCTTTATACCTCGAACAGCATCGACGCGCCCGATGACCTGTTCCGCGTCACGCCGAAGGGCAAGGTCAGCCGGCTGACCAACGTCAACCGCGACCTGCTCGCCCAGCTCGATCCCGTGAAGCTGGAGAAGTTCAACTTCACCGGCGCCAACAAAGACAAGGTCTGGGGCATCAAGGTCAAGCCGGCCGGCCCGCAATATGGGGCAGTGGCCAAGCTGCCGATTGCCTTCGTCGTTCACGGCGGGCCGCAGGGGAGCCTTGGCAATAGCTGGTCCTATCGCTGGAACCCGCGCGTTTTCGCGTCGGGCGGCTATGCTGTCGTCAGCGTCGATTTCCACGGCTCGACCGGTTACGGCCAGGCCTTCACCGACGCGATCCGCAACAATTGGGGCGGCTGGCCGCTCGAGGACCTGCAGAAGGGGCTGGCCTACGCAACGGCCAATGACGCCCAGCTTGACAGCGACCGCGCCTGCGCGCTCGGCGCCAGCTACGGCGGCTTCATGATGAACTGGATCGAGGGGCAATGGCCCGACCGGTTCAGGTGCATCGTCCAGCACGACGGCGTCTTCGATGCCCGCGCCATGGCCTATGAAACTGAAGAACTGTGGTTCGACGAGTGGGAGCATGGCGGCAAGGCCTATTACGAAGACCCGGCCGCGTTCGAGAAATGGAACCCGGTGAACTACGTCCAGAACTGGAAGACGCCGCAGCTCGTCATCACCGGCGAAAAGGACTTCCGCATCCCCTACACGCAGGGGCTCGCCGCCTTCACGGCTCTCCAGCGCAAGGGCGTGCCGTCGCGGCTGCTCGTCAATCCGGACGAGAATCACTGGGTGCTGAAGCCGAAGAACTCGATCCAATGGTATGACGAGGTCTTCAACTGGCTGGGCAAGTGGACCAGCCAGCCGATCACCGTCACCACGCACTGAGGTTGATGCTGCGGCGCGGCAAGGCTAGTCGCGCCACAGCATGACCGAATTAGCAAAGACGTTCGAACCGGGCCCGATCGAGGCCCGCTGGTATGACCATTGGGAGGGTTCAGGCCAGTTCCGCCCCGAGCGGAAGGAGGCTGTGCCCTTCACCATCGTCATGCCGCCGCCCAACGTCACCGGCTCCCTGCACATCGGCCATGCGCTCGATAACACCCTTCAGGATATATTGACGCGCCACGCCCGGATGCAGGGCAAGGACGCACTCTGGGTCGTCGGTACGGACCATGCCGGCATCGCCACCCAGATGGTCGTCGAGCGCAACCTCGACAGCCAGGGAATCAAGCGCGCCGAAATCGGGCGCGACGCCTTCCTCGAACATGTCTGGGAATGGAAGGCGCAGTCTGGCGGTGCCATCACCCGCCAGCTTCGCCGCCTCGGCGCCAGCTGCGACTGGTCGAACGAGCGCTTCACCATGGACCCCGGCTTCTCGGCCGCGGTCGCCCATGTCTTCGTCGAGCTTCACAAGCGCGGCCTCGCCTATCGCGACAAGCGCCTCGTCAACTGGGATCCCAAATTCCAGACCGCGATCAGCGACCTCGAGGTCGAGACCAAGGAGGTCAACGGCCACTTCTGGCACCTCAAATATCCGCTGGCCGACGGCTCGGGCGCGATCCATGTCGCGACGACGCGTCCCGAGACGATGCTCGCGGACATGGCGGTCGCCGTGCACCCCGATGACGAGCGCTATACGGCGATCATCGGCAAGCAGGTGAAGCATCCGATCACCGGCCGCCTCATTCCGATTGTCGCCGACGAGCATGCCGATCCGGAGCTGGGCTCCGGCGCCGTGAAAATCACGCCCGGCCACGACTTCAACGACTTCGAGGTTGGCAGGCGCGCCGGCTTCAAGGCCGCGGAGATGCTCAACATGCTCGATGCGCAGGGCCGGATCGTCCAGACGCAGGACGGCCTGGTGCCCGCCGAGCTGATCGGCCTCGACCGCTTCGATGCTCGCAAGCGGGCGGTCGAATTGCTCGAAGCCGAAGGCGCGATGGAGAAGGTCGAGGACCGCGTCATCGCCACGCCCTACGGCGACCGCTCCGGCGTCGTCATCGAGCCGTGGCTGACCGACCAATGGTATGTGAACGTCAAGCCGCTCGCCGATCGGGCGATGGCTGCGACCCGCAGCGGCGAGATCAAGATCGTTCCGGAAACCTGGTCCAAGACCTGGTTCAACTGGCTTGAGAACATCCAGCCCTGGTGCGTGTCGCGCCAGCTCTGGTGGGGCCACCGCATCCCGGCCTGGTATGACGACGATGGCAATGCCTATGTCGCCGAAACCGAGGAGGAGGCGCAGGCCCAGGCCGGCGGCAAATCGCTGCGCCGCGACGAAGACGTCCTCGACACCTGGTTCTCGTCCGCGCTCTGGCCGTTCGCCACGCTCGGCTGGCCCGAGCAGACCGAGGATTTGAAGCGCCATTACCCGAACGACGTCCTCATTTCGGGCTTCGACATCCTGTTCTTCTGGGATGCCCGCATGGCGATGCAGGGCATGGAGTTCATGGACGAGGTGCCGTGGAAGACGCTCTATCTTCACGGACTGGTCCGCGACGCGCAGGGCCAGAAGATGTCCAAATCGAAGGGCAACACCGTCGACCCGCTCGGCCTCATCGACAAATATGGCGCCGATGCGCTCCGCTTCACGCTGTCGGCGATGGAAAGCCAGGGCCGCGACATCAAGCTCGATGAAAAGCGTGTCGAAGGTTACCGCAATTTCGCGACCAAGCTGTGGAATGCCGCCCGCTTCCTGCAGATGAACGGCGTCGGCGCCTCACAAAGCATCGCCGCGCCAACCGCCGAGCTGCCGGTAAATCGCTGGATCATTGGTGAAGTGGTCGAGACGCTGGCCAAACTCGACAAGGCCTTCGACGAACTGCGCTTCGACGAAATGGCCGACGCCATCTACCATTTCACTTGGGGCACGTTTTGCGACTGGTATGTCGAGCTGGTGAAAGGCGCGTTCGACGACGAAACCCGCGCCGTCGCCGCCTGGGCGTTCGACCAGATCCTGGTCATGCTCCACCCGTTCATGCCCTTCGTCACCGAAGAACTGTGGCATGCGAACGAGCGTCCCTATGACCTCATCGTCGCCAAATGGCCGGAGCCGGAAGCGCAGCGCGATCCGCGCGCGGAGGCCGAGCTCAACTGGGTCACGCGCCTCGTCAGCGAAATCCGTTCGGCACGCAACGAACTGAACGTGCCGCCCGGTGCCAAGCTGCACCTGTTCGTCGCCGACGCCTCGGACGAAACCGCGGCCCGCCTCGATCGCCAGTACGCGACCCTGTCGCGGCTCGCCCGGCTGGAATCGATCC
>Ga0207701_10001201_pt1 | contig 27474 bp, 20 predicted proteins | sample KBSSwiSSwithPhiX_FD_184294 | JGI IMG/M metagenome (GOLD analysis project Ga0207701, IMG submission 184294) | Switchgrass rhizosphere bulk soil microbial communities from Kellogg Biological Station, Michigan, USA, with PhiX - S5 (SPAdes) (version 2) | ecosystem: Environmental > Terrestrial >... | reverse complement strand
GCTCCGTTTTCGCTGCCGGAGTTCTGCGACTATCGAGATCAGAATACTCTTTTGGACGGACTCGCCGCAGTCGGAAGTTACAATGCCAATCTTGTCGATTCCGGCCAGCCGGAGCGAGTTCAGGGAGTACGGCTCTCGGCGAATATCTTCCAGCTTCTCGGCGTGCAGGCGCTGCGCGGTCGCGAGTTCGTCGCCGAAGATGACGCGCTGAACGCCGCGCCAATCGCGATGATCAGCTACGGTTTATGGTCACGACGTTACGCGAAGCAGGACGTAATTGGGCGCAGTGTGAACTTAAATGGCGAGCCGCGCGTCATTGTTGGCGTCTTACCGCGGGATTTCGCTCTTCCCAATTTTGAAAGTGATGTCGTGGTTCCCTTGCAACCAGAGGGTGATCCGCGCAGGAAAATCCGCACGTCTGTTCACTTCCTGCGTTTTGTAGGCCGGTTGAAACCTGATGTAACTCTGGTGCAAGGCCGTGCTGAGTTGGATGCAATTCGCCAGGATATCGGTCGCAAGTTTCCAGATGGAAACGTCGGCAGCACTGGCGTTACTGTTGTGTCGCTGGGCGACGAGATCGTTGGCAACGTGCGCCCGATGCTAATAACCATTCTGGGCGCAGTTGCGGCACTGCTGTTGATCGCGGGCGCCAATCTCGCGAGCCTCTCGCTCGCGCGCGCCGCAGGTCGGCAGCGGGATCTAGCCGTTCGCGCAGCGCTCGGTGCGGCTCGCGGTCAGCTGCTCCGTCTCTTGTTTACGGAGAGCGCAGTACTGGCCCTTGTGGGTAGCCTAATCGGTTTTCTTCTTGCCTTCTGGGGTTCAGATATTTTGGTTCGGTTCGTGCCAGCAGATTTACCGCGCGCGAACGATGTAACGATTGACGCGCGAGTGCTGCTCTTCACGGCAAGCGTAACCATTGTGGTCACGCTTATTTGCGGCTTGGCACCCGCCTGGTTACTCTCGCGCGCAGATTTGAGGGACGCGCTGGCCTCGGGACGCGGGGACGCAGGTAGCAACGCGCAATCGCGCCTCCGGCGATTGCTCGTGGCGGGACAGGTTGCGCTTGCGCTGGTGTTGCTGGCGAGTGCCGGCCTCTTTCTGCGCAGCTTCGCCCAACTTACCAGGGAAAATCCCGGATTCGATTCGCACGGCGTGTTGACGGTGCGGCTATCGCTTTCCACGGACGGCTATCCAGACCGGGCTTCAGTCGTTAGGCTGGTGGACAAGTTTCTGCCGCGCCTGGCGAGCATTCCTGGAGTGGAAAGCGCGGGTCTTGTTTCGCTGCTTCCGTTGGGCGGCGGTCATTCCAGCATTAATTTTACCCTACCGGACCGGCCACCGTCAAAACGTGAAAACACACCCAGGGCAAATTATCGGATTGTCACACCAGGATACATTTCGACGATGCGCATCCCGCTGCTAAGCGGGCGCGATTTGGCCGAAGAGGATGACGCAAATCGTACGGCAGTGGCGATAATTAGCGCGCCGCTCGCACGGAAGCTTTTCTCTGACCGCTCGCCACTCGGGCAGCGACTTCTCATTGACGACTCGGACGGTGATCCGCGTCCTGTTCAGATCGTCGGCGTAGTTGGCGATGTGAAACAGGAGAAGCTCGAGGTGCAGCCGACGTTCGACATTTACCTTCCATGGCGACAGGTCATTCCTGAGGCAGTGCCGTGGCTTCGCAGTACCTCGTTTTTGGTTTTCCGGTCGAGCGTGCCGCCAATGTCTCTCGAGAAATCGGTGAGAGAGGCAATCCGCGGTCTCGATCCAACTATTCCAACGATTAACATTCGCAGTATGGAACAAGTGATGGGTGGTGCGCTTGCAGCGCGCCGTTTCAGTCTGTCACTTGTTGGAGTATTTGCGGTGACGGCATTGCTGCTGGCTGCCGCTGCACTCTATGCAGTGATTGCCTACGGGATTGAGCAACGCACACGCGAGATAGGAGTGCGGATGGCGCTGGGCGCAAGCCGGCTCGGGATTCTACAGATGATTATGGGCGAGGGTTTTCGCCTGGTCGCGACGGGTATGGTGTTCGGATTTCTCGCCGCGATTCCACTCGCGAATCTCATCGGCACTCAACTTTACGGCGTAAGCGCCCACGACCCGTTGACATACGCCATTGTCTCAGTCGCGCTCAGTGCCGCAGCACTCTCCGCCAGTTACTTTGCAGCGCGGCGGGCGATGCGTCTCGATCCGATGGTTGCTTTACGGCAGGAGTAATCGGTCCACGAGAACGTCTGCTTATGGTTGGTCGCGGGTTGTCGTCGTTGATTCCAGTTTTTGCCGGTCCTCACGGAGCCCGGGAATGATGGTTTTGCCGAGTTGATTCTGTTCTTGTTCGGCACGCCTGATCCAGGACAAAGCCTCGCCTGAGTTACCGAGGCCTCCTTCCGCCACAGCCAGATTGTAGTAACACGCGACCAATGCTTCCTGGCGCGCTTCAAATGATGGTAACTGCGAGACCTCATCCAGTTCCGTCAAAAATTCTTTCTTCGCCGATTGCATATTTCCCTTGTCGAGTAACAACACGCCGCGACTAAGAAAGAGATCGGGCATGAGACGTTCACCTTTGGTTGCGAGCGCGCGATCAAAATTCTCCGACGCCTTGGTCTGCAAATACTCCTTAAACGCCTTTTCAGCCCGTCCAGTATGCTGGTCGATGGAGAGTTCAGCCAGCAACTGCGGAAGGCGGGCATCACCTCTCCAAATCAGTGAAGCAAGCTCTTTTGATTTCTCTACGGGAAGTGGAGAATTCCGAGCCGTTGTTCCGAGCGCTGACGTTTTGTCCAGGTATTCCCATCCAAGCTCGTAATACACATGGAAGTCATTTGTCTTGCGTGTGGCCGCGTACCAAACAGACCGGGGATCCTGCCATTCTGACAAGTAATCAACTGTTTTCCGGAGCCACACCAAACTGACTAGAATCACGACTACCATTGCGGCGGCTACGTTCCATCTCGGCAAATGGTCGGTGGCCTTGAACACCAGCCATGCAATCAGAATGACAGCCCCTACCGACGGCAAAAACAGATAGCGGTCCGCGACCGGATACGAGAACGGTAGCACCTGCGTCGGCAAATACGCAAACAGAATCCAGTAATTCAACACAGTGACCAGGGGATAACGCCTGCGTAGCAGCAATGGGAATATGAATAATGCAAGAAGGAACACTGCGGCTGCAAATTGTTTTAGCGCGGTTCCGTTGGCGGGCGGAACGCGATAGAGCACGTAATTTCCAAGCCCGGTGAGTAGCCACATGGCTTCAAGAAACGATGCTGCCCGCATGCTTAGGTCAGGCTGTACTCCCGTTCCGGGCTGCGCATGCTGCACGGCTCCTGCTATAATTGCCGCCAGAAGCACGAATGGGATTTTGTCGACTATGGACCGTCTGAACGGCCGCTTTTCAACAAAAAGATCGACGCTGAGTAATACGACTGGAAGCAAGGCAACGGATAGCTTTCCTAACAATGCTAACAGAAATAACAACAGGGAAGTGATGTACCATGGGATGTTACCGCGCTGTCTGTATTTCAGATATGCCATGAAACTGGGGAGAACAAAAGCGGCAGCGACCAAATCTTTGCGACTCGAAATCCACGCGACCGCCTCCACGTGCACGGGATGAACCACAAACAAGAGGGCAGCAGCGATGCCAGTGAGACGATGTTGCGTCAGTGCCAGTGCAACGAGGTACACAAAACCCGCAACAATTCCGGCCCAGAGATTGCTCGATAGATGGAATGCATAAGCGTTCAAACCCGCGATGGCGTGATCGAGCATGTACGAAAATAGGTGGAGTGGGGAATAGTTGAGGTAGTAGGGACTCGATAAAATCTCCCTGATGTGTTCCCAACTGACGCCCTGGATCCAGGCGTTGCCGACCACGTACTGCAGATCGTCAATTCGGAAGAAACCTAGGCCAAGATCGCCTGCGTAGAGAGCTGCGGTCCCCAGGATAAACGGCAAAACGATCGCGGTATTTAACTGCCATGGGCCCGGTAATATATACGGGTAGGGACAAACATTCGTTTTTGCTTTGGCAGATCTGTCGGGTTTTTTCGTACGACCAGAACGCCGGGGCTTCGTAGTCGCTTCCGGCGCCGAAGAAGGTTGTACTTTCTTGATTGAACTCACTTAATGGAAATTCTATCTCAGGCTGGATTTTAATTGGCTTTGGCAATTCTCGACACGAAAATTCCATCTTCGGCTGGCTTCAAAGCGATTCCTACTTGGAGAGCGCTTGCGTTTTGACTTCCTTTGAATATTCATGGCCTTTTACTGTCTGATATCTATCTCACCTTCCTATGCATCTGCGTTTCATAATTTCTCTCATTCTTGCGGGGCTCTGCGCGCCGGCAATTTTCGCACAGGGAACGAATCAGCCGACCGTCGACGAACTCATCGCCAAGAACATCGAAGCTAAGGGCGGCGCGGCCGCGTTGAACAACCTCCAAACGTTGCGCTCAACTGGTAAGCTGCTGGTTCCCTTCCAGGGCCGGATCGAGCTTGGATATCTCCAAACAAAGAAGCGGCCGGACGAAGTGCGCACCGAAGCTTCGATTCAGGGGATGACGCAAATCGAGGCGTATGACGGCAAAGAAGGATGGAGGATTTCGCCCTTTTTCGGACGCAAAGATCCGGAGCGCATGTCGGCTGATGATGTGAAAGCGCTGGTGGAAGATACTGAGATGGGTGGCCCCTTAGCCGATTGGAAGGCAAAAGGCAGCACTATTGAATATCTCGGAACCGAGGACGTCGATGGGACTCCCGCCCACAAGCTAAAAGTGGTGCGAAAAAACGGCGACATCAGTTTTGTTTATTTGGATCCTGATCACTTTCTTGAGATCCGAATCGTGACCCAGCGAGTGCGACACGGCGCACATGAAGAAGTCGAGATGGATCTTGGCGATTATGAAAGAGCCGGCGACGTGTTTGTTCCGACATCAATCGAGGTCGGGAACAAGAGCTCGGCGGACAAGCAAATGATCGTGGTTGATAAAGTCGAAGCCAATGTGCCGGTGGATGACACGATATTTCATTTTCCCGGTCAAATAAGCGTGCCCGAGCCAAAGCGCTGAGTTTCCGCAAAACTGAATTGGACCTTTATGAATTTCACACCTAACGCTTTTGACGTGCGATGTGTTCTCGCATCGCTTTTTCTTTGCGCCATTCCAATTTATGCAGCGGACGCCCCGTTCAATTCTTCGAGCATTTCCGGGCTCGGTGCGCGCAACATCGGCTCAGCGGCAATGAGCGGACGCATCTCCTGCATCGCGGGAGCGCACGAGTCATCGGGCAAGATCACGCTCTTTGTGGGTTCAGCCAGTGGCGGCGTCTGGAAATCTGATGACAGCGGAACGCGGTATCGTCCGATATTTGACGAACAACCTGTGCAATCGATTGGAGCGATCACGCTCGACCCGAAGAATTCGAAAAATGTTTGGGTCGGCACCGGTGAATCGTGGACGCGCAACAGCGTGTCCATTGGCGACGGAATTTACAAGTCCACCGACGGCGGTGAAACGTGGTCGCGTGCTGGCTTGGAGAAATCGGAACGCATCGCGCGCATTGTGGTTGATCCAAGAAACGGGGACACGGTGTTTGCTGCGGTGCCCGGCGCGCTGTGGAGCGATTCGCCCGACCGCGGGCTGTACAAAACGACCGACGGCGGCAAAACGTGGCAGCTAGTCCTCAAGGGGGCGAATGCTTCGACAGGTTGCAGTGATGTCGATATTGACCCAAGCAATCCCGATATCATGTTTGCTGCGATGTGGGATTTCCGGCGCAAAGGCTGGGAATACCGTTCGGGGGGCGCGCTTCCCACTGCGCCTTCAGCCAGTGGATTGTTCCGTTCGACCGATGGAGGCAATACATGGACGGAGATTACGGAGCAGGCGAACAAAGGTTTCCCGAAAAAACCGTATGGACGTTTGGCGGTGGCGATCGCGCCATCGAAATCACAACGCGTTTACGCGTTTGTCGAATCGCCAGAGAGCGCATTGTTTGTTTCGGACGACGGCGGCGCGACCTGGGAGAAACGCGATAAAAGTCAATGGATGGTCTGGCGTCCTTTCTACTTTGCCAACCTGATTGTTGATCCCAAGAACCCGGACCGGCTGTTTAAGCCGGATGGGTCATTGATTGTCAGCGAGGACGGCGGAAAGAGCTTCTCGGTAGTCGGTGGCTTCCAGGGAGCGCACGGTGACGCGCACGATGTCTGGATCGATCCGACGAATTCACAAACTGTATTTGCGGGGGATGATGGCGGGATGTGGTACTCGTACAACGGCGGCAGCAAATGGTGGAAAGGAGAAAATCTGCCTGTAGCGCAGTTCTATCACGTGAGCTTGGACGAAAAGGATCCGTATCAGGTGTATGGCGGATTGCAGGACAATAGCTCGTGGGTAGGCGATTCGCAGTATCCGGGAGGCATCACCAATCATCGTTGGGAAAACATGTTCAATGGCGATGGATTCTGGATGTTCCAGGATCCCGCTGATCCTAACTACATCTATGCCGAGTACCAGGGCGGCGAGATTGGGCGGGTCAATCGCAACACACATGAGGGTCGTAACATTAAACCACGTCCGAATTACAAAGAGAAACTGCGGTTCAATTGGAACACGCCGATCGCACTTTCCCCTAACGAGAAGGGAACAATTTATATCGGCGCGCAATTTTTGTTCCGCTCACGCGATCACGGCCAGACATGGGAGCGCATTTCGCCGGACCTGACTACCAGTGATCCGGAAAAACAAAAGCAGGAGCAATCCGGCGGTGTAACGGTCGATAATTCGTCGGCGGAAATGCACACGACGATTTATTCCATCAGCGAATCGCCCAAGCAAAAAGGATTGATCTGGGTCGGCACTGATGATGGCAATATTCAGCTCACGCGCGACGGCGGTAAGACCTGGACCAACGTCGCCGGCAACATTCCCGGGTTGCCGAAAAACTCATGGGTGAACTGGGTGCAGGCCAGCAACTTCAATCCAGGAACGGCTTACGCCGCTTTTGATCGGCATACTTTTGGGGACATGGCGCCGTATGTCTACAAGACGACTGATTTCGGTAAGACCTGGACGCCGCTCATCACTGCTCAGGATCCGAAGAGTGTTCGTGGATACGCGCACGTAATTAAAGAAGATTGGGTTAAGCGCGACCTTCTTTTCGTCGGCACAGAATTCGGACTTTGGGTTTCGATTGATGGCGGAAAAAGCTGGGCGCAATTCAAGGGCAACCATTTTCCAGCCGTTGCTGTTCGCGACCTGGCGATTCATCCACGGGACAACGATCTGGTTCTCGCGACGCATGGGCGCGGGATCTGGATAGTAGACGACATTACGCCGCTGCGTGCGTTGACTCCAGATTTGCTGAAGCAGGATGTTGCGTTCGTTTCGGCGCGGCCGGTCCAACAGCGCATCGAAGGCCAGGGTGGATGGGCCAATGGCGACGCGGTTTTCGTTGGCGAGAATCCGCCTGACGCTGCCGTGATTAACTATTATCAGCGCGAGCGGCATTTGTTTGGAAAAATGAAACTCGAAGTTTTGGATTCATCCGGGCGCGTTGTGGACCAGTTGCCGGCGAGCAAACGACCGGGTTTGAATCGGGTGATGTGGACGATGCGGGCAAAACCGCCGCTTGTGCCGCCGGCTGCACAGATCGCCGTTTCGGGAATACGAGGCCCGCGGCTTGTGCCCGGTGATTACACCGTCCGCCTAACAAAGGCGGGCAAGGTTTACGATACTAAACTGACAGTCGGTGTTGATCGGCGCGCTAAATTCAGCCCGGCGGACCGCAAGGCACAGTTTGAAGCCGCAATGCGAGTTCACGCTTTGTTTGGGGATGAGAGCGCATTGATGGATCGGATTATCGGCATGCGACAGGCGCTTGCCCAGACCGGTGCCGCTTTGCCGGAAGGCGATCCGCTTCGTAAGCAAATCTCTGATTTCGACGGAAAGGTGGACGGAGTGCGAAAGAAAATCGTCGCCACGACCGAAGGCGGCGCGATCACGGGTGAAGAACGTTTGCGTGAGCATACCGACCAGCTTTACGGAGCAATTCTTAGTTACGAAGGGAAACCCGCCGCGTACCAGATCTCCTACATCGACACGCTTCGACGCGAACTCGATGACGCGACAAAACAATTCGATCACCTCTTCACGCAAGACCTGCCCGCATTAAACGATTCGCTGAAATCCAAAGGCCAACAACCGATTGAAGCTGCGCCAGCAAAAGTCGGATCGAATAATGCGATATATCAATCTGGTGGAGTTGCAGGTGCGCCCGCGCTTCTTCCAACCGACTTCCGGATTTCCTGGTAAGAACCACAGCACCAAGTTCGCTATCTTCAAAGCCCGGTCACTTCGATGACCGAGTCCTGAACTGAAAACCAAGGGAACTCGAGCCGCTGCCGGTATCCCCTGCGAACTGTTCCCCGTGTTAATAAGCAGAGAGCCTCGGTGCGCCCGGCGGTTGCGCCATGTCATGCTTCAAATGAGTAAAACGGCGCGGGGAACCTGTCTTCCGAAATAGGGGAAGTTCAGAACAACGGACGCGGCGGCGACGTTGGACGAGACCTCGGAGTCTAATCGCGAAGGAAATCCTGATTAACGGAAGACGAAGGAAGCTCAAGACGGCTCTCGTAAATTCATTGGTTCGGTGAACGTTGCTAGTTAATCTGGAACGTAGCAATGGAGGGCAAGCCTGCTGTCGCGGTTGTTTTTCATCATATTGGTCCTTATCACCACGTCCGGTTGAATGCGGCGGCTAACAAATTGTCGGTGACTGGAATTGAATGGTCCGCGCAAGGCTATGACTCGGGCGGCGCAGCTGACTCGCCCGCATTCTATCAGAAACTTTCGCTTTTCCCCGAAGCAACAGAAGCCTATCGGGACACGGACAAGCTCCAGTGCGCATTCTCATGGGCTTTACAACAGACGAAGCCCGATGTGGTTGCGGTTAACGGCTGGAACAATTTCGGGTCGCTTATTGTTGCGAACTGTTGTCTGCGCTGCGGGATACCGATGATCGTCATGTCTGAGAGCTCTCACCACGATGAACCGCGCACTTGGGGAAAGGAGGCGATCAAGCGGCGAATCGTCGGGTTGTACTCTGCCGCGCTCGTTGGCGGCCAACGGCACGTCGAGTACCTGGTTGAACTTGGGATGCCAGTAGAGCGGATTTTTACTGGCTATGATGTTGTGGACAACAATTACTTCTGCCAGCGCGCTCGCCAAATTCGAAACTCGAAGTCCGAAATCCGAAACGTGTATGGCTTGCCGGAGAACTACTTTCTCGCTTCGTCGCGGTTCATTGAGAAAAAGAATCTCCCGCGCCTGATCAGCGCCTACGCGGAGTACCGGCTGAAGTCGCAAACCGGTGTGAATACAACGTGGGACTTAGTACTGTTAGGCGACGGGCCACTGCGGGGTACTCTCAACTCTCAACTCTCAACTCTCAACCTGAATGAGCACGTGCATCTGCCAGGCTTCAGGCCGTACGATGACTTGCCGGTTTACTACGCATTGGCGAATGCATTCGTGCACGCCAGTACGATCGAGCAATGGGGCCTGGTTGTGAATGAAGCGCTCGCGTCAGCGTTGCCAGTGATCCTATCGGATCGCTGTGGATGCGCACCCGAGCTGGTGAATGGCAATGGATTTACTTTTGATCCAACGAATGAAGGCGAGTTGACCGCCCGACTGTTGAATATGGCCTCTTTGTCGGATGAGGAGCGAAAGCACCTCGGCGAAAACAGCCACAGGATCGCAGCGAATTTTGCGCCGGAACGTTTTGGCGAAGGATTGGAGCGTGCATCGACCATGGCAATGGGAGTTCCCCACAAGAGATGTGGAGTAATGGATCGCGCGCTGCTATTCGTCACCGCGAGTTACGCGCGATGAAAGGGAACGATCCAGTAGCGGCGTATTTTGACAATCTCCCTGAGACTCACAAGCGTCAGTTCCGAAAAAGCGCATCGGGTACAAGCTTCAATTTTCAACAACGCCTGATACTCGCATGTGAATTGAGTGCTGCGTCGTCAGGACGGCTGCTCGACTGCGCCGCAGGGACGGGTGAGATAACATGCGCATTACTAAAATCCGGCAGATTTACTCACGCGACGATCGTGGATATTTCGGCGGAGATGTTGCGGAGCGCAAAGGAACTTCTCATTTCGCAAATCAAAAACGCTGATGTTGAATTCGTTCAGTCTGACGTGTTCAATTTCAAACCATCTGATGCGCCTTTCGACCTTATTCTCTGCCTGGGATTGATTGCGCACACTGGACAGCTGGACATTCTACTCCCGCATTTGAAATCGATGCTCATGCCAGGCGGGCGAATCATTTTGCAGACAACCCTCATTGATCACTTCGGAACGCGGATTGTCCGTGCGCTCAGTTCGCGACGTGAACTCGTTCAACGTGGATACCGGATTTCCTGGTTCTCAGAGCGCGATATCACGGATACGTGCCGCAATGCAGGATTGCAGATCCTGCAGAAGCGCCGGCACAATGTCGGTATCCCATTTGGGGATCGGATATGGCCATTCCTGAATTTCCAATTGGAAAAGCGTTTGCAAGAATGGTCGAGCCGCCACGGAGCGGATGCGATTTATCTGCTCGCCGGTAAATGAAAGTCGGCTTTTTGGTCAGCAGCGTTTCTCGTGAGGCTGGGGGACTCTTCCAAAGCGTCCGCGGACTTGCCCGGGCGGTAGCATCCACAAATGCGAGTGTGCGAGTGTTTGGTATTCGCGACGAACAGAGTGCTGTCGATCTGCAAGAGTGGCCACCGCTTTCTATTGCGACGTTTCGTCCGCGACTGCGCGTGTGGGGCTACTCAAACCACCTCGTGCCGGCGATGCTCAACGCCGATCTCGACATTCTGTCTGTCCACGGGTTGTGGAAATATTGCTCGGTCGCTTCTCACCGCTGGCACAGGCGCACAGGCCGTCCGTATCTGGTTCATCCGCATGGCATGTTGGACGCATGGGCCTTGCAAAACGCGCGTTCGAAGAAACGAATCGCAGCGGCGCTTTATGAAAATCAACATTTGCGCGATGCCGCTTGCCTGCGTGCGTTGTCGGAAGCCGAAGCACGATCGATCCGTGCTTATGGGTTACGGAACCCGGTTTGCGTAATTCCTAATGGCGTTGATTTGCCAGAGCTGTCGGCGAGCAACGCGAAAGCTCAGTCGGCGAATCCTAGAACGCTTCTCTACCTCGGCCGACTTCATCCGAAGAAAAACTTGACAAATCTAATCCGGGCATGGAACGAAACCTCGAATTCTCAGCGCGGCGATGGCCAGCGCTGGGTCCTCGTAATCGCCGGATGGGATCAGGGCGGATACGAGAACGAACTCAAGCGTGTCGGACCTGACGCTTCGGTCGTTTTCCTCGGTCCGCGATTCGGCGCGGAAAAAACCGAATGTTATCGCACGTGCGACGCATTCATTCTGCCGTCATTGAGTGAGGGTTTGCCGATGACAGTGCTGGAAGCATGGTCCTATGCGAAACCGGTGCTGATGACAGCTGAGTGCAATTTGCCTGAAGGTTTTTCTGCTGACGCAGCTCTGCGAATTGGATCCAGTGCTGACGAAATTGCAGCTGGTCTGAACCAACTAATTGAAATGAGCGACGACGATCGCGCAGCAATGGGGACACGTGGACGCACGCTGGTAGCAAGAAAATTCTCCTGGCCACGAATCGGCGAAGAGACGCATGCGGTTTATGAATGGGTGCTCGGCGCGGAAATGCCGAACAGTATACGAGTGTGACAACACGTCGGTGATAATGTGATTCTGAGCGGAGCGAAGAATCTCGCGTTCAATTTGTATCGATCGCGAACGGAGATAGACCAGAGATGTTTCGCTTCGCTCAACGTAACAATGGCATTTATAAATTCGGTTCTCAGATGCTTCCAGCGACGGGTAGTGGCATCCGACAGCTGACTTCTTGAATGACTATGCTCGATGTTAAACAAAATCGGCTGGCCAGAAAATACGCATCGGGCGAGATGATGCGGCGTGTGCTCTGGACGTTCGCGCAGCCGCTTTTCCGAATCAGTCCCAGGCCGTGCTTTGGTTGGCGGCGGTTTTTGCTCCGGTGTTTCGGAGCCAAGATCGGTGGAAGCGTGCATATCTATCCATCGGCGACAGTTTATTTTCCGTGGAATCTGGAGGTCGGAGATGAAAGTGCGATCGGGGAGCAGGTGTTTATCTATAATCTTGGCCGCGTGACGCTGGGGTCGCGCGTCACGATCTCACATCGCGCGCATCTTTGCGCGGGAACACACGATCATACCAAACCGGATTTTCCGTTGGTGCGTCCGCCGATTGTGATTGGCTCCGATGCGTGGATTTGTGCGGATGCGTTCGTGGGCCCGGGTGTCACTGTTGGTGAGGGAGCAATTGTTGGTGCACGCGCGGTTGCAATGAAGGATGTAAAACCTCGAAGCATCGTTGTGGGAAATCCGGCGCGCGAAAGCAAGAAGAGCGAGATCAGTCGATGAGCGAGCAGTCCGACGCGCGGGCGCCGTTGTCGGTGCTTGTCCCGGTTAAGAACGAAGCGGCGAACCTCCGCGATTGTCTCGCCAGCGTCTCGTTTGCGGAAGAAATCGTGGTGGTTGATTCGGACAGCACAGACGGTACTCAGTCGATTGCCGAGTCGGCTGGGGCTCGGGTTGTACAGTTTGCCTGGAATGGAAAACTGTCGCGCAAGAAAAATTGGGCGTTGGAAAATGTTCCCTGGCACCACGAATGGGTGCTGATCATCGATGCCGATGAGCGCATCACGCCGGAACTGGAACGCGAAATTCGCGAGGCCATTTTCCGCACCGATGTGGACGGATTTTATCTTAACCGCCGGTTTTGGTTTCTGGATGGTTGGATAAATCATTGCGGTTATTTCCCGAGCTGGAACCTTCGCCTGTACCGGCATCGGCTTGGCCGGTACGAACAAATTGAAATCGGCAACGACATTCCCTCTGGAGATAACGAAGTCCACGAGCACGTGTTGCTGAACGGCCGCGTGGAATATCTATCCACACCGATGGAGCATTACGCCTTTCCAGACATTGCTACGTTTGTTGAAAAGCATGATCGGTATTCTTCATGGGAAGCGGCCTCTCGGGAGAAACTGCATTCAAGGGATGAGAAATCATTGCGAGCAACGCTTTTTGGAACAGCGCTGGAGCGCAAGCGCTGGCTAAGAAATCTTGCGACAGGCGGGGTGCCATTCCGCCCCGGCTTGCGGTTCCTTTACCATTATGTCTGGAGGCAAGGATTTCGTGATGGCTACCGTGGCTGGGTGCTTTGCCGGCTGCTGGCCAGGTATGAACGGATGATTGTCTCGAAGGAACGCGCATTCAAAAAGCGAACTGCCAAGTCGACTGTCGGATAATAGGGCGCTGTATGCGACGCCGCGGGTGACAATCTGATGTAGCCACGGCCTATCGCCGGTCATTCTTGGATCCATTTTGCGTCGACTAAGACGGCCCACTGGGCATGCTACATACCTTCCAGCAGGATCATGTTTGTCCTGGCCGTGCGGTGGCGCATCTTGCGCGGCTCGCGATAGTCTTCGCAGTTCAGCCACTCTTTGGCGCGCTGCGCCGAATCGAACTCAAGGACGACAACACGTTTGGGTTGCCACTCGCCTTCGAGCACTTCGGTTTTGCCGCCGCGCACGATGTATTTTCCGCCGTATTTCTCCACGGTAGCACCGGCGAGCTTCTTGTATTCTTCGTAGCCGGCCGGGTCGAGGATTTCAATTTCGACGATGATGTAAGCGGGCATGGCTCGGTTAAAGAATTAAAGCGCGAAATTTACGGGCCGTTGTGGCTACGGTCTTTTGCGGCAAGCTCCGGAATTTTCCTTCGCCGGCGCAGTCGCAGCCAATTGTTCCATGTTTTGCGCAAGCTGTCGCGCGGCGTCTGGTATTTCTGGTTTAGTTCGTTGCTCTTTAGGATCTGCGCGAGAATTCCTTTTACGGAAAAGTCATCCGTATTGACGATCGTATATGCCGTGCCGACAGCGGCGGCATGATGGGCGTCGCTGGCCGCAGTCATCGGCAGGCTGCGGATCTGCGCGTATTTGAAAGCATAACGGTTGTAACGACGGAGTGTGGTTGCCGCATTGAAAACTTCGATGGCATCGATGGGCAGCGTCTCGAGAGTGGCCAACCGGATTCCGGCGCGGAACAAATCATAGGGGTGCGGCGGAATGGCCAGACCCCCGCGCTCGTGAATGATCTCGCAGACTTCGCGCGCCGGTTTTCCTTTCAGATAGGGCAACTCAGCGCCGATACAAAGCAGATGACCGTCCGCGGTAGTCACTTCGACTCCCGGAAGAACGAGAAAATCGTTGACCGGCATGCCATCAAGTCTCATCAGGCCTTTCTCGAGCAGGTAGTTGACCGCATCACACGTGTTGTGATCTGTGATAGCTATCCCGCTCAAACCTTTGGCGCGCGCCGCGGCGATCAAATCTTCCGGGCTGGAAACTCCATCACCGGAAAAAAACGAATGCGTATGCAGATCGATATTAAGCGGCATGGCGACAGCTTTGAAAAACGCTACACGAGTTCTTCAACAAGAATGCCTGCTTCGGCTTCGCTGTCTTGCTGAATACGATTGAATTGGTGGTCGTACAAACGGCGATAATATCCGGATTTGTTCAGCAACTCGGCGTGTGTCCCGATCTCTTTGACCCGGCCGGAATCCATTACAATGATTTGGTCGGCCGACAAAATAGTTGAGAGCCGATGAGCGATCGCGATCACGGTGCGTCCCGCAGCAAGTTTCGCCAGAGCCTTTTGAATTTGTTGTTCCGATTCCGAATCGAGCGATGACGTCGCTTCGTCGAGCAAAAGAATCGGCGCGTTCTTCAGAACAGCACGCGCAATAGCCAGGCGTTGCTGCTGGCCGCCGGAAAGAAGGCAGCCTTTGTCGCCAATCACCGTGTCGTACCCCTTTGGCTGAGCCATGATGAACTCGTGCGCGTAAGCTGCCTGCGCGGCTTCGTAAATTTGTTCCTGTGTCGCGTGCAGCCGTCCGAACTGGATGTTGTTAAAGATCGTGTCGTGGAACAAAAACGTCTCCTGAGTGACGAGCCCGATCTGATCGCGCAACGATTTCTGCGTGATTGAGCGCAAGTCGCGGCCGTCGATCTTTACCGCGCCGGAAGTCGGATCATATAAGCGCAGGATCAGTGAGAGAATCGTGCTCTTACCAGCGCCGCTAGCCCCGACCAGCGCGAAGGTTTTTCCACGCTCGATATGCAGGGTTACGTTCTTAACCGCGTCTCTGTGAGTATTTGCGTAGCGAAACGTTACATTTTCAAAGTCAATTCGACCCTCGGACGTTTCCAGTGCGACGGCATCTGGCGCGTCCTGCACAGTAGGTTTTGAATCGAGGATGCCAAAGATCGCTTCCGTCGCCGCGATTGATCGCTGCATCACAATGTGGATACGGCTTAGCGTTTTGATCGGATCGTAGAGAATGAAAATTCCTGAGATCAAGCCAAAGAAACGGCCGACGCTCAGGTTCGCTGTATAAACGTACACCAACGCCATCCCAACACCGATTGCTGCGATGATCTCGACCAGCGGGCCGACGATCTCCATCGATCGGATCATGCGCATCATCTGTGAAAACTGCAGTTGATTGCTGCGCTTGAACTCCCTTTCCTGGTACCCCTCGCGCGCAAACGACTTGATCACCCGAATGCCGGCAAACGTTTCCTGCATCGTCACAACCATTTGCGCCATGCCTTCCTGTTCGTTTTGAACCGCTTTCTTGGCGCGCCGCCCGTAAAAGCGTAGCGGCAATAAACAGGTTGGAAAAAGAATCAGTGTGACCACCGTGAACTTCCAATCCATCACAAGCAGAACGCTAATTGCGCCAACGATAGTGATCGGTTGTTTAAAGAGGTCGCTGCTGACACTGGTTAAAGCCATCTGCATGACCCGGGTATCATTTGTAATGCGCGACATCAGAAACCCCGATCGCATCTTGTTAAAGAAATCCATCGAATGGCGGACCATCTTGCTGAATAGCTGGACCCGGATATCCGAGACCACTTTGTTGCTCACCCACTGCATGCAATAGGTACTACCGTAGGAACAAAGGCTCCTTACAGTCATGATCGCCGGGATGGCTAGACAGATCAGAACAATCGAATTGATCTTTGGCCCCGTATCTAGTGCGTGAAGATTCGAGCCAATGCCCATGGGCTTGGGCCCTGAACCTTGGAAAATTGAGCTGGTGACCCGGGAAATCGCCACAGGAAAGAGTGAGTTCACGCCGCCGTAGGCAAGCCCCAATGCCAACCCCAGGACAAACCGCCCCTTGTAAGGCTTGACGTAACCGTAAAGCCGCCGGTACGAACCGGATGCTTCGCGTAACGTTTGCCAGAGGGACTGCTTTTTCTTCGCCGGTCTTGCGCCGCTCATGAACTGTGCACCGCCGCACGACGCGGCAGCAGCAAATCCATAGCACTGATCACTGCTGCCGTCGAGATTTCGCTCATAGGGAAACGGGGGCGAACCGGGGCAAACTCGGCCACAGGTCCGGCCGATTTTCCGTGTAAGATCAGAGCCGGACTATGCGTCGGTCGCCAATGAAACGGATTCGTCGGCCCGAACAGGATCACCTGCGGCGTGTGTGTGCAGGCCGCGAAGTGCACGGGGGCCGAATCGACTGTCACGAGCAGCTGCGCCTGGCCAATTAACGCCGCCAGGGCAAGCAGATCTGTCTTTCCAGAGAGGTTCACGAATCTCTGCCGTGTGCGCTTTGCAATTTCCGCGATGTGCATTTGCTCATCGACGGACGGCCCACTCGTCAAAACAAGATCGAACTCGTTAGTCTCGCCGAAGTGTTCGATTACCTCCGCCCATCGCGCAGCATTCCACAGTTTTTCCCGGCGAGCCGAGCCGGGGTGCAAAATCACGTAAGGCCGTGTGATTTTCCAATCACGCCGAAGCCTGTCGGCTTTTTCGCACGCTGTTCGCGGAAGATCGAGCTGCGGAGCGGAAGAACCACCACGGACGCCGAGCGGCTCAACCAAAGCGAGATTGTAATCGATCGTGTGCATGTCCCGCACGCGGACTCCAACAAGATCAGTGTAAAGGCGAGCGCGCGTTTTGGACTGCTCGCGGACCCGGTATGAAGCGACGCGTCTCCGCGCGCCCGACACGAGAGTCAAAAAAGCCGAACGATCGTTCCGCGTAAAGTCGATGCAATAATCAAATCTCTTGCCGGCTACAGAAGAAACCATCGCGACATCCCGCAGATTGCGTCGCGCGATTAGAACGTGATCGACGTTTGAGATGGCCGGAAGCAGCTCGGAGCATTCGTTCGATATTGCGAGGGTGATGTACGCGTCCGGATAGGTCTTACGCAACGCAGCAATTGCGGGCGTGGTCAAGATCAAATCGCCAATTCGCTTGAGTTGCAGGAGAAGAATTTTCATCTGCACGAACAAGAAGCGGCGGTTTCCAAACCGCCGCAGGCGATCTGGAGATCGCCCCTCCTTGAAAAAATCATCGCGCCATGTGCATCGCAGTTTCGTATGCGTCCAGCAAACGTGTTCGAAAATGGTCCCAGGTAAAATTCTCGACGACGCGATGTCTGGCGGCGGCGCCCATTTCCGCCACGATCTCCGGATGCCGATACAAATGTTCCAACGCTGTCGCAACCGCGTTCACATCTCCCGGCTTTACGATAATCCCTTCAATTCCATTACGGACTACATCGCCGGCCTCGCGCGTAGTAATCTGCGGCAGTCCGGATGCCGCGGCTTCATACGTGACTTTCGCGCTGCCTTCCCATTGCGAGGGGAAAACGTGTATTGTCCCCTGGTTAAGATAATTCTCCGGATCGCGGACGAACCCGACGACGCGAATATTATCGCGCCAGAACTCCTTTAGAAATGGCTTCGCTTCGTCGTGCACAAACCCGACTAGCCACAGCTCGGCACCCGACAGATTGAGGCGGTGCCATGCTTCGAGCACGTGTTGAATTCCTTTTCGTTTGATCAATGCGCCGGCAAACACGGCGCGAAATTTCTCTGGGCGCGTTCCCGGCTTGAAGCGCTCGACATCTACTCCGCGTGGAAGATAAAAGAGCTTTTCCTCTGGAAAACCGCGCACCCGAAACGTGTGAGCTGCCTTGTGTGATAACACCAGCAAAAGATCAGCAAGCTCGTATTCCCTAACAAACCGCTTCCGCTGGAGCAACAGCCGATTTTTCCACCTCTCAATTCTCGAAACATCGCCTGTCGCTGCTGGCTTGTCAGGTTGGTGGATTTTCTGCTTGCCGCCGTCGCGATGCCAGGTCGGGATTTCTACGATGGAGGGGATGCCGCGCCTTTTCGCCATTTGCAGGGAGCGCAAGCAATCGCCAGACCAGCTGTGAAAAAGATCATAACGCCCCGACGCGAGATGCCGCGAAGCGATCCAGTCGAGATATTTCTTCTTCGCCCCATAATAGTAAGGGCGATCAAGAAACGAAATCAGGCGCACCGGATGCCAGCGCAGCGAGTGAATGAATGAAGCGGGGATTTCCTTCTGCCGGTTATCATACGCGACTGCTTTACCGAGGAATCCTCCGCGATAAGCTGCGCGCAGCGTTTCAAATGCGTCCGTATCGAGACCAGAACCGCCGATCCGGGCGAAAATCGAATACATCAATCGCTTCGGTAAAGTACGCACTACAGGCGCCGGACGGATCACTGGAGGATTTAGGGTCTCGCCCAGCATTGGCCTACAAGTATTCTGGCGAATCTTAACCAAGTAAAGTTGTCATTCGAGCGAAGCGGAGCAAAGTCGAGGAATCCCGTGGCGTGACCTGTAAATGAGTGACACGGGATCCCTCGACTTCGCTTGGGATGACAAAGAAACTACGCATTGCATTTGTTCGCCGCGGTTATTCCCGTAGCGGTGGTGCTGAGGCTTACTTAAAACGACTGGCAGACGGAGTCGTCAGAGCTGGTCACGAGGTCCAGCTTATCACCACGGACGAATGGCCTGAGGAGCAATGGTCCTTTGGATCGATAAAGCGCTTGCGGGCCACAACCGTAATCGGGTTTGCTGATGAGCTGGAGCAAATCCGACCGCAGCTACACTGCGATGTTTTGTTTAGCCTGGAGCGTGTCTGGAGATGCGGTGTGTACCGGGCCGGTGATGGAGTTCACCGCGCCTGGCTTGCGCGCAGGAGAAAATTCGAGATTCCGTTGAAGCAATTTGTCCGCGGCGCGAGCCGGAAGCATCGCGACTTGTTACAACTGGAGGAATCCCTTTTCGAGGAACGGAAGGCTGGTCGGGTGATCGCCGCCTCGCAAATGCTCGTCAGCGAGATCACAGATATGTACCGTTATCCGGCGGACAACATCGATGTGGTGCGCAACGGCGTTCCACTCCACAAATTCCGGTTCGATCCGAGGCTTCGGGAACAATCTCGCGCAGAATTGAACCTCAAGCAGGACCAAATTGCGGTATTGTTTGTAGGTTCGGGCTGGGAGCGCAAGGGCTTGCTGTTTGCAATCGAAGCGCTGGCGCTCTGTCAAAATCGAAAAATGCGGTTGCTGGTTGCCGGCCGAGGCGACGCAAGGGGGTACAAAACGACGCGCCTGCGTTTCTGGCGCGAAGAGCCCGTGCACTTTCTTGGTGAAGTTGCGGATCTTGCGCCGGTTTATGCAGCTGCGGACATATTCATTTTGCCCACAATTTACGACCCTTTCTCCAATGCCTGCCTCGAAGCGCTGGCCAGCGGGTTACCGATAATCACGACACGTTCCAATGGGTTTAGCGAGATAATCGACGAAGGGATGCACGGATCGATTGTCGATAACCCAGCTAATTTGGTCGCGTTGCGTGACGCTATCGGTTTCTGGTCGGATTCGTCACGGCGCGAGGCAGCGCGCTCGGCTAATATTGAGCGCGCGTCACAGTTCGATATTTCGAAGAATGTCGCACAAACGCTGGAAATTTTAACACGCGCCGCGGAGACCTGACATGTGCCCATTCAAGCAACGACGGCTTGGGCAGGCGTCGATTGCGAATGACGGCTGGGAAGCCGTCACTCCTTGGGACTGGCGCTACCCAACCAGCGCAGCATCTGCGTCTGGGAAAATTTGAAAGACCTGATCGAGCCGCGAGATTTCGAAGATCGAGCGCACGGTTTCCTGCAATCCCGACAGCATGAATTTGCCTCCGTAGCCTTCCACCTTTTGCATCGCTTGAATCAAGGCCGCCAGTCCCGCGCTGTCGATGTAGCTTACCTCTGAAAGATCGACCACCAACCGCTCGGGCTTCTTGTCAATTACGTCGTTGAGCGTCGCCGTGACCGTCGGGGAAACGTGCAAATCGATTTCGCCGTTGAGCGGCACAACGTTGGAACGGCTCTGAAACGGCGTGGTATTTGATGAGGCTGAGTCCTTTTTCATTTCACCGTGCAATTCGTGAATGGATCACCATCCGAGTGTGTCCACAATTGTTTCCACGTTCGAGAGATCATCAATCAGAAAATCGGGGCGATGCTTTGCAAGCTCGTGCCGGCCCCATCTGCCCGTCGCGACCGCGATCGTCCGTGCGCCGAGCGCTTTTCCGCATGCAATGTCGCGCGGCGTGTCGCCAATGACGTCGATTTCAGACGCGGCGAACTCCCGTCCGTGCTTTTCCTTTGCTCGGGCGCGGGCGAATCGGCCGAGCTCGTTTCGGTCGCGGTGGTCATCAGCAAACGCACCGAATTCAAAAAAATGCCAGACGCCGTAGTGCTCAAGTTTTAGTCGCGCGCCGCGGGATACATTTCCCGTAAGAAGCGCCAGCACCACATGCGGCCGTGTCTTCAGTCTTTCGAGTAATTCGAGCACGCCCGGGAGCAGTTTGCCTTTTCGTCGCGGTAGTTCCAGCGAAAGGAAATGCACGTAACTGTCCAGAAACGCACTCATATTCTCGTTAGTCGTCGGAATTTTATGTTTGTTAAGGATGCTCAGGACGATGCCCGAATCCGTCATACCTGCGATCTCGATATCTTCCAGATCATCATCAACACCGAAGCGTTCTTTGAATGCGCAAATGAGCGCGTGGACACCCGCGCCGCCGGAGTGGATCAGCGTGCCGTCGATGTCGAAAAGCAGAAGGCGTTTTTGCGTTTTTCTCATACTAACAATGACGAAATCCGAATCACGAGTGACGAAGGAATGACGAAGGTCAAATAATGAAAATTTTTGTTACCAAATGCGCAGGATTTCAGGTTTTGTCTTTCGGGTTTATTTCGGCATCCGACATTCGTTCTTCGTCATTAGCCTTTGAGATGCCTCGGACTGCGCCATGTTGCCATGGCGCAGACAGCTCAAAGGCTTGGTGCGTGCATCATTAGCACCGCAATGATACTACCTAGAAAGACGAGCAGTACAATTCCGAGGCCGATAAAAATTCCAGTGCGCACCGGGTCATTTTGCTGTTGTTGGCGACGAAAGGGAGAGGCGCTGATCAAATGAGGCAACTCTGCGCCAGCTTCCGCAAAGTGAGCCTTAATCTCCTCAGGCTTCGGCAACGGCTTTGAACCGCCGACTTCCGACGACTCGTATCTCGCTTCGGCTGCGCCAAACCGAATACGATCATCGAACCGCAGCACGGTTTCCGTCATGGGCTTCCCGTTGACGCGTGTGCCGTTGGTCGAATCGAGATCCTTTAATCGATAGGTGTCGCCTTCCAGGAGCAGCTGCGCGTGATGCGTCGAAATCGACGGATCGTTGACGACGATCGTGTTATCCCGTCCGCGCCCGATCGTGATGGCCTCGTCCACGAGCTCGTGCATGACGCCCGAAATGATCAACTTTGGCATGCCACTGACTTTAACCGAGTGAAGAGAGGCGGACAAATAGGGTGGCTATGGCGATTGACCGCGCACAACCAGACTCGGATAGTGGCGCTTCCATGGCCATTGAGTTAACGCGCAACTTTTGCATCATCGCGCACATCGATCACGGCAAAACGACGTTGTCGGATCGGTTGCTGGAGCGGACGGGCACGATCCAGGAGCGCGAAAGGCAGGACCAGCTTCTCGATTCGATGGACTTGGAGCGCGAGCGCGGGATCACAATAAAAGCGCATCCCGTTGCGATGCGTTACACGACCAAGTCGGGTGAAACCTATCGGCTGAATCTGCTCGATACGCCGGGACACGTCGATTTCTCGTATGAAGTTTCGCGCAGCCTTGCGGCGTGCGAAGGCGCGCTGCTTATCATCGATGCGGCGCAGGGAGTGGAAGCGCAAACGGTGGCAAACGTCCATCTCGCGCACAAGCAGGGCCTAACGATCGTGCCGATCATTAACAAGATTGATCTGCCGAATGCCGATGTCGCGTCAGTGCTGAGACAATTGGAAGAAATTCTGGCGATTCCTGCCGAGGAAGCGATCCAGGCGAGCGCCAAACTGGGCAGTGGCATCGATGAAATTCTCGAAGCGATCGTGAAGCGGATTCCGCCGCCGCAATCGCCGCAAGACGAAACGCTGCGCGCGCTTGTATTTGATTCCGTGTTTGACGTTTATCGCGGGGTGATCGGGTATGTGCGCGTGGTTTCGGGAACAATGGAAGCGGGCCACGGGATCATGTTAATGAGAAATAACGCGCGCTACGAGATCAAGGAAGTGGGGGTGTTTACCCCTAAGATGCGTGTCCAGGAACGGCTGAACCCTGGTGACGTCGGTTATTTCATTGCGAATATCAAATCAACCGCCGACATGAAGATCGGCGACACGATAACCGACCAGCGGCATCCTGCGCAGGAGCCGCTCCCCGGCTTCCAGGAAATTCATCCGATGGTGTTCAGCGGGATTTATCCGATTAACACCGGCGATTTCGAACATTTGAAAACTGCGATTGGCAAGCTGCGTCTGAATGATGCCGCGTTCGTTTATCAACCGGAAAGCTCTGTCGCGTTAGGGTTCGGATTTCGGTGCGGGTTCCTCGGGTTGCTTCATATGGAAATCATCCAGGAACGGCTACGACGCGAGTACAACATGGACATCATCGCGACGAGCCCCAGCGTCGTGTACGAGGTCTTAACAACACGCGGCCAGAAACTTCTCATCGATAACCCGGCGCATCTTCCTAGCCCGAGCGTGATCGCCGAAATCCGGGAACCTATTGTGAGAGCCTACGTGCTATGCCCGAATGAAAACATTGGTGACATTCTGCAATTGATTCTGGAGAAGCGCGGTCTGATGGAACGCACCGAATCGCTCGACACGCGTCGGGTGATGATGCATTGCGAATTGCCGCTCAACGAGATCCTAGTCGATTTCAACGACAAGATTAAGAGCATCACGCGCGGCTACGGTTCAATGGATTACGAGCACGCAGGTTACAGGACGGCGAACCTGGTGAAGCTGGATCTTCTCGTTAACGGTGAACCAGTCGATGCTTTCTCGACCATCGTGCACAAGGACCGCGCCGAGGCGCGCGGGCGTCAGTTGGCAGCCAAACTGAAAGAAGTTATCCCGCGTCAGCTTTACGCTGTGGCAATTCAGGCAGCGATCGGCGGGAAAATTATCGCGCGCGAGAGTGTTTCCGCTTTACGAAAAAATGTCACCGCGAAATGCTACGGCGGCGATATCACCCGGAAACGGAAATTGCTCGAGAAACAAAAGGAAGGAAAGAAGCGAATGAAAAGCATTGGGAAAATCAACATTCCGCAAGAGGCGTTCATCGAGGTGTTGAAAGCGCAGTAGACTGCGCTTTGAAATGACAAAGTTCGAATGACGAATGTCGAAGGAATGACGAAGCACGAATCGCAAATGAAAGATCTACATCTATTTTCGTCATTCGGATTTTGTCATTGTTTCGTCATTCGTCATTCGACCTTCGCCATTTAATTCATGTTTACTGCCCGCCATATTAAACACAGCCGGCTGCTTCTGCGGCACGCCCGGAAGTACCTTCGATACAAGCACGATAAACTCAGTAGCGAAGACCGGGAACAAATCGTCGCTGAAATGCAGACGCTTCGTGAAGCCCTGCGCTCGAGAGATCGCCAGAAGATTCACGGCGCAGCGGAGACACTTGATAAGACCCTGCACAAACTCACGCCGGTGACGTGGGAATCGCATTGGCGAGAAAACTGCGAAGTGATTTTGGTTGCGATCGTAATTGCGGTGGGAATTCGTTCTTATTTTCTGCAGCCGTTCAAAATACCGACCGGCTCGATGCAACCGACGTTAAACGGGATTATCGGTCACCCGACCAGCGACTCGCCACCAAATATTCTGCGACAGATTGTCGAATTCGTTCTTTTGGGTCGCAATTACATCGATGTGGTTTCCCGCGAAGACGACCAGCTTTTTGAGATCGTGCCAAAGAAGGTAGCCTTCTTTTTTACCTTTTCGCGATTGGTGTGTGAGCGGCAAAGTTTTCTCGTTTACGCCCCATCCGACACGCTTCGTCAGGACTTCAACGTCGTTCCCGGGCGGCTTTTTCATCGCGGCGAGGTTATCGCCCGAGGCGCCATCGACACAGGCGATCAGGTGTTTGTCGATAAATGCAGCTACAACTTTGTTAAGCCCCACAACGGCGACGTTTTCGTCTTCAGAACAAATAATATTCCGGCGATTCGCCCGGATCCGGTCTCCGGACCCCCTTTTTACATTAAGCGATTGGCAGGCCTGCCTGGCGACACGTTGCGCATCGATCCGCCATTTCTTTTCATCAACGGCAAAAAGGCTGAGGGCTACGGCTTCGAACGGGTGATGTCGGCGCGACCGCCGTACCGTGGTTATGCGCCAGGTCACGAGTATTTGTCGAAACCTGATCAGACGTACACGGTGCCTCGCGACGGTTACTTCGCCATGGGTGATAATAGTTATAATAGCTTCGATAGCCGGTATTGGGGGCCAGTCCCGGTTGAGAATTTGGTCGGTCGCGGGTTGTTCGTTTATTGGCCGTTTTTCCCGCATTGGGGACTCATTCGTTAGGCCGATGACGGAGTGACCGACTAATGGAGTGTTGGAGTGATGTTCTGACTCGCGTTACTCCAATACCAATTCTTGCTGAGGTGGGGCAAGCCGTATTCGGCGTTTACGGCTGGCTGGGGCTTTGCGGTGGTTACGCGCTGGTAATGCTTTTTGCGCCGGTGCGCCGGGCCTTGATTGACGGTCTTCACTGCCTTGGGCGTTACCACCGGATTTGGATCACTTTCGCGGTCCTTGGGTTTGGCTACTTCGTCTTTCAGTTTGTCACTTTCACACCAATCCGGAACTGGTCGGACTTGGAGCTGAGCCAGATTACTTCGTTGCCGCATTGGGCTTGGCCAACGTTGGGCGAGATATGGACCGAGACCCTATTGCCTGCATCAGAGGGCGTGGCGGGAATTTTCGACAACGCCACCACCACGTATCCGCTCTCCGTCATCGCCGCGATCTTGATGATCGCGAACTGGCGCGGATTGCATGGCGCCTTGTTTCGAGCATTGCGGAAACGGTACGGCTTGTGGGGTTACCTGGTTTATTTGATCCTGTTGTTGAGCGCACTGGCGTCGCTGCTGAAGCCGATCGTCTTTTGGCGATTACCGGAATGGAGCGGCCTTATGCCTGCAGCCGGTCTGCTGCGCATTTCGGCTGCAGTGGATGCGACGGCATTTATTTTCGAATACCTCCTGGGCGTTTATATCCAGGTTTATTTAATTGCTGTGTGTCTGGCCTGGATAAGGGGCTTGAGCTTTGAAGAAGGCGAATTGTTCCGGTTCGCGATGAGGCGTTTCAGTTATGTGTTGGAATGGGCGGGCATTGTGGTCGCAGTCAGCACGTTGATTCTCCGGCTGCCGCTCGTGCTTGCCTATTTCATCAATATCCCGCGAGTGCTCGATTACCTTCCCATTGGCCGGGTTCTCATGAGCGGGTTAATTATCGTGTTTTGTTCGGTCCAAATCTCGCTGGTACTCCACAACGAAACGCTGATCGAAGGAATGCGCGATCACGTTCATTTCATCCAAAAGAATGCCGGTCGTCTCGCATGGTTTCTGGTGATTTGCGGCATCCATTTTTATGTCATCATGGCTTGCGATGCCATTCTGCGCGGGGCGATCGCCGATCGATTGGGCGCGCTCTTACTGTGGAAGTTCACTTTTGCGTGTCTGTGGGGTGCAGTTACGGGCTGGCTCTTGGCTTCGTGGGTCTGCCTCTTTCGACAATGCGAAACAGGCAGAATTCACCAGGAAAAGTGGATTCAATATTGATCAAGCAGGTTGCGAGAAGTCGGAAGTGAATGCGGCCACCATTACTCGCCAGAGCAAATCGAATCTGGCCCTGGCTTTTGTGTCGTTAGGCCGTGAGCGCAAACGCGACATCACGATTTTCTACGCGTTCTGCCGTGTGGTCGATGATATTGCCGACTCGGCAGAACTGAGCGTCATCGAGAAACGAGTGCGTTTGGCGAATTGGCGCCAGATGCTTCGCGCCGGCGCTCCGGACGAGCCGTTGCTTGCCCGCGATGTGAGGCAACTGATGGAGAAATATTCGCTTTCAGCCGACATGCTTGAGGAAATTATTGCCGGAGTAGAAATGGATTTGAGCATCGCGCGATATCCCACTTTCAAAGAGCTTCGTGTCTATTGCTACCGGGTCGCCAGCGCAGTTGGGCTGGTCAGCATCGAGATCTTTGGTTATCGCAATCCGCGTTGCCGGGAATACGCGATCGATCTCGGGCTTGCGTTGCAAATGACCAACATTATTCGCGACGTCTGGAAGGATTTTCAGGCTGGGCGCATTTACCTGCCGCAGGAAGATCTGGCGCGGTTCCACTATTCGGAAGCTGACCTGGCGAAACGACAATACAACGAGCATTTTCTCCAGTTGATGCAATTCGAAGCGTCGCGCGCGCGTGAATTCTTTGGCCGCGCGGTAGCTGAGCTCCCGCCTGAGGATCGCCGCGCGATGGCCCCCGCAGAGATCATGCGCTCAATTTACCGCGCTCTGCTTCGACAAATTGAACTGGACAAGTTTCGAGTTTTCGAAAAAGAATACCGGTTAAGTAAGCTGGAGAAAGCAGGCCGGATCACGGCGCAGTTGTTCAAATCTTTTTTGAATTGGCCGCGTCGAGCATCCGTCTGAGTCCCTGGCAGCGAAATATTATCAAGGACAAACCTATGAAAATGAAATCTCTGAAAATTCTGTCGGCGATCACGATTGCATTGGGTGTGCTCGGCACAAACCTGTACGCGCAAGGCACGGACTCGCGGATCGGTAGCATAGCGCGTGAACGACAAGAGAAGGCGGCGATTGAAGCTACGCCAATCACCAAAGCAGATGCTCAGAAGAAATATCCGTCAAAATCAGGAACTTATCCACCCGGCACTCGCGACGCGCATGATCCTTCCGGCGTTGTTTCCAGCCCATATCCGCCGCATGAAAAGTATAACTGCTCGAAGGTTAACCACGGCGGGTTGGTCCTCGACGTGCATGCGAAGCAA
>Ga0207701_10001200_pt1 | contig 27479 bp, 24 predicted proteins | sample KBSSwiSSwithPhiX_FD_184294 | JGI IMG/M metagenome (GOLD analysis project Ga0207701, IMG submission 184294) | Switchgrass rhizosphere bulk soil microbial communities from Kellogg Biological Station, Michigan, USA, with PhiX - S5 (SPAdes) (version 2) | ecosystem: Environmental > Terrestrial >... | reverse complement strand
GTTGCCGATCAGGTTGGTCGTCGTCTCGTGGCCGGCGTTGAGCAGGAAGATGCAGTTGTGCAGCAGCTCCGGCGGCGACAGCCGCTCGCCGGCATCCTCACCCTGGATCAGGCGCGTCAGCACGTCACGGTCGGCCTCGCCGGGGTTGGCCCGCCGCCGCTCGATCAGCGTCTCAAGGTAGGCGATGAAATCGTGGACCGCCCCGTTGCCGCGCTCGAACGCCTCCGGCGTGACCACCGGTTCGAGCGCGCCGAGGATGGCGAGCGACCAGGCGCGCAGCGGCTCGCGCTCGTCCTTCGGTACGCCCAGCAGGTTGCCGACGATCTCGATTGGGATCGCCGCGGCGAAGTTCTCGATCAGGTCGACGTCGCCGGCCTCCGCCATCCGGTCGAGCAGCCGCTCGACGAGCGCCTCGAGGCCGGGCTGCATCTCGGCGATCGCCTTCGGCGTCAGCGCACCGATGATCAGCCGGCGCACCCGCGTGTGCAGCGGCGGATCGTTGAACACCAGGCTCGTCGTGTGGTGCTCGTAGAGCAGCGAGTCGCCGTACTTCGGCTTGTATTCGGTCTTCTTGTCGGAGCTGAACAGCGCCGGGTTCTTGTAGACGTACTCGCAGTCGGCATACCGCGTCAGCAGCACGCTGCCGTCGGGCAGGCGCTTGACCGGCTCGCGCTCGCGCAGCGCCCGGTAGTACGGGAACGGATCGGTGTAGAACTCGGGCGGAAGGTGCCGCAGGTCGAAGGCCGCGACCGCCTGCGCGATCGACTCCGAAATCGGGGACATCAGGGCTCCTTGTGCGTCCGCGGGGGCCTGGATTTCATGGCAAGGGCCGCGCGCGCACCCGAAGCGTGCCGGTACGCCGGTTGCTCCATCGGCCCGTCAACCGCCTTGCGGCCAAGGATATGCCATGCAGTTTTTTCTATCGCTTCGCCCGTCCTGCGGTTCATCGTGGCTGACGCTGACGGTCAGCGCAGCCCTGGCGCTTCCGTTGCCGGCCTTCGCCGCCGATGCCCCCAAGGCGAGCGCCTCCGCACCGGCGTCGCCCACCGGCACGAAATACAAGGCCGATGCCGATATGCAGGGCGTGCTCGACACGCTGGCCGGCCTCGGCGGCAAGCCGATCGAGGGTCTCGACCCCGGGGAGGCACGCCGTCAGCCCACGCCGGCCGACGCCGTGACGGCGATCCTGAAGAAGCAGGGCAAGGACACGTCGCCGACCGTCCTCGTACCGGGCGTGACGACGGTCGAGCAGACCATCCCGGGGCCGGCCGGCCAGCTGCCGATCCGGATCTACACGCCGGCCGGTGCCGGGCCGTTCCCGATCGTCGTCTATTTTCACGGCGGCGGCTGGGTGCTCGCCGACAAGAACGTCCACGACGGCGGCGCCCGCGGCATCGCAAAGGAGGCCAACGCGGTCGTCGTCTCGGTCGACTACCGGCTCGCGCCCGAGGTGAAGTTTCCGGCCCAGCATGACGATGCCCTGGCGGCCTACAAGTGGGCCGCAGCGAATGCCGCCGTGCTGAACGGCGACCCGAAACGGCTGGCGCTGGCCGGCGAGAGCGCGGGCGGCAACCTGGCGCTGGCGACCGCGATCAGCGTGCGCGACCAGGGCCTCGCGCTGCCGGTGCACGTGCTCTCGGTCTATCCGATCGCACAGCTCTCGAACCTGTCGACGCCCTCGTACCAGGACAGCGAGACCGCCCAGCCGCTGAACAAGCCGATGATGATCTGGTTCGCCGACAAGGTGTTCGCGAACCCGGCCGACCGGAAGGATCCGCGCGTCGCCCTCGTCGACGCCAACCTGAAGGGTCTGGCGTCGGTGACCTTGATCAGTGCCCGGATCGATCCGCTGCGCAGCGATGCCGACCTGCTCGCGGCGGCACTGAAGAAGGCGGGTGTGAAGACCGAGCACAAGATCTACGACGGCGTCACCCACGAGTTCTTCGGCATGGCCGCCGTCGTTGCGAAAGCCAAGCAGGCGCAGGCGTTCGCCGGGCAGCAGTTGAAGAAGGCATTTGCTGCGGGCGCGGTCAGCGAGTGACGCCGCACGGGGGTCCGATGGAAATTTGTAAGGTCGGTCGCGCCCGTGCGACCACCGGGATGGCAGACCGATCAAGCCGGCGGACAACCAGCGCCTGTGTCGGGGTCCAGGTCAGAAGCAATCAATCCAACCAGGAGTTCCCGAGATGAAGATCGCAGCAATCTTGTTCAGCACGGCCCTTTCGATGACCGCCGGCCTCGCCGTCGCCCAGGACGCGATGAAGAAGGACGGCGCCATGTCGAAGGACATGACCATGGAGCAGTGCAAGGATCACATGGCGATGCAGAAGACGGAGATGAAGAAGGACGACATGTCGATGAAGAAGGACACCATGTGCGCCGACATGATGAAGAAGCACGACAGCATGATGAAGCCCGACGGCATGAAGAAGGACGACGGGATGATGAAGAAGGACGGCATGGCACCGGACCCGATGAAGAAGTGAGCGCGGCGGCTTCGGCCGCCATTCACCGCGAAGCCGCCTGAGGGCGGCTTTTTCATGGCTGCTGCAGTCCTGAGCCGGACCACCGCATTCGAGCGGTCCGGGCCGACCCGACCGTCGGGGGCGCACCGGGCACAGGTAACATCCCCTCGCCCGACTCGACATCCCACTTCACACCCGCGACCATGACCCAAGACCACATCGCGATCGACGAGATCCTGACGGCGCAGCACGACGACGTGCTGAAGGACTGGCTGGCCGAGCTGACGACCTCGGGCCGCTCGTCCGGTGCAGCCCTGGGGACCGCGTCGCGGACGGAGGCACAGGACCTGCTCGGCGCACTGCGCGAGGGTGTGCGCGCCAACGCCGGCGCCGATCGCTTCGAAGATGCGGCGCCCTGGGAGCGCGCCCGCGGCGTGCTCGAAACGCTGTCGCGCACGCGGGCCGCGAAAGGATCGAACGCCGGCGAAACGAGCCAGTTCGTCCTGTCGCTGAAGAAACCGCTGTTCGCCCGTCTGCAGCAGCGCCTCGGCAAGGAACCCGACCGGCTGGTCGGCGCCATCTGGAGCGTCTCCGAGCTGGTCGACCGGATGGCGCAGTTCACGGTCTCGACCTTCCAGCGCAGCCGCGAAGAAGTGATCAATCGCCAGCAGGAGGAATTGCTCGAGCTGTCGACGCCGGTCGTCAAGCTGTGGGACGGCGTGCTCGCGGTGCCGATGATCGGCACGCTCGACAGCAGCCGGACCCAGCTCGTGATGGAGTCGCTGCTGCAGCGCATCGTCGACACCGGCTCCGAGATCGCGATCATCGACATCACCGGCGTGCCGACGGTCGACACGCTGGTCGCGCAGCACCTGCTGAAGACGGTCACCGCGATCCGCCTGATGGGCGCCGACTGCATCATCAGCGGCGTGCGGCCGCAGATCGCGCAGACCATCGTCCACCTCGGCATCGACCTGACCGGCATCACGACCAAGGCGTCGCTCGCCGATGCGCTGGCGCTCGCGTTGAAGCGGTCCGGCTACGTCGTGACGCGCCCCAAGTCGTAGATCGGGACGCGCCATGCAACGCATCCCGATCCTGCAGATGGGCAAGTGCCTGTTGGTGACCATCCAGGTCGACCTGCAGGACCAGACCGCGCTCGCGCTGCAGGACGACCTGTCGGCGAAGATCGAAGCCACCGGCGCGCACGGCGTGCTGATCGACATCTCGGCGCTCGAGATCGTCGATTCGTTCATCGGCCGGATGCTGGCCGGCATCTCCGGCATCGCCCGGGTTCTCGACGCGACGACGGTGGTCGTCGGCATGCAGCCGGCGGTCGCGATCACCTTGGTCGAGCTCGGCCTGTCGCTCGAAGGCGTCCGCACGGCGCTCAACGTCGAACGCGGCATGCAGATGCTGCGCGACGCCGCCGTGGAGGACAGCCGTGACGCTACCGGCTGAAGGGTCGATGGTCCTGGCCACCGAACAGGACATCGTGATGAGCCGGCAGACGGTTCGAAAGCTGACCCAGCAGATCAATTTCTCGCTGGTCGACCAGACCAAGATGATCACCGCCGCGAGCGAGCTGTCGCGCAACACCGTGGTCTACGGCGGCGGCGGCGAGATGCGCTGGCAGGTTGTCACCAAAGAGCCGAAGACGGGTCTGCGCCTGGCCTTCGAGGACAAGGGGCCGGGCATCCCCGACCTCACGCTTGCGCTGACCGATGGCTGGACCTCCGGCAAGGGCATGGGCGTCGGCCTGTCGGGCAGCCGGCGCCTGGTCAACGAGTTCGACATCCGCACCGCCGTCGGCGAAGGCACCTGTGTGACGATCACGCGATGGAAGTGACCGCTTGACGCCGCACCTCGCGTTCCGCATCGCCGAGCCGAGCCAGGTCGGCGAGGCGCGCCGCGCGGCCGTGCGCCTCGCCACCGACATTGGCCTCGACGAGGTCGCCAGCGGCCGCGTTGCCCTCGCGGTCACCGAGCTCGGCACCAACCTGTCGCGCCACGCCACCGGCGGACGCCTGCTGATGGCGGCCCACGTCGACGGTGATCGAACGGGTCTCGATGTGCTTTCGCTGGATGACGGTCCCGGCATGGCGGACGTCGGCCGCTGCCTGGCCGACGGCTATTCGACGTCGGGCACGCCGGGCACCGGTCTCGGCGCCGTGCAACGCGTGTGCGACGAGTTCTCGATGTACTCGCTGGTCGGCAAGGGCACCGTGATCTTCGGCCGCGTCCTGACGCGGCAGGAGCGCACCGCAGCGACGCTGCCGGCCTTGCGCTATGTCATCGGCGCGATCTGTCTGGCCGCACCGGGCGAGATGGTGAGCGGCGACGGCTGGTCGTTCCAGGCCGACGGCGATCGGGCTTCGGTCATCGTCGCCGACGGCTTGGGACACGGCCCGGTCGCCGCCGAGGCATCGGACGCCGCCCTCGCGGTCTTTGCGCTGCGGCCGGCCGCCGGCCCGGAGCAGCTGCTGACGGTCGCCCACGAGGCGCTGCGCAGCACGCGGGGTGCTGCGGTCGCGGTCGCCGTCCTCGATGCCGAGGCCGGCACGCTGGTGTTCTGCGGCGCCGGCAACATCGCCGGCCGGCTCATATCCGGCCTCGCCGACCGCTCGCTGCTGTCGCAGCACGGGACTGTCGGCCTGCAGATCCGGCGTCTTGCCGACGTCAGCTACGAGTGGGGCGAGCACGCGATCCTGGTGCTGCATTCGGATGGCCTGGCGACGCGCTGGACCCTGGCCGACGTCGGCGGGCTGCTGCAATGCCACCCGGTCGTGATCGCCGGCTGGCTGATCCGCGACCAGATGCGCGGACGCGACGATGCCACCGTCGTGGTCGTGCGGCGACGCTGAGATGGCGGCAACGGCTTCAATCGGCGGCGACGGCGCTGTGAGCGCAGTGAGTGCACTGCAAGCCACGCTCGACGCCAGGACGGCGCAGCTCGCCGCGCTCGAGGCCGAGCTCGAAGAGACCAACCGCGGCGTCGTCGCGCTGTACGCCGAGCTCGACACGCAGGCCCAGCAGCTGCGCCAGGCAACCGAGCTGAAGAGCCGCTTCCTGTCGTACATGAGCCATGAGTTCCGCACGCCGATCGCGTCGATCCGCAGCCTGACGCGGCTGCTGCTCGACCGCGTCGACGGCCCGCTGAGCGAGGAGCAGGAACGCCAGGTGCGCTTCATCGATTCGACCTCGGCGGAATTCGCCGAGATGGTCGACGACCTGCTCGACCTCGCCAAGGTCGAGGCCGGCCGGGTCGAGATCTCGCCGGCCTGGTTCGAGCTCGTCGACCTGTTCTCGGCGCTGCGCGGCATGTTCAAGCCGGTGCTCGTGAACCCCGACGTCTCGCTGGTGTTCGAAGAACTGCCCGCGACGCTGAAGCTCTACACCGACGACAAGAAGCTGTCGCAGATCCTGCGCAACTACATCTCGAACGCGCTCAAGTTCACGCAGAAGGGCGAGGTGCGCGTCTCGGCGCTACAGAACGGCGAGACCTCGGTGACGTTCGCGGTCAGCGACACCGGGATCGGCATTGCGCAGGAATTCCACCACGCGATCTTCCATGACTTCGCGCAGATCGACTCGCCGATCCAGAAGCGCCTGCGCGGCACCGGCCTCGGGCTCTCGCTCAGCAAGCGCCTCGCCGAGCTGCTCGGCGGCACCGTCGCGCTGCAGAGCGAGCTGGGGGTCGGCTCGACGTTCTCGGTGACGCTGCCGCTCCGTCTGCCGCAGCAGGAAGCCAGCACCGGAGGGGAAGCGGATGGATGAGGTGAACGACGCGCTGCGGCCGATCGACCGGTCGCAGCACGAGCTGCTGATCGTCGACGACGATCCGGCGAGCCGCTACGCGACGGTGCGCCAGCTGCGCAGCGCCGGGTTTCGCGCGCGCGAAGCCTCCACCGGCAACGAGGCGCTCGAGGCCATTGACGACACGATCTCGGCGATGGTGCTCGACGTGCACCTGCCCGACATCGACGGTTTCGAGCTCTGCCGGATCGTCCATTCGCGGCCGGCGACAGCACGCCTGCCGATCCTCCACCTGAGCGCGGCGTTCGTGACCGACGAGGACAAGGTGCGCGGCCTCGACTCGGGTGCCGATGCCTACCTGACGCGTCCGGTCGAGCCGGCGGTGCTGGTCGCAACGGTGCAGGCGCTGGTCCGCACGCGCGTCGCCGAACAGGCGATGCGCAGCAGCGAGATCAAGTTCCGCGCGATCTACTCGCAGGCGCCGGGGGGCATCTGCCTGCTGAACCGGAACGGCGAATTCATCGACGCGAATCCGGCGATGCTGAAGTTCCTGCGCCGCGACGTGCAGACGATCGTCGGTCACCGCGTCAGCGAATTCGTGCCGAAGGAGTGGGTACAGCGGGTCGACGCGTACACGCGCCAGGTCGGCACCGCCGGCACACCGCATGAGTTTCCGCTGGTCGATCACAAGGGCGAGCTGATCTACCTCGAGTGGGCGGTCTCTCCGCACGTCGAGCCCGACGTCAACATGGCGGTCGTCAGCGACGTCTCGGCGCGCATCCTGCTCGAGCAGCAGCGCCAGCAGTTGCTCGACCGCGAGCGGGTCGCGCGCAGCGCGGCCGAGCGCATGAGCCGGATGAAGGACGACCTCATCGCGGTGCTGTCGCACGAGCTGCGCACGCCGCTCAACGCGATCATGAGCTGGACTCACGTGCTGAAGCTGCGCGGCGGCAACGAAGAGACGATCCGCGGGCTCGCCGCGATCGAGCGCAACGGCAACATCCAGGCGCGGATGATCTCCGACATCCTCGACATGTCGCGCTTCAACCTCGGCAAGATGCGGTTGACGCTCGAGACCGTCGATCCGGTGGAAACGGTCAGCTCAGCGATCAACGCGATGCGGCCGTCGACCGATGCCGAAGGCCATCGCTTCAAGCTCGACGTCGAGCCGCGCTATCGGCCGATCCATGTCGACAGCTCGCGCCTTCAGCAGATCCTCTGGAACCTGCTCAGCAACGCGATCAAGTTCTCGCCGCCCGGCAGCGAGATCCGCATTGCGCTGCGCGAGGAGCCCGATGGCCTGCGCATCTCGGTCGCCGACCAGGGCCGCGGCATCGATCCGGAATTCCTGCCGTTCCTGTTCGACCGCTTCACGCAGAGCGACGCGGCGAGCAACCGCGAGCACGGTGGCCTCGGCCTGGGCCTGTCGATCGTCAAGCAGCTCGTCGAGGCGCACGGCGGCACGGTCGCGGCGCACAGCGACGGCATCGGCAAGGGCAGCGTGTTCGAGATCTGGCTGCCGATCGACGGCGCCACCGATGACGGTCGCCAGCGCGCACCGACTACTGCCTTCGATGGCCTGCCCGAGATCGACCGCCGCGATGCGCCGCTCGACGGCCTGAACCTGCTCGTCGTCGACGACGACCGCGAGGCCTGCGGAATGCTGCAAATCATCCTCGGCGAACAGGGCGCGATCGTCGTTCTCGCCTACGACTATGCCGGCGCGCTGCGCGTCCTCGACACGCTGTCGCCCGATCTGATCGTCAGCGATATCGGCATGCCCGGCAAGGACGGCTACGAGCTGGTCCGCGAGATCCGGCGGCGCGAAAGCTTGGCGGCGCCGGCGGCACGCGTTCCGGCGATCGCGCTGACCTCGTTCACGCGGCCGCAGGACGAGGGGCAGGCCAAGGAGGCCGGCTTCGACTCGCACTGCCCGAAGCCGCTGAAGCCGCTGCAGTTAATCCAGCAGATCCGCCTGCTCACGGGCCGCAGCTAGCGCGCGGATGGTCGCTGAGGCGCCCAACGCCTCAGCGCAGGCTCAGCCGTTCGCGATCCGGCTCGCGATGGCCTTCGCGAACATGGCCGTGTTCGCCGTGCCACCGAGATCGCCGGTGCGCACGTTGTCGACGTTGAGCACCGCGGCAATCGCTGCGCGCAGCCGCGTCGCCAGCTCGGGCAGCTTGCAGTGGTCGAGCATCAGCGCCGCCGCCAGCAGCAGCGCGGTCGGGTTGGCGACGCCCTTGCCGGCGATGTCGGGCGCCGAGCCGTGGACCGCCTCGAAGATCGCCGCGTCGGTGCCGATGTTGGCGCCCGGCGCCATGCCGAGCCCACCGACCAGGCCGGCGACGAGGTCCGAGAGGATGTCGCCGAACAGGTTCGTCGTCACCAGCACGTCGAACTGCCACGGGTTCAGCACCAGCTTCATCGCGCAGGCATCGATGATCACGGTGTCGAGCACGAAGCGGCCCTTGTACTTGCGCTCGTAGAGCTCTTCGCCGGTCTCGAGGAAGATGCCGGTCAGCGCCTTCATGATGTTGGCCTTGTGAACGATCGTGACCTTCTTGCGCCCGGTCGCGACCGCGTGCTCGAACGCGAACTCGAGCAGGCGCCGGCTCCCCTGCCGGGTGTTGACGCCGGTCGCCATCGCGACCGCATGCGGATCGTTGTCGATCTGTACATAGTGCTCGTGGCCGATGTAGAGGCCTTCGAGGTTCTCGCGCACGACGATGAGGTCGATCTTGTCGAAGCGGCCGCCCGGGATGATCGTGCGTGCGGGCCGCAAGTTGGCGTAGAGCTGGAAGGCTTCCCGTAGGCGCACGTTCGACGAGCGGTAGCCGCCGCCGGACGGCGTTTCGAGCGGCCCCTTCAGCGCGAGACGGGTCTTGCGGATGCTCGCCAAGGTGGCAGCCGGCAACGGATCGCCTTCGCGCTTGACGCCTTCGGCGCCGGCGATCTGGGTGTCCCACACGAACGGGGCGCCGAGCGCGTCGAGGACGGCGAGCGTCGCGTCGACGATCTCCGGGCCGATGCCGTCACCGGGAAGGAGCGTCGCGGGGATGGGTGCGTTCATGGTGGGCTTTCGTCATGCAGCTTCTGCGCCAGGATCGGCCATTCAGCGGCGGCCCGGTCGGCCGCTCACGCGCGCCGCCGGACGCATACTTCTACAGCACAACCGACATCGGAGACACCATGACCCAGACATTCAGGATCGCCGCCATCCCCGGCGACGGCATCGGCAAGGAGGTGATGCCCGAGGGCCTGCGCGTGCTCGAGACCGCAGCGCGCCGCTTCGACATCGACCTGAAGTTCACGTCGATCGACTGGGCCAGCTGCGACCACTACGCGAAGACCGGCGCGATGATGCCGGACGACTGGAAGCCTCAGCTGCAGGACCAGGACGCGATCTATTTCGGCGCGGTCGGCTGGCCCGCGTCGGTGCCGGACCACATCTCGCTGTGGGGGTCGCTGCTGAAGTTCCGGCGCGAGTTCGACCAATACATCAACCTGCGCCCGGTGCGCCTGTTCGACGGTGTGCCCTGCCCCCTGGTCGATCAGAAGGGCCGGCCGCGCAAGGCCGGCGACATCGACTTCTTTGTGGTCCGCGAGAACACCGAGGGCGAGTACACCAACCTCGGCGGCGTGATGTACCCCGGCACCGAGCGCGAGTTCGTGATCCAGGAGTCGGTGTTCTCCCGCCACGGCGCCGACCGCGTCCTCAAGTACGCGTTCGAACTCGCGAAATCGCGGCCGCGCAAGCAGTTGACCGTCGCGACGAAGAGCAACGGCATCGCGATCAGCATGCCGTGGTGGGACGGCCGCGCCGACGCGATGCACGCCGCCTACCCGGAGGTCGCGGTCGACAAGCAGCACATCGACATCCTGTCGGCCCGCTTCGTCCTGCAGCCGACCCGCTTCGACGTGGTCGTGGCGACGAACCTGTTCGGCGACATCCTCTCCGATCTCGGACCGGCCTGCACCGGAACGATCGGGCTCGCGCCGTCGGCCAACCTGAACCCGGAGCGGAAGTTCCCGTCGCTGTTCGAACCGGTCCATGGCTCGGCACCCGACATCTACGGCCAGAACATCGCCAACCCGGTCGCGATGATCTGGTCGGGCGCGCTGATGCTCGAGTTTCTCGGCTGCCGCGAGGCGCACGACGCGATCGTCGGCGCGATCGAGCGGGTGCTGGCAGAGGGCCCGCGCACCGGCGACCTGGGTGGCGCCGCGTCGACGACCGAGGTCGGCAAGGCGATCGCGCGGTTGGTCGAGAAAGGCTGAAGCGTTCGGCATGCGCACCGGTGATGCCGGCATTCAGGATCGCAATTTCCTTAGCCTAGGTGATAACCCTAGGATCGGTGTTCGACGGCGGCGATGTTCCGCCCCCGTCCACCGAAGACGAAGGGAGTTCTCCATGTCCGATGCCGTCCTGAGCCTGCGCACCACGCTGCAGAAGGCCGAACGCATGCCGGTCCTCGCCGCCCTGCTGCGTACGCTGCGCAGCTGGGCCGGTCACGCCGGCGTGAGCCCGACGACCCGCGACGCGGCCGCGCTGCGCCAGCTCGCGAACCGCTATCGCGAGACCGACCGTGGCTTCGCCGCCGACCTGCTGAGTGCCGCCGACCGCCATGAAGAGGCTGTCCGCGCGAGCCGCCCGGGCAGCGCCGCCGACCGGCGCCACTGACGTTTCGAGCGGGGTGCGCATCGCTTGCCGCTACACGCCGCTCCGCGGATAGACGCCCTCGCGACTTGGGCGGTCACGGCGGCCCGGCCGCGGCCGCGCGCTCGACCAAGTGATCGACGAGACGCCGAGCCGGCGGCTGCAGCGCCGCGTAGGTCTGAAAGCAGACCGCGAAGCGGCGCAGCGCCCACGCATCGCTGAGCGGAATGACCTTGATGCCGAGCATCGAGGCGACCGGCCCGCACACCTCGGCCGGGATCACGCTGATCCCAAGGTTCGCCGCGACGACCCGGAACGCGGCGTCGAAGTTAGAGACCACGACCCGATACGACACGACCCGGCCGACCTTGGCCGCCGCGCGCTGCAACATGATGTGGACCGCACTGGTCGGAGGCAGGCCGACGTGCTCGTGGTCCAGGGTCTGCTCGAAGCGCAGCGACTTGCGACCGGCAAGCGGATGGTCCGGATGGACCGCCAGCGCGAGCCGGTCGTAGTGATAGGGCCGGTGCTCGAGGCCGTGCCGATCGACGTGGTCCCAGACCACGCCGACCGCCGCGCCGCCTTCGCGCAGGTGGCGCACCAACTCGTGAGAGAAGCGCTCCTCGACGTCGACCTTGATGTTGCGATTGGCCGGCTCGCGCATGAACGACGCGATGTCGTCGAGCAGCGATTCGGCGATCGCCGAAACGGTCGCGACCAGCCGCACGCGGCCCTTGACGCCGCTGTTGAACGACGCGACGTCGCTCGCGATGCGGTCCATCGTGAACAGCACCGTGCGCGCGTGCTCGAGCAGCGCGATCCCGGCCGGCGTCGGCTCGACGCCGCGCCGCGAGCGCAGCAGGAGCGGCGTGCCGAGGTCGGCCTCGAGCTGCGCGATGCGCTTGCTGATCGCCGACGGCTCGATGTGCTCCTGCTCCGCGGCGCGTGCCATGTTGCGGTGGTCGCAGACGGCGACGAGCAGACGGAGCGTCTTGAGGTCGATGTCGCGCATGCCCGATCATGCCGGATCGGAGTTTCCGATCCGGAAACATGACCGTTCCAAATGATCACTGGATAGTTTTGGCGGAATGTCTAAAGTCCTTCCATCGCCAGCGCAGACTGGCTTTTGAAGGAGACAGACAGTGCCCCGCTCCCCCTCGAATGTCGTGATTCGCGAGGTCGGCCTGCGCGACGGCCTGCAGAGCATCCCGACCGTGCTGTCGACCGAACGCAAGCTCGAATGGATCCGCGAGGCGCACGCCGCCGGCCAGCGCGAGATCGAGGTCGGCTCGTTCGTGCCGCCGCGCCTGCTGCCGCAGCTCGCCGACACGCCCGAACTGGTGAGCTTCGCGAAGACGCTGCCGGGCCTGCTCGTCTCGGTGCTGGTGCCGAATCTGAAAGGCGCCGAGCGCGCGATCGACGCCGAAGCCGACGTGCTGCTGGTGCCGTTGTCGGCAAGCCATGCGCACAGCCTGGCCAACCTGCGCAAGACGCCCGACGAGGTGATCGCCGAGTTCGCCCGGATCCGCGCAGCGCGCGACTCGGCCGGCTCGAAGACCTTGCTCGAAGGCGGCATCGGCACCGCCTTCGGCTGCACGATCCAGGGCCAGGTCGAGACGTCGGAGGTGCTGCGCTGCATGCAAGCGCTGCTCGACGCCGGCGCGGATCGGGTCAGCATCGCCGATACCGTCGGCTACGCCGACCCGGGTGCCGTGCGCGACCTGTTCGAGCAGGCCCGTGCGATCGCCGGCGAGCGCTTCTGGTGCGGCCACTTCCACGACACGCGCGGCCTCGCGCTCGCCAACGTCTACGCGGCGATGGAGACCGGCGTCGCCCGTTTCGATGCCACGCTCGCCGGCATCGGCGGCTGCCCGCACGCGCCCGGCGCAAGCGGCAACGCGTCGAGCGAAGACCTCGCCTTCATGCTCGCCAGCATGGGCATCGACACCGGCATCGACCTCGCCAAGCTGCTCGCGCTGCGCGCCAAGGTGGCCGATTGGCTGGCCGGCGAAGCCCTGCACGGCACGCTCTGGCGCGCCGGCCTGCCGAAGACGTTCGACCGCTCGGCCGCCAGCGCCGCCACCGCCTGACCCCGGATCACGACATGAACCACGACCAACCCGCTTCCGCACCCACCGGCCTGCCGCTCGAGGGCGTTCGCGTCATCGAGTTCACCCACATGGTGATGGGCCCGACCTGCGGGATGATCCTCGCCGACCTCGGCGCCGAGGTCATCAAGATCGAGCCGCCGGGCGGCGACAAGACGCGCAACCTGCCGGGTCTCGGCATCGGCTTCTTCCGCTCGTTCAACCGCAACAAGAAGAGCGTCGTCCTCGACATCAACACGCCGACCGGCCACGCGACGGCGCTCGAGCTGATCAGCCAGTGCGACGTGATGCTCGAGAACTTCCGGCCCGGTCTGATGACCAAGCTCGGCCTCGACCACGCGACGCTCGAGCAGAAATTCCCGCGCCTGATCTACGTCTCGCACAAGGGTTTCCTGCCCGGTCCGTACGAAAACCGGCTCGCCCTCGACGAGGTGGTGCAGAACATGGCCGGCCTCACCTACATGACCGGCCCGAAGGGGCGCCCACTGCGCGCCGGCACCTCGGTCAACGACATCATGGGCGGCATGTTCGGCGCGATCGGCGTGCTCGCTGCGCTGCGCGAGCGTGAGCGCACCGGTCGCGGCCAGGAGATCCAGAGCGCCCTGTTCGAGAACTGCTGCCTGCTCGCCGCGCAGCACATGCAGCAGTTCCAGATGACCGGCGAGCCGGCGCCGCCGATGCCGTCGCGCGTCTCGGCGTGGAGCGTCTACGACGTCTTCACGATGGCGAACGACGAGCAGCTCTTCATCGGCGCCGTCAGCGACAAGCAGTTCCAGACCCTGTGCCGTGTGATCGACCGGATGGACCTCGCCGAGGACCCTGCCCTCGCGACCAACGCACAGCGCGTCGCGCTGCGCCCCGAGCTGCTGAAGTGGCTCGGCGACACGCTGATGCACCACTCGATGACGGCGCTGATGCCGCGGCTCGAATCGGCCGGCATTCCGTACGCGCCGATCGTCCGCCCCGACCAGCTCGTCGGCGACCCGCACCTGATCGAGAGCGGCGGCCTGGTCGACATGCCGACCGACGATGGCGGCTCGACCAAGGTCGTGCTGCTGCCGCTGTTGATGGGCGGCCGCCGGCCCGGCGTGCGCCATGCGCTGCCGAAGATCGGCGAGCACACCGAAGAAGTGCTGGCGCGTCTCGCGCCGCGCTGATCGCTTTCCTCTCTCGAATCCGCGTCCGATTGCGGACGAACCCACATATCCAACAGGAGACAACATGATTGCTTTGATCTCACGCCGCACCGTCCTCGCACTCGCCGCAAGCGCACTGCTCGCAGCCACCGGCGTCCATGCCCAGAGCAGCGGCCCGATGCGGGTGATCCTGCCGATCGGCGCCGGCTCGGGCGTCGACACGATCATGCGGGCGGCCCAGAACGACCTCTCGAAGGCGCTCGGCGGACAGCCGGTCGTGATCGAGAACCTGCCCGGCGCCGGTGGCATCACCGGCACGTCGGCGATCGTCAAGGCCGCACCCGACGGCAACACGATCGGCGTGATCTCGAACAACCACGCGGTCAACCCGAGCGTCTTCAAGAAGATTCCGTACGACAGCCTGAAGGACATCACGCCGATCAGCGTGGTTGGCAGCACGCCTTTCGTCCTGGTCGTGAACCCGGCCAAGGTGCCGGCCAAGAACGCGAAGGAGCTGCAGGCGTTCCTGAAGGCCAAACCCGGCGCCTACAACTACGCGTCGTCGGGCAACGGCACGATCATCCACCTGGCTGGCGAAATGTTCATCGATGCCGCCGATGTCGACGTCAAGCACATCCCGTACAAGGGCACCGGCCCGATGATCGCCGACCTGATCGGCGGCCAGGTCGAGCTCGGCGTCGTTGCCGTGCCGGCTGTGCAGGGCCACCTGAAGAGCGGTGCGCTGCGCGCAATCGGCGTGATGGGCAAGCAGCGCGTCGCGTCGCTGCCCGACCTGCCGACGATCGCCGAGCAGGGCTTCCCGGATGTCGACATCGCCGGCTGGTTCGCGGTGGTCGGCCCGGCCAAGCTGTCGGCCGCGCAGGTCAAGCGCCTGCACGATGCGGTCGTCGCCGCGTTCGCGAGCGCCGACGTCAAGGCCGCGATGGCCAAGCAGGAAAATGTGATCGCGCCGACGTCCCCCGAGGCGGCGGCCCAGTTCCTTGCCAGCGAGCAGGACCGCTATGCCAAGCTCGTGAAAAAGGCGAACATCGTCCTCGAGTGAACTGCACAGGAAATCCATGGCCCTCTACCGTCTGCGCGAGCACGCGCCCCAGGTCCCGGCTTCGGCCTATGTCGCGGCCGAAGCGTCGCTGATCGGCCAGGTCACGCTCGGCGAGCGCGCCAGCGTCTGGTTCGGCGCGGTCGCCCGCGGCGACAACGAGCCGATCACGATCGGCACCGAAAGCAATATCCAGGAAGGCGCGGTGCTGCATGCCGACCCGGGCTATCCGCTGAAGATCGGCAACAACGTGACGGTCGGCCACCAGGTCATGCTGCACGGCTGCACGATCGGCGACGGCTCGCTGATCGGCATCCAGGCGGTCGTGATGAACGGCGCGGTGATCGGCAAGCAGTGCCTGGTCGGCGCCGGCGCGATCGTCACCGAACGCAAGACCTTTCCCGATCGCATGCTGATCATCGGCGCCCCGGCGAAGGCGATGCGCGAGCTGACCGATGCCGAGGTCGCGAACCTCGCGTCGGCCGCCGCCGGCTACGTCTCGCGCGGTGGCCTGTTCCGCGATGAACTCGAGCGGGTCGGTTGAGTCGCACTTTCCTCTGAATCGATAAAGCGGAGCCTGACATGGCAGATCTGTTCGACAACCCGATGGGCCTGATGGGGTTCGAGTTCGTCGAGTTCGCGTCGCCGACGCGCGGCGTGCTCGAGCCGGTGTTCGAGAAGCTCGGCTTCTCGCTCGTCGCGAAGCACCGCTCGAAGGACGTCGTGCTGTATCGCCAGGGTGAGATCAACTTCATCCTCAACCGCGAGCCGCACAGCGCCGCCGCCTACTTCGCCGCCGAGCACGGCCCGTCGGCCTGCGGCCTGGCGTTTCGGGTGCGCGATTCGCACAAGGCCTACAACCGGGCGCTCGAGCTCGGCGCCCAGCCGCTCGACATGCCGACCGGCCCGATGGAGCTGCGCCTGCCGGCGATCAAGGGGATCGGCGGCGCCCCGCTCTACCTGATCGACCGCTTCGAGGACGGCAAGTCGATCTACGACATCGACTTCGAGTTCCTCGAAGGCGTCGATCGCCACCCCGTCGGCCACGGCCTGAAGCTGGTCGATCACCTGACCCACAACGTCTACCGCGGCCGGATGGCGTTCTGGGCCGACTTCTACGAGAAGCTCTTCAACTTCCGCGAGATCCGCTACTTCGACATCCAGGGCGAGTACACCGGCCTCACCTCGAAGGCGCTGACGGCGCCGGACGGCAAGATCCGGATTCCGCTGAACGAGGAGTCGTCGAAGGGGGCCGGGCAGATCGAGGAGTTCCTGATGAAGTTCAACGGCGAGGGGATCCAGCACATCGCCCTCCTGACCGACGACATCCTGGCGACGATCGACAAGCTGTCGATGGCGGGGGTGCCATTGATGACGGCGCCCAACGAGATCTACTACGAGATGCTGGAGCAGCGGGTGCCGGGGCACGGGCAACCGGTGGCGGAGCTGCAGACACGAGGGATCCTGCTCGACGGCAGCACCGAGAACGGGCAGCCGCGGCTGCTGCTGCAGATCTTCTCGGAGACGGTGCTCGGGCCGGTGTTCTTCGAGTTCATCCAGCGCAAGGGCGACGACGGCTTCGGCGAAGGCAACTTCAAGGCGCTGTTCCAGTCGATCGAGCGCGATCAGGTGCGGCGCGGCGTGCTCGCAGTCGAGTAGGCTAGACAGCAGGCACGGCGCATCGAACGCCGGCCTGCATTGACAAGGAGACGCTCACGATGAAGGGCTACCAGTCGGGCTTCGGCAACGAGTTCGCGACCGAGGCGCTCGAAGCCGCGCTGCCGGTTGGCCGCAACTCGCCGCAGCGCTGCCCGTATGGCCTGTATGCCGAGCAGCTGAGCGGCACCGCGTTCACCGCGCCGCGTGCCGACAACCGACGCACCTGGCTCTACCGCATCCGCCCATCGGCGATGCACACGCCGTTCGAGCGAATCGGCGCGGGCCGCATCGTCAGCGATTTCGGCGAGGTGCCGACGCCGCCGAATCAGCTGCGCTGGAACCCGCTGCCGCTGCCGTCGAAGCCGACTGACTTCATCGACGGTCTCGTGACGATGGCCGGCAACGGCGACCCGCATGCGCAGGCCGGCGCCGCGATCCACCTCTACGCCGCAAACCAGTCGATGCAGCGGCGCGTCTTCTACAGCGCCGACGGCGAGCTGCTGATCGTGCCGCAGCTCGGCCGCCATCGCTTCGTCACCGAGCTCGGCGTGATCGACGCCGAGCCGCAGGAGATCGTCGTGATCCCGCGCGGCGTGCGCTTTCGGGTCGAGCTGCCCGACGGCACCGCACGCGGCTATGTCTGCGAGAACCAGGGCGCGCCGTTCAAGCTGCCCGACCTCGGCCCGATCGGCTCGAACGGCCTCGCCAATCCGCGCGACTTCCTGACGCCGGTCGCCGCTTACGAAGACATCGACGAACCGCACCAGTTGGTCGCGAAGTTCATGGGCCATTTGTGGTCGGCCCAGCTCAACCATTCGCCGCTCGACGTCGTCGCCTGGCACGGCAACTGTGTTCCGTACAAGTACGACCTGCGCCGCTTCGTCGCGATCGGCTCGATCAGCCACGACCACCCGGACCCGTCGATCTTCCTGGTGCTGCACAGCGCATCCGACACCGCCGGGGTCAGCAGCATCGACTTCGTGATCTTCCCGCCGCGCATCCTGGTCATGCAGGACACGTTCCGGCCGCCCTGGTTCCATCGCAACATCGCGAGCGAGTTCATGGGGCTGATCCACGGCGCCTACGACGCCAAGGCCGAGGGCTTCTCGCCGGGCGGCGCGAGCCTGCACAACAGCTTGACCGGCCACGGCCCGGATGCCGAGACGTTCGAAAAGGCGAGCGCTGCCGACCTGTCGAAGCCGCACGTCATCAGCGACACGATGGCGTTCATGTTCGAGACCCGTTTCGTGTTGCGGCCGACCCGCCACGCGCTCGAATCGGCGCAGCTGCAAGACGACTATTACCGCTGCTGGCAGGGCCTGAAGAAGCACTTCGATCTGAGGAAGCCATGACCGTCTCGCTCGACACCACCCACGACCCGCTGCTGCGCAGCTGGCTCGAATCGGCCAACGATCCGGCAAGCGATTTCCCGATCCAGAACCTGCCGTTCGGACGCTTCCGGCGCGCCGACGACATGGACTGGCGCATCGGCGTCGCGATCGGCGACCAGGTCCTCGACCTGCGCCGCGCTAAGCTGATCGACACGTATCAGATGAATCGGCTGATGCAACTCACCGCCGAGCCGCGGCGCGCGCTGCGCCAGGCCATTTCGGCCGGGTTGCGGCATGGCAGCGCAGAGGAAGCGACTTTCCGCGCCGCGCTCGTGCCGCAGTCGAGCGTCGAGATGGGCGTGCCGTGCGAGATCGGCGACTACACCGACTTCTACACCAGCATCCACCACGCGACCACGGTCGGCAAGCAGTTCCGCCCCGACAACCCGCTGCTGCCGAACTACAAGTGGGTGCCGATCGGGTACCACGGCCGGGTCTCGTCGATCGGCGTCGGTCATACCGGCACCGGCCATACGTTCCGCCGTCCGCACGGCCAGCTGAAACCAGCCGACGCCGAGGCACCGGTGCTCGCGCCGAGCCGGCGCATGGACTACGAGCTCGAGCTCGGCGTCTTCGTCGGCCGCCGCAACGCACTCGGCGAACCGGTGGCCCTCGCCGATGCGGAAGAGCATGTGTTCGGCCTCGCGCTCTTCAACGACTGGAGCGCGCGCGACATCCAGGCGTGGGAGTACCAGCCGCTCGGACCGTTCCTGTCGAAGAACTTCGCGAGCACCTTGTCGCCGTGGATCGTCACGCTCGATGCCTTGGCCCCGTTCCGCACCGCCTACCGTCGGCCACCGGGCGACCCGGCACCGCTGGCCTACCTCGACTCCGCGGACAACCGCGATCAAGGCGCGTTCGACATCGAGCTCGAGGTCTGGCTGCAGACCGAGAAGATGCGGGCCGCGGGTCATGCCGGCGACCGGCTCGCGCGCTCGAACTACCGCGACGCCTACTGGACCGTCGCGCAGCTCATCGCGCACCACTCCGTGAACGGATGCAACCTGCGCGAAGGCGACCTGTTCGGCTCGGGCACGCTGTCCGGGCCGAACCCGGAGGAAGGCGGCTCTTTGCTCGAGCTGTCGCAAGGCGGCAAGCGGCCTCTCACGCTGACGAACGGCGAGACGCGCACGTTCCTCGAAGACGGCGACACGGTCATCCTGCGCGGCTACTGCCAACGCGACGGCGCCCGCCGCATCGGCTTCGGTGAATGCCGCGGCACGATGCTGGCGGCACGCGGAAGCTGAGCCAAGCTGCATGGGCCGCGCCGTCCGCCCGATGATCGAGGCGCTGCTCGACGGGCAGCGCGACAAGATCGTCTCGGCGGCCGATGCGGTGCGCCTGATCCGGCCCTGCGACACCGTCGCGACCGGCGGCTTTGTCGGCATCGGCTTCGCCGAAGCGATCGCGGTCGCGCTCGAGCGGCTGCACCTGAAGCACGACCCCGTGCAAGCTGCAACCGATCGGCCGAGCGGCCTGACCTTGCTGTACGCCGGCGGCCAGGGCGACGGCAAGCTTCGAGGGCTGAATCACCTTGCGCATGCGGGGCTCATCAAGCGCGCGATCGGCGGCCATTGGGGCCTCGTGCCGAAGCTGCAGCAGCTCGCGGTGACGAACCAGATCGAGGCCTACAACCTGCCGCAAGGCGTGATCGCGCACCTGTTCCGCGACATCGCCCCCGGCCGGCCCGGGCACCTGAGCCGGATCGGCCTCGGTACGTTCGTCGATCCGCGCCACGGCGGCGGCAAGCTCAACGCGCGCACCACCGACGACCTGGTGTCGCTGCTGACGATCGAGGGCCAGGAGTACCTGTTCTACCGTTCGGTCCCGGTCGATGTCGCGCTGATCCGCGGCACCACCGCCGACCCCGACGGCAACATCACGATGGAGCGCGAGGCACTGACCCTGGAGACGCTGTCGATCGCGATGGCGGCGCACAACGGCGGCGGCCTCGTGATCGCCCAGGTTGAGCGCATCGCGGCGCGCGGCGCATTGAGCTCGCGCCAGGTGCGGATCCCGGGCATCTTGGTCGACTGCGTCGTCGTCGCCGATGCCGAGCACCACCAGCAGACCTTCGCGACCGCCTACAGCGCAGCCTATGCCGGCGAGATACGGGTGCCGGCCGACAGCTTCGAGCCGACACCGCTCGACGTGCGCAAGGTCATCGCCCGACGCGCCGCGATGGAGCTGCGCGCGAACAGCGTCGTCAACCTCGGCATCGGCATGCCGGAAGGCGTCGCCGCGGTCGCCGCCGAGGAAGGCATCCACGATCTCTTCACGCTGACCGCGGAGCCCGGCGTGATCGGCGGCATCCCGGCCGGCGGCCTGAACTTCGGTGCCGCCATCAACGCGCAGGCGGTGATCGACCAGCCGTACCAGTTCGATTTCTACGACGGCGGCGGGCTCGACATCGCAGTGCTCGGTCTCGCCGAAGCCGATGTCGAGGGCAACGTCAACGTCTCGAAGTTCGGACCGCGCCTGGCCGGCGCCGGCGGCTTCATCAACATCAGCCAGAGCGCGAAGAAGGTGGTGTTCGCCGGCACCTTCCTGTCGGGCGCCTGCGACATCGCGGTCGCGGAGGGCGGCCTGCACATCCGCAAGGACGGCCGGCATCGCAAGTTCGTTGCTGCGGTCGAGCACCGCACGTTCGCGGGTGCCTATGCCTTGCGCAACGGCCAGCAGGTCCTCTACATCACCGAGCGCTGCGTGTTCGAGCTGCGCGCCGGCGGCCTCGTGCTGACCGAGGTCGCGCCCGGCATCGACCTCGAGCGGGAGGTCCTCGCGCACATGGGCTTCCGGCCGCAGGTCGACGGCCCGGTGCCGATGGACCCGCGCATCTTCCGCCCCGACACGATGGGTTTGCGCAAGCACCTTGTCGGACTGCCGTTCGACGCGCGCTTCGCCTACGACGCCGACCGTAACGTGCTGTACCTGAACTTCGAGCACCTCGAGGTCAAGACGCCGCAGATGGTCGATGCGATCCTCGCGAAGGTGCGTGCGATCTGCGAGCCGCTCGGCCGCCGCGTCCACGCGGTCGTCAACTACGAAGGCTTCCACATCGACCGCGACGTCGAGGAGCGCTACGCCGAGATGGCGACCGAGGCGGTCAGCCACTACTACGAATCGGTGACGCGGTTCACCACCAGCGCCTTCCTGCGCGCCAAGCTCGGCGAGGCGCTCGCCAGCCGCAAGCTCGCGCCGCACATCTTCGAGACCGAAGCCGAGGCACTGGCCCATTCGCGCCGGCTTCGGCAAGGCCCGGCACCCGACAACGACTAAGCCGAAGAGGCCGTCCTGCGGCCGCAAGGTTCTGCGCAGCGACACGGGTCGCTCTCCAGCGTGGCAGGCGCCGAATTTGCCCGCACGAGGGCTCGAACCAGATCCGGCTGCCAAATCGTCAATCCGACCCTTTTGTCCGAAGGCGGGCGGAACGCCACCCGCCGATCCGGATCGAATCACGACGCGACCGGCCCGCCAGTCAAGCGCCCCGGTCCGCGCGAAGAAGAGGAGAAATCACTTGGACAAGAAACTGCACCAACTTGAGACATTCAGTGCCCGCGGCAGCGACGGTCGGACCTACACCGTGCGTGGCTACGAGCACCTCGCCCGCCTCGAAACGATGGGCGATCCGCACGGCCTCTGGGAGCCGACCGGTGAGGCCGAATACAAGCTCGACGACGGCCGCCCGGTGCGCGTCGACAGGAACGGCGACATGACGGTGATCGGCACCGATCTGACGCTCCGACGATAGGTCGCGCACCGGACGCGAGGCCGGCCGGTTCAATCCGAGAAAAGACCGGAATCGACCGTCTTCTTCGAGCGATCGGCATCAGCCCCGGCGACTCACAGTCGCCCGGGTGAAGCTCTCCCTCCGTGCCAAGGCGACGCTGCTGACCAGCGCGCTCGTCGTTGCGACGCTTGCAGCCGTCGGCGTGGCCGCGCATCGCGAGATCGAATCCGGTCGGCTCGGGCTGCTCCAGCAGCGCCAGGACACTGCGACCACATCGATCGCAGCCCAGGTCGGCGCCGGTCTCGAACGCCGCGTCGCACGGCTCGAGACTGCGGCCGCGCGGATCGGCGCGACCGCCATCGACGACCCGGCTCGGGTGCGGCGTGCGCTGCGCGATCTGTCGCAAGCAGCAGCTGGCTTCGAGAGCGTTCGGTACCTGCCGGCGTCAGCAGACCTTGCCGATCCCGCGGCAGCCCGTACCGCCGAATCGCGCCGTTCCGACACCCTTTCCGCCAGCCGACCGCTGCGGACGACGATCTCGCGGCCAACTGCGGCGGACAACGGACGCGCCGCACAGGTGACGGTCGCGGCACCGGTGCGCGACCGCGCCGGCCACCTGCTGGGCATGCTCGCCGGCAGCCTGAATCTGGATCGGAGCGACGTGTCCGGTCCGATCGCCGCGGCCGCCACGAGCCATCCATCGGGCACCCGCATCGAAGTCGCAACGACCGGCCCTTCGCCGATCGTCGTGATGCATCCCGACCGCAGCCGCGTGCTCGCGCGTGCCGCCAGCGTTGACGCTGGGTCGGGCGCCGATGCCGGCACGATCACTGCGCGCAGCGCGATCCGCGGCACCGACTGGGAGGTGCGCATGACCGCACCGGCGGGCGATGTGCTGACCGGCATCGCCGCTGCGCAACGCCAGTTGTGGGCCACGCTGTTCGCGTCGGCTTTGTTGTTGTGCTGCCTTGGCGCCTGGGCGATGCAACGCCCGCTGCGCCCGCTCCAGACCTTGAGCGCAACGATGCGCGAAGCGCGTCGTGCGCCCGAGGCGAACGGCACGGTGCCCGCCGACATCGCCGTCGATCCGGATGACGAGCGCGGCGCGCTGGCGCGCGAATTCGAGACGCTGCACGCCGAGCTGCAGGCCCACCGCAACGAGCTCGGCGCGCTCCGTGCCGCCTCGCCATTGGCACTGCAGCGCCAGGCCGCGACCCTGCGCTCGATCACCGAGGCGATTCCCGCGATCGTCGTCGTCGTCGATGCCGAGGGCCGCTACCGCTTCGTCAACAGCGCGTTCGAGCACTGGTATGGCACGCCGCGCGAACGCATCATCGGCTGCACGTTGCCGCAAGTGCTCGGCCTGCTCGAGTACGAGAAGACGCGCGAATGGAGCGACCGCGCGCTGGCCGGCGAGACCGTCCATTTCGAGCGCCGCTACCAGCACGCCGACGGCATTCAGAACCTCGCGATCAGCTACATCCCGCTGCTTCTCGACAACGGCCAGGCCGACGGCTTCGTCGGCGTCTCGCAGGACATCACGCACCATCGGCAGGAACAGGGGCGGCTGCGCCAGCTTGCCCAACGCGACGGCCTGACCGGCCTCGTGAACCGGGCCGGCTTCGAGGAACACCTCGAGCGCTGCCTCGACGACGGCGAAGGCGACGGCCTCGCTCTGCTGTACATCGACCTCGATCACTTCAAGCCGGTCAACGACGAGTTCGGCCACCCGGTCGGCGACCGCGTGCTGCAGGACTTTGCGGCCCGCCTGCGCGAAGCGGTCCGGCCGACCGACGTCTCGGCCCGCCTCGGCGGCGACGAGTTCGCCGTGGTGCTGAAAGGCGTGCGTGACCTGGCGAACGCGAACCGGGTCGCCGACAAGATCGTCGCCGCGGCGCGCGCACCGTTCGAGGTCGACGGCAAGACCTTGCACATCGGCGCGAGCGTCGGGGTCGCCTTCGGAATCCAGCCTGGCACGGGCTGGCGCGACCTCGTCAGCCACGCCGACACGCTGCTGTACGAAGCGAAGAAGGCCGGGCGGGGGCAGCGGGCGAGCGCGCTGCACTAGCCGGCGGCGGACCTCCGAGGGGACGAGCGCCGCCGTCGCAAGAGCGGCGAGCGATGCCGCAGAATCCGCTCGCCGCTTTCGATGCGGCGCTGCCACCGCAATCCTTGAGCCTCGCCCCCCACATCGCCGTCGTCGACGACGAAGTCGACATCACCCGGCTGCTCGCCGGCTACCTCGAGAGCCAGGGGTTTCGGGTGACGCAGTTGCATGCAGGGCGCGCGCTGCTCGAGCTGATGCCGGTCGATCCGCCCGCGCTGGTGCTGCTCGACCTCGGCCTGCCCGGCGAGGACGGCTTCGCGATCGCGCGCGATCTGCGCGCCCACTGGCGTTGCGGCCTGGTGATCGTGACCGGCCGCGGTGACGCGATCGACAAGATCGTCGGGCTCGAAGTCGGTGCCGATGATTACGTGACCAAGCCGTTTGATCTGCGCGAATTGCTGGCGCGCATCCGCGCGGTGCTGCGGCGCTCGACACCCGTTGAGAGCCCCGATCCGGCACCGGCGGCATCGCGCAGCCGGCTGCAGTTCGCCGGCTGGATCCTCGACACCGCTGCGCGCACGTTGACCGCCCCGACCGGCCAAGACGTCGCGCTGACCAGCGGCGAGTTCGACCTGCTGTGTGCATTCGCCCGCCATCCGGGCCGTGTGCTGTCGCGCGATTTCCTGCTCGAGGAAACGCGCGGACGCGAGGCCGGGCCATTCGACCGCACGGTCGATGTACAGATCGGCCGGCTGCGTCGCAAGCTCGGCGGCGACGCCGAGAGCGATGGCACGCAGCTGATTAAGTCGGTGCGCGGTGCCGGCTACATCCTGGTGCCGCCGGTGTCGGCAATCTGAGCGCATGGACGACGGCTCGTCATCCGTTCCCAACGAAATGCCGGGCATCGACGAGCAGACCGTCTTCCGCACGCTGTTCACGGCGTCGCCGGATGCGCTGATCGTCGCCGATGCGTGCGGCGTCATCGTGCTCGCCAACAGCGCCGCCGCCGACCTGCTCGGTTATCCGATCGACGAGTTGACCGGCCTCGAGGTCGACGCCCTCGTCCCGGATGCGATCCGCCCACGCCACGGTTCGTACCGCGCGGTGTACGCGCGCAACCCACGGACGCGGCCGATGGGCACGCAGATGGAGCTGGTGGCGAAGCGGCGCGACGGCTCGGAGGTGATGGTCGAGATCGCGCTCAGTCCGCTGCAGAATCACGGGCTGCCGCTCGTCGTCGCGGCGATCCGCGACATCGCGGCCTACCCGCGCATGAAGCAGGCATTGCAGCGCGCGCGCTACAGCGAGCACCTCGCGCAGGTCGGCCGGCTCGCGGTCGACGCGCGCGATGCGCAGGTCCTGCTGCAGCACGTGCCGGAGATCGTGGCGCAGGCGCTCGCGGTCGACCTCGCGGTCGTCCTGCTGCTCGAACCGAACGGGCTCGAGTTCCGGGTCCGAGGCGGCATCGGTCTCTTGCCCGGGGAACATATCGGCGCGCTCGTTCCGAACCAGCGTGCCACCTCGCTCGGCACTGTGGTCGCGCAGGGCCGGCCCGTGGTCGTCGACGACTACCGGATCGAGCAGCGCTTCGAAGTGCCGCCGAGCTTTCTGGTCGCAGGCCTGCGCAGCGGCGCGACGGTTCCGATTTCCGACCGCGGGCGCGTAACTGGCGCGCTGGCCGTCCGCAGCAAGACCCAGCGGCGCTTCGGCGACGACGAGCTGCGCTTTCTCGAATCGCTTGCCAACCTGCTGTCGAGCAGCCTGCAGCGCGCCCAGTCGGAAGAGGCGCTCGGCCACGCGCAGCGCCTCGAGAGCGTCGGCCAGCTGACCGGCGGCATTGCGCACGACTTCAACAACCTGCTGACGGTGATCCAGGGCAACCTGCAGGTGCTCGAGGAGCTGCCGGCGGTCGCCGGGGACGGCTATGGCCAGCAACTGGTCGCAGCAGCAGCGCGTGCGTCGCGCCGCGGCGCCGAGCTGACCGGCAAGCTGCTCGCGTTCTCGCGCCGTCAGGTGCTGCAGCCGCGGCCGGTCGATGCGCGCGCGATGCTGAACGCGCTCGCCGACATGCTGCGACGCACGCTCGATCAGCGCATCCGCATCGAGGTCGATGCGCCGGACGACTGTCCGGCCGTCGTCGCCGACCCGGGCCAGCTCGAATCGGCGTTGCTGAACATCGCGATCAACGCCCGCGATGCGATGCCCGAAGGCGGCGTGCTGCGCTTTGCCGCGCGTGCCTGCGAAGCCTTGCCGGCGGCGATGCGCCACGAGTTCGACGACCCGGACGAGCCGGAGCACGGCTATGTCGAGCTGTCGGTCAGCGACACCGGGAGCGGCATGCCGGACGCCGTCAAGGAGCGCGCGTTCGAACCGTTCTTCACCACCAAGGAGGCCGGACGCGGCACGGGCCTCGGGCTCAGCACCGTGTACGGATTCGTCAAGCAGTCGCACGGCGCGGTCTCGATCGACAGCGCACCCGGCGCCGGCACGACGCTCGCGCTGTACATCCCGCGCGAATCGCAGAACGCCTTCGTCGACGACGTCGACCCGTCCGGCAGATCGATCCCCCCCGGCCTGCGCGTGCTGCTTGTCGAGGACGATGCCGAGGTCGCGCAGGTCGTTCGCACCTTCCTCGCCACGCTCGGATGCGCGGTGACTGCATCGAGCCAGGCCGAGCAGGCGCTGATGGCGCTCGACGACGGCACGCCGTTCGACGTGCTGCTGACCGACATCGCGCTCGGCCCCGGCATGCGCGGCACGCAACTCGCCACCGAGGCGCAGCGTCGCCTGCCCGACCTCGCGGTCCTGCTGATGTCGGGTTATCCGGCCGAGCTGCTCGAAGCCGACCGCGACGCGCCGCCGAGCTGGGAGCTGCTGCAAAAGCCGTTCAGCCGGGCCGAGCTGGCGCGCGGCATTGCGACGGTGATCGGCGGACGACTTGCTCGCGGCTGACCGAGTTAGGCCAGCACGACTCCGGCCTTCAAGGTACGGCTGCGGCTCGCCCGTGCTTAGAGGCGAAAGCGATCGGACTACTGCAAGGTAGCCGGAACCGGCACCAGGCACTGCTGCACAAACTGGCCCAGCGCACCGAACTCCGGGATGCTGATCTCACGCCGGCCCTTTTCGGCGAACGCGATCACGTTGCAGCGCGCCAGGCGCGACAGCGCGCGGCTGACCGTCTCGAGCGTCAGGCCGAGGTAGTTGCCGATTTCGGCCCGCGTCATCCGCAAGGTGATCTGGTCCGTCCGCATGCCGCGGATGCTGAGCGATTCGGCCCAGTAGCGCAGGAAGTCGGCGACGCGCGCATCGGCCGGCAACGTGCAGACCGACATCAGCGAGTCGCGATCGCGTCCGATCTCTCGGCTCATCGCGGCGTGCAGCACCTTCAGGAGCGAGGGCTCGCAGCGGCACGCCGACAAAAGGTCCTCGTAGCGAATCACCCAGACCTCGCCGGTGTCCATCGCGATCGC
>Ga0207701_10001199_pt1 | contig 27480 bp, 22 predicted proteins | sample KBSSwiSSwithPhiX_FD_184294 | JGI IMG/M metagenome (GOLD analysis project Ga0207701, IMG submission 184294) | Switchgrass rhizosphere bulk soil microbial communities from Kellogg Biological Station, Michigan, USA, with PhiX - S5 (SPAdes) (version 2) | ecosystem: Environmental > Terrestrial >... | reverse complement strand
CTTACGACTACGGCTACATGCCCGCGCGATACGTGATGGAATTCGGGGAGGACGCGATCAGCTATGCGTCGTTCGTCGCCGTCATCACGCTGTATCGATACAATCGGGTGACGCGCCAACGCGAGATACGAACGGCGCAGCTCGAGCGAGGGCTCGCGCAGGCCGAACTGCGGAACCTGCGGCTGCAACTCCAGCCCCATTTCCTGTTCAACGCGTTGAACACGATCTCGTCGACGATGTACGATGACCCGCGGAGCGCGGATCGCCTGATCGGCCAGCTCTCACAGCTGTTGCGCCTGTCGCTTCGAACGTCGCATGCGCAGGAGGTGCCGCTCCGCGAGGAGCTGGAAGTGTTGAGCTGCTACCTCGGCCTGATGACCGCGAGGTTCGGCAGCCGGCTTCGCGTGAATGTCGCGAGCATGCCGGACGTTTCGGACGCGCTCGTTCCATCGCTCCTGCTTCAACCACTGGTCGAGAACGCCATCCGCCACGGCAATGCGTCCCATGCGAGTGGTGGCATGATCGAGGTTCGCGTGGAGCGAGTCGGCGCGTCGCTTCAACTCAGCGTGACGGACGACGGACCGGGGGCGCCGGCCCACACCGACATATTCGCGATGGGAATCGGGCTGTCGGCGACGCGCGACAGGCTGCGGTTGCTCTACGGCAATGGCCACCGATTCTCGGCAGGGAATCGTGGGCCGGGGTTTGCCGTGGAAATCGCGCTGCCGTACCGGCGCGCGGCGATGGCCACCGTGGCGTCATCGGAGCTCGCCGTTGACCGCGATGTTGCCGCCGGCGCGGCCGCCGCCGCGGCTTCTCGTTAGGTCAGGCTCGCATGCGCGTTCTGATCGCCGACGACGAAGCGCCCGCCCGGGCAAAGATGCGCCGCTACGTCGCCGAGTACCCCGACATCGAGATCGTCGGCGAGGCAGAGACCGGCGTCCAGGCCGTCGAGCGCATCGCCGAGCTCCAGCCCGAGCTCGTGTTTCTCGACGTCCAGATGCCGGAGCTCGACGGCTTCGGCGTGATCGACGCGGTTGGCGTCGAGTCGATGCCCTACGTCGTGTTCGTCACGGCCTTCGACGAGTACGCGCTCAAGGCATTCGAGGTGCGAGCGCTGGATTATCTGCTCAAGCCATTCACCCCGGAACGATTCGCGGCGGTGATCGATCGCGCGCGCGGGGAAATCGCGCGTACCTCCGGCGACGATTCCGCGGTGCTTCGAAGCAAGCTCGAGGCGCTGCTCAGCGCCGTAACGACCGGTCGGCCACGATACCTGCAACGAATCCTCGTACATCATGCGAACCGAGCGCTCCTGCTTCCGGTGGAACGGATCGATCGGGTGGAGGCGGACCGCAACTACGTTCGCCTTCACAGCGGCGGCACGGCATTCTCGCTACGTGGCAGCCTAACGTCGCTGGCGGAGCGCCTGGATCCCGAGAAATTCCTCCGGATCAACCGTTCGGAGATCGTTCGGCTCGATGCGGTGAAGGAGCTCCAGCCGTGGTTTCACGGCGATTACCGCGTCGTCATGGGTGACGGCACGACACTGATGTGGAGCCGCAGGTTCCGCGCACAAGCGGCTGGAGAGTTCGGCGACACCTGATTGACAGCCAACCCTTCCCGCCGTCATGTTGTCGAAGCTTGAGGTATTAACCCCAGGGCACCATGACGAACTGGACTCGCCGGCTCGCGCGGAGATTTCGCGCGCTCATCCACCGCGACGCGCTGGACCGCGACGTGGATGACGAGATGCGACTGCACATCGAGATGGAGGCGAACGACCTCGCGCGCGTCAATGACATTCCACCCGACGAAGCACGGCGAAGAGCGGCGATCGCGTTCGGTGGCGTGGACCGGTTCGTCGAGGAGCATCGGGATGCCCGCGGCGTGCGGTGGGCCGAAGAGCTTACGCACGACGTTCGCTACGCGGCGCGGGCGCTCAGGCGCAGTCCGGGCTTCACGCTGACCGCGACGCTCGTGCTCGCGCTCGGGATCGGCGCGAGCACGGCGATCTTCAGCGCGGTCGATGCCGTGCTCGTCTCGCGGTTGCCGTATCCCGACGACGCTCGCCTCGTCCGCATCTACCAACAGAACTCCCCGACGAATCGATTCGGACTCTCGGCGGCTGACTATCTCGCGCTGGCCGCTCAGCAGCGGAGCTTCATCGCAGTGGGTGCACAACGCGGGCGCGAGGCGACACTGGTGGTAGATGGGCGCGTCAGGCGGTCCGCCATCGCGGCCGCCGACGCCGGGTTCTTCTCGGCTCTCGGCGTCCGCGTGGCTCGCGGGCGACTCGTGACCGCGAGTGATATCGCGTCGAACGCGTTCGTCGCAGTTGCGACCCACGCGTTCGCCGTGCGCGAGTTCGGGGGCGACGGGTCGAGCGCCGTGGGAAAGGCCGTGATGGTCGACGGCGTTTCCTATTTGGTCGTCGGGGTCCTGCACGAAAGCGTGCGAGACCTCGCTGGCGTTCGTGCGGAGCTGTGGACCGCGCTGAAGGTTCCGACGCCCGAGCGCCGCGGTCCGTTCAATATCCGCGTCGTCGCGCGGCTCAAGGACGGCGCCACGCTCGAGTCGGCGGCCAGGGATCTGGCCGTGATCAGCGAGCGCATCTTCCCGCAGTGGGCCTCGAGCTTCCAGGATCGGACGGCGCGGATGACTCCATACTCGCTGCGCGAGACGATGCTCGGGAACGCCGGTCAGACGCTCGGGCTCTTCGCGGCCGCGGTCGCGCTCGTCCTGCTCATCGCGGTCGCGAACGTCGCGAGCCTGACACTCGTTCGCGTCGCCGGTCGGTCGCGCGAGGCGGTGCTCCGAACGGTGCTCGGCGCATCGTCAGCCCGCGTAACGCGCATGCTCGTGACCGAGAGCCTCGTCCTCTCGGCGTTAGGCGCCACCGCGGGCGCTCTGTTGGCACCTGTGCTGCTCCGTGGGCTGGTCGCCGTCGGGCCGCCGGTGCCCCGGTTGAGCGAGGCGAATATCGACGCGCGAGCGGTTGCGTTTGCAGCGGCGTTGGCGGTCATCGCGGGCGTCATTGTGGGAGTGTATCCGGCGCTCGCGCTCTTCCGGCGTGACTTCTCGAGCGCGATTCGCAGCGGTGATCGCGAGATCGGCGTCGGGCGATCAACGCAGGTGCTTCGCGGCGCGCTCGTGACGGCCCAGTTCGCGCTCGCGCTTCCCGTGCTGGCGACGGCAGCGCTGTTGATCAACAGCTTCGTCCGTTTGCAGGCTGTCGATGTCGGATTCGATCCTCGTCACGTTGCGTACGTACGCGTGTCGTTGCCGCTGGCTCGGTATGCGTCACCTAACGACGCATCAGTTTTCTGGCGGCGAGCCCTCGCACGGCTGGCGGAACAACCGGGCATGATCGCGGCCGGCGTCAACGAATCGATGCCGCCCGACGAGCCTGCCGACATCAACAACTTCGATCTCGTGGACCGACCCGTTCAGCCAGGCGATGCACAGCCGACTGCGCCCTACATGTCCGTCAATCCGACGTTCTTTGCGGCGGTCGGTGTTCCGGTGCTCGAGGGCCGGATCTTCGCCGAGACGGATACGGGCACCGGGCCTCCGGTGATGATCGTGAGCCGCTCGTGGGTGCGACACTATTCGTCCGATCGTCCCGCCGTCGGCCGTCAGCTCCAGGGAGGCGGCTGCACTACGTGCCCCCCGTTCACCATCATTGGTGTGGTGGGCGACGTGAAGTATCAGGGACTCGGCGGCAATGGCGAGGCGATGTATGTGCCGGCGGCGCAGAACATGTCAGCCAACTACTACCTCTTCGTTCGAACCGCCGCGTCCGGCGTCGACGCGGTCGATCGTGCACGTGAGGTACTAGGCGGGATCGATCCCGGCCTCGCGCTCGACGATGCCGGACGATTCGAGGAGCGCATCTACTCCGCGGTCGCTCCGCAGCGACATTGGGCTGCGCTGCTCGGAGGCTTTGCCACGGTAGCGCTGTCGCTCGCGGCGATCGGTATCTTCGGGATGCTGTCGTACCTCGTCGCGGCGCGTCGTCGCGAGATCGGCGTGCGTGTGGCGCTCGGCGCGAGTCGCGGCGGTGTCATCGCAATGGTGATCGGACGAGGGATGGCCTACGCGATTCCGGGCGCGTTGATCGGGCTGGCCGTGTCGTTCGTCGTCAGGCGGCGCCTCGAGTCAGTGCTGTTCGATGTGAGCGGTGCCGACGCGCGCACGCTCGCTGCTGCCACGGGTGTCTTCCTCGTCGTCGCGCTCGTTGCGTCGTTCCTGCCGGCGCAACGAGCGGCGAACGTGTCGCCCGTGGAGGCAATGCGAGAGAGCTGACGACCGACGGCTCAGTGCGCGTGCGACATGCGCTCGGAAGCGGGGACCGCATCGCAATTCACGTTCGGGTTCCAGCTCGCGAACATGCCCGATGGGTTGTTCTTCCAGATCCACGCGTGGAGCATCCAGATCTGGAAGTCGTCGTTATGCAGGAAGTCCTGGCCGAACAGCCGCGGTGCGGGTCCCTCGCGCGGGGCTATGGTGTATGGGACAATGAACTCGACCGCGACCAATCTGAGCTGGCCATTGGAGTCGGGCTCGTATAGCAACGCCTTCGGCTCGACCGGGTCGATCACGCCATCGAACGCGTTCGACTTGGCGTAGTGAAAGCCCATTCCACCGGCCCCCCCAGGATCAACCATGCAACCGGTGAGCTGAGAGTACTGTGCCTGTATGGCGGCATCGATGTTATGGAACTGCGCCACAGCGCCGCGCAAGCGGCCCAAGTCGTCGCCGACCGACGCAATCGCTGTCGGTGTCTCGGGACTCGTCACTGTGCGTGGGGCGCTCGGGGCTGGCGGTTCGGCACAGCCGGCTGCGACCAGCAAGGAAAGTGAGCCGACAAGGCATGAAAGTGCGCGCGTGTGCATCGATAGATCCTTCATTGAGATACATCCTCCGCGTCTAGAGTTCAGCCGGCCGATGGCCGGCGGAGGGGAGCGGGACTTCGCAATCCCGTTCGAGGCGTCGCCAAGATGAGGAACGGGGCTCGCCCGACGATCGTCCGTTCGTCGTCAACACGCTGTTTCGCCATTCAGGAGGACATCTCGCAGCCCGGTCGTACCGTGCGGGTCCCGGAAGTCCCGAAGATGTTGGAGGCGGGGCAGCCCTGACCGAGATTGGTCCCGGGTCCGGACTTCGATCTCGGGGTAGTCTCATGCGAAATACGTCGATCGTTCTGCGCGGGGTCACGCGAGTCGCTGGCGCGATGGCCATCGTGGCATTGACGGCCTCGCCTGCACGCGGACAGGCAGGCCGCGCACCGTTCTCTACTGATGGCGAATGGCGCGCGTACGGTCGCGATGCGCTTGGGAGCCGCTGGTCGCCGCTCGGTGAGATCACGCGCGAGAATGTCTCGCGACTCGAGCCGGCGTGGACGTATCACACCGGCGAGACCGCGCCGGAGTTCGCGGGCCGGCGGCGACAGCGTTCGCTGGAAGTAACGCCACTCGTTGCCGATGGGCGCATGTTCATCAGCACGCCACTCGGGCGGGTGATGGCGCTCGATCCCGAGACCGGTCGCGAGCTCTGGAAGTTCGACCCCAAGGTCGATCGCACCATCACGTTCGGCGACTTCACGAGCCGCGGTGTGTCCTACTGGGTCGACCCGCGCCGATCGACCCAGTCCGGCGGCGAGTGCGTTAGGCGCGTGATCGTCGCGACGATTGATGGTCGTCTCATCGCCCTCGACGCGAGTCGCGGAACGCCCTGCTCGGCGTTTGGGGCCAGCGGCACGGTCGATCTGCGAACGGCGTTGCGCAACAAGCCGGACGAGCCCTCGGAGTACGAGGTGACATCGCCGCCCGCCATCATCAACGACATCATCGTCGTGGGCAGCAGTGTTGCCGACAACAACCGCACGGACGCGGCGAGTGGCGAAGTGCGGGCGTTCGATGCACGCACCGGCGCGGTTCGGTGGACGTGGGACCCGGTTCCGCAGGATTCGACGGACGCTGCCTGGCGTACATGGATCGGCCCGCGCGCGCACGCCACGGGGGCGGCCAACGCGTGGAGCGTGATTGCCGCCGACCCGGCACGGGACCTCGTCTTCGTCCCCACCGGCAGCGCGAGCCCGGACTACTTCGGAGGCGAGCGACTCGGCGACAATCGTTACGCGAACTCGGTGGTTGCTTTGCGGGCAACCACGGGGCGCGTGGTGTGGCACTTCCAGGTCGTTCATCACGATCTCTGGGACTACGACATCGCGTCCCCGCCGGCGCTCGTGACGCTCCGAAAGGACGGCAGGAACATCCCCGTCGTGTTGCAGTCGACCAAGACCGGCCAACTGTTCGTTCTCAACCGGGAGACGGGCGTTCCGGTGTTCCCGGTCGAGGAGCGACCGGTTCCGGCGAGCGACGTGGCGGGCGAGCGCGCGAGCGCGACGCAGCCGTTCAATGCCGTCCTGCCGCCCCTCAGTCCGCAGCGCCTAACGCCCGCCGAGGCGTTCGGCGCGACCGACGGTGATCGCGCTGCGTGTCGGGCCCGGATCGAGGGACTCCGAAACGAGGGGCCGTTCACGCCGCCGAGCGAGCGAGGAACTCTGGTGTATCCGTCGAGTATTGGCGGCGCGCACTGGGGCGGCGTGACATACGATCCGGCGCGACAGATCGTGGTGGTACCAGTGAACCGCATCCCGATCGAGGTGAAGCTCATCCCGCGCGCATCGTATGATCGGCACGCGGTCACCGACGCCGCGGAGACGCGAGGCCCGGCGGCGCAGTACACCGATATGCGGGGCACCCCATACGTCATGCGACGCCAGTTCATGTTCGGACCGGGCGGCGCGCCGTGCTCACCGCCACCGTTCGGGTCACTCGTCGCGATCGACCTCAACACCGGCACGAAGAAGTGGGACGTCCCACTCGGGTCATTAGGCCCCTTACTCCCCCCGGGGGTCGATTCCGCACAGGCCGCAGCGCTCGGGTCGGTCAATCTTGGCGGGGCGATCACCACTGCCGGCGGCGTCGTCTTCATCGGCGCGGCGCTCGATCGTTCGCTGCACGCGTTCGACATCGAGACGGGCCGAGAGCTCTGGCGAGGATCGCTGCCCGCAGCGGCGAAGGCCACGCCAATGACATTTCGTGGGCCGCATGACGGGCATCAATACGTGGTGGTCGCCGCTGGCGGCGACGGAGAGCTCTTTGGATGGTCCGATGCGATCGTGGCGTTTCGGCTGAAGCGGTAAATGCTGACGGTCCAAACCTCCGCCTTTGCCGGATTGTCTCACCACGGTTGAGGACAATCGGACGCCGGACCCTTGGAGGCGCACGTATGGGAATGAAGCTCGCTGCACTCGCGCTCATTGTCGCTCCTGTCGCGGGCTTCGCGCAGAACTACGACGAACCGCGAAACGCAACCGTGCCGGCGTCGGGTGCGACGCTGCTCAGGGTAGACGCTCGTGCCGGGCAGCTTCGGATCACTGGCCGCACCGATCTCACGGAAGTGAGGGTGCGGGGAACCGCGCGCGCGTCGACGCGCAGCCTGCTCGCCGACATCAAGGTCGAGGCGGTTCGAGAGGGCAAAGAGATCCACGTGCGCGCGGTTCTTCCCGAACACCGCGACTGCTGCGACTGGGACGACGAGGCGCTGCTGGATCTCGTGATCGAGACGCCGGCGTCGCTCGCCCTGGACGTCGATGACACGTCCGGTGACATGACCATCGAGAGCGTCGCGGCGAAAACGAGAATCGAGGACACCTCCGGCGACATTCGCGTGCGTGATGCTGGTGGCGATGTGTGGATCAGCGATACGTCCGGCGGAATCGACGTGCGCGGTGTCAAAGGCTCGGTGGACGTCGATGAGGACAGCTCGGGTGAGATCGAGGTCTATGACGTCACGGGGTCGGTTCACGTGGGCCGCGATAGCTCCGGCAGTATCGACGTGTCTCGCGTGGGAGGTGACTTCGTCGTCGAGCATGACGGGAGCGGCTCGATCGACTACGACGGTGTGAAGGGGAAGGTCGACATCCCGCGGAAGGATCACTACCACCGGCGGGATCGGTGATCAGGGTCATCCTCGCCTGACGGCTCGGGATGACCACGTTCACGCTGCCTTGTCGCTGGTGAGTCGTCTCGATAGCATTGGCCCCGACGACTCATCAGAATCGCCGACGAGGAGCGTGTGTCCGAGCAATCACCGACGCAACAAACCGGAGAGCGAACGGTCTGGCGGGGATCGCCCTCGCAGGCGGTCAACCTGCCCGTCTACCTGCTGCTGGGGATCGGCGTCATTGTATCGACGGTCGGGTTGCTGTTCCTCCGCAATGGGACGGCGCCGAGCGCGACGACCGACCTCAACGCGCGCTCGATGTACCCGTGGGTCATCGTCGCGATATGGGTGCTGTGCGGCGTCGGTGCGCTGGTCACCTATCTCAAGGTGAGCACCACGAAGTACATCCTCACGACCGAGCGCCTACGAGTCACCACCGGCGTTCTCTCAACACGAACGGAGGACATCGAGCTTCGACGGGTGCGCGACTCGATCATCCTGCGGCCCCTGTGGGCGCGCCTGGCGGGACTCGGTGATGTGCAGATCGTGAGCGCCGATGCGAGCACGCCACGGGTCGTGCTCCACGCGATCCGAGATCCCGATGGGGTGCAGACGCTGGTCCGCTCCAATGTGCAGGCGCAATGGTCGCGGTTCGGCGTCCGGCAGATGGAATTGGATTAACTGCAGGCGACAGGCGACAGGGGGCGGGCGGCAGGCGGCGATCGCCGCTCCGCCTCAATGGTCCAGTAGCTCGCTTACTGCCGCAACCGCCGTTGTGAGCCGGGCAGCCCACGAGCCGCGAATCAGCACGTACGGGGCGCCTAACGTGTCGAGGGCCTCGACAAAAAGCGCGTGAATGTGCTCGCGGTGGTGCGGCCGGTCGCGCACCGAGTCGGCCACCCAGGGAACGTCGATGTCGCAGAGCAGATACAGATCGCCGCGTCGGTCACGCGCGGCCTGGTCGATCCAGGCGGGACACGCGCCATAGTAGTGCCGGGCGTACACCGTCGTGCTCACGAGATCGGTGTCGAGAACGAGCAGGCCTTTGGCCGTCGCGGCGCCGCGGTCTTCCGCTGCGATCTGGCCGCGCGCGATCGGCTCGACGTCGCGCTCATCCAGCGGCAGGCCTGTGGTTGCGACCTTGCGGTCGAGATACTCGCGCGCGTACTCCGCGACGCAGACCGTTCCGAATTGACGTGCGAGATCGCCGGCCAGTGTAGTCTTTCCGGTACACTCCGACCCGGTTACGACGACGCGTTTCATGAGGCGGTTCGCACGACATCCGTCAGGCGAGGCGGCGCTCCGCCAGCGATCGCTTCCATTGGATGTACCCCATGACGGCCAGGACGAGGAACACCGCGTACAACCCCGCCGTCAGATACAATCGCTTGAACACGAACATCGCGATATAGACGACATCCACCGCCACCCACACGGCCCAGTTCTCGAGGATCTTCCGCGTCATCATCCATTGCGCGACGAGGCTGGTGCTCGTCGTCGCGGAATCGATGTAGGGCAACGCCGCGTCGGTGAATCGCGCGAGCAAGGTCCCGAGGATAGCGGCGCAGGCGATGCCAATGATCGCCAGCCTGACGCCTAACGCCTGCGACGATCGCGATACGTGGAGCTCGGTGCGGTTCTCACCGCCGTACAACCACTCGTACCATCCGTACAGCGACAGAGCGAAGTACACTGCCTGAAGCCCCATGTCCGCGTACAGCTTCGCCTCGTAGAACACGACGAAGTAGAGCGCGACGTTGACGAGCGCCGTGGGCCAGCTCCAGATGTTCTCGCGCGTGCTCAGGTAGACGCTGATGATGCCGGTAATGACCGCCAGCACTTCCCAGCGCTTCGCGATGGTGAGGGCGAGGAGTTGGTCGAGCGACATGGGCCGGAAAGCTAGCGCGGTCCCGTGTAGACGATGAGCTCCGACCGTGGCATGCCAGCCGACGGGAGTGGCTCCCAGCCTTCGGTGTCGACGCCGAGTGTGGGTGCTTCCGCCACGATCGCCTGAGCGCCGCGCTGCCGCATGTGTGACAGCACGGCGGCCCGGCTGCCGGGATCGAGCTCCCAGAACCGCGGCGCCTCGGCGAGCGGCACCAGCGAGACGAACCGGAGCCGCGCCGTCCGTGCCCACAGCGCGTCGTACGCCTCGCCGATGAAGCCGATCCGCGACCCGGGACCGATGCCCCGTTCCGCGAGTGCGGCCACGACGTTCGCGCGGCGTTGGGCCGAGCCGTGCCAGTAGCTGCCGTCGACACGCGCCTGATACGCGATGAGTGGGAGACCGGTAACCGCGCCGACCGCGAAGCCCACTCGCAGCCGTCGTGACACCGCGTCAGTCGCCCACGGCGGGACCAGCCCGGCGAACAGGAGCAGTGCAAAGGGGGCCACGTATCGGGATTGCACGAGAACGAGCGCGTAGAGCGCGAGCGCCGCCAGCGCCGGAACGATGAGCACGGGCGCCGGTCGCATCGCGAGAAGCAAGCGCCGCGAGACCGGTCCGGCGAGAGCCGCCGCGGCGCCGCCAACGAGCAGGAATCCGAACAGCTCCAGATACACGCGCGCGTGCCTAACGAGCGCACGCGCGATCGCTCCCGGGCGCACTGGCGCGACCACCCCACGGTACCAGTAGCCCGCATCGTACCAGATGGGCAGCGTGCCGGGAATCGGTGCATCGATGTCGTAGACCGCCGGGTGGCTACCGCGCGCCGCGTCGAGTCGGGTGAGCGTCTGGCCGGTCGCCGTGGGCGATGGAAGTCGCGACGGAAGCGGGAATGCCGAGGACACGGGCCCCGGAACGTCCGCCACGAACCACAGATAGTTGAGCCGTCCAACGTCGCCAATCGTCGGCGACCCCTTGAGTCGTGACGTGTACGCGATCTGTGGCGCGGCGATGCCGAGGAAGATCAACGCGGCCAGCGCGATCTGTGTCAGGTCGCCCGGCCGGCGCCGCAGGAGAACCGCGAGGGTCGCGAGCGTGAAAACGCCGATCGGCAGAAGCACCGCCTTGGCGAGATATCCCAACCCCAGGAGGAGCCCGAGCACGACGACGCTCGGCCACCGGCCACGTCCCGTTGTGAGCCGGATGCACACGGCCGCGATGGCGAAGACGATCGCCGCGACGGCCATGTCCGGCGTCAGCGTCCAGACACGAATCCAGCCGACGGTGAGGACGCCGAAAAACGCGTAGACCAGCACCTGCCAGGCGGTGTCGTTAGGTGGCGCGCCTGGAAACCGCGCGCGGGTCGTCCACCGAACTTCGCGAACGAGGTACTCGAGCGCGGTGAACGTGCAGAGAAAGAGCAGCAAGTTCACGCCCTGGGCGATCAAGAGCTCTCGCGCGGCACCTTGCCCAGCCACCAGCCGCGCGCCGGCCAGCAGGGTCGGATAGAGCGGGCTCCAATACCCGGTCCCTGCCGCAGGCCACCCACCCGACAGATACACATCGCTGGCGTCCAGATACGCGACGCCGTCCGGACTCATGGCGTCGCGCGAGAGCCAGAGCGCCGCTGCGCCAAATACGACCACGAACGCACGCAGAGCGGCGATCAGGATGCGAGCCCGGGAGGTCATTGCGGCCTCACGCGTGCGCAAGATTGCTGCCCGGTCCGTTATTACGCCTCAGCTCGGAAGAAAGCAAACAGGCGCGGCTCCTCGGAGCCGCGCCCGTCGCTCGATCGAGTCGGCGGTCGGCCAATATGCGGTCCCCAGTCGGTCCGGATATGCGCTACGGCGTGATCAGGGTGAACTCCCGGTCGAAAACCCTCCCGTACTCGAACGAGCGTTCCCGCTGCTACCTGACGCAGTGCTCACGGTCAGCGTGATCGTCGTCGTGTGTTCGCCGAGACCCGTCCCGTTTCCATGAATAACCACGGACGCCGAACCTACCGCGGCAGTCGCCGAGGCGGTGAGCGTCAACGTAGACTGGTCCGTCGTTGGTGCGGCCGGGTCGAACGTCGCCGTCACCCCGTTAGGCAGGCCGGTCGCGGACAACGTGACTGCGCCCGCGAACCCGCCCGTTCGCGTGATGGTTACCGTCGCCGTGCCATTCATTCCCGGCTGAATCGTGAGCGTTTTCGGATCGACGGTTAGCGAAAAGCTGCCGGGGATGTTGACGGTGAGCGCAAGCGTTGTGGTCTGATCGGGCTGACCTTGTGACGTGCCCCTGATCGTGACCGTTGCGGCACCAATCGCAGCCGTCGCTGACGCTGTCAGCGTGAGGGTGGATGTCGCTCCCGTGACGTCCGTCGGGTCGAACGCCGCGGTCACCCCGGTAGGCAGGCCCGTTGCCGTGAGGCTGACCGAGCCGGCAAATCCACCGGTTCTCGTGATGCTCACGGTGGACGTAGCGGAGAGACCCTGGATGACCGTCAGCGCCGCCGGGTTCATCTCGAGCGTGAAGCCACCTGCCGAAGCGGCGTTCACGGTCAAGGCGAGGGCGGTCGTCTGCTCGGTCAGCCCTGTTGCGTTCCCGTGGATGGTTACGGTGGCCACGCCGGTAGCAGCGGTCGCCGATGCGGTCAGCGTCAAGGTGGACGAGTTGGTCGTCGGCGCTGCCGGGTCGAACGCCGCCGTCACGCCGTTAGGCAGACCGGTCGCCGTGAGCGTAACCGCGCCGGCGAACCCGCCCGTTCGCGTGATGGTAACCGTCGATGTTACGGGAGCTCCCTGTTGAACGGTGAGCGTTGCCGGGTTCGCAGCCAGCGTGAACCCGCCGGCCGTCCCGGCGTTGACGGTCAGTTGGAACGTGGCGGTCTTGTCGGTCTGCCCCGTTGCCGTCCCTTTCACCGTGATTGTTGCGTTTCCCGGTGCTGCGTTGGAGGCGGCGGTGAGCGTCAGCGTTGACGAGTTGCCGGTGGCGCTTTGCGGATCGAATGCGGCTGTCACGCCGGTCGGTAGGCCAGAGGCGGTGAGCGCAACAGCTCCGGCGAAGCCGCCGGTTCTCGTGATGTTGACGATCTGGGTAGCCGTTCCGCCCGGCGCTGCGGTTACCGTCCCGTTGGCGACGGCGAGCGTGTACGTCTGCGTGGTCGGCTGGGTTCCATCGTCGTTGTGCTTGCACGCCGCAACCATTACTCCTACGACGAGGGCGGACATGAGTCTCGTTACTTCGAGCATGCCGACGCGCACGTTGCCTCCTAGCGCAAATGAGAGGCGCGATACGCCACACGCGGGCCGAATCCCGTGAGAGCACGAACACACGCTAATCTGCCCTCAGCTCAGTGGCGAACAACCGAACCCTAACCACGATTTCGAGCGATGAAAGCGGCTCTAACGACCTACGTCGTCTCGGAACGGTCGAGTGGTATAGACACGCCCGCTTACGGACGAATGACGATGCCGCGAACGGCGATCGAAGGGTCGTGGGTCAGCGTCCGACAGTCCGCTTCGAGGCCGCGCCGCCGTAGTAGATGTACTCGCCCTTGCTCGGCCCGCCAGACGTGCCGACCGTAGCGCCGGCCGCTCCAGACCCCGCAGCGGTGAAGTAGTTCGTGAGCGCCAGCGCGCCGTCCGGAACGTTCGTGGGCGCGATCCAGATGGGCGTCTGGTCAACGGTAGAGAGCTCGAGCGATGTGTTGCTGCTGCCGCCCGCCGCCGGGATCACGGTCAAGGCGAGCGTTGTCGTCCGGTCGAAAAACTGGCGGGGGTTGCGTCCGTGGATCGTCACGGTGGCTACGCCGGTCGCCGCAGTCGCGGACGCCGTCAGCGTCAAGGTGGAAGAATTGGTCGTTACGTTGGGAGCGAACACCGCCGTCACGCCGTTAGGCAAACCGGTCGCCGTAAGCCAGACCCCGACGACGATCCCGCCGGCCTGCGTGATTTTCACAGTCGATGTGCCGCTCGCTCCCTGCTGAATGGTGAGCGTCTTCGGATTCATGGCCACCGTGAACCCACCGGCCGTCCCGGCGGTGACGGTCAGCTGGAACGTGGCGGTCTTGTCGGGCTGGCCGGTTGCCGTTCCTTTCACCGTGACCGTTGCGCTGCCCGTCGCCGCGTTGGCGGCAGCGGTGAGTGTCAGAGTTGACGAGTTGCCGGCGGCGCTTTCCGGATCGAATGCTGCGGTCACGCCTGTTGGAAGGCCTTCCGCTGTGAGCGAAACAGCTCCGGCGAAGCCGCCAGTCCTCGTGATGTTGACGGTCTGCGTCGCCGCTCCACCCTGCGTCGCCGCAACCGTCGCGTTGGCGACGGCAAATGTGTACGTTGGCGCGGCGACCACGGTAATTGCGAGAGGTGCCGTTTCCGCGCTCACGCCGGTGCCCGCCGCTTTCACCGTTGCGTTGATGACGCCGGGGGTCGCGGATTCGCCCACGTCGAACGTGATGATGGCCGACGAGGCGTTACCGTCGATCGTGGCTGGAGCCGACGCATAGGTCACGGTACCGGGCAGCCCCTCGACGGCAATCGCCACGTCGCCCATGAACCCTCCTGACCGCGTAAGGTTCACAGTGGCGGTAGCGTTCGTGCCTTGCGTGATGTCGAGCGCGCTCGATGAGAGTGCTATGCTGATCGCCGGTGTCGGAGGGGTTACATCGTCATCGTCACCACCACAGGCCGCAATCGTCGCCGCGGCAACTAGTGCGGACATGACTCTCGTTACGTCGCTCAGTCCGGTACGCACATCGCCTCCTGTCGTGAATGGGAGGAGCGATACGCCGCACGCGAGCTAATTCGTGGGAGTATGAGCGCGCACCATCATCGGCGTTTCTCCCCTTTGCCGAATAGACGAACGCCTAACTGGGATTTTCCGAGGGAGCAGCCAGCCGTGAACGACGTGCTCTATTGGTACCCGTCGTGGAAGGCGTGCGGAGGTCCTCTTACGGACCGAATGACGATGCCGCGACCACGGTGATCGACAGGCCGGCGGTAGCGGCCATTACCCCAGTGCCGGTCGCGCGCACCGTCGCGTTGTAGACACCCGGGGCAACGATGCTAGAAGAGCGGAGCGTGATGACGGCTGACGAAACAGCTGGGTCGAGAGAGGGCGGGGCGACGGTAGTCAAGATGCCGCTCGGCATCCCTTCGATCACGATCGAAACATCGCCCGTGAAGCCACCGGAACGCGTCAGCGAGAGGTTGAGCGTGCTCGTCTCACCCTGGGTGACGCTGAGCGTTCCGGCCGACAACCCGATCTCGATCGCAGGTACCGGCTCGACGACGTCATTCCCACTGCACGCCGCGACGATCACGGCGGCGAGCAGCCCGACGATCGATCTCGTCAAATTCCCTACCTCGCGGGATGCGCGAGACGAAGGGGAAGGGAAGAAACCGTCGAACCATCGCCCAGCGTGGCAGTCACGGTCCACGAGAGTCCTCGCTGGTTCTTGGCGAGTGAATCGGCGAGCACGAACGATGTGTCGCGCATCGTGGAATCTACCAACGCGCTACCTGCCTCGTCGATCACCTCGAGCCGGTAGCTGACGGCATCGGCGGTTGGTCGCCACGCCAGTCCGGCATCGCCGGAGGGCAGCCAACGAACGGGATAGGTCGAAACAGCGGATCCCCCGCGCAGCCGCGGGCCAGTCTCGACGTCGCCGGATGTGGAGAGCAACCGCACACCGGCGACGATCAGCAGGCTCGCCGCGATTGCCATCAACCCGACCGACGGGGACCGGAACCACGAGCGCTGGCGTGGCATTCCCGCGGCAGAGAGGCTCGCCCGAACGAGATCGAGCTCGCGTCGGCAGGTGTCGCACGCCATGACATGATCGAGCACCTCGAGCCGGACGGCTTCACTCCCCGACCGCTCGGCGAGCGCCACGAGGGCTTCGGGTTCCGGGTGCGAGCGGCGAGCGTCAGCGCGACTTTCGAGAGTCGTCCCGTACGCGAGGCGAAGTCGTTCGTCGTTCGATTGCATTACGTGTATCCCCCGCCGTCGATGCCCATGGCCCGTAGTCGCAGGCGAAGATCCGCCAGCCCGCGGTACACGAGGTTTCGCGCCTTCGCTTCGGTCCAGCCCATCAACTCTCCGATCTCCGCGGTGCCGTAGCCGGCGAGGTACATTCGGACCACCGGCCTCCTCGACGCGACGATCGACTGCAGTGCCTGCTCGACCCGCTCTCCGAGCTCCTTCAGCGACGCATCCAGTTCCGGCGTTGGTGGGGCTCGACGCGCACTCAATTCCGCGTCGTCCACCAGGTCGAGCGAGTCGCCTCGGGCTGATCGCCGCCGACGCACGATGTCGATGGCAGCCGTTGTCGCCGCTCGGTACAGATAGGACGGGCTGACGGCGTCGATCCTCTCATTGGTGCTCAGCGCACCCCAAAGTCGAACCCGAACCTCCTGTGTGAGCTCGTCCAGATCGGCGCTCGGAAGCCGATAGCGGGCCCCGACGGTCCGAAGCACGCCGGAGTATCTCGTCAATATCGACTCGAGCGCCCGCGACACCGTGTCAGGCTGCATCACGGACGTCATCGGATGGTCCGGCGGTGGGCGCACAATGGGTGGACACAAACAGATATTGCAACCGCACACGCTGCCGTCGCCAGCGGAAGAGCGTGCTGCGAGCCTACGTGTGGCGCTGACGCCGCGGTCAGTGCGGGCGCGCGGGCGTCGCCGGGCTTTGGCTGAGCTGTCCAGTCACCAGAGGTCGAGTCAACGGGTCGCCCCAGAGCACGAGCGCCGCCCAGTCTCTCGGTGCCGCGCCGCCTCGGAGCGCCTCCAGCTTGGCGCCGCGAAGCGCCGCCGCGGTTGGCTCGCCGCGAGCGAGTCGCTGGTAGAACCGTCGAACGAGCAGACGCTGCGCCTGGTCGTCGACGGCCCAGAGCGTCGCGGCGACGCCTCGAGCGCCCGCCTCGATCAGGGGGGCGACCAGTCCACGAAGTCCCTCGTCGCCGGCGTGGCCGCCACTCACCGCGGTCGCGCAGGCGGACAGCACAACGAGATCCGCGTCGAGCGAGAGGGCGCTCAGCTCCTCCGGGCGTACGATGCCGTCCTCACCACCTCCAGGGGAGAGCAGCAGTGCAGTCCCACGCAATCCCGCGGGGTCGACCACCGCGTGCGACGCGAAGTGTAAAACAGACACATCGGAGAGGGACATTCGCTTGAGCGCCGCTTCGCTCGCGTCGCGTCCGATTCGGGCGAGCGATCGCGGCGCAGTTCGGGCGACCTCCCGGGCCTCGGCGGCGGCTTCGGGGAGCGGAGGCAGCGTGTCCCACCGCGCCAAGCCGGACTGGCGCGGACGCTCCGGCGCTCCGAACGCGAGCACTCCGCGCGCGCCAGCCGCGGCCCGCACTGGCGTGTCGCCGTCTGTTCCCAGCGAGCGCCGACGGAGTGCGGCATAGACCGACGCACTCGGCGCGTACGAGATCTCGAAGCGCTCGATCATACGACGGCCATCGGGGAGCTCGAGCACGTCGAACGGCAGCGTGTTGAAGGGTGCGGCGGGAACGATGACGAGGCGTGAGACGCCGGCGCCGAGCGCCGATGCGATGGGCGCGGCTAACACAGCGCCAAGGGCGCGTGCCTGCGGCCTGGCGTCGTTCTTCGCTTGCAGCGCGAGCACCAGTCGGCGGACCGGGTCCACGAGCGAGTCGGCCGGCGGAACGATGTAGGCCGATGTGCCGTCGCGCGTGAGGACGAACGCGGTTGTCGGCTCATTCCACGTACCGGTGTTGAAGTGCACCACCGCCGTGGATTCCGGGAGCGCGGCCTGCAGCTCCGCGAGCGTGATGGGGCGAGTGTAGACCTTTGTCAGCGCCGCCTCGCGAGCTTCCGGGCGATCTGTGCTCGGGTCGCGCAGCGCCTCGCGCCGAGCCATTCCGTCGAGCAGCTCGCGAGCCTTGGTCCGCTCCGAAAAGTCGAAGGCGGATGTCGTGTGTCCCGCGCGCGCCAACGCCGCCACCACGGTGGCGACGCCGACGTCGGGGTCGTTTTCGTCACCTGCGTAGCCTAACGCGGCGAGCCGCTGCTCGCGGGTCTCGCGGGAGGCGCGATAGCGCTCGAAGCGCGCCATCGCTGCGCGCAGCGATGCCTCTGCCGTGTCGAGCCGTCCGAGCAGGGCTTCCGCCTCGGCGCGACGCGCGAGCTGGAGGTACGTCGGGGGTTCGCCCGCGCGCGCGGCCTCGCGCTGCGATCGGTCGAGCGCCTTGCGGGCATCGTTAGGTCTGCCCGTGCCGAGCGCGAGCAGGGCGTCGTAGTAGTCCAGGTCGACGTACGCCGCGGACCGCCCACGCATAGTCGTGTCGCGTGCGAGTGCCAGCATCTCGGTTGCGCGCGGCCAATCGCGCCGCGCGAGCGCATAGCGAAGGCGCTGGACGCGCGTGTCCAGCACCTGCGACGTGTTGCCGGACTGTGCGAGCTGCGTCTCGGCGTCGCGGAGGAGCGAGTCCGCACCGGCCCAATCCCGCACGGCCCACCGGACGGACGCCTCGGCAGTCATGGCGGTCGCGGAGCCCCATCGGTCGCGGGCGGAATCGAGCAGTACGCGGGAGGCAGCCAGGTGCCGTCGCGCTTCACCCCAGTCGTTGAGTGCCATCGCCACGTAACCGAGGTTCATCTCGGTCCAGCCCAGCGTCAGCTGGCCGGCAATGGTGCCGACGGCGAGTCCGGCGCGCAGATCGCGCTCGGCCGCTCCGAGCTCGCCGCGCGAGCGAAGGAGATAACCGCGCCATTGGAGGGCGCCCGCGTAGCCTACGAGGTCTCCCGCGTCCTTCAGGCGCCTAACGGCGAGTCCGAACAGGACTTCGGCGGAATCGGGCCGTCGGACGCGATACTGTTCGCGGCCCAGGACATTGTACGCGATGCCTTCGATGCGGGCCGCGTTGGCGCGTCGCGCGAGAATCAGCGCGGAATCGGCGAGCGGACCGGCGCCCGGCGTCCCGCGCGCGAGCACGAGCTGTGCGCGGTAGGCGAGGGCGAGAGCCCGGTTGGCAATGTCGTTCGTGGGAAGAACACGCGTTGCGCTGTCCAGGAGGCGAAGTCCCGCTTCGACGCCCTGTGTGCGGCCGCGTATCAACGCGAGTCGGGTGAGTGCGCCCCCTTCAGCGCTGCCGTCTCGCGCCGCCGTCCCCTCGGACGCGGCCAGGGCGAACAGGGAGTCGGCGTCACGTATTCGCCATTGCTGGCCCGCCGAGAGCGCGGTCTCGATTCGTGCCCAGGCGGCGATGCTGTCCGGGCGTGCTCCGGATCGCGTCAGTAGCGGAGCGATGAACGAGTCGGCGGCAGCGTAGTCATACGCGAGTCGGGCGAACGACGCGATGCCAAGGCGGGCCAAGCGGTTGGACGGATCGCGGCGAAGACGGCCGAGCCAATCCTGTCGCACGGCAGCGGCGCGACGGCTCGCTATCGCCTGCTCTGCCGCCAGGATGACGGCGCTCGGACTGCGCGGGAGTGAGGGCTGCTGCAGAGTCGCGCTGGTGATGATGCCAACCAGCGCCGGTAGGGCGATGGCGCGACGGGACGGCGAATGCATGGGGCCTAACTATGGTAGGGCGTCGGGATGGACGCTACTACCCAGCTATCAGCCATCAGCCATCGGCCATCAGCTCAAAGGGCGACGCTCGATTCCCGATTCCCTATTCCCGATTCCCTATGATCAAGTGCAGGTCCCCGAATTCGTGCCAGAGATAACCGTTTTCGAGGGCCGCCTTGTAGGCGAGACTGACGTGACGCCTTCCGGCGAAGGCTTCGAGCAGGGTCAGGTGGGACGCGCGAGGTTCGTGGAAGCCCGTAACCAGAGCATCGACCACGCGAACGCCGCGTTCCGGAGTAACTATGAGGTCGGTCCAGCCCTCCGCGGCGCTCACGGTCCCGTCGGGCGACGCGACGGTTTCGAGCGCGCGCACGACGGTTGTACCGACCGCCACGACTCGATGGTGAGTCGCGCGCGCTCGATTCACCGCCTCCGCCGTGCATCCAGTGACTCGAAAGCGCTCAGCGTACGGCCGCTCTCCAGCCTCGAGGCTCGCCACTCCCGTGTGCAGGACGATCGGGGCGACCACCACGCCCTTCGACTGCAGTCGCATGACGATATCGGCCGTGAACGGCCGGCCCGCCGACGGCATTTCGGCGCTGCCGGGCTCCGTGCCGAACATCGTCTGGTACATGTAGAGCGGCCATCGCTCTCGCACGTAGGCGTAGCGGATGGGCGCGCCGAACTCCTCCGCGTACGCCATCACGCCGCCCGGGCAGGTGAGCTCGGCTTCCCACAATCGCACGGACTCGTTAGGCAGTCTCGAGCCGCGTTCGCCGAATGGCGCGAGCAACGTGGCAGAGCCGCCGCCACGGAGGCGGACGCGGTCGCCCGCGCGGGCATCGAGCAGGGGACGCGTCCCCTCGCCGGTCAATCGTCGAAGCTCGATCACCCAGCGATGATCGTCGGTGCTCCACGGGACCGGTGACGAGAGATGCACGGCAACGAGCTCTCCGGTGGCGGAGCCGCGCTCGGACCGCCACCCGTCAAGCGCCGCGTTGATCGTCGCGCTCGCGTTTACGACGAGAACATCGCCAGCCCCAAGAAAGTCCGGCAGGTCTCGCGCGGCGGCGTGCCTAACGTGGTCAGTGTCGGGATCGGACACGAGCAGGCGGACACCATCGCGCGCGAGGCCACGAGCTTCGGGCGGCTCGCGAGCGACGAGCTTCTCGGGGAGTTCGAAGTCGAGCGCGTCGACGGCTTCCGGCGAGCCGGCTCGCCGGTGCTTCAGGCGAATCGCTGACGTCACGCCGCCACCGATGCGGTCATGACAGCGAGCGGCGCCAGCTCCGACGCGATGTACCGCCCGCTCGGCAGATCACCCTCGAGCACGGCGACGAAGCCGGGCACTTTCGCTTCCGGCAGTGGCCGGTCGCTGATATCCTCGCCGGGGTAGGCCGCCTGCTGCATGTCCGTGCGCATGTCACCCGGATCCACCCAGTACACCCGCACGTCGGGATTCTCGGCCGCGAGCACCGCCGACAGCTGCTCGAGCGCGGCCTTGCTCGCACCGTAGCCGCCCCACGTCGGGTATGCGTTGATAGCCGCATCGCTCGTGACGTTCACGATCCGCGCGCCCGGCTTGAGCTCGTGGTGCAGCTCCTGGATCATCGCGAGTGGAGCGAGCACGTTGGCGAGAAACACCTCGACTAACGTCTCGAGCGGGTAGTCGTACAGTGGCGGCTGCGGGCTCGGTCCGAGGAGCCCGGCGTTGTTGATGATGGCGTCGAGGCCGCCGTGGCCGCGCGCGAGCACGGCGAGTGCCTCACGGTGCTTCGGATCGATGACATCCCCGGCGAGCGCCGCCACATGCGTGCGCGTCGCCAGCTCGTCTCGCACTCCGCGCAACCGCTCTGCATCCCGCGCGGTGAGAATGAGGTTCCATCCACGGGCCGCGAGCCCGCGCGCGAGCGCGAGCCCGAGCCCGCGTGAGGCGCCCGTGATGAGCGCGGTTCGTCCGTTGTTGGTCGTCATGGTCATGTCCAATGATCGGGGAGGAAACGTGGATCGAACGATCATCGGATCATTGCGCGCAGGGCATTGAGCGATCGTGCAGCCGCACCCTGTCCGAATGGACAGGTGACAGGTATCAGTGGCCGGGCGCGTCTTGCGCCGCGGTGGCGGCAACCATACTATCACTGCAAGTTCGCTAGCCCCGGAGTCCTCGCCATGTCACGAACGGCACTCGGCGAATTCGAGCATCACGTCATGCTGGCCTTGGTGCGGCTAGGCGGGCGATCCCGCGGCGCGCCGATCGTCCTCGAGCTCGAGTCAGCCACCCGACGTGCGGTCTCTCCCGCTGCGGTTTTCGTCGCTCTCCGCCGGCTCGAGCAGCGTGGCTATGCGCGCTCGTTGAAGCGAGAGGCGCGACCCGGTGAGGGCGGCCGAGGCAGCCGCGAATTTCAGATCACGTCTGCCGGCAAGGCGAAGCTCGCCGAATCGCGCCGGACGTTCGAGCGGTTGTGGGGCACCGGAAACCCGGTGGCGGAGCCGTCGTGATGCGCGGCGTCACTCCACGGTTTTCCACCGCGGTGCTCAGGGCGTTGCTGCCCAACGCCGTGCGAGACGAGGCGCTCGACGAGCTCCGTGACGGGTATCTGCTTCGCGTGGCCCAGTATGGGCGCGCCGCCGCCAATCGCTGGTATCGCGGACAGGTCCCCGCGTTTGCGATCCGCGTCAGGCTGGCGATTCTCACCGGTGGCCCGCTTACGCCGCCAACCGAGCTTCACGTCCCTGAACCCTCCCTCAGCGGGAGCGAGCGAATGACTACGATCCTGGCGGATCTGCGCTACGGCGCCCGCGCCCTGGTGCGCAACCCCGCGTTCTCCCTGATCGCCGTCCTGACGTTGGCGTTAGGCATCGGGGCCAACGCGGCGATCTTCAGCGTCGTGCGTACGGTGCTGCTCCGGCCGCTGCCGTTCCCCCAACCCGATCGTCTCGTGCAGGTCTGGGAGTCCCGGCGCGACCGCGGCTGGAATCAGTCGTCGTTCACGCACGCGAACTTCTGGGACGTACAGGACATGAACCGGTCGTTCTCCGCGATGGGGGCGATCACGTATGGATCGATCAACCTCGCCGGCAAGGACAACCCCGAGCTGCTCAGCGTCGCCTATGTGACTACCGGATTCCTTCGCGCGCTCGGTGTAACGCCTGTGGCAGGGCGCACGTTCGCCGACGGCGAGGATCGCGTTGGTGCGGACGACCGCATCGTCGTCCTCAGCCATCGCCTGTGGACCACCCAATTCGGCTCGGATCGGTCGATCGTCGGGCGAGACATCACATTGAGCGGTCAGGCGTATCACGTTCTCGGCGTGCTTCCGCCGGGAACACCGTGGCTCGACGCCGGTGACCTGTTCATGCCGCTCCGCCGAGGGCCTAACGAGGATCGCGACAGCTTCGAGCTCTCGGCCATCGCGCGGCTCAAGCCCGGCGTCACGATCGACGCGGCACGGGCGGATCTCAATCGCATTGCCGGCCAGCTCGCAAGTCAGTATCCCGAGGCGAAGGGAATGGGCGTTACGATCGAGCCGTCGGAGGGATGGGTAGCCAGCGACTCGCTCAGGCGCGCGCTGTGGGTGCTGATGTCGGCCGTTGGATTTCTGTTGCTCATCGCGTGCGTCAACCTCGCCAACATGCTGCTCGCGCGCTCGACCGGCCGGATCCGCGAGCGCGCCATGCGGGCGGCGCTGGGCGCTAGCCGGGCACGCGTCATCCAGACCGCCGTGGCGGAATCCGTCCTGCTTGGCGTCCTCGGCGCGGCGATCGGGCTGGCCATCGCGTTCGGTGCCGTGCGCCTGCTTCGGGCCTTCGACCCGGGTGACATTCCGCGCCTTTCCGAGGTATCGATCGACGGCCTCGTGCTCGCCATTACGTTAGGCGCCGCGCTCCTCACGAGCATCATCACCGGGTTGGCGCCCGCGCTCCGAACGCCGTATCACGACATCGTCGCTGCGCTCCGGGAGGGCGACCGAAGCGTCGTCGGCAACCGGAGAACGGTCGGACTGCGCGGCGCGCTCGTGAGCGTCGAGGTCGCACTGTCGCTCATGCTGCTCGTCGGTGCCGGACTCCTCATCCGGAGCTTTGGGGCGATCCTGGACGTGGACCGTGGATTCCAGACCGAGAATCGTGTCCTGTTCAACGTGACGTTGCCGAACGCGCAGAACGAGGCTGACGTTCAGCGACTCAGCGCGCTTCGCACGCAGCTCCAGGCGCGGCTCGCGGCGTTGCCGCAGGTGAAGGACGTCGCCGCGGTAAGCATCGGCCTCCTTCGTGGTACGGGCACCGGCATGGGGTTCGCGGCGCAGGACAAGCCGTCGCCGCCGAGCGATGCCGTCCCGTGGGCCGGGTGGCGCATGATCACGCCCAACTATTTCAAGACGTTAGGCGTGCCGATCGTCGCGGGCCGCGACTTCAACGCGGAAGATGTTATCGCCAGGCCGTGGCGGGTCGTGATCAGCCACCGCATTGCGGAGCGCCTGTGGCCGGGCGAGAGCGCGATCGGCCGCCAGCTCATTCTCTGGAAGGGCCAGCAAGAGAGCGTGGCCGAGGTGATCGGTGTCTCGGGCGACATGCGCGATTGGGACCTGGCCGACCTGCCATCGTACACGGTGTACATGCCGTTCAACGGCGCGGGATGGAATCCGTCGACGTTCGTGGTGCACACGACGGCTGCGCCGACGGCGATCGTTCCCATCGTCCGGTCCATGCTGGCCGAGCTCTCGCCATCGAGCCCGGTGTCGAACGTGCGGACGATCGACGATCTCGTCGGCGAATCGGTCGCGGCGCGGCGGTTCACGATGTTGCTGCTCGGTGCCCTTGCGGCGGTGGCGCTGCTGCTCGCATTGGCTGGAGTCTATGGCGTGCTCTCCTACAGCGTGTCGCGACGGAAAACCGAGATCGGCATGCGCATGGCACTCGGCGCGAGCAGATCGAGCGTGCTGCGTCTGATCGTGTCGCAGGGGATGCGTCCGGTCGTCATAGGCCTCGCGGCAGGTGTGCTTGGGGCGATCGGATTGTCGCGGTACATGGCCAGCCTGCTGTTCGGCGTGACTCGCCTCGACGCGCCGACCTATGCCGGTGTGGCCGCGCTGCTCACGGTGGCCGCGGTGCTCGCCTGCTATCTGCCGGCGAGAGACGCCATGAAAGTCGACGTGCTCACGGCCTTGCGCGAGGAATGAGCGGAATCAGAGCTGAATGAGCCCAGCCTGCGCAGCTCGCGTGACCGCTTCGGTTCGATTGCCCGCACCCAGCTTCGCGAACACCGAGCTCACGTGAAACTTGACCGTACGTTCCGAGATCCCGAGCCGGGCGGCGATCTGCTTGTTGCCCAGCCCGCGCGCAACGTGCTCCAAAACGGTCTGCTCCCGGGGCGTTAGGCTTGGCCCCGATTCCGGCGCGGCCTCGCCACGCACGCGCCGTAACACCGCCGACGTCGCGAGTGGGGCGAGCAGAGAGCCGCCGGCGGCGACAATACGCACGGCGGAGAAGACGTCTGCTCGCGGAGCGCCCTTCAGCAGGTACCCGGCCGCGCCGGCTTCTACTGCCGCAATGATGCGTTCATCGGTGTCGAACACGGTGAACACGATGACCCGCACCTGCGTCCCCTCGGCGCGAAGTTGGCGGAGCACGCCCACGCCGTCGAGCACAGGCATCTCGAGGTCGAGCAACAGGATGTCGGGGCGGGAAGCAGCGACGAGCGCCAAGGCATCGCTTCCCGTTGCTGCGCTCCCAACGATCTCGAAGTCCGGCTGCGTCTCGAGCATCGCCACGAGTCCGTCGCGGACGACCGGGTGGTCGTCGGCGACCGCAATGTGGATCGTGCCAGATGCCGCTGCGGGGGCGTTCATCGATTCTCCCGACCGGCCGCCGGCCTAACGATCGTCGGGAGGACAACGTCGATGGCCGTACCGGCGTCACGGCCGCTCTCGACGGTGAGCGTGCCTCCGAGTAGCCTCGCCCGCTCGCGCATCCCGACCAGGCCGAAGCGGTCGCTCGGAACCTCCGTCGGCTCGAAGCCGCTGCCATCGTCCTCGATGCGGAGCCGGACGCCACGTTCAGAGCGCACCAGGCGTACGACGATGCGGCGCGCGTTGGCATGTCGCATTGCGTTGACGACGGCCTGCTGGGCTATTCGATAGAGCCCGCCGGCGACCGCCGGAGGCAGACCAGCGTCGGCGTCGCGCTCGGCAACGATCGCGATGCCCACGCGACCACCGAATGCGCTGCCTGCGTCAGTCGCCATGATCTCGAGCGCCTCTCGCAGCGTGCGGCCGTCGAGCGGCGCTTCGCGAAGGTCCAGCACCGATGCCCGGGCCTCGTCGAGCGTCGAGCGCGCGAGTACGAGCGCGCGGGCAACGGCGGTCTCCAGTCGGGCGTCGTTTTCGGAGCTCACGGCCGCGAGGGAGTCGGCGACTTCGAGCTGCATCGTGAGTGCGGCGAGCCCCTGCGCGAGCGTGTCGTGAATCTCGCGAGCGAGTCGGTTGCGTTCCTCGGCCGCGTGCGCGCGAGCAGCGGCTGACTCCAGCCGACTCCGTTCGACCGCCAGGCTCACGAGCGCCCCTGCCGTCGTCAACAGGCTCAGCTCCGCGTCCGACAACACTCGCCAGTCACGGCTCGCGACGTTGAGCATGCCGAGGCGGCGGTCACCGACGGCGAGCGGTACGCTCGCGTGGCACTGCAGTCGCCCAACTTCGTCGCCGCGATCGTCGTCGATCAGCATCGCAAGGCGGCTGCACCACACGACGTTCACGTTGGCCGCACCACGCAGGTCGCCGGCGCGGAACGTCTTGAGGCAATAGCAGTCGCCGTGCATCGCATCCGGATGCTCGCGGAGCGACGCGGGCAATGCACGGGCTGCCGCGAGACGAGGCTCGTTCGACTCATCCAGAAGCCACACCCAGCCAGTCTCGAGGCCGAGCACATCGGCGACCGTCGCCAGCGCCGCCTCGAGCGACTCGGCGAGATTGGCGGGTCCGCTCAGCGCCTGAGCGAGAGCCGTCAGCGTCGTCAGCTCGGCCGATGACGACGCGGATGGGCCAACCGTAGTCCTCGCGTTATGCGCGCGCGCCGCTCGTCTTGGCATCAGCCCGGGCTCGGTGCGAGCCCTTCCTCGCGGGCACGTCGCACGATCGAGCGCACGAACGGTCCCTTGGCGTCGGTGTACTGCTCCTTGTCGTGGAGATAAGCAGCCGCGAGCTCACGCTTGATCGTCTCGTACTCACGAGCAATCTCGGGATGGAGACGCAGGTACTCGCGGAATAGGAGATGATCGCGCCACAGGTCGCTCGACCAATTCACCATGTGCACATGGTGAGTCCGTGGCGTGCCGCGTCGGAAGTAGTTCCGTCCCGGAATGCCGTAGGCACCTTTGTGCTCGTACCCAATTTGCCTCAAGGCGTCCACGTACTTATTGCCGGCCACGTTGCCTGGGCGGCCCGCGAGGATATCGATCACGGGCTTCGCGGCAAGGCCGGGAATGGACGTGCTGCCGATGTGCTCCAGCCTGAGGGGCATGCCTTCGCACGCGCGCTCGATGCGTTCGGCCTCGGCGTCGAATTCGAGCGGCCACGTGCTGTCGTACGGAACGAGACGCACCGAGCCCGTCATACTGCGAATTCTAGCCGGCCGTCGCCGGTGAAAAAGAATCCGGGCCGAAGCGATCGCCCCGGCCCGGACCCTCGTTGCAATTTCGACGAGACTTACGGAGCCGCCGAGTTGGGCTTCGAGCCGCCCCACGTGTACAGCGCTTCGCCCTTCACACCGAGCTCCTTCGCGGGACCCGGCATCTCATGTGGAGTACCAGGCAGAAGTCCGGCGATGACTCTCTTGGGGCTGTTGTCACCAGCGAAGCCGCCACCGATGATCAGCGGCAGGCGGCGCTGTTGATAGAAGGGAGCCGGACCCAGCGCGAGCGCTTCGATTTCCTGTTCGTACAACAGCATTGACCAGAGCGAGCAGGCCGTACCGTCCTTTGCCAACTTACCGTTCGACATACACGGTCCGTCTGCATCCGCTCCAATGTTTCCGATGGCGGCAGCCGAGGACGACAGACC
>Ga0207701_10001196_pt1 | contig 27503 bp, 27 predicted proteins | sample KBSSwiSSwithPhiX_FD_184294 | JGI IMG/M metagenome (GOLD analysis project Ga0207701, IMG submission 184294) | Switchgrass rhizosphere bulk soil microbial communities from Kellogg Biological Station, Michigan, USA, with PhiX - S5 (SPAdes) (version 2) | ecosystem: Environmental > Terrestrial >... | reverse complement strand
AGCCGGTTCGCATGCCGGTCGGAATGTATGGCGGCCAGGGCGGCGGCTACAGCTATGGCGGCGGTGGCGGCAACTTCTTCGACTGGCTGTTCAGCCCACCGCAAGGGCGTCCCTACCCGCCGCGCGCGGTCCCGACCTATCCGCGCAACAACGGCAACGGCCGCTACAGCTCGCGCTAGACCGGCGAAGAGCTCTCAAACAGAAGACGCCGGCGCATCACGCCGGCGTCTTCTTTTCGCGGCACGTTGAGAAAAACTCCATCAGCAATGTTCGTTAGCCAAGTGGCTGGCCGCCTCGGTTGGCGGTCCCTTGCAATTTTGTACGGCGGTGAAAGTTCTGGCGACTGTCCACTTTTGGCACCTAGCGGACATTGCGCTGCCCTACGGGCCACCGCGCTTTGAGCCTCGTTTGCAGCGTCGATAGCAAACGATAAACTATTGTTTATGCCGTTTTGACATTGATCAAAGACTAAAGGTCGTTGATATGTGAATTAAGTCGGGGCAGCAAAGGTCTTGGATGCGTATCATAAGAACCATCCTAGTGCTTTTTCTCGGTGTGTCGGTGGCGGTGCTGCCGGCAGCGGGCAGTTTCGCCTGTGCGCCGCAGATGGCGGCTGCGTCGGTAGCCATGCCCGACTGTGACCATCATATGTACGCGCCGGCTGGCAAGACGCAAAAGTCCGACAGTAATTGTATTTCAATGGCCGGCTGCGTGCTCCACTGCTTCAGTTTTACGGGGGTTGCAACAGCCGCCGTCGCGTTTGTGCCTGTTATCGGGGCAACGCTTCAACCATTGCGAGCCAGTGATCATCTTTCCCCACAATTAGGTTCGCTTCCCTTCCGACCTCCTCGCATCTGATCTCCTGCAAATCTGAAGGCGGGCTTTAGGCCCGCGCCCGTATTCGGCCGCGCCAGATCTCTGTCGCGCGTGCCGTCATCACAGACACACGAGGAGATCGATCATGCCTGCCAAGTACCTGCTCGCTGCCGCTTGTGCGGTCGCGTTAAACCTAACTACAGCCGCGGCCTTCGCTGGTGCCAATGAATATGCGTTCGAGCCGCTGGCGGCCGAAATCAAGAAAGGCGATGACGTTGTCGTCGCGCTGCGTCTCACGCACAAACCGAGCGGCAAGCCGGTCGTGGACGCGGTTATCGTCCGCACCCGCGTAGACATGGCGCCCGACGGCATGGCCGACATGGTGTCGCCCGTGGCGCAGCTGCCGGCCACCGAACCTGGCGTCTATTCGTTCAAGACCGATTTGCCGATGGCCGGACGGTACCTGGTCAGCATTGCTGCCAAGGTGCAAGGCGAAGTCGAAACGGTCGTCGGAAAGGTCATCGTCAAAGCGGTGAAGTGAGCGGACGCAGTGCCGATCGCGCGGAAGGCGGTCGCACGCAGCCGCCTGTCCAGACAACCGATGAGGAGAACGCTATGACATCACGCTTTGGAATATTCGCCGCGGCGCTCGGCGTCTTGGCATCCACCGCGGCCGGTTATGTGTACTGGAACTGGCCAACCGCACCAGCCGCTTCCGCCAAATTCACCATGGCGGCCGCCGCCGAACGGAAAGTCCTTTATTACCGCGATCCGAGTGGAACGCCATCTTGGTCGGCCACTCCGAAGAATGATGCGAAAGGCCGCGCTTTTCTCCCCGTCTATGACGACGCGGAACCCACGTTCGACCCGCCTGCGAAGCCGGCGGTCGCGCAAAGTGCCCGCAAGATTCTCTTCTACCGCAATCCTATGGGGCTGCCTGACACTTCGCCGGTGCCGAAAAAGGATTCGATGGGGATGGATTACATCCCGGTCTATGAAGGCGAGGCACAGGAGCAGGGCGGTACAATCAAATTAAGCGTCGAGCGCATCCAGCGCAGCGGCGTGCGTACCGAGCCGGCGCGATCGCTCGTGCTGACGCAACCGGTACGCGCCGTTGGCGCGGTGGCCATCGACGAGCGGCGTCTCACCGTCGTGTCAATGCGGTCGGAGGGCTATGTCGAAGATCTTTTCGTCGACACGACCGGTCAGACCGTGCGCAAAGGCGAGCATCTATTCCGCGTCTATAGTCCCGATATCCAGCAGGCGCTAGCCGACCTGCTCGTCGTCTCGGGCCGCGGGCAGTCGGGCCCGACGCTTGCACAGTCGAGCCTCAACGGGACAATGCGCCGGCTGCGCAATCTCGGCGTTCCGGAAGAGCGAATCCAGGAACTGCGTGAGAGCGGGGTCAATCCGCGCACCATCGATTGGCCATCGCCCGCGTCCGGGACCATCATCAGCAAACGCATCATCAACGGCCAGCGGATCAGTGCCGGCGATGAACTCTATCGTATCGCAGATCTGTCGCAGGTCTGGGTCATCGCCGACGTTGCCGAGGGCGATCTCGCCGATGTCAAACCAGGCACCCGCGCGATCGTGACGTTCCGCGCCTATATGGGCGAGCCTGTCGAAGGTGTCGTCACCTTCATCTATCCGGAAATGCGCGCGGAGACGCGCACGGCTCGTGTCCGCATCGAGGTGCCCAATCCGGACGGCCGGCTGAAGACCGACATGTATGCCGATGTCCTTTTCCAGGTCGAAGGCAGCCGTATCCCGGTTACGGCAGTTCCTACCAGCGCCATCATCGACAGCGGGACACGGCAGGTCGTGCTGGTGGCCAAGGGCGAGGGCCGCTTCGAACCGCGCTCGGTCAAGCTTGGCCGCCGCGGGGAAGGCCAGGTCGAAATCGTCGAAGGGGTGATGAACGGCGAGGAAGTCGTCACCTCCGCGACTTTCCTGATCGACGCGGAGAGCAATCTGCAAACGGCGCTCAAGGCATTTACTCAACCTGGGCCGGCCAAATGATCGCGGCCGTCATCCGCGGCTCAGCGCGCAACCCCTTTCTGATCGGGTTGACGGCCTTCTTCATCACGCTCGCCGGGCTTTACGCGGTGGCGCGGGTGCCGCTCGACGCGATTCCGGATCTCTCCGATGTGCAGGTCATTGTCTACACCGAGTATCCCGGCCAGGCACCGCAGGTGGTCGAGGACCTTGTCACCTATCCGCTCACCACGGCGATGCTTAGCGTCCCGAAATCGCGGGTGGTCCGCGGCTTCTCGTTCTTCGGCGTTTCGTTCGTATACGTCATCTTCGAGGATGGTACTGATCTCTATTGGGCGCGCTCGCGCGTGCTGGAATATCTAAATTCCGCGACTCGCCGGCTGCCTTCCGGCGTCGCACCCAGTCTCGGTCCTGACGCCACTGGAGTCGGCTGGGTTTATCAATACGTCTTGCGCGGCACACAAAAGAACCTCGCCGAATTGCGAAGCATCCAGGACTGGCACCTGCGCTTTGGGTTGATCAAAGCGGAAGGCGTCGCGGAAGTCGCCAGTGTCGGCGGTTTCGTCAAGCAGTACAGCGTGGTGATCGATCCACGCCGCTTGCAGTCGCTCGGAATTTCACTGGCCAAAGTGCGCGATGCCTTGCGCGCGAGCAATATCGATGTTGGCGGCCGCACGGTCGAGCTGGCGGAAACTGAATTCGCCGTGCGCGGTCGCGGCTACGTTAAGTCAATCGACGACATCGAGCAGATTGTAGTCAAGAGCGAACGCGGCGTGCCGGTTCTGCTCCGCGATGTTGCACGCGTAGAGCTTACACCAGATGAGCGCCGCGGTATCACCGAATTAAACGGCGAAGGCGAAGTAGTCACCGGCGTCGTGCTTCAGCGCTTTGGCGAGAACGCCCTCACGGTGATCGAGAACGTGAAACAACGCCTCGCCGAACTGGTGCCAAGCCTGCCGGAAGGTGTCACCGTCGATGCCGTTTACGACCGCTCCGAGTTGATCTACCGCGCGATCGACACCCTCAAGCGCACGCTGGTGGAGGAAAGCCTCATCGTCGCCCTGGTCTGTGTAGTCTTCCTGCTGCACGTCCGCAGTGCGTTGGTTGCGGTCATCACCTTGCCACTCGGAATTCTCATCGCTTATCTGTGCATGTATCTGCTTGGTCTAAGTTCGAACATCATGAGCCTTGGTGGCATTGCCATCGCCATCGGTGCGATGGTCGACGCCGCCATTGTCATGATTGAAAACGCCCACAAGCACCTGGAACGCGCGCCGCCGGACAAGCCTCGTGCCGAGGTATTGATCGAGGCGGCACTCGAGGTGGGGCCTGCGCTGTTCTTTAGCCTCCTCATTATCACGGTGTCGTTCCTGCCGATCTTCGCGCTGGAGGCGCAGGAAGGGCGGATGTTCAAGCCGCTCGCCTACACCAAAACCTTCTCCATGGCGGCGGCCGCGCTGCTGTCGGTGACGCTGGTGCCGGCGCTGATGCCTCTGTTCGTGCGCGGCCGCATCATGCCCGAACACCGCAACCCGGTGAACCGCGCTCTAATGTGGGTGTACCGTCCGGTGATCCACGCCACGCTGCGTTTCAGAGCCGCCACCATCGCAATCGCAGTCCTTGTGCTGCTTGCGAGCCTGTGGCCGGCCTCCCGTCTCGGTAGTGAGTTCATGCCGACGCTCAATGAGGGCACGCTGTTCTTCATGCCGACAACTTTGCCAGGGCTTTCGGTCACCAAAGCGGCTGAGCTGGTGCAGACTCAGAACAAGATCATCAAGGGCTTCCCAGAGGTCGCTTCGGTGTGGGGCAAGGCGGGGCGCGCGAACACCGCGACTGACCCGGCGCCGACCGAGATGTTTGAAACCATCATCAACCTGAAGCCCGAGCGGGAATGGCGTCCTGGGCTGACCGTCGAAAAGCTCATCGCCGAAATGGACCAGGCGATGCAGTTTCCCGGCGTATCCAACGCCTGGACCATGCCGATCAAGGCTCGCATCGACATGCTCGCCACCGGCATTCGCACTCCGGTCGGAATCAAGGTCTATGGCCCCGACCTTGCTGAACTCGAGCGCCTCGCGCGTTTGATCGAGGCGACCGTGCGGACGGTGCCCGGAACCACCAGCGCTTTCGCCGAACGCATCATCGGCGGCTACTATCTCAATATCGACCCCGATCGGGCGCAACTCGCCCGCTACGGTCTGATGATCACCGACGTTCAGGATATGATCACGACCGCGCTCGGCGCCGATGCAGTCACCACCACGGTCGAGGGGCGCGAACGCTACACGGTGAGTCTGCGCTATCCGCGCGAATTGCGCAGCGACCCGCGATCGATCGCAAGTGAGGTGCTCATTCCTTTGCCGAACGGAGGCACTGTGCCGCTCGGGCAGGTCGCCAAGGTGGAACTCGCCAAGGGGCCGGCCACCATCCGCACGGAGAACTCACAGCTCGCCGCCTACATCTATGTCGACCTACGCGATCGTGACCTTGGTGGCTACGTCGCTGACGCACAGAAAGCGGTGGCGGCGCAGGTGAAGCTTCCGGCCGGCTATTACGTCACATGGAGCGGGCAGTTCGAATACCTGGAGAGGGCCAAGTCACGGCTCAAAATCGTCGTGCCTTTCACGATGCTGATCATCTTCTTGCTACTCTATCTGAATTTCCGGCGCGTGACCGAGACTTTGATCGTCATGCTGTCAGTTCCCTTCGCTCTGGCCGGCGGGGTGTGGCTGATGTGGTGGCTGGGCTTCAACATGTCCGTCGCGGTCGCGGTCGGGTTCATTGCGCTTGCAGGCGTCGCCGCAGAAACCGGAGTCGTGATGTTGATTTATCTCGATAACGCACTGAAGGATTTGAAAGCGAAGCGCGTAGTCGAGGGCGCGAATTTCACCCGCGACGATGTCCATTCCGCAATTATGGCTGGCGCAGTCGAACGAGTACGCCCGAAGATGATGACCGTTGCGGCAATCATGGCAGGATTGCTACCGATCATGTGGAGTCACGGAACTGGCGCAGAAGTGATGCAGCGAATTGCCGTGCCGATGATCGGCGGCATGGTGTCGTCGACCCTCCTTACGCTGGTCGTTATTCCCGCAATTTATGCTGCGGTGAAAGGGTTTCGTAAATGATGAAATCGAATTTGACGACGTAACTGTTGCGTACGCTTTGCCCCCAAAAGCGGACATTCGTGGCCGCGTTTGGAGGGTCTGCCAAGTGCCAATAGCGGACATGGCAGTCATGTCAGCGATGTGCGCTCAGGCCTCGGCGAGCGCCCAAAGAGCCGCTGAGTTGGGACAGTACGACTCCCAGACCAGGCTATTGGGATCACGTCTCAGGTCCACCTCGCAGGCTTCTTGAAACCTGCAATTGAAACAACGACGTTTCAGCTCTTCGAACGTGTTGTCACTTTCGATGGCGTAGAGGTCGAGACCGAGCATTGCTGTTCGACAATCCAGAAGGTCGAGCTGCCGGTCATATGCTGCATTGCGGATTTGCATCAAATCCTCCTGCGATCTTTGCCTTGCAAATCCGATAGGAAGAATTGGATCTGCGCATTGACATGGGTCAAACTTGCAGCGGTCGATCGCACAGAGATTTTGGAAACCTAATGTCCGCTTTGGGTCCAATAGCGGACACTCTTGCTGGTTATTTCGCGACCTCGACAGCAGTGCGGAGCGAGACCGCCAGCTCATTCTTGTTGCAAAATTTTGGCGCATCGGAAGAGCTGACATTCGAGTCAGAGGAATGGCACGACTGGTGCTCGGGCCGCTATTTCAACATCAATTGCCTCCCTCGCTGGAAAAAAGGGCAATCAGCTCGCGCGGATGAAGGTGCGGATGTAAAACGGAAGAATTTGGAGATTGACACGAACCTCTTTTACTCCCGGAGCACATTCGGCGGCGACACGTGCCGCAACCTGCTCCTCCGGTGTGGCGACAACTCCCCAAATGCGGACCACACCGCTGGATACTACGAGGTTGAGAAGCTGAATTCGGACACCGGCATCTGACAGGTTCTTTTCAACGGTTGTTTTGATCTTGCGATCGTCAATTGAAGGAACACCGGTTTGGCGGGCGACGAGGCCGTGCAGGAGATTGGCCCGGCTGACGATGCCGACAAGCTTTCCGTCATGAATCACTGGAACGCGCTTGATGCGGCGCTTTTCGAGAATCTCGGCAATTTCTTCGAGCATTGCGTCGTCGTTAACCGTAATGAGCTCGCGCGTCATTACGTCTCGGGCGTGGCGACCATGCGTTTTGATGTAGTCGATTGCGCTGTGTTCGGGAAGCAGAAGTAGTGATAGCCACCAGGAACGGCGGCGCTCCGTCCCCATTTCTGGTCGTCGGATGAGGTCGCCCTCGCTGACGATGCCCACCAGGCGTCCGTCAGGTTCTACTACAGGTACAGCGCTAATTCTGTTGTCGAGAAGGCATTTGGTAATTTCTGCAACCTCAGCATCTGGCCCGACAGTGATGACGCCCGTCGTCATGATATCTCGTGCCTGCATTGTCACTCCTGATGTTCAGACGCCGCCAACATCCTCCGTATTAGTTATTGAAGCCCAGCCTTGCGCATGCCTTCGAGAAACTTAGCCATCGGACCGGCTGTATAAGGAACGTGCTTTTCGATCCATGCAATCGAGATGTCGGGGTGCAATTCCTTGAGTTGGTCCAGTTCTGTGCGCGCCTCATCAATCTGCCCTGCCTGTGCCAGGCTCGCGCAAAAAATCCGATGGCCAGGAGCCCAACCGGACCGCTGCTGGAGGGCCTTGCGGCCGAAACTGACTGCCTCGCCGTAGCGCCCAGCCTGATAATGCGCTGCCGCAAGCGCCGTGAAGCAAACCGCATTCTGCGGATCGTGCGGACTCATGCGGATCGCCTGCTCCGCATGCGTGATCGCTTGGTCCGATTGGCCGGCGAGCGCGAGGGCCAAGCTGAGATAGCTGTGCGCCGCAGCGAAGTTTGGATTGAGATCGATGGCCCGTTGAAACTCTTCAATCGCTTTATCGGTACGCCGCATTGTGTACGCCACGTAACCGAGCGCGAAATACGCCCAAGGGTCGCTGTCGTCGAGTTCCGCCGCCCGGGTAGCGAGGGCCGCGGCCTGCTTCACCTGCGACTGTCGCTCACCGGAGGCCCAACCGACATAAGCCGACACCAGCATCATGAATGCCAGCATACTGTGCGCCGGCGCGTAATCCGGGTAACGCTCAACGGCCTGTTTGAGGATTGCAATCGCGGCTTCGCCTTCGGCTTTCGTCAGTCGCCAGAACAGCGAGTTTGCTTGACTTACCATCTCCCAGGCGCCGAGGTCCCCCGGGGAGTGACTCTGCGAGCGGATGCCTTCAGCCTGCAGCAGCTTTGGTTCGATCGCAGCAACCACCTTCTCCGTGATCGCGTCCTGCAAGGCAAAAACGTCGGTCAGGTCGCCGTCGTATCGATCGGCCCAGATGTGATTGCCAGTCTCGGCATCGATCAACTGAGCGGTGATGCGCAAGCGGTTGCCGCCCTTGCGCACGCTGCCTTCCAACACGTAGCGCACGCCCAGCTCGCGGGCAACGCGCTTTATGTCGATCGACTTACCTTTGTAAATAAACGACGAATTGCGCGCAATCACGAAGAACCAGCGCAATTTCGACAAACCCGTGATGATGTCTTCGGAAATACCGTCGGCGAAATACTCCTGTTCGGGGTCGCCGCTCATGTTGGCAAACGGCAACACGGCAATCGACGGTCGCTGGCTCGCTGCGCGTTCCGGTTTCGCAGTAGTCGGGGCTCCGAGCGACGCCTCCGTTGTGCTCTCGGCGAGGGAGACACGGTGGATCCCGATCGGACGCGCAATGTTCTTGACCATCTGCTCGCCCATGTCCTCGAAACCGAAGCTGAGCTTATCGCGTACCTGGTCGTGGACGTTGCGCGACACAAAGATACCACCTGGTTCGGCAAGCGCCTCCAGCCGGGCGGCCACATTAACGCCGTCACCGTAGATGTCGTTATCGTCGCTGATAATGTCACCGACATTGATGCCGATGCGAAATTCGATACGCCTGTCCGCCGGCACATCAACATTGCGCTCGAGCATGCCGCGCTGAATTTCAACGGCGCAGCGCACAGCGTCGACGACGCTGACGAATTCCACCAACATGCCATCTCCGGTCGTCTTAACGATATGGCCGCGGTGCTCGGTGATTTTGGGATCAACCAGATCCTTACGATGCGCCTTTAACTGATGCAGCGTGCCTTCCTCGTCAACACCCATCAGCCGACTGTAGCCGGCGACGTCACCCGCGAAGATCGCTGCAAGCTTGCGCTCAACATGATCCTCGACCATGGCGGTTTTCCTTCGGGCTAATCCGTCACTTCCCGACGAACGGCATCCGCACTTGACTGAGCAACCGCTAATTCGGGGCTACCGTCTTTGATCCAGATCAATCTCGCAGGCTGCTGTGCACGTGGCCATTAGACGCACGCATTACCGACATAGCTGTCACGCACAATGGTGACGACATCCGCCGAGGTCTTTGGCTGCTATCGCCAGTGAACCTTGATAGTATTAAAAAAACAGGATGCGAGTCGCTCGCTGGACAGTAACCGACTAAGGCGTCATTTGTGCCACCGGCAGCGGCTTTGTAGCTGTTGTTGATTGTCGCGCTCCCGCTTGTAAAAAGGGAGGTGTCAGATGCTAGGCGAACATATCCAATCACAACACTTGGTTATTCGTTATCCGAACTGTCCGAAGTGCGGGACGAAAATGTACCTCGCTCGACTTCAGCCGGGAAAATCTAACCATGACCGCTTGACCTTCGAGTGTCCTCAATGTGCATGCGTGAAAATGGAAATCACGAAAGTCCATTAGGGCGTTTCGGTTGCCCCCTGGAGGCATCTCTCTCATGGTGGCGATCACGGCGGCAGTCATGATGTATATGCGGTGATCGCACGCAGATTTTGGGAGGCTTAATGTCCGCTTTGGGTCAAAAGCAGACATGTGCAACGCAAAAGGTCATGTCCGCTCTACCCTCGAAAGCGGACATTCGGCATTGCAAACAGAATGTCCGCTATGGGACGTCGCAATTGGATAGGACGCGGCGCCAATACATTGATCTAACTCAATGCGCACAGCTCAGATGTGTGTATCTTAATTCTGGGGCCCGCGGAGGGATGTGATGATCGAAATCATCGAGATCCTACGCCAGGAACATCGAAATCTCGAAAAATTGCTCGGCGTAATGGAGCAGGAGCTAGGAGTCTTCGATCGAGGCGACGGCCCGGACTACGAGGTCCTTGGAGCAATTATTGAATTCTTTAAAAAATATCCTGACTCCTGTCATCATCCAAAGGAGGATATCATTTACGAGAAATTTAAGGTGCGCGACCCCGATCGAGCAGCGTCAATTTCTGACCTTCAAGCTGAACATCGAGAAGGCGCAGTGCGATTGCGTCGTGTCGCTCAAGCTATCGAAAACGTTCTAAATGATGAGGAAGTTCCGCGTGAAGGTGTCGACCGGATTGTCCGCGACTTCATCGACAATGAAAGGAAGCATATCGCTTTAGAAGAAGAGGTGGTTTTCCCGGCGATAGTCGACACATTACAACCCGGAGATTGGGCCGATGTCGCGTTGACGCTGGCCGATCGGTACGGTCCGCCGTCAGCAGCAGATTTTGAGGAGCAGTTCAGTACACTTCGTCGAAACATACTCGAACTTGAGGAGGCCGCAGTTGCGCGGCGGTCATAGTGTTTGGGTTGCCGTGCGGGTAGCGCGCGATGCTGTTCAATATCATCATACTTTTTATGATTGCTTCCATCGCCTGGGTCCTATGGACAGAGCGCAAGAGCAAACAGGCGTTAGACAAAGATGCCTTGGATCAGGCGTGGCGTGAAGTGCCCGATGACCCGCATTATATTGAGCGGCGGCATTATGAAGAACGTATGCGTATACAGGACGAAGCGCGGGCCGCCGCTGCCAAACGGGCGAGCGTCGGATCGAGCGGGATCGGCGGAAGCTGATTCGGGTACTCGAGGAATTCGTTTGAGCTAGATCGAAGTCCCGTAGGGGGCGCGACATGACCGTAAGACATCTTCTTGAACAAAAGGGCCGGAACCTTTGGACCATTAATCCGGATGCCACGGTCCTTGATGCAGTGGCAAAAATGGCTGAAAAAGATATCGGTTCTTTGGTTGTGATGGACGGTGAAGAATTGATAGGCATCATAACCGAGAGACACTATTCGCGGAATGTCATTCTCAAAGGCAAAACCTCCCCTACCACGCTGGTCAGGGATATCATGGAGAGAAACGTAATCTATGTCCGGCCAGAACAATCGGTCGAGTTATGTATGGCTCTGATGACCGAGAAGCGTGTGCGTCATCTACCGGTGCTCGAAGGCAAAAAAGTGATGGGCATTATCTCCATCGGCGATTTGCTCAAGGCAATAATTTCCAAACAGCAATATTTTATCGACGAACTTGAACACTACATTCGCGGTTAGCGCCGTTCAGGCAGCGGCACGAACAGCTGCCTGGGCGGACGTGACGACAGTGGGGGACACGGAGTCTTGGCGCGGGAGCAGGCAATTTTACAGGCGAAATTGACAATCGTCACCCGATAGGATTCCTCGACAGGAACGTCCGCCTTTTACTCCCAATTGGAAGTCGCGGCAGAGGAACTCATGGCAAAATTTCAAAACATCCTGGAGACCGTCGGCAATACACCCGTGGTGCGGATCAACCGGCTGGCACCACCCGGTGTCAACCTGTTCGTCAAGATCGAGGCCTTCAACCCATTGGGATCGGTTAAAGACCGGCTGGCGCTGGGTGTGATCGAGGCCGCCGAGAAGTCTGGCGAACTCAAGCCGGGACAGACGGTCATCGAGGCGACAAGTGGTAATACGGGCATCGGGCTCGCAATGGTGTGTGCTGCCAAAGGCTACCCGCTGGTGGTGACCATGGCCGAACAGTTCAGCGTCGAGCGGCGCAGGCTGATGCGCTTTCTCGGCGCCAAGGTCGTGCTGACCCCGCAGGCAGGGCGCGGCTTTGGCATGGTGGTCAAGGCGATCGAGCTCGCCAAGGCGCACGGTTGGTTCCTTACCCGCCAGTTCGAGAACGAAGCCAACCCTGACATCCATTCCCGCACCACGGCGCGAGAGATCATCAACGACTTCAAAGATGAGAAACTCGACTACTGGGTGACCGGCTACGGCACCGGCGGAACGCTGAAGGGCGTGGCGCGCGTGCTCGCCAAGGAAATGCCAAATACCAAGATAGTGCTCTGCGAGCCCGAGGATGCGCAGCTGATTGCCAGCGGAATAAAGCAGGAGCGCAATCCGGACGGATCACCGTCGGCGGCCCACCCGGCCTTCAAGCCGCATCCGATGCAGGGGTGGACGCCAGACTTCATCCCGAAGCTGACCGCAGATGCCGTAGACATGAAAGTGATCGACCGAATCATCCACATCCCGGGCGCCGAAGGCATCAAATGGAGCGGCGAGCTTGCACGCAAGGAAGGCATCTTCGTCGGCATAAGCGCGGGAGGCACGTTTGCCGGCGCGCTGAGGGTCGCTGCCGACGCACCCAAAGGCGCAAACATCCTCTGCATGCTGCCCGACACCGGCGAGCGTTATCTGAGCACACCGCTGTTTGCTAACATAACGGCAGACATGACCGAAGAAGAACTGGAGATTTCACGCTCGACGCCCGGCCAGCAGTTCCCGGCCAAGACGCCGTAGCGTGGAGTCCATGACTGATCCCTAACTTCGCTTTGGGTAAAATGCGCCCGGCTGATCCCAGCGCATGACGTGACCGCACTGCAGCCCTGCATCTTTCACAATACGGACCGGATGCGCTGCTGAACCGCGATCTTGTTGGAAATCGTCCGCAGGCCCGGAATTGCCTCAATCGCGACTCTTATTGCGTCTCTTTGAACCTGCGATTCGACAATACCCCACAGCTCGGCGGCACCGTCATTGATGATGACGTTGACATTCCCGGGCCACCACGGTTCCGACTCGAGCTGCGTGACCACATCATTCCCCGATATCGAGCCCTCAGTCGATTGCCGCGAGGAGATGTCTTGTTGCGAGCGCAACAGCGCCTGAACAAGATTGGCCCGGCTTACAATTCCGATGACCTTGCCATTATCGACTACAGGCACTCGCTTGATACGATGCTTCTCGAGCAGGCTGACAATCCTTGTAAGCGGCGTGTCTGCAGTCACCGCTATCACCTGACGGGTCATTACATCTGCGGCCCGGCGAGCATGTGATTTGATAAAATCCTGCGCTAACGCCTCCTTTCCGGTAAGGAACTCGAGCCACCATGAGGATGGCCGCTCGGTGCCGACTTCCGCGCGATGAATGAGATCAGCTTCACTGACGATTCCTAGCAGGCTGCCAGCCTTATCAACCACCGGCAGCGCGCTTATCCGATTCGCCAGCAATATCTCTGCAATTTCCTTCACGGAAGTGTCGGGGTGGACCGTAATGACATTCGTCACCATGACATCGGCCGCATTCATCTTGCTTCTCCGCTTCTGCTATATCTTGCAAAAATTCCACATTCGGGCCGCTACAACATTGATTTGCATCAATGCGCTCATCACGGTCCGTGCGAATATTTCAAAATGAAAAATACGGGGCGATTCAGAAGGATAATCAAGACGATCGGCAGTCTTGTGGCGCAGCCACATTCTTCCCGCTTCGCTTGCGGTGATTGTGGCCGCAACGCGCAATGCGGTCTCCCACCCCACGACGATTGCATCTTCAGACTGATGCAAATAGCCCGTGATGGCGATCATCCATCACGGCCGGCGGTCTGGCCAGATGCGGGAAGGCGTCATGAAATCGGTCGTTATTAAACGCTCAATTCTCATAAACGGACGCAAGACCAGCGTATCGTTGGAAAACGAATTTTGGGACGGTTTACGTGAAATTGCCGACCGCGGAATGATCGCACATTCGACGCTGGTGGAGCAGATCGATCAAGAGCGTGACAACGTTAATCTTTCCTCCGCCATTCGTGTCTTTGTATTCAATCATTTCCGGTCCCAAGGCAGGGTTAGGCCGGCCGGCAATTTTGAAGCATCTCGGGGGAAAAGCATGGAGCTACGGGCGCAAGCCGACGGATGCAGGGTGCTGGCGGAAGGATTCAAGGACACCGAAACGTGTGCAACGCCGAGAGAGGAGCTCGAGAATTAGCGCGAGGAAAGCCAATTTTTCGCTTAACGGAACTGCTTTGATGCAATCGGATGAATCACGCAGGGCTGCTTGCATCAATTCTAAGAGGAGACACGTCATGGACAAGCAACCTGTTGCACATCCAGACTATGAAAGCCTGCAATCCATTCTAAACGCCATTGCGCAGTGGATGCGGCGCTATCGCCAAGCGCGGGGAACACGCAACGATTTGATGAACTGCTCGGCGACGGAAGTGGAAAATATGGCCCGCGAGCTGAAAATCACTCCGGCTGAGCTGGCCACCCTGGCAAGGAAAGGACCGGACGCCGCCGATCTTTTGCAAAAGCTGCTCATCGCGCTCGGTGTCGATCCGAATGGCGTTGAACATGACGACCCGTCGGTCATGCGAGACCTGCAGCGGCTGTGCACAACATGCGGGGACAAACGGCAATGCGAGCTTGACCTTGCAAACGGCGTAAGCGCCGATAAGTTTCGCGACTATTGCCCGAACGCATTTACGCTGGACGCTTTGCTGCAGGCAAAACAAGAGAGGCGGAGGCGGCGGCCCACCGCATCAAAGGCGCATCACGGTAAGTAGACCGCAGCCATTATTGGCCCTCGCTCCAGGACGAATGGCGATAGTCGTTCGGTTGTTTGTTGTTGAAGTCTGGGAATGAAAAGCTAATCTGGGAGCGTCTGACCTGTATCAATCCCGGGGGAGATCATGCGAGCGCCTTTAATCGCAGCCGTTCTGGCCTTAGTTGGGGGTCTGTTTCTCGCTATCTCGGCTTTCGTCGGGGTAACGCCCTTTGCCGATTGGACAATGCTGGGGGCGGAAATCTGTGTTGTGGCGGCGGTGGTTGTTTTTCTCGGATGGTTTCTTGCCGGCTGTATCAGCGAAATACGCAACGCCTGATACTGCATATGCCGGACGACCCCAGCTAGCGTGATAACCACTACGTCTTTGGTCGCCAGGCTCGCGCTGCGTTGGACTGACGCTCGGCTTGAAGGCAACTGGCGTAACGTCCTCGTCCCTCCAAAAAACTAAATGGGTACAGGCAAGCGTTCAGTCAGCGCGGATCTACAAAAACACCACAGTTGAAGCACTCAATCGTGGCTGAATGGTTGGATACGCCTGGAGAGGTCGTAAAGAAAGTTGCGGCCGTACCCCTCACGAGGAAACCGGCGCCCGTACGCCCCGGCGCAGCTTCAGAAGGCTGCGGCGTCTCGTCGCTAACGGTCGCTTTACCTGGCTTTGTTCCCTTCGATGGCACCTTGTGGCCATTGGCAGCGAATGCCTTGCCGAATCCGGTGAGCGCACCGCCACCCGCCGCACTCACATGGCAGCGACCGCAGGCCAGCTTGGTTTGCTGGGCGTAAGACGGCAGGGCATCAGCCGGGTCCGGTGTGGCGAAAGCTGCCACTCCAACGATAAATCCTGCCGCAGAGGCCACTGCCAATGCATATGCGAGGGCCGGTATCGGTCTTGGTTCCTGCTTGCGATCCGTCATGTATGCTCTCCGCCGTTCAACGCCTATGCGTCATTTGGCGCGCGTTATTACTTCTTCGAAGTTTCCTCGTCCTCGTCCGGCATCTTTGGCAACTTGTGCGCGACACCCTTGTGGCAGTCGATGCAAGTTAAGCCCGCTTTGAATCCTGCGTCCATCGCTTTTGCAGCCGCTTCTGTCTGCTTGTGCGGGTCCATCGCATCGGCCGAATGACAGTTGCGGCATTCGTGTGAATCATTCGCCTTCATCGTCGCCCAGACACGCTCAGCGAGCGCAAGGCGATGCTGCTCGAATTTTTCCGGCGTATTGACGGTGCCCAGGACTTTATGAAGAAGCTCGTTCGACGCCTGGATCTTCCGGCGGACCTTGTAAAACCATTCGTGTGGAACGTGACAGTCGGAACATCTGGCCCGGACGCCCGACCGGTTCTTGAAATGAATAGTCTGCTGCAGCTCCTTGTATACGTTATCCCGCATTTCGTGACAGGAAATGCAGAACTGCTCGGTATTCGCCACCTCCATCGCCCAGTTGAAGCCGCCCCAGAACAGGACGCCGCCGATGCCCCCGGCTATGAGCAACGCACCAAGCGAAAAGCGCGAGCTGGGACTCCAGAGAAAGGTCCAGATGCGGGAGATCAGTCCTTTTCGGGGCTTCGCTGCGCCAGCATCGCTCATGTATTTTCTGCCGGTTAGATCCTGGTGGTTATTGCGCCAAGGCCCCTCGCCCGCATGCGTGCTACCAATTGGCGGCAAGCCCTAAGGAGACGATTTGTGCCGTGTAGTTCGGGTTGTTATAGGCGAGGAACAGGGAGCGCCCGCCGTTGGTGATGTCTGCGCCGCCCGCATCCGCAGCCGACGGTGAGTAGGGCGTGAAATTGTCGGTCGCCCAGTTGGTGTTGGAGTTCTTCTCGAACGTATAACGCGCCTTGAGAGTGACTTTGCCGACAAAGCCCATCTGCTTCACGACGCTCGGATCGACATAGTACTTCGCGAGGATGTTGAAGCGCTGGAAGTAGTTTTTTTCGTCCGGCCAGGGCGGGGTCGGTCCGGCTGAGTTATTGCCGGTGCAACCATTGTTGCCAGAGGCACATCCGATCGTGCTGTTGGCTTCGTTCGCTATCGCCAGCACGTAGTCCGCCAGGATGTCGAGCTTGCCGGGGATCGCGTTCCAGAGACCCGACACTATGAAAGTATTGTAGTGCTGCGCGATTTGTGTCGACCACTTATTACTGTCGTTAAATGGGATCGACGCACCGCAACAAGACTGCATATAGAGAAGGTGCTCTTCGTAATTGTAGCCGAACGTCGCGCGTAGTTCGGGAGTGATGCGGATGCCGAAATCGGCGCCGACATTCCACGACCGGTCAGATTGCGTTCCCAGCGAATTGGTGACGAGATTGGACGCACCGATTACCGCGTCGGTTGGATATTCGATCCAGCGCACGCCGCCATTCGGGCTGACGGTGAGGTCCTTGGTGAGCGCAATTTCGACAATTCCATTCGCCTTCGTCTGATTGCGATTCTGCACAAAAAATTGACGCATGGCAGCCCCGGCGTCGCCGGGGGTGCTAACAAGCCAATGATCGTAGCGGCGTTGCGAATATTGCACCGAAGAACGCCAGGTCAACCAGCTATAGGGGGTCCAATTGACGAAGGCCTTGCCGCCAGGCTCGTTGGTGGAATCCACCTCGCCGTTCTGGTAGGTGTACCGCTCGAAGAAATACCCCACTCCAAACGTCCAAGCGCGATTGGGCTGCCACTTCAGGTCGTCTTCGATATTCAGTCTTGTGTAGGAGGTTGGCAGACGTGTGAGCGGCTGCGCCGTCGACACCCCGCCATCGGCATAGGCGTAGTTGGCGAAGGTCAATACCGGCGTGTTGTCCCGGCGATCGTAATAGCGGACCCTGGCCGTATTGGTCAGATCGCTGGTCAATCGCGAATACAGCACGTTGTTGGTGAGGAAGGCGTTCACTTCGCCGTTCAAGCTCGCCGCCGGATACGGCCTGATTTGCCCCGCGCCAAGACCGAAGCTGAGGCCATTGGTGGCGTCGTTGAGGAACGGATCATTCTGCCGGAACGCCATGTATTGGACGTTGCTGACATAGCGGGTCTTGAAAAGGGGTATCTCGACCGCGGTGCTCCAGGTCGCGCCGTTGACGTTGTTGTCGGGATAGAGGCCGTAGCGCAACAAGCTTGCTCCGAAAGGAGCCGGGCCAACGGCACTGCAGGTTCGGCAGAACGGATTGTCGACGTCAATGGATTTGTTCTCATTGCTGTAAAATGAGCCGGAATATTTCAGCGCCGTGTTCCACCGGGTGCCCCACGGAGTGGTGCCGGCATACTCGCCAGACGCATTTGCGTTCTGGGTGCGATCGTCGAGCGGCTGCGGCACCTCGATCGAGCCTGAGGACGGACGCGGATTGGCGGCGGTGCCGACACCCCAGCCGATGCCGAGCGGCCGTGTACCGGTGCGGTGTTCGTGCGAATAATCTACTTTGAAGTCCCAGTTATCCAACATCGTGTTGCGATAACCGACAATGAATCTTTCGCGCAGGGTCTCTAGGTCGATATTGTACATCGGCGCAGGAAATCCGGCGCCCCCGAACCCCGCGGCGCCGCCGATGAACCGGTCAATGTTCGTGCGCTGTGCCTGACTTGGATTAAAGGTGGCACCCAACTGGCCCTGCAAGAAATTTCGCGTTGCGGTGTCGACCGTCAGGCGGGTCGAGCCCACGCCGCCAAAGAGCGTCTTGGCGCTAGTGCTCAAAAGGTGCGGGATCTGGTCCCAGCCGATATTGAAGTATTGCCGGCCAGGCTCGTACACCTCTAGCTGATAGCGCTGATTGTTGTAGCCGACGTTGTCAGCCCAGAAGTCTACGGCGAAACGACCGTCTGTGGTACCTGCTTTGATCCCCAGTACGTCCAGGAACGGACCACGCGGGACCTTCCCGTACTCATCCATCTTAGCATTGCTGTTGGTCGTTTTCGGCGTCAGCCAGAACGGATCTGTCGGAATTTTGCCAAAGCCGCTGGGCGGCTTCTCAATGAAAATATTGCCTCCCGCCTCGAATATGCCGTTCCAGTACCAGTCGGCGGCGTTGATGCTCGGCGCCTTGGTTGGCATTACGACGTCAGCAGCCATAGCGGAGTTGCCTGACGTGTTAGCATCCTGCGCAAAAACCAGCGTCGTCGGAAGCGTCGCTACCAAGAATGTGCCGCCTAGCAGTGCCGCTCTGCCGGAATTTAAAATGCCGTTCCGGATTTTCATCGTAGCCGCCCCTTAAACGACCGTTCGCACCTGATCCCAATTCGCGCTCGTTACGTTGCCGTCACACAACCCATAGACAGATCTGGATTTCTTCCCTTACCGCATAAAACGTGGCCCAGCGGGATTGTTTGACCCGTGGTGGTTCGAGTGGCAATTCTGGCACTCGCGGCCTTGCGCATAGAGCGTCACCAGCGGATTGCGCGGATTGCTGTTGTGCTGACCGCCTGAGTGGCACTGCTGACACAGGCGCGGCCGCGAAATCTTCAACAGGAAGTCGTTGTTGGAGCCGTGCGGATCGTGACAGTTCAGGCAGCTCTCGGTTACGGGCGGATGCTCCCACAGGAACGGTCCGCGTTTTTCTGCATGACACTGCCAGCAAACTTCGTTGACGGTCGCCGTCTTCAGTAGATTTTCCGAATAGCTGCCGTGCGGATTGTGGCAGTCGGTGCAAACGACCTTCCCTTCGCGCACGGGGATGTGTGAGGACCGCCACATTTCGGCACGTTTATTCTTGTGGCACTGGAAGCACGTGTCGGGCTGAAATGCTGTCTTTAGCTGATATTTGCGCGACACGTCCTTCATAACCGTGTGGCAATTGCTGCACATGAGGCCACGCTCATCGTGCGTGCTGCCGTGCCAGTTTGTCCGATTGCCTTTCTCATGGCAGCCGAGGCAAATGCTGTTGTTCTCTTCCGCAGTGCGCGACAAATCTTCCGGGCGGAATGAGATGATCCCGCCCACACCGCGCCCGCCGCCCGCCTTCACGTGCGCCGAGCCGGGGCCATGACAATTCTCACAATCGAACTTGCCCTTCTGCGTCTTGCCTATCTTGCCCATGAGCGTGCGGCTGAACGATTCAGCCTGGTTCGCATGGCAGGTCACGCAAACTTTTGCGCCCACAAAGGTGGCGTCCACGGGAGCGGTTGGCTTGGTCCCCCCCGCGACCGGGCCTTTGCCCTTTGGCGGCTCTTTCGATGGCGCAGAAGACTGCGCCGGACCATTCAATCCACGCAAAAAATCGAGCAGATTGTCGGCCTCAGCCAATTTCGGCAGGTCCGCGGTCGGCGCCGGCTCGTCTACGCCAATCCGATCCGCAAAAGTACGCAACGCCGCGTACGCGGCATCAACTGATTGGTTTTGGTCAACGTTTTTTGAATTCTGGTCCGGGCTGCGGGCCGGTTTGACGCCACTGTCGATCAATTGAACATAGTCACGTAGTGCCGAAAGACTGTCATCCCGACCAGTCGCTTCGACAGCTTTTGCCGTCGCAGCGAAGAAAATCATCGCAAGCAAAAGGAAAGAAATGGCTGCGGCCAGTTCAGTCAGTCGATGACGGAACTCAAAGCGACAGCGATAATCTACGAGGAACCTTCGATACTTCCACGAGAACGCACGCCCACTCGTGACTGCGTGAAACATCTGAACCCCGCCCTTGCAATTATTCTCATTTAAAAACCGTCCCGATCAAGGGAAAAAAAGGGGAATTACGCAGAATAGTTTTGTGGTGTGTTATTTTGGTTCCAACGCGTATGTCGGTACGGTAAGTACCTACTCCGGGTGGTCCCCCTCTTGTGCGGCGACGCAATAGCGCTAGACTCCGCCCAATAGATCGGGGGTTTGCAATGATCTCGCGAAGTCGGCGAATGTCGAGAACGGTCCGGAAAGTGGCGGTTGGCATCACTGGTGCGGTCTTCGTAGTGGGAGCGGTCGCTGTTTTCGGCGCTGCGCCGGCGAATGCGAAGCCGGAATTCTCGGCCGAGACCAAATTGCCATGCGGCCAATGCCACGCAAATCCCGCAGGCGGCGGCAAACTCAAGGCGTTTGGCGAAAAATTCAAGGCCAACGGCAACAAACTAAAGTAGGTCCGGCCATTCAGTGGCGAGTGCTCCCAACGTGCAACCGGCGCAGCGCTGCGCGAAGTAGGCGGCCGGCGCCTGGTGCCGACCCCTGTCGAACGGTCCAATGATCCTCTGGATGATTTTCGGGCTAATGACGGCAGTGGCCATCGCCGCCGTGCTCTTTCCGTTTGTCCGTCGCCAAACCGAAGAATTCTCAGGTAACGACATTGCTGTTTATCGCGATCAGCTCGGCGAGCTTGATCGCGATAAAGCGGCCGGTTTGATCGGTAAGAGCGAAGCGGAAGCCGCTCGCGTTGAAATCTCGAGGCGCCTGCTCGCCGCTGCCGATGCCGATGCCGCCGAATCCGCAACGGCGGCTTCCGATCCTGCCTCAGCGGCACGCTTCCGACGTTTCATCGTCGCCGCCGCACTTCTGCTGCTGCCGGCCGGAGCCGGCGCGCTTTATCTTCAATTGGGTTCGCCGGACTTTGCCGCCATGCCGGCCGGGGGCGCCGTACAGCCCGAACAGCAAACACAGATTGAAACCCTGGTTGCCAGGATCGAAGTTCATCTTCAGAGCAATCCCAAGGATGGTCGCGGTTGGGAAGTTCTGGCGCCGGTCTATATGCAGCTTGGGCGCTATTCGGATTCGGTGAGCGCCTGGCGAAACACATTGGCCCTGCTTGGGGAGAGTGCCGATCGCGAAGCTAATCTCGGTGAAGCACTGATGGCAGAGGCAAATGGAGTCGTGACTGTTGAAGCAAGAGCGGCGTTTGTACGCGCAGTAACGCTCGACAATACCATCGTGAGCGCCCGCTACTATCTGGGCAGGGCTGCAGAGCAAGATGGAAAGCGCGAAGAGGCTGCCAAAATCTGGCGCGATCTTGTTGCTGAGGCGCCAGCCGGAGCACACTGGGCGAACGATGTGCGCGCCGCGCTTGCCCGGATCGAGTCCAATTCCACCGCATCCGGCGCAACCGGGACACAGACAGCGGGACCCACAAGGCAATCTCCGGACGCCAGTCTCCCCGTTGGCGCGGCGAATTCACCAATTCGCCCGGCCAACCCGCCCGCAGCGCCGCCGCAACATGAAGGTGACGCGATTCAGGGAATGGTCGACCGGCTCGCCGAGCGCGTAAAAAAGTCGGGTCTTGATCCAGAAGGCTGGATCATGCTGACGCGCTCCTATCTGACCCTCGGCGAAAAGGAAAAGGCGGCCGCAGCAATCAGCGACGCTCGTGCCGCACTGGCCGGCAACGCGGCGATGCTGCAGTTTTTTGACGAAGCGTTGCAAAAGTTCAAAGTCGATGACGTCGCAAGTCGAGCATCGGCATTGCCCGCCTCGCCTGCCACCGCAGAGCGCGCGCCGGTTGAGGACGGTAACCAGACCAACGAGATGATTCGCGGCATGGTCGCCCGCCTTGCGGAGCGCCTGAAAACAGACGGCTCCGACCTTGATGGCTGGCTACGGCTTGTGCGCTCTTATGTGGTCTTGGGCGAGCGTGACAAGGCCTTGAGCGCGGCAGCCGACGCACGTCAAGCCATTGGCGGCGACCAGGATAAGCGCCGACGCTTCGATGATTTCGTCAAGTCGTTGGGGTTGGACGGCTGATCGCCGGCCCGCAAGGCCGCAATGGAAAATTGAAGAACCACCAGCTTGACGCAAATCAAACCTCCGGAACGTATTATGATTTTTAATGAATTTCTCTAGACACGCCGGATGACGGCAGTACCAGTTCGAAAGAAAATAGGAGGATCAGATGAAAAGGCGGCCTCTGCTGTCCATCAGTGTTGTCGCGCTTAGTATGGGGATGATTACGGGCGCGGGGATCGTAAACGCGCCAAATGCATGCGCTGCGGAAGAGATGGTCAGTTTCAAAGAAGACATCCTCCCGCTTCTTAAATGGCGCTGTGCCTCGTGCCACGAACCGGGCGGCGCAGGCTACGAAAAGAGCGGGTTGGATTTAACGAGCTACGCTGGGGTGATGAAGGGCACGAAATTCGGTCGCATGGTTATCCCTCGCGAACCGGAAAGCAGCAACTTAATGTTGTTGCTGGATTGGCGAGCGGCCCCTGCTTTGCGCATGCCGCACGGCAAGAAACAGTTATCGAGTTGCGATCGCAGCACTATCCGCGCCTGGATACGGCAAGGCGCCAAGGATAATTAATCGCGTTGACCCGCATATGAATTACGAGCATTTCTTTTCAGCTGCTTTGGACAGACTTCACCAAGAGCGGCGCTATCGCGTGTTCGCCGATCTCGAGCGAGTGGTTGGGCGCTTCCCCTATGCTATCTGGCATTCGCCGCATGGTAAGCGCGAAATAGTTACGTGGTGCTCGAACGATTACCTCGGGATGTCACAACATCCAAAGGTAATCAGCGCGATGGTTGAAACCGCAGCGCGCATGGGTATCGGCGCCGGTGGTACCCGCAACATCGCTGGTACAAATCATCCCCTGGTCGAACTTGAGCACGAACTTGCCGACCTGCACCAAAAGGAAGCAGCGCTTGTTTTCACTTCAGGCTATGTCTCCAATGAAACGGGCATTTCGACAATTGCGCGCCTCATGCCGGATTGCCTCATACTGTCGGACGCCTTCAACCACAACTCGATGATCGAAGGTATTCGGCAATCCGGTAGCGAGAAAAGGATTTTCCAACACAACGACCTGGATCATCTTGAATCGCTATTGAAGGACGCCGGCGACCGGCCAAAATTTATCGTTTTTGAAAGCGTTTATTCCATGGACGCCGACATCGCCCCCATTGAGGCGATATGCGACCTTGCGAAGAAATACAACGCCATAACCTACCTTGATGAAGTGCACGCCGTGGGCATGTATGGCAGGCGCGGCGGCGGCGTTGCCGAACGCGATGGCGTAATGTCGCGTGTCGACATTATTGAGGGCACACTGGGAAAAGCGTTCGGGTGCCTGGGCGGCTACATCGCAGCGAGCGCAAGAATCTGCGACGCAGTACGGTCGTATGCTCCCGGGTTTATTTTTACGACGGCGCTTCCCCCGCCCATTTGCGCCGCGGCCTGCACTTCCATCCGTCATTTGAAGAACTCGCAATGGGAACGCGATCGTCACCAGCGAAGCGTCGCCACAACCAAGTCGGTGTTAACAGCGGCCGGCCTGCCAGTCATGCCGAGCGCTACACATATTGTACCAATTGCAGTCGGCAATCCGGAGAAATGCAAGGCCGCGAGCGATCTTCTGCTGGAGCGGCACAACATCTATATTCAGCCGATAAATTTTCCGACTGTGCCAAAGGACACCGAGCGCCTGCGCATCACACCATCGCCCTACCACGATAATGCCCTCATCGATACGCTTGCCGCCGCCATGGTCGATGTGTGGCAGGAACTCGATTTGCCCCTCTCCCAGGCACTTGTCGCCGAGTGAACGCCGGAAAGGGACCAAGTTGGGCAATGCCTGACTGCGGTAGCCGAAAGACCGCTCCGGAACATTCCCATTATTGAGCGGGCCAAACTAATGCGAATTGTCTCGATCGGCGATCTGGCGGAAATCGAATGCGGCTAGGCTGCGTTCAAAAGATTGCGTCGCCTCTTCCACCCCTTCCGCATAGGTCACCATGTTCTGGCCGAGCTTCGTGAGCTTGTAGCCAGTCGGTTCGCGCAGAACGAGGCGACGACCTAGCCGTTTCTCCAGTTCATCAAGCCGTCGAGGGACGGTCGACCGGTTGACGTTCAGGGCTTTCGCTGCGCCAACAGTGCCGTGACGCGCGATTGCCAAGAAATACTTCAAATCGTGGGGGCGAGTTCCTATTGATAAGCGGCGTCGGCGCGCTACGGCACAGCACAGTTACATTCAGCTATTTCCGGTCTTTCGCCTTCGGTACCTACCAGCGGCACGCCTGGTATGTCTCCCAGGTATCGATGGGACATACACCAACGACCTAAAATAAATTGATTCACCGCAATAACTAAATAGATAACCCTGCCAAGCTTGCTTCCAAACTTGGCAGAAAGAGAATGAAGCGAACGCTATGATCAACCGCGAAACCGGACTTGCGAGCGATCCCGTGGTCGAAACGGCCCTCAAAGCAATTGCTGATTGGGTAACAAATTATCGTAACGCGATTGGCTTTAATAGTGAATTTGGCACGTGTGGGCCAGACGAAGTGATGCGTATGGCGAAAGAGATTGGAGTGACCCCCAGTCAATTCCGCGAGCTGGTCAGCAAGGGGCCCGGCGACGCAAATCTACTGAAGACTATGTTAGTCGCCCTGCACGTCGACCCAAAAATCCTCGCTGATATGGACCCGCTGATCATGCGCGAGCTGAAATGGCTGTGCATCACCTGCAGCAACAAGAAGCGATGCAAGCATGAACTTGCCATGGGAACAGCCACCGAGCATTTTCGGGAGTTTTGCCCCAATGCCGTGTCGCTCGATGAGCTACTCGATCCGAAAGGTCAACCGTCCTCACATTAGGGAACGTGCCGCGCGCCGCATCGACGCCTCGGGGTCATCAGCGGATACGACGGCAACGATCGAGTTGTTAAATTTTGTTGGCGCGTCCGGTGCTGGGGCTTAAAGGTCCCTTTCGCTCGCGCCGCAAACCGTCCGGCATCCGGTCGAGATGGCTGGACATATCTACAGGAACATTAACCGACGGAACATGCGCAGCAATCCTGACTTCAGTTTTCCCGGTGATACTCGCGAATTCCAGGCACAGACCAATAATTACATAACAAAAGAAAATGAGGGGACCGATAGTTATACAGATTGCAGCAGCGTTAAAAAGAAAATCACCCGCTCCACTCGCGTGTAGAAGGCTCGATATTACGAAACCGATGACGCCAACTAGCGTAACTATAGCCGCAAGCATTGGAAAAAACATAACACCATTAATCCTGTGATTCTTTATCAGTTAGCATCTACCTCTCCGCTGATTTCTATCTGCTTTTTTATAGTCCAAAACAAGTCGATTGGATTTGACCAAGATCAAGGCGCGCTACGCGCTGGCCGGAGACCTTCAACGCAACCGGGTGGGGCAATGTTGAAGTTTGTTTATCGCCCGCTTCCTGAGAGAGGTGTGCAAATGCTTGAACAGACTAAACATGAACCTACCGGCGCGGTCTTGCCGCATGGCGTTGCGCTTTTACGCGACCCGATGCTGAATAAAGGCACTGCCTTCAGTGAAAAAGAGCGTGATACGCTGGGTTTGCGTGGCCTGTTGCCTGCCCATGTTCTTTCTATGGAAATGCAGGCACAGCGCGTAATTACCAATTTGCGGCAGCTGCCGAACGATCTTGAAAAATATGTGGCGCTTAATGCATTGCATGACCGCAACGAAGCGCTGTTCTTTCGCATTGTGTGTGACAACATCGACGAGATACAGCCGTTGATCTATACGCCCACCGTGGGACTCGCTTGCCAAAGATTCGGTCATATTTTCCAACGACCGCGCGGCCTGTTTATCAGCGCCAACGATCGGGGGCGCATTCCACAGCTTTTGGCAAACTGGCCGTATCAGGCGAAACTCATCGTAGTCACAGACGGCGAACGCATCCTGGGTCTCGGCGACCTTGGTGCTAACGGAATGGGAATTCCCGTCGGCAAGCTTTCTCTGTACACCGCGTGCGCGGGGATCCACCCCGAACTTTGTTTGCCGGTGATGCTGGATGTCGGCACGAATAACGAAACATTGTTGAACGACCCATATTATGTCGGACTGCGGCAAAAAAGGCTTAGCGGTGCTGCTTATGATGAATTCGTCGATGAATTTATTGCCGCTGCGCGCGCAGCGTTCCCGGGCGTGCTGATCCAGTTTGAGGATTTTGCGAACCATTCAGCATTTCATCTGCTGCAGAAATACCGCGACAGCATTCCGACCTTTAACGATGACATTCAGGGAACGGCTTCGGTGGCTCTTGCCGGCCTATTTTCGGCCTTGCGCATAACAGGCGGTAGACTCTCCGATCAGAAACTGTTGTTCCTAGGCGCGGGTGAGGCCGCCACCGGAATCGCAGATCTTGTGGTTGCGGCTATGATAGCGGAAGGCACAAGCGAAACTGAAGCGCGCTTGCGCGTTTGGCTGGTGGACTCACGGGGTCTGGTTGTCAAAAGTCGCAAAGCTCTGAGTGAGCACAAGCTTCGTTATGCTCATGACCACCCTCCGGTCACGGACTTTCCGAGCGCGATCCGCGCACTAAAGCCAAGCGCAATCATCGGGGTTGCGGCCGTTGGAAACACTTTCACGCCCGAAGTTTTGCAGCTTATGGCACGGCTTAATGAGCGCCCTATTATATTTGCCCTCTCCAATCCAACCTCAAAATCCGAGTGCTCAGCCGAAGATGCTTACCGCCATACTGGTGGACGCGCATTATTCGCATGCGGCAGTCCATACGATCCTGTTCAACTCGACGGCAAAACGTTCGTGCCAAGGCAAGGAAACAACTCGTACATCTTCCCCGGCGTTGGCTTGGGCGCCATCGCGAGCGGCACGCGACTCGTAACCGATGAGATGTTCATGGCAGCTGCACGTGCCTTGGTGAAGCTTGTCAGCGACGAGGACATCGAGCAGGGCAGTCTCTATCCAGCACTACCGCGAATTCGGGAGGTTTCGGCTAATATCGCTGCTGCGGTTGCTGATGTTGCCTACAAGCGCGGCCTTACGGCAGGGAACGCGCCGAAGGACTTGATCGGGTATATTCGCTCACAAATGTACGATGGGCGATATTGACGTTGATTCACACGCGCGCGGTTGCGGCGTGGCGACGTCGTCCAAACGGAACTTTACTTCGGCGCTCGATTTCTCACTGCCGGCAAGTACTTGTTTTTTCTGGTACAGGCGGGTGGACTTGAACCACCGACCTCTGGTTCCACAGACCAGCGCTCTAACCAACTGAGCTACGCCTGCACAGGCAGCCGGCTTTTA
>Ga0207701_10001195_pt1 | contig 27504 bp, 30 predicted proteins | sample KBSSwiSSwithPhiX_FD_184294 | JGI IMG/M metagenome (GOLD analysis project Ga0207701, IMG submission 184294) | Switchgrass rhizosphere bulk soil microbial communities from Kellogg Biological Station, Michigan, USA, with PhiX - S5 (SPAdes) (version 2) | ecosystem: Environmental > Terrestrial >... | reverse complement strand
TACTAATTACTTCTATTCATCCAGCTTAAGCACGGCGAGGAATGCTTCTTGTGGCACTTCCACGTTTCCGATCTGCCTCATTCTCTTTTTTCCTTCTTTTTGTTTTTCGAGCAGCTTTCTTTTACGACTTATATCGCCGCCATAACATTTTGCCGTCACGTCTTTTCGCATCGCCGAGATATTTTCCCTGGCAATGATCTTGGCACCGATAGCTGCCTGTATTGAGATCTGGAACTGTTGGCGCGGCACCAACTCTTTCAATTTTTCACAAAGTCTTCTTCCAAAATCCTGCGCGCGGCCTCGATGTATCAATGCGCTCAATGCATCTACTTTGTCGCCGTTAAGCATGATATCCATTTTTACAATGTCACTTTCACGTTGACCGATCGGGTGGTAATCAAAAGATGCATATCCGCGTGTTTGTGATTTCAGCTTATCGTAAAAATCAAACACGATTTCGGTCAACGGCATTTCAAACAGTAACTCCACCCGGGTTTGTGTCAGGTAACTCTGGTTCACCAGTATTCCTCGTTTTCCCAAACAAAGTGTCATGATATTTCCTATGTATTCGGGCTTCGTGATAATCTGCGCCTTGATAAAAGGTTCTTCGATACGGTCTGTTTTAACAGGATCCGGAAATTCTGTGGGATTGTTTACAATGATCCTCTCCCCTTTCGTTGTGTATGCAACAAAGCTTACGTTGGGTACTGTAGTGATTACCGTTTGATCAAATTCTCGTTCCAGCCGCTCCTGTATGATCTCCATGTGCAGCATTCCCAGGAATCCACATCGAAAACCAAAACCGAGTGCTTGCGATGTTTCCAGCTCATATGTCAGCGAAGCATCGTTGAGCTGAAGTTTATCCATACAATCACGGAGTTCTTCAAAATCATCGGTATTTACCGGGAATATGCCGGCAAATACCATCGGCTTGACCTCTTCAAATCCCTTTATCATTTCGGGATTCTGATTGTTGGCCAGTGTGATCGTGTCACCCACCTTTACCTCTTTGGCATTTTTAATCCCGGTGATAATGTAACCCACGTCACCTGCTTTCACCTCGCTTCGTTCAGACATCTTCAGTTTCAAAATCCCAACTTCATCCGCATCATATTCCTGTCCTGTTGAAACAAATTTTACTTTATCCCCTTTTTTGATAGAGCCGTTAAGTATACGGTAATAAACAATGATGCCCCGGAAAGAATTAAACACAGAATCAAAAATCAATGCCTGGAGCGGGGCATCCGGGTTGCCCCGGGGGGAAGGAATTCTCTCAACTATCGCCGTCAAAATTTCTTGTATACCGATGCCAGTTCGCCCACTGGCAAACAAAATTTCTTCCGGTTTACAACCGATGAGTTCAATGATCTGATCTTTCACCTCATCAATCATCGCCCCATCCATATCTATCTTATTGATCACCGGAATAATCTCAAGGTCATTTTCAATGGCGAGATAGAGGTTAGAAATGGTTTGTGCCTGTATACCCTGGGTTGCATCCACCAGCAGCAGTGCCCCTTCGCAGGCCGCTAGTGCCCGACTCACTTCATAGCTGAAATCTACATGACCTGGAGTATCGATCAGGTTCAGAATATACTCCTTGCCATCACGATGGTTGTAATTAATTTGGATGGCATGACTCTTAATAGTGATCCCCTTTTCCCTTTCCAAGTCCATGTCGTCGAGCACCTGGTCCATCATATCCCTTTCGCTCACAGTATTAGTGGTTTGTAAAAGCCTATCAGCAAGAGTCGATTTACCGTGGTCAATATGTGCTATGATACAAAAATTTCGGATGTTCTTCATAATACCCGGGCCTGTTGGGAAATAATTAGGTCGTTAAAAAATTGTGGGCGAAGGTACGGAAAAGCATTGATGGAATAACGGATGGGAAAATGGCCTAACAGAATAAAAACGTGGTTGTTATCCATTGCTAATGGCGCTTCGGTTAAAGTCTGGTGAAAGGGTCGAACACAGATCAATTTATAAACGGAAACCTAGGCAAAGCTTAAAGAACCGCTGGATGAGCCTGAAATTATCGATGGCAGGTGTTACGTCTTTCTGTGAACGCTAAAACTTATGATCATTACCTTTCAGAAAAAAAATAAAATTTCAGGGAAAATTATTTATTCGAATTTTATTGTTGCCGGCCTGGCTTGATCGAAAATGTGCTCAACATGTTCTTAAATAATCATAATGATTATCCTCTTTCAGAATACATATACTGTTTAAAAGCTCTGTGATGAATTTAGAACTTTTAACATGGCAGATGTCTTCCTTTTGTGTCAATAACCCACTTTCCTTTCTTATTATCTTCACACTCTTTTATCCTCTTATGGCATAGATGTTGTGTCATCCGCTACTCGAAGAAAAAATCCTCCAGTCCTAAGTTGGAAAGCATTGAATTATTTTTTAATCCTTTAAAAGTTATGGTATGAAAAAATTATTGCTGTTAGCATTGTCCGCTTGCTTTATGACCGTTGTTGCTTTTGCGCAGGAACAGAAAGACACTAAGCAATACGATCCTAAGGAGTGGGATAACAAGGTTAAGACTGAATTAAAGCTGACGCAGGATCAAATCGTTAAGTATGATGCCGTAAGCAAAGAATTTAGCGACAAGATGGATGTTCTTAAAAAAGATGCCAGCGTGACCCCGGAAGCACAAAAAGAACGCAAAATGGAATTGAAAAAAGAAAAACAAGCGAAGCTGTTTGAATTTTTCACTCCTGAGCAACAAACCAAGTACACCGAATTGGTGGAGCAAAAGAAGGCTACTAAACCCGAAGGACAATAAATCAGTAGAATTCTTAAAAGGGCTGTCGCGTATGTTTTGTGACAGCCCTTATTATTTTTCAAATAATGATAAAGTAATTACCACGGTTCAGCGGGGAGGTTCCGTTTTCACCGGGTAGTAGCTGCTAAGTTTGTCCAGTTCTAGAATGGTCGTTTTTCCGTCTTCACTTTCACGATACATCGGTACAAACCTCGCATTGAAAACGATTTCATCATACGTATAAGATGTACGCTGGATCACCGTGGTAGAATAGACGTCATCAAATCCCCTTATTTGCACATATACTTCAACATCGGCCAACCGGTAGTCTTCTTCCGTGAGTCCAAGTAACGGGCTATTTTCATCAATTGGATGTACGACTGTCCAGTTCATCATCAGCGTATCCACTTTATTGCGCTCTAAATCGAGCGAGTAAAACTTGTACGTTGCCTCGCCGTTTTCCTGCAACTGCAAAGCAAGGTTCGCTTTTATCTCGGCGTCCGTAAGATTATGACTATCCTTATAAGAAGCAATGCGGAACATCAGGCCTTTTTTGTCCTGGTATGGCGCGATCAGGGCATGATCACTGAACGCAATAAAAGCCTTAGGCTTTGCAAAACGACCGTAAATCAGGCCCGTGGCCACAGCAAACGATAAAAAACCGGACATTGCTTCAACGGCTGCAACGATGTTGACGGCATCACCGATTGGATTCACCCTTCCATACCCCACGGTCGTGAAGGTTTCAGTGCTGAAAAAATAGAGCTCCTTAAATCTCTGCCAGTCGGTACTGGCGATGATACCAGAGAATCCTCCGGAACCAAAAAAGAAATAGATCAGCGTGTACAACAAATTCACCGTGATAAAAAACAACACGATCACCGTGATAAATTTCCAAAGCGGCATATTGAGCATGCTATGGAAAAGGCTAAACCGGTCCCAAAATGATACACCTGTTTTTTCGAGATTGTAAGAACCGTCCCGGTTGATAAACCTGCCCCCATATCCACTTACATTCGTTCCAAACCCGGTGTCATTGTTGGTTTTTGAAAAAGGATTAATGCGTTTGATTACCGACATGCGTATGAGATTGCTTTCGAAAACAAATTAAACAAATCTACCTATTTCTTTCTCGTAATTAACTTGCCTTCATTTACTTTATATCTGTTGCATCATATAAAATATCCAGATTTCCTTTACCATTTTTGGATTCTTTGTTTCTCGAGTGCTCTCTTAAGGTTCACCACCCTTTTTTTGTGATCTCCCGTTCTGAAATATCCCTCCTCAAGACCCGCAAGCAGTTTGGCAGATTCAGCATCAGATAATAATAGACTACCTGAAAAAGCGCGGATTTGCCATTACCATTCATTTCTAACCAGCCAATAATTAATAAGTTTGCGCCCGGTATAATCACCAATGGTAAACCAAAAGCTAAGTCCCTCGTTAACTGCTTCAATCATCATAAATTCAATCTACATTATGACAACAGAAGAAATCCAGGCAATCTGTAAAAAACTGCCCGGCGTAACGGAAGACATCAAATGGGGACATGATCTCGTTTTTTCCGTTGGATCTAAAATGTTTTGTGTAGTAGGTCTTGACCAGTCGCCCACGACTGCCTCCTTCAAAGTAAAAGACGAAGATTTTGATGCAATGTGCAGCAAGCAGGGGTTTAAAGCTGCGCCTTACGTGGCGAAATACAAATGGGTGTGGACAGACGATATAAGCCGCATGAGCAAAAAAGAATGGGAAAAAAATATTCGCCAATCGTACGAATTGGTTAAGGACAAACTCTCCGCTAAAGTGAAAAAACAATTGGGAATTTGAAGATCATCAATAATGTAATAAACTGATTCGCCGTTTCCACCTGAAGTACCTAAAGCCGTTGACAGCTACAACCAGCCCGAGCGCCTGAAGAAATAAAAAATCAGTATACACGCCGAAATGGTAAAGAATACGATGAATGGGTATCCGTAATGCCATTGCAGCTCGGGCATAAACTTGAAATTCATTCCATAAAATCCAGCTACCATCGTTGGTACCGCGAGAATAGCTGCCCATGCCGCAAATTTTTTCGACACGTCATTTTGCGAAATAGATATCAATGAAAAATTGGCTTCAAGGGCTGTATTCAACAGCTCGCGGGTATTATCCACCACTTCATTGATCCTGATCGCGTGATCATATACATCGCGGAAATAAGGCCTGGTTTCTTCTGAAATGCATTTTATCTCAAACCGCATGAGCCGGTTGCATATATCTACCAATGGAGAAATAATTCTTTTTACTTCGAGCAATTCCCTTTTGAGCTGGTAAATGTGTTCCGTCGTGGTACGGCTAGGCTTTTCTTTAAAAACTTTGTCTTCGACCACCTGCAGGTCCTGTTCCATCTGGTGCACAACCGGGAAATATTGGTCAACAATAAAATCCATCACGGCGTATAAAACGAAACCCTGGCCCTTACTCAGTAATTGAGGAGTACTTTCACATCGCGAGCGGACACTCGCATACGAAACGCTTGAACCATGCCTGATCGTGACGATAAAATTTTCTCCGACGAAAAAGTGCGTTTCTCCAAATTCAACGTGGTGGTCCTTGCTCATCTGAACCGTTCGAAGAACGACAAAAACTGAATCGCCATAAAGCTCCACTTTTGGTCGCTGGTGGGCATTTCGGGCGTCCTCCACAGCAAGCTCGTGAAGTCCAAACTCCTCTTGGACCCGGTTCAGCACATCTTCAGTCGGTTCCTGCAAACCGATCCAGACGAACTGGTCCGTCTCTTTAAGAACTTCATGCACTACATCGAGCTCAACGTTTGCAACGCGGCGGCCTTCTGAATACGCCGCACAATTCACAACTTCGTTCATGGCATTAGTTTTAAAGGATGATCACCTTTAACCACGATCGCTACTTTTATAACATGCTATGAAGGTAATTGTTTTTACAGGTGTTCGCAGACAGCTGCAGGAATAAAAAACGGGACCTCACTTAAGAGATCCCGCTTAAATTACTTCTGCGGTAGAGAGTAGACCCTGCTCAAATCTTGACAGACAGCAGGTGAGTTGCGTGGCCGGTTGCTTTGTTTTTTACCCGGACAGAGCAGAGACCGGTAGTCGAAGACAGCAACTCAACAGAAGTGATTGAGGGTTGAGTACGGAAAAATATTTGTCCACCGGCGATCAGCGATAATGAATTGGCCTCATACGCAAATTCCGGGACATTCGTAATATCATTATTTAAACCATCGGGAACCAGGTTGTGTACCCTTCCCAATGAACCATTGACATGATTTCTTTGCTCAATGTGGTAAACAGGTCTTTGTCGGACAGCCGTCGACTTAAATGACAGAATTGTTTGAAAGAAATTAAATTTCTTATTGGTGTAGCTGCGATCGGCAAACGAAGCGGGAACTGACCTGGTAAGTGTGGGTAAACCAACAGGCAGAATAGCAGGAATGGGTACAGTTTGCTTCATGGGTCGGGACTTAGGTTCAATGGTTAAATCGAGTACAAAGCAAAGTAAATACCCCCACATCTCATAGTATTTTCCGAATTTTTTTCGAAAAAATTCTATCGTTTTTCCCGCGTGCATTAGTAGAAATACTAGCTAATTTCAATTACCATTTGCTAATCCTTAATTGCCAATCACGTTGATCGGTCCGGCCGTAAAAATCCCATTACAACTGCGTCAGCCTAAACGCCTTCGTATCTTCATTGAATGCCGGTAATTACAGCAACCATAGAAGATATCCCGCAACTCGTGGCATTAATAAACAGTGCTTACCGTGGTGAAGAATCTAAAAAGGGATGGACCACCGAAGCTGACTTTATCAGGGGATCGCTACGCATTGATGAGCCCGCTCTGACCGAATTAATCAAGCTTAATGGCGCAATGTTTTTAAAATATGTAAATGACCAGGATGAGATTGAAGGTTGCGTTTATCTGCATAAAAATGGTAAAGACATGTATCTCGGTATGTTAAGTGTGTCACCAGGTCTGCAGGCAAAAGGAATAGGCAAACAGTTAATGAAGGAAACTGAAGTCCGCGCAAAGAAAACGGATTGCACCAGGATTTTTATGCGTGTTATTTCTTTGAGGCAGGAGTTGATTCAGTGGTACGAGAAGCTGGGATATTATAAGACTGAACAGACAGAACCATTTCCACGGGATACCAGGTTTGGTGAGCCCTTAAAGCCATTGGAATTCCTGATTTTGGAAAAAAGGATCAAATGAAGACGTATGCTATGCTCCCAGATAGCTGCGTAACTGGTTAAAATTTTGACTGGCTCTCAGTTTTGTAATAGCCTTGTCTTTTATTTGTCGCACCCTTTCAGGAGTAATGTCAAATCTCCTGCCGATATCTTCCAGGCTTAATGGATACTCCACCCCTATTCCATAAAAGTAGCAGACCATTTTCTTTTGCCTTTCAGTCAGAGTTTTTAATGAGCGGGAAATTTCCTTTCGAAGAGATTCGGCATGTTGAAGGCGTGCATCAGCTTTTGTTGCGTTTTCGTTTTCGACTGTATCAATCAATGAACTGTCGTCTTCATCAGAAAAGGGACTGTCTAAACTAAGATGCTTATCCTTTATCACAAGGTGTGAAGCAATTTCGGAGGCATCCATATTCAGTGATTCGGCTATTTCTTCCACCGAAGGCGATCTGCCCAACTCCTGTTCCAGTATGGCAGTTGTCGTAAGAATCTTGTTATTCAATATTACTTTGTTCAAAGGAAGCCTGATCATTCGTGAGTGATCAGCGAGCGCCTTTATTATTCCCTGTCGAACCCACCAAACCGCGAAGGATATAAACTTGAACCCACGAGTATTATCGAACCGTTCCACTGCTTTAATCAAGCCGATATTTCCTTCGTTGATCAGGTCGGGAAGTGAAAGGCCCTGCCCCTGGTATTGTTTTGCCACAGAAACAACAAAACGCAGATTGGCTTTTACTAACCGGTCTACGGCAGACTTATCGCCTTTCTTCGCCAACGATGTAAGGTGAACTTCTTCTTCCGGAGAGATCAAAGGAACCTTGCCGATTTCCTGCAGGTACTTTTCGAGACTAGCCGATTCACGATTCGTGATCGACTTGGTAATTTTGAGCTGTCGCATATTCAAGGGTGTGTTAGTCTGGTTGTTCGGTAATGGATTTTGAAGGCGGCTCTCAACAAAGAAACGACCGCAAAAAAACGAAAAAAATAGTTCCGGTACGCAATAATCTGTAATATTTACAAGGAATTTTTTGTAGAATATATCCTACAAGAGTATGTAAAAATCACGGATTTGCATGGAAAATCACCATATATTATCCTTCCGAACCCGAAATCATACGGCTGAAATCCGAATAAATGCATTGGCAGTTCATGTGAATTTGAGTATACCTGCTCCTTTGTAGGCTACAACCATTAGGGCCCTGAAAAATGTTTTTAATCGGCCGCATTCCCCAAAAATCCATTCAATTCGTCGTTTTACAGCTTGCCTGAATAAATAGCAAGATTTCTAAAGTCACCGTTTTTTCGGTTCGATAGTTTTACCAGGCCAAATTATCTACGTTTTGGGCTTGACTTTCTCAGCGGGCCCTCACGTATTATTTAAACAACCATAATTTATGATTGCACAATCAACACGAAAAGAAACCAGCGAGAAATTGGTTAAACTGCTTGAAAATTCAAGAACCTACACACTCGCCGTCGCCGAAGCAATGCCCTCCAAACTGGACAATTATAAGCCGGCAACTGATGTTTGGAATTTCAGGGAACAACTCCATCATATTGCGTACGGCATTGAATGGTGGAATGACAATTACATCAAAGGAATCAAAACCGACTGGGCTCCGCCCGCAACATCCCGGAGCAGGAAAGAAGTAGTAGTATACCTGGACCAGGCATATGATTCTTTAAAGGAAACGCTGACAAAAGAGCCATTGAATGATGATCGTATCAACGGATTTCATTCCGCGCTCAACCATATTACCCATCATCGTGGTCAATGCATCCTCTACTTGCGCATTAATGGTATCGCTGCACCTGAGTATACCTACTGATGATCGGGGATCTGACAAGACAACTTACTGTGAAAGGTCAGGAAATGCGGGGTTCAGCCAACAAACCAGGCACCCGCAAATCGAAATTCAGGTATTTCTTTAGAAGCAAGATTACTCAAGCATACCTTGCTCTTTCCATAGCTTGAAGACAGCAATGGTGCTGTCGTTGAGCTTATCTTTCCTAAAAGGCATAAATCCTTTGTCTGCCGGATTAAGTTGGATTCTGCGCAGGATCTCGTCAATATCGGCTTTAGCATTTTCGTAGTTATTGTATGCTTTTTTGTTGCCGCCCTTTTCAGGAATATGGCAGGGACTGCAGTTTGCCATAATAACCGTATGTAATCCATCTTTATAGGCGACCTTAGGAGGCTCGGGCGCTTTAGCCGCCTGCGCCTTTTTAGAGCTTTTGCAATACGAGAACATCAGAACAGTTAACGATAAAATGAGAACAAGGGCAGAATACCTTTTCATGTTGCTTTAATTTTATTTTGGTGTGTCAAATTCCGGCTTAAAACATAGTGAGTTATTCTTTAATTAAGTCACCGGCCGATACATCATTTCAAATATACGGCTGTCTATCATTAGAAGCTCAGGCTCTCACTAATTTTGTAGACTTTTAGGGAAATTTTCTTATTGCGCCTGTCAGGACATTGGTATCCAACAGTCACGTTATTCTTTTGATTTTCCAAAAAGGAATCAATCTTCTAGGGGAAAAACCAAGCTTGTGATAAAGGCCAATGGCTCGTTCATTCGATTCCGCCACATGCAAAAAAGGAATAATACCAACTTCAATATTTTTTTTGGAAACATGTGCTACCAGTTGCTGCGCATATTTGCGGCCTGCAAATTCCGGATGAGTCACCACAGCACTTATTTCCGTAAGCCCATTCATGCGCATGCGTTCCCCGCTTATCGCAACCAATTCATCTTGTTGCCATATTCCATAGTAGTCTCCCATTTGCCTTGTACCCCGGAGAAAATAGCCAGGTTGTACATTATTAATCAGTGTTAGCATCTGTTCCTCGAAAACTTCTCCAAGACGGTCGATCGTTACGGCGGCCACAGGAATATCGGAAATTTCAAAACAGATCATTTGAACGCATGACAGATTGCTTTCGATATCGTAATTCTTTGGCAAGACAGGCATGTCACCAATAATAAAGAAGCTTTCCCCAACATCAGTTATTCGATCAGCTTCGAGAAAAGCATCCTTGTGAGCGTGATCATAGGCGAAAAAAGAAACGATGTTTTTTTGGTAACGCTTTAATGCGAAGTTGCCGATAGCGAATGATCGATGGGTTTCAGCTAGTGCGTACCAGGCGGGATTGTCTAACTTATAGAGGATATCGCCTTGCATCTGGCAAATTTAGGGGGTCTGGGTTGAGGGTCAGGGCTGCGGGTTTGGTCAATGGTCATAGTTGAAGTAACATAACAATAAAAATGTTTCTTTAACCCCGGTGACCTTTGTGTTTTTATGTAGTCACCCCTTACTTCCGGACGCAACCAACACCTCCAGCGACTCCGTTCTTGCGAGGCCAGCCAACAACGGCGTTGTTCCAATTATCACTCGTGGCTGGTCGAGCAATAGCAATCTGACGCATTAAGCTTTTAGATTGCTTCGTCCTGCTTCAAAACGCTGCAATGCAAAGACAGTGCAGGCAGTCCTCGCAAAAACGGAAACCACGGAAAAGGAACGACGACTTCCAAAGACCGACAACCTACATCCAAACCCGCTGCCACGACTTATAACCAAGACCATCTTTAGCCAATGATCTGAGTAGCGGGTTTGGTCTAAGCTCTTAGTTAGCGCATCATAATCGAAAAAATGTTTCTTTAACCTCGGTGACTTTTGTGTTTTTATATAGTCACCCCTTACTTCCGGACCGAACCAACACCTCCAGCGACTCCGTTCTTGCGAAGCGCCAGCCAATAACGGCGTTGTTCCAAATATCACTCGTGGCTGGTAGAAGCAATAGCAATCTGACGCATTAAGATTTTAGATTGCTTCGTCCTGCCGCAAAACGCTGCAATGCAAAGGCACTGCTGGCAGTCCTCGCAAAAACGGACGACCAGAAAAGACCAAAAACCAATAACCAAACCCGCTGCCACGACCTAAAACCAAGCACCATTTCTAAGTTATGGCTATCGTATATTCACTCTCTCAAATTCAAAACCTGTATTTCATTTCAGCATGAAATTATCGAATAGCCTTGCCCGGATCTTTTTTGCAGCACCGGTTGCATCCGCGTATTTAAACACATATTACACGCTGAATGGAATCGAACCACTGGACCGATAACGATCAATCCCTGATCCAAAATAAAATAGAATTCTACCATGAATAGTAAATTGCTCCACCAAATAGTTAAATCAAAACTCCCGATTATGTGGAAAGCGAGTCTCACCTTTATAATAACTGTAATGTTTGTTCAACTCTGTGCACAGACAAATCCCGCGACAACCCCGGCAAAGGATGAAAAAACAACGGCACCTAAAGAGGATAAAAATCTCCCCAATATTATTTTCAACCCTGACTATAAAGTTGTCACCGAGCACACCACAACTATAAAGGGACAGAAGATTCCTTACAAAGCAACGACGGGTACGATGCCCGTCTGGGATGAGGAAGGCAAATGCATTGCCGGTTTGTTTTATACTTATTACGAGCGCTCAGACATTAAAGATCGTTCTACGAGGCCGTTGGTCATTTCATTTAATGGCGGGCCGGGTTCTGCCTCGGTATGGATGCATATTGCTTATACGGGGCCGAGACTGCTTAACATCGATAACGAAGGATATCCCATCCAACCATACGGAATCAAAGAGAATCCCTACAGTATTCTTGATGTTGCGGATATCGTATTTGTCAACCCTGTAAATACCGGTTACTCACGGGCAGTGAGCAAGGATATCCCCGGCACAAAGTTTTTTGGGGTAAGGGCAGATATCAAATACCTCGCGGAATGGATTAATACTTTTGTTACCCGCAACAACCGGTGGGGTTCTCCCAAATATCTTATCGGCGAAAGCTATGGTACAACCCGCGTGTCGGGACTTGCCCTGGAACTTCAAAATGCGCAATGGATGTACCTGAATGGTGTGATCCTGGTGTCGCCGACGGGATTGGGCATACAACGTGGGGGAGCGGTGGAATCAGCATTGCGCCTTCCTTATTTTGCTGCCACAGCCTGGTACCATAAGATGCTTCCTCCCGACCTGCAAAACAAGGACCTCAATGCCATGCTTCCCGAAGTAGAAGATTTTACGCTCAATGAACTCCTACCCGCTATTAGCAAGGGTAGTTCTCTTGAAGAAGATAAACGAAAGGCTATTGCTGATAAGATGGCGCGGTATTCCGGCATGTCCGCAAAAGTGATCCTGCAGCACAACCTGGATGTTCCGATAAATTTTTTCTGGAAAGAGTTATTGAGAGATAAAGGATTCACGATAGGGAGGCTCGATTCACGTTACCGGGGTATTGACAAGGAGGATGCGGGAGAAGGTCCTGACTTCAATGCAGAACTTACTTCATGGCTTCATTCATTTACACCTGCCATTAACATGTACATAAGAAACGAACTGGATTACAAAACCGATCTTAAGTACATGATGTTTGGCAACGTAAGCCCCTGGGATCGCAGCGGGGACCAAACCGGTGAAAACCTGCGGCAGGCGATGGCGCAAAACCCTTTCCTGCATGTTATGGTGCAATCCGGCTATTTTGATGGTGCCTGCGATTATTTTAACGCAAAATATAATCTCTGGCAGATGGATCCGGGCGGAAGATTGAAGCCCCGCTTTAGCTGGAAGGGTTATCGCAGCGGTCACATGATGTATTTGCGGAAACAGGATCTTGAAACGGCAAATGAAGATATAAGACAATTTATAAAAGAATCGACGCCAAAGGATGGCGAAGCGGCGAGGTACTAATGTTCACTTCGATAAGAAACATTGACAAATAACCAGCTTAAATAATCGGCAATAGAATTAACGATTTGTATTTACGAAACGTAGACCGCAATTAATAGTTAAACACCGCGAATTTATTAAAGCATCGACAGAATGAGAGCGGAATAGCCATTCGCAGGGAGAATATCTTCACTGATTTTCCAATAGTCCGCAAGTTTCGGGTTTTAACCGCGCCTATCCCATCAGAAATTTGTCTGAAAAAAAATATGACAATCAATTTTCAAATCAAGGCATTGCAGGAATCGGAGTTTGCCCCGCTTTTTAATCTTGACAGCCAGAAACTGGCAGAAAAAGGAGCTATCAGAATGACAGTGGATAAAAAGCTGGCTTTTCCCTGCAGGGTTAGCTTAGAAGACTCTGAGCCAGGTGAGGAAGTAATCCTTCTACCCTACCAGCATCATAAAACAAATTCGCCTTACCAGGCGCTGGGACCGATTTATGTACGGAAGAATGCCGCAACCGCAAAGCCCGCGATGAATGAAATTCCTAAATTACTAAATCACCGCCTACTCTCCCTGAGAGGTTATGATGAACATGGAATGATGAAAGCTTCCCTGGTGACCGAAGGACAAAATCTGAAAGAAGTCATAAACGAAATGTTTTACAATGAAGAAATAGGTTATGTTCATATTCACAATGCAAAACCGGGTTGCTATATGTGTGAAGTAGTGCGTGCTTGATTCGCGTTTTGATTCCGTTTTTTTTATAGCTTGCTTTCATTAAATCACGAATTATGTCAGAAAACAAACAGACCGTACAGAAATACATGGATGGATTTGTTGCAGGCGATCACGAAATGATTTTATCCTGCCTTACTGATGATGTTGTATGGGACATGCCGGGCAATTTTCATTTAACGGGAAAGCAAGCATTTGATAAAGAAGTTGGAAACGAAAATTTCGTAGGCACTCCCTCGATTCAAACCATTCGCATGATTGAAGAAAGTAATATCGTCATCGCGGAAGGAACTGTTCAAAGCAAGATGAAGACGGGTGGAATGCTGGATGCAGTGTTTTGTGACGTATTTCATATGGAAAACGGAAAGATAAAGCAATTGACAAGCTATGTGATGACTAAGTAATTGATAGTTGCCAAAGATTCATAAATATCTGCCTGAAAATTTCAGCGAAGTGTTCGACGTGATCAATGACGGCGCAAGAGCTTACAAGGGCATTATTCCGCAGGATAGATGGCATGAGCCTTATATGACCGAAGAAGAATTACTTGCGCAGGTAAATGAGGGTGTTGAATTTTGGGTCTATACTGATGATAATATGATAAAAGGAGTAATGGGAATCCAGCCTAGAGAAAAGGTCACCCTGATCAGACATGCATATGTAAGAACAACTGAGCGGAACAAGGGTATCGGAAGCCGGTTGCTTACACACTTGCTGGCTAAGATCACCACGCCTGTTTTAATAGGAACCTGGACAGATGCAAGATGGGCAATTGATTTTTATAAAAAACATGGATTTCGCCTGCTGCCTGCTGAAGAAAAAAACCGCCTGCTTCGAAAATACTGGAATATACCCGGGCGGCAAATTGAAACATCCGTTGTATTGGCCGGCCCGACCTGGAACCAGAAATTGATCCAAACCGAATTGCATTCGCGGTAAAGGATATATATTGAATAATGGTTGGAATTCTAATTGAACTCTGCATCTCATGGTTACTACTATGGTTTGTTGAAAGAAAAGACCTGTCCATCCTTGGACTTACACCTACAGGAGCCCGGGTCACTCAATTATTAACCGGGTTCGCCATGTCGGCTGCCTGCTGCGCGATTTTCAATGCGTCGACGGTTGCGTTTGTAAATAACAACTGGATATACAACAAACAGATAACGACCCCAAGCGTGATGCACAGTACGTGGTGGGTTTTAAAATCAGTTCTGTTTGAAGAGTTGATTTTCAGGGGAGCATTACTTTATATAGCAATAAAAAGAATGGGCATTGCGAAAGGGTGCTACCTATCCGCTGCCTGCTTTGGAATTTATCATTGGTTCTCGCAGAATGCCTTTGGCAACCCGGTCCAAATGATTTTCATTTTCATTATTACAGCTGTCGCCGGATTAATGTTCGCATTTTCATATGGAAAGACCAACTCTCTTTATTTTCCAATCGGACTGCATTTCGGATGGAATTTCGTTAATATCGTTATCTTTTCAAACGGACCGCTCGGAAACCAGCTTCTTACCAGGTTGACTGATGTGCATCCGCAGGGTTCTTTATCGATACTCATATTCCTGTTCCAGGCACTGGCTTTACCCCTGCTTACGTGGTGGATACTGGGTCGAATTAAAAGCGATACCAGCGTTGCATCGCCAAAATAAAGTTTCAGATTACAGGATATTTTTATGCTGCATTATATCTGGCATACTTTTCTAAATACTACCGTTATCTAAAACTTCATTATATGCAAAATTGGCTTAGAACCTTACTCGCCGGATACGGAGCGTACAAATGGGGAGGCGGTTGCCTTGGTTTTGTCGTCGTTTTCGCCCTGCTTTACTGGTTGCTGGGACATTGTTGACTTGACAAAACAGCATTTACCTCATGATTGTCAGGGTGAAGTGTTGTTTTTTTTCCTCAGTCCCCAACTGTTTTCCTCCCCATTTCGCGTGTACACTTGTGTAACGCTTTGCGATATTAAGATTGTTACGTATTTTGACAGGCACCAAAGCCTGCACCATGAGATTTTACGCAACTGTTGTGATCGCCGCTTGTGTTTTCCTGATTGTTTCCTGTGGAGAAAATGAAGGAGGTGGCCAAATTGAAACGGGGAAAGTCGCATCAGTCCCAACGCTGTCAACGCCGGCAGTACCGGCAAATAATCCTTCTGTCAGGCCTATCAACAATCCTACTGCTCCAATTATTGCCGGCGGTCGATTAAACCCCGCTCACGGGCAACCGGGCCACAGATGTGATATTGCTGTTGGAGCACCTTTGCCAGCTGCGACGTCACCTGTCGTAAATACAGCCCCTGTAAATGCACCCGTGGTTAATGCTGCAGCAGCTACTACCGCCACGCAACCTCAGTCAGTAGCTACAGTAGCCAAAGGCTTAAACCCACCTCATGGTCAACCGGGCCATCGTTGTGACATACCAGTTGGTCAACCACTATCATCAGCACCTGCAAAAAGTGCAAACAGCAGCATTGCGGCAAAGCCTGTAACAGAAGCGCCCGATACGCTTTTTGCAAAAGGACTCAATCCCGCACATGGCAGGCCGGGTCATCGTTGTGATATTGCAGTGGGACAACCGCTCGCAAGTGCACCTAAAAAAGATACCGCAAAAACGAATTAGGGGTAAAGAGTCACGCTTCAAATTCCTCCTTTACCAAATTCCAAAATTGATCAAGTGCAATAACCCGTGGTTTTAAAAAAGAAATCATGGCTGGCCAATCGTTATTATTACAAACGTTCACGTTATTTAGATGACTTCTTATCCGGCTTACGTGTTTACCATCCTCATCGGTCGTGTGTAGCTGCCAATTCCACCCCTCCCCCATGGTTTGATGAAACAATCTTTCAAGTCTTTTGAATTTTTCAAAATAAAATTCCTGCCGGGAAGTTTCGGGATGTCGCAATTCAATTGCAACAGAAGCGTATTCTTCGGTTGCATCAAGCCGGAAGTAAATATGCCTTGCCCCTGTTTTATAATTAAGCCAGTTCACTTCTTCATCGTTCGCATTCAGGACAGGCCGCATGTATTGTCCGAACATCGTCCAGAAATTTTTACGCATTAATGATTTTTCCCGCCTGCTGTACATAAGATAAAATCACAGGACAAAACTATTCTGAAAACCATTAAAAATTGAAATAGGCTTCGTATTGGAATTACAAAATCCTTAGAAACCATAAGTTAGGTGGATTTTCAATTTGGCACACAATTGAATGTATTATCAGAAAACGGTAATGATGAAAAATAAAAAAATTGCCCCCAAACCAGCCAAAAGGGATGTCCTGGAAGATGGACCGATGCAAAGCAAACGCGACGTCGAACAGAACCCCGACGAACACATTGACCAGGATTTTAGCGGGTTCCCCCACGCGCCTGCATCCCGTGAACTCATTAATCCGAAAACAAAAAATGAAAAAAAATCTGCTGCGATAAATACAAAAGACGGGGAAAAGATAAATAAGAAGGATGAGCAGGATTCGGAGGGTTCAGCCAATGCCTTCGAAGGCACCGAAAATGTTTCAGATGATGAATGATCATAACTTGCCATAAATATGAGCCAGGCATTTGTAAAAGAAGGCGACGCCGAATGGCTGCATGATGTTGCACCCTCGCTCTCCGCGCTGATATTATATCTTACGCGTGAAAATAATGGCGTCCGGGTTTATGAAAAAAAAGTTTATTATAATCAAGAACATCAACGTGAAGTGCATGTCATGAGCAATGGACTGGGCTATGCCAGGGATAATGACAATAGATGGTTTATTGCGGATGAATAATTTCGGATTTCAATTTTAAAGTACCAGCATACGGCTACTAGCCCCGGTACGTATTTTACAAAATAAATCACCTGCCTAAAGATTTTTTCTTCACCACCCTCCCTCCTATATTTACAATTAAGTTGCCGGAACTGTAATCAATTATCCCGGCTGCCTTAAATTGCTAAAAAATCCGGGTTACAGGCACTTCCCCGTTTTTAAATGAATTATCATTTTATTACTATAGAAGGAAATATCGGCGCCGGTAAAACAACCCTCGCCCATTTGCTGTCGAGACATTACAATGCACGATTGATACTGGAAGAGTTTGCGGACAACCCTTTCCTGCCCAAATTTTATGAAAGTCCCGAACTGTATGCATTCCCGCTGGAACTGTTCTTTATGGCGGAACGATATAAGCAATTGAAGGAACTAATACAGCAAAAAGATTTGTTCCAGCAATTAACTATCTCAGATTACCTTTTTACCAAATGCCTGCTGTTTGCCAAAGTAACCTTGCCTGAAGATGAATTCCGGCTTTACCAGCGATTATTTGACATCATCCATCAGCAGTTGATTCAACCCGACCTGCTGATTTATCTTCATGCACCGGTATCCAAGCTCCAGGCCAACATAAAAAAACGAAACCGGGCTTACGAACAAAATATTCCTGATACATATTTATTTAGCATACAGGAAACGTATACTAATTATATCAGGCAGCATAATGTAAAGACACTTTTTGTGGACGCAACGCATGCAGATTTCCTCCGGAATGAAAAGCATTTAAATGTCATCGTCGATGCGCTCAATCACGATTATGATGACGGGCAGCATTTTATTTCACTGCCGTAAATCACCAGGAAAAAAATCGCAAGAACCAAGAAACAAGAACCAAATAAAATTTAAGCCGCAAAATGATAAAGCACAAAGTTGCGTTTTGAAATTTATTTGATTTTTGTTATTTAGAATTTATTTGGTTCTTGTTTCTTGGTTCTTTGAATTTGGTATTGCTGTAGGCGGCTTACCTTTGAAGTAATTAAGTATGGACGGTAATTCAACGACTTCCCAGGTAACCAATGATCCTTTCGCATCGGTAAGATTTCCAGAATATAAAAATCTAATCCTTGGAAGATTCACTTTTATTACGGCGCTGCGCATGATGAGCACCCTCGTTGGATGGTGGGTCTACGAATTGACCAAAGATCCTTTTGCAATCGGCCTTGTTGGACTATCAGAGGTGGTGCCGGCGCTGTCACTTGCGCTATATTCGGGCCATGTAATTGATATCAGTGAAAAACGCAGGTTGTTGCTCAAAGGTGTGTTCGGTTACATCTGTGCTGGATCGGCATTGCTTTTTCTTGCAACACCTTTTATTCACAATCGTGTCAACAGCAACACCATTGCTTATTGCATTTACGGCGTAATATTTTGTACCGGCATTATCCGGTCCTTTTCGGGGCCCATATTCAGCACTCTTATCGCAATGACAGTTCCCCGTCAATATCTTCAGAATGCAACTACCTGGAGCCAGGCGAGCTGGCTGTCCGCCTCAGTCACCGGTCATGCGATGGGTGGTTTCCTGATTGCGCTTTTTGGCCACATGGGTACGATGATCGTAATCTGCAGTCTTATGATAGCCGCATTCTTCATACTGAGCAGGATGAAACCGAAAGCGCCCATGCAAAAAAGTGGCCGCACCTGGGAAAGCGTGAAGGAAGGATTGCGTTTTGTATTCCGTACTAAGGAGCTGCTGGCCGCATTTTCGCTCGACATGTTTGCTATTTTGTTTGGCGGCGTGCAGGCCATGATTCCCGTCTATGCCAAGGATATCCTGAAAGTGGACCCGATTGGCTTCGGTTGGCTGAATGCCGCAATTGATATCGGCTCAATTACTGTCGTAGTGCTTTTAACGATTGCCCCATTGAAAAAGGCACAAGGCAAAAAGCTGCTTCTTGCCGTAGCCGGCTTTGGCATGTGCATAATCCTATTCGCGTTATCCAAATGGTTTATCCTCTCGTTTTTTGCGTTGATGATAGCCGGAATGCTCGATGGTGTCAGCGTCGTCATCCGGGGAACGGTGATGCAACTGAAAACCCCCGACCACATGCGTGGCCGTGTGAGCAGCGTAAGTTCAATGTTTATCAATTCCAGCAATGAGCTGGGCCAGTTTGAAAGCGGGCTTGCAGCGAGGATTTTTGGAGTTGTGCCTTCCGTAATTTTTGGCGGTATTATGACGCTCACAGTCGTCGCAACAACATGGATTAAGGCACCCACGCTGAGAAAATTTCAATATTAAAAGAAGTTCGGTCATGGTTTATGGCCACGGCTGGAGGTTTGGTCATAGGTAATTGGTTTATGGTCTATCTGGATACAGAAAATATTTTATTGATTGTGTTTGACTCAGACCATACCCCTCGCCCAAACCAGTTACCATAGCCAATCCCTATCGTTTAAACCCAGGAAAAACTATTTGACGGATTCAACCAGGCGTTCCAGGACATAATATGTGATTGGACAAAAAGTTGAATTCTTCAATGTCAATGATTGTCGCTTTACAATTACATCCTCATCAGTGTAAGGAAACCTTCGGCAATCTGAAGGACGCTGATCATAAATGCTACAATAATTATCATCCCCGAGGAACGGGCAGGGTTTGGTGTTGGCAACAAAGTCACCATCTTCATCAACTTTGAGGAAGCTTTCTATAAATACACTTTCTTTCATCTTCAGGTGCCGCGCAATTCGTTTTATATCGGTGGTCTTAAAGCGGGGCGAATAATTTTTGCAGCAGTTGGCGCACTGCAGGCAATCCACTTTTGAAAATGCTTCCTCATGTAATTGCTGCAATTGTCCAAGCACTTTGTTCTTATCCGCGCGGTGCAGGTATTGTTTATAAATTTTCTGGCGGTCACGGGACTTTTTTTCCCAATTTTCGAGGTCAGGGTTCATAATACAAAGTAAAGCCAATTGCCAACCATAAAGTGTAGAAGGCTGTCCCGGTGAAATAACCGGATGTCGACCAGGGTGCCTGGCTATTAACCGATAATAATCTCTTTTCCACAGTTTTAACAGTCTCGTCGTATGTCCTTCTCCTCCCGTAACTTTGCCCACATTTATGACGGAACTTTCCCGAGTCATCAAGTCACCAGGCTGTTTTCTCTGTGATCAGAACCATAGACCTTTCCGGCCCACTGACTCATTTAAATAAAGATTTATAAACGAACTGAAAATAATGACCCTTTTCGAACAAAAATCCAATGAATTTATTTCCCGGCATATCGGGCCCAATGAAGCGGAAACAAAGTCCATGTTAACGACGATTGGTGTAAGCAGCATTGACGATTTAATATCCAAAACAGTTCCGGCGTCCATCAGAATGAATCATGAGCTCAATATACCCGCTGCAATGAGCGAGCATGAATATTTAAAACATATTAAAGAGATTTCGCTAAAGAATAAGGTTTATGCCAATTACATCGGGCAGGGATATTACGATACAATAATACCATCTGTAATACTGAGAAATATTTTTGAAAACCCGGGTTGGTATACTCAATACACACCTTACCAGGCCGAAATTTCCCAGGGTCGCCTTGAAAGTCTATTGAATTTTCAAACAATGGTTAGCGACCTTACAGGACTTCCCATTGCCAATGCATCGTTGCTCGACGAAGCTACCGCTGCAGCTGAAGCGATGACCATGTTCTTTAATTTTTTAAACAGGCAGGACCATGTTGAACGGCCCAAATTTTTCGTGGATACCGACGTATTTCCCCAAACAAAAGATGTCTTGTTGACAAGGGCATTACCGGTTGGTATTGAAGTCATAGAAGCAAGCTATAAGAATGCCATGCCCGATTCATCGTGGTTTGGTGCTATTGTGCAATATCCGAATGACAAGGGCTCGATTGAAGATTATCGCGAATTTGTTTCTAAAGTGCACGCGGCCGGTGCATTTGTAGCGATGTCAACAGATTTGTTGGCTCTCACTTTATTAACCTCGCCCGGTGAATTGGGTGCTGATGTTGCGATCGGATCCGCACAGCGCTTCGGTGTACCAATCGGGTATGGTGGGCCGCACGCGGCGTTCTTTGCAGCAAGAGATGAATTCAAAAGAAATATTCCGGGTCGAATAATCGGCGTAAGTATTGATGCGTACGGTAATCGCGCATTGAGAATGGCATTGCAAACGAGAGAGCAACATATAAAACGAGAAAAAGCGACCTCCAATATTTGTACGGCCCAGGCATTGCTGGCTAATATGGCAGCCATGTATGCGGTTTATCACGGACCCGCAGGATTAAAAAATATCGCGAAACGGGTCGCTACGTTGACTCAAACAGTTGCGGAATCAATAGAACAAAGAGGCTTTGAACTTGTATCGCAAAACTTCTTCGACACCATCGTTGTAAAGACGGGTGAGCTTGCTGCCATTAAAGCCAAGGCAGAACGGCAACAGATCAATCTCCGGTATATTGACAGCAATCATATTGGCATTTCGCTCGACGAAACAACGGGCATTGATGATCTTTATGATCTTATCAATTGTTTCGAAAATGATAAAGATCCCGTGGCTTTCGATATCGAACAGGACGAAGATCTGCAGCATATCCCGGTTTCCCTGAAACGTCACTCACCATTTTTGACGCACCCGGTTTTCAATACTCATCATAGCGAGAGCCAGATGATGCGCTACATAAAGATGCTCGAAAACAAGGATCTTTCGCTCAACACATCAATGATATCCCTGGGTAGTTGTACCATGAAGTTGAATGCAGCTTCTGAGATGATACCGTTAAGCTGGGCCCATTGGAGTAAAATTCATCCTTTCGTTCCAAAAGACCAGGCCGAAGGGTATGAAACTATCGTCAGCGAATTGAGCAAATACCTTTGTGAAATAACGGCATTCGACGCATGCAGTCTACAACCAAATAGCGGCGCGCAGGGTGAGTATGCCGGGTTGCTTACAATAAAACGTTACCACGAAAGCCGGGGTGATAAGAATCGCAACGTCATGTTGATCCCGATATCCGCACATGGCACAAATCCTGCTTCCGCCGTGATGGCGGGTATGAAGGTAGTGGTTGTAAAAGCGTTGGAGAACGGTTACATAGATATTGAGGACCTTAAAGCAAAGGCTCAACAATACAGCGCTATTCTTTCCGGTATCATGATCACATACCCCAGCACCTATGGAGTTTACGAGGAAACGGTAAAAGAAATCACCGCTATTATTCACCAGCATGGCGGGCAGGTCTATATGGATGGCGCTAATATGAATGCCCAGGTTGGCCTGACGGCACCGGGACTGATCGGTGCAGATGTTTGCCATCTTAATTTACATAAAACTTTCGCGATTCCACACGGTGGTGGCGGACCCGGCATGGGTCCTATCTGCGTGAAAAAACATTTGGCAGATCATCTGCCGGGGCATATCAACGAAGACGTTTCGGGAAACAATGCCGGTTCGAAAAAACCTGAAGGCGCTGTATCTGCTGCGCCTTATGGATCGGCCAGCATCCTGCTGATCAGCTATGGATATATCCGGATGTTGGGCAATGAAGGCCTGAAGGCTGCAACAAATTATGCGATACTGAATGCAAATTATATGCGGGCCAGGCTTGAAGGTCAATTCGACATTTTATATACCAATCACAATGGAGAATGTGCCCATGAGTTTATTGTTGACCTCCGTCCATTTAAGAAATCAGCAGAGATAGACGCCGAAGATGTTGCAAAAAGGCTGATCGATTATGGGTTTCATGCACCCACTATGAGCTTCCCGGTACCCGGAACAATAATGATTGAACCTACAGAAAGTGAAGACAAAGCTGAACTGGATCGCTTCTGTGATGCATTGTTGTCCATCCGCGATGAGATCAGGGCCATTGAAGAAGGCAGCTTTGACAAAAAAGACAATCCATTGAAACATGCTCCACATACACAGCTTGTCGTCACCAGCGATGATTGGAAACATTCTTACCCGAGACAAACAGCTGCTTTTCCACTTTATTACGTTACGCAAAATAAATTCTGGCCTTCGGTCGGCCGCGTAAACAATACACATGGTGACAGACACTTAATTTGTACATGTGAACCAGTTGAAAGTTATATGGGAGCGGAAGCATAAACAGTTGACAAAAGTCCAGGTAAAATTGATTACAGAAATCATCAGGGTTTCCGCCTCTATCGTTAAAGAAACAACGTTTTTAGTATTTCATAAGCCGGGCGCCGATCCAAAATATGAATTTACCAGCCCTGGGCATACTGTTTCTTGTTGATTCCATTCGTCTGAAATCCAGATAGAAGGGACCATTGTTACAAAGTCCCGCATGTGACTTGCATCTTTCAAGGGTCTTTTGTAGTTTTATCGCCCATGACAACCTATGTGAATCATCCGTTCCGGTGTTTTGTTTGTACCGTCACACTCATGGCGCTGCTTTGGCTTACCGTAGGTTTTTCTTTTGCTTATAATCATACTTCCGCACATGTTGATCATCACATTGCCCTGAAAGACTTGAGCAAAGATGGCAATACGGACATTCCTTTTGAAAAAAGCAGTGAAGAAAAAGCGGAGCTCAGTTCGAACGACTTCGTTTCGGAATACCTGAAAGAAGATCCCGAACAGCTGATACAAATTAATATTACAATAAACCATAACAGGTTTTTTACGACCAAATCTTTCGTAAACTTCTGCCGCGATTCTGTTTCGCCACCTCCCAAAGCTTCTATTTGTTAAGGTTTAACCCGGACTTCACGCTCAGGCACTTGTTATTATTTATGTCCAAAGCCGTGAATTTTGTCCCCTCTTAAACCGTGTCAATAAACTGTTTGGCAGCGTTTTTGAAATCAAAGTGAAGAAAAAAATCTATTTAACGAATAATGTTCATCTGCTTTGTTAGCATCGTTTTATAAAAACTGGTAAAGCCGTAAATATGTTAGCGCAAAGAACAGATTACCGAATCTCACAGGGATATTCTTCCAACCTGATAATGCACAACAATCGCGACGGTATGATTAATGTGGTTGTGGAGCATAATTGGGACGAGAATACCAGGTTGAAAAATTTTATTTTAAATGAATCGGACAATGGCACCTTGTTTCACAGGCCCTTGTTTCTTCAATACCACGACAAAAATAAATTCCAGGATACTGAATGTTTAAAACTTAGTTTTTATAAAAAGGGCAGGCTAGTAGCGTTTATTGCCGGGGCGGTTCAGATGACTGAGAACGAAAGAAGATTTATTTCACCATTCGGTTCATCATACGGCGGTCTTGTCTTTCACAAGGAACTTTCATTTAAAGAAATTGAAGACGTGTATTTCGAATTATTGAACAATCTTCAAAAACATTACGCGCATATTAAAATTTCATCTACGCCGGTGTTCCAGTCAAAAACCGGCAAATCACAATATGTTGAGCACATTCTATTGAATAAAGGATTTGTAGTTACAAAATCAGATATTATTCTGGTTCACGAACTGGATTCAGATGAAAAGTTGCCGTCACGAATTGACAAAAAAACGTTTACAGAATTAAAACAACCATTATTTAAGAATAAGTTGCGTCTTGAAATATCGGCCGGTGTTGATGAAGAAACGTATCGCCTGCTGCTAAGTTCCCAGGAGCGTTTGCAAAGTGTACCCACGCATACGCAACAGGAACTGATGAGAATTGAAGAATTACTTCCTGGAACTGTGCAGACTTTCAAGGCTTACTCTGACGATAACTATGTTGCCGGAATTATAACGTTCCGCTTGAACGATGACATACTTTCTACGTTTTATGTTTTTGATACGCTGGAAGGACGAACGTTAAAAGCAAACCACTTCACTTATTTTAATGTCGCTAAGACGGCATTTGAAAACAAATTCAAATACCTTGATTTTGGCGCAAGCTCCTTTGGCTGGCTTCCAAATTATCCTCTGATTTCATTCAAGGAAAAATTTGATGGAAAACCGTACTTAAGAAATACGTTTGAGAAAACAACTCCCGCTTAGAGCAATTACAATTTTTTTATCATTATGTTACGGTACCAGACCTTGTTGCCGTGATCCTGCAAGGCAATTCTACCTTTTTTGAAGGTGCCAAAATTGGGCATCGCTTTAAACTTGCTCCCGGCAATAAGCTTTTTCCAGTTATCGTCCCATAATGTAGTAGACACAACGTTTTCGCCATTGAGGAACAAATCAAGTTTACCATTCAAAGCACGAATACCGGCTTTATTCCATTCGAGAGCGGGTTTTACAGTTTCCCTCGAGCAGGAAATCAGGTCATACAGGTCTCCGGCCCGGTGCTTTGGGATTTTGGCATCAGGGTGGCGATCATTATCCAATACCTGCATTTCCATGCCTGTATTCCAGGGCCACTCGTACTTTGCGCTGTCCTCATTGACATAAAAGATAATCCCGCTATTGGCCCCGGTGTCCACTTTCCATTCGAGATTCAATTCAAAATTCTCGTATTCATTATCAGTCACAATATCGCCTCCGCTTCGGATCTTCCCATTCAATGTATCCGAGGCATCCAGGTATAAAGTCCCGTCAGCCACCTTCCATGAAGTCCCTGCAGGAGTGTTGCCATACTTATGCCAGCCGCTGGTTGATGTTCCATCGAACAAAAGCTGCCAGCCTTCCTTTTTTTGCTCATCAGTCAATGTATTATTCATGTCAGCCGGTGTAGCATTGGTTGTGGTTGTATCAGCTTCTTTTGCCTCAGAATTTCCGCTTTCATTATTGCATGCAAATAATGCAAGGCATGAGGAAGCGATTACGATATTTTTAATCATAACTTATTTTCGTTTTTTAATGATAGAATATTTTCAACGGCCAGATTTTTTTCAGCGAATAATAATAGCAGCAGATGCTATTTTATCTACTGCGGCCCTGCGGGATTTCTTTGGTATTGAAACATGCAAAAATTAATGCATCAAGCATTCCGTAAAATGGAATGCCGCATCTCAACTACCCTTTAGCAAGAGAATATATTTTACCATTTTTTCCGCATCTTCCTGGGAAATTGTTGGATGCGGCAACATGGGTACCTGGCCCCAAACGCCGCTGCCGCCCTTTATAATCTTCTCTGCAAGCTGGGGAATTATCGCGGGAGCCTGGCTGGCATATTTGTTGGCCACTTCACGATAGGCCGGGCCCGTTAGCTTTTCATCAACTTTGTGGCATGTTAAGCAATCACTTTTTGCGATCAGTTCGAGTCCCGCCGTGTAATCGGGGTTTTCTGTAATGGGCGTTTCGGCTGATTTCTCTTCCTTCGCTTCACTTGACTTTTCAACTTTATCGCTTTTGCTTTCATTGTTGCAGGCAATCAGTACCGCCAGACCAATAGCGGTAATAATTATTTTCTTCATGGCATTTATAAATTTTAATGTTGTAAATGTATTAACTCAAACCCAATAATGAGCGATTAAATGCATCATCCGCTTTAACGCCGGCAAAATCGTCGAATGCTTTTTCAGTCACCCGTATAATGTGATCCCTGATAAAAGCTCCTCCTTCCTTTGCCCCATCTTCCGGGTGTTTAAGGCAACATTCCCATTCCATTACGGCCCATCCCTTATAGTCATACTGCGCAAGCTTACTGAATATCGTTTTGAAATCAACCTGGCCGTCACCGGGCGAACGATAGCGCCCCGCACGGTTCAGCCAACTCTGATAACCGCCGAACGTACCTTGCCTGCCGGTTGGATTAAACTCAGCATCCTTTACATGGAAGGCTCTTATTCTTTCGTGATAAAAATCGATGTACTGGATATAGTCCAGCTGTTGCAAAACAAAATGTGATGGATCATATAATAAACATGCCCTTGAATGATTGTTTACTTGTTCCAAAAACATTTCATAAGTAATACCATCAAACAGGTCCTCGCCGGGGTGAATCTCGTAACACACATCAACACCACATTCATCAAAGTAATCAAGAATTGGCCGCCATCTCTTTGCCAGTTCTTCAAAACCAGCCTCCACCAATCCTGCGGGCCGCTGCGGCCACGGATGAAACGTATGCCAAAGAAGTGACCCACTGAAAGTAGCATGGGCATTCAATCCCAGGTTTTGAGAAGCTTTAGCGGCATACCGCAGTTGCTGCACGGCCCATTCGGTCCGCGACTTCGGATTTTTTTTGTGCGAGTCGGGAGCAAACGCATCAAACAGATCATCGTATGCAGGATGCACTGCCACTAATTGTCCCTGCAAATGTGTAGATAGTTCGGATATCTCCAGCCCACATTCGTTGATGATGCCTTTTAATTCGTCAGCATAAGTT
>Ga0207701_10001194_pt1 | contig 27509 bp, 28 predicted proteins | sample KBSSwiSSwithPhiX_FD_184294 | JGI IMG/M metagenome (GOLD analysis project Ga0207701, IMG submission 184294) | Switchgrass rhizosphere bulk soil microbial communities from Kellogg Biological Station, Michigan, USA, with PhiX - S5 (SPAdes) (version 2) | ecosystem: Environmental > Terrestrial >... | reverse complement strand
CCCGGTGACGCGGCCCCCGCCGCGGCCGGCATTGCGGCTGTCGTCGGCCATGTGTACCCGATCTGGCTGCGATTCCGGGGGGGCAAGGGGGTGGCCACGGCGGCGGGTGCTTTTGCCGTCCTCACGCCGCTTGCGCTCGCGCCGGCCGCCGCCATCTTCGTCGCCACGGTCTGGGCGACCCGATTCATCTCCCTCGGCAGCATCGTCGCGACCCTGGCGCTTGGCCCGATCGCGCTCGCGCTTGGCGCGTCGGCGGCCGTCGTTGGCGCGGCGTGCGCTGCCGCGCTCCTCATCGTGTTTCGGCATCGCGCGAACATTGGCCGGCTGCTCGCAGGGACCGAGCGGCGGATTGGTCAGAAGGCGGCGCTGTGAAGCAGGTTGCGGTGCTCGGCGCAGGCAGCTTCGGGACCGCGCTCAGTGTCCATCTCGCGAGGCTCGGTCACAACGTGCGCTTGTGGGCGCGCGATCCTGCGCTTGCGCGCGACATGGGCACGCGGCGGGCGAATCCTGTTTACCTGCCGGACCTGACGTTCCCGCCCGCCGTGCAGCCCACGAGTGATCTCGGCATCGCCGTCTCGGATGCGGATCTGATCGTGAACGCCGTGCCGTCGCACGGCACGCGCGAAGTCCTCACGCGGGTCAGGCCGCACCTTCGGCCGCACGTCACGATTGTCAGCGCGACCAAAGGTCTCGAGGAAGGCACGCTGCTGCGCATGTCGGAGCTGGTGACGGCGACGGTGGGCGCGGCGCATCCGGTCGCGGCGCTCTCGGGTCCCAGCTTCGCCGCCGAAGTCGGCCGCGGCATGCCGACGGCCGTCGTCGTCGCATCGCTCGACGACGACGCGGTGTCGCTCGTGCAGTCGGAGTTCCGGTCGAGCTACCTGCGGCTCTACGGCAGCAACGACGTCGTCGGTGTCGAGCTTGGCGGCGCGCTGAAGAACGTGATCGCGATCGCCGCCGGCGTCGTTGAAGGGATGGGTATCGGACACAACGCACAGGCGGGGCTGATCACGCGTGGGCTGGCTGAGATCACGCGGCTTGCCTGTGCGCTCGGCGCGCGGCGCGACACGCTCGCCGGGCTCGCGGGCCTCGGCGATCTGGTGCTCACTTGCACGGGCTCGCTCAGCCGCAACCGTCACGTGGGGATTGAGCTCGCCCGAGGGCGATCGCTCGACGACATCGTCGGCGGGATGAAGATGGTGGCGGAAGGCATTCGCACGACGGGCGCCGCACTCGCACTGGGCGCCCGCAGCGGCGTCGAGCTGCCCATCGCCACGCAGATGGCCGATGTCCTCGCGGGCAGGCGCGACGCGAAAGCGGCGCTCGAAGAGTTGATGCTGCGCCCGCAGCGGGCCGAGACCGACGGCGAGTGATAGACTCGATCGGATGGGGTTGTTCGATCGACTGAAGGCGGGGCTCTCCCGGACGACGCAGCAGATCGTTCAGCGCTTCGACGACATCGTTCGCGGCGCTGACACGCCGGAGCGGCGCTCGCGCCCCGTCGACGTCGACACTCTCGACGCTCTCGAGGAACTGCTCATCTCGGCCGACGTCGGCGTCGCGGCGACCGAGCGCATTCTCGACGCCGTCAAGCGCTCGCCCAATCGCGATCAGGGCCTTCGCGAGCTCGTGCGCCACGAGATCCTCGGCATCTTCGCCGGCGCGCAGCGGCCGGTCGTGGACGGTCAGCCGCAGGTCACCCTGGTCGTGGGCGTCAATGGCACTGGCAAGACAACCACGGTGGGTAAGCTCGCCAGCCTGGCGAAGAGCGAGGGACGGCGTCCGCTTATCTGCGCGGCGGATACGTTTCGTGCGGCGGCGATCGATCAGCTGCAGATCTGGGCGGACCGCGCGGGTGTGGAGATGGTCCGCACGAAGGACGGCGCCGATCCTGCCGCGGTTGTGTTCGATGCCGTCACCTCGGGGAAGGCTCAAGGCTTCTCTCCAATCCTCGTAGATACAGCGGGGCGTCTGCATACGCGCCAGAACCTCATGCAGGAACTGGAGAAGATCCGCCGTGTCGCCGCGAGAGCCGTGCCGGGCTCGCCCCACGAAGTGCTCATCGTGCTGGATGCGACGGTGGGGCAGAACGGGCTCGTGCAGGCGCAGCAGTTCACGGAGGCCGCCGGCGTGACCGGCGTCGTGCTGACGAAACTCGACGGCACCGCGAAGGGCGGCGTTGCCGTGGCGATCGCCGCGGATCTGAAGCTGCCTATCCGCTTCGTCGGCGTCGGCGAGGGCATCGACGACCTGATTCCCTTCTCGGCCGACGACTACGCGACCGCGCTCTTCGAGGAGAAGTGGTAGGCGCGCTCATGCGGCGGGCGCTGCGGCTGGCCGAGCGTGGCCGCGGGCAGACGAGTCCCAACCCGATGGTCGGCGCGATCGTCGTGTTGCCGGATGGCACCATCGTCGGCGACGGGTATCACGAGCAGGCAGGCACGCCGCACGCGGAAGTGCACGCCCTCAACGAGGCCGGCGGACGCGCACGTGACGCCAGGCTCATCTGCACGCTCGAGCCATGCTCTCACCACGGTCGCACGGGACCGTGCGTCGAACGCATCGTTGCAGCCGGCATCAAAGAGGTGATTGCTGCAGTCGAGGATCCCAACCCGCGTGTCGCTGGCGGAGGGTTTCGATATCTCGAGTCGCACGGAGTCTCCGTGACCGTCGGCGTCGAAGCCGGGCGCGCGCGGCAGCTGAACGCGCCGTTCTTCACCGCGATTCAGCAGGGGCGGCCCTTCGTGATCGCGAAGGCGGCGGTGAGCGTCGACGGGTACGTCGCTGCGGCGCCCGGGCAGTCGACTGCGATCAGCTCGCCTGCGTCGTTGAGGAAGGTGCAGCAGTTGCGCGCCGAGGTGGATGCCATCGCCGTCGGCGTGGGGACGCTCCTGGTGGATGACCCGAGACTGACGGTTCGCGACGTGTATCGCCCGCGGCCCTTCGTCAGGGCCGTCTTCGACCGGCGTCTGCGCACGCCACCCACCGCGCGGGTATTCCGGACTCTCGATTCCGGCCCGGTTCACGTCTTCTGCGACGCGGCGCAGGCGGAAACCCGGGCGGAGCAGGTGAGCGCGCTGGAACGTGCAGGCGCGTGCATCGAACGGACGGACGGGACGCTGGAAGCAGCCTTCCGCAGGCTGGCCGCACTCGGCGTGCTTACAGTGCTCCTCGAGGGCGGGCCCCGCATCCACCAGGCCGCCGGCGAAGCGGGTATGATCGACGAAGTCCGTCTGTTCATCGCGCCAACGGCCCTGGGCCCGGGAGGGGTGCCGATGGCGGAAGACGCGAGACTCTCGATCCCCTCGCTCCAGTCCGTGCACTTGGCGATGGTGGGTCGCGACCTGCAGGTCACCGGCTATGTTCACAGGCCTCATTGAGGCGGTCGGCGATGTCGTGGCCGTCGAGCAGCGCCCCGGCGCGGTGCGGCTCTACATCAGCGCCGATCTGGCCGAGAGCCTTCAGGTGGGTGAGAGCCTTGCCGTGAACGGCGTCTGCCTCACCGGCGTTGAAGCGGGCGGCCCGGCGATGGCGTTCGACATCGGTCCCGAGACGATGCGCGTGACCGCGCTCGGCGACCTCGAGCCCGGGGATCGAGTCAACCTCGAGCGCGCGATGCGCGCCGACTCACGCTTCGGCGGCCACTTCGTGCTCGCCCATGCCGATGGCATCGGCACCATCGTCGACGTCCGGCCCGACGGCGACTTCTGGTGGGTGAAGGTCCGCTTCGCGGAGGACCTCGCGCCGCTGTTCGTGCCCAAGGGCTCGGTCGCGGTGGATGGCATCAGCCTGACGATCGCGTCGCTGGCCGACGATGCGTTCGAGGTGCAGATCATTCCTCACACCTGGTCGCATACGAACCTGCGCGGAGCCAGAGCGGGGACGCGCGTCAATCTCGAATGCGACGTGATCGGCAAGTACGTCGCGCGCGCCGTGAGTGCTATCGCTCCGGCCACGGTTCCACGTCCATGACGAAACCCTCACGTTCCCGTGCGTCGCGCCACGCCTCGCTCCGCATCGCGCGGCGGCCTCGCAGCCTGTTCGCGCCCGTCGAAGAGGCGATTGCCGCCATCCGCGAGGGCCGCGTCGTGATCGTCGTCGACGACGAGGATCGGGAGAACGAAGGCGACCTCACGATTGCGGCCGAGAAGATCACGCCGGACATCATCAACTTCATGGTGACGCACGGCCGCGGCCTGGTCTGCCTGGCGATGACGCCGGAGCGGCTCGACGCGCTGGAGATTCCGCTCGCCGTGCCGGTCAACTCGGCGGTACGCGAGACGGCGATGTGTGTGCCCGTCGACGCGCGCGGCAAGACCAGTACCGGGATCTCGGCCGCCGATCGCGCGGCGACCGTGCTGGCGGCGATCGATCCGGCCACGACGCCGCAGGACCTGCTGAGGCCCGGCCACGTCACGCCGCTCCGAGCGCGGAACGGCGGCGTCCTGGTGCGCAGCGGCCACACGGAAGCGGCCGTCGATCTGGCGCGGCTGGCCGGGCTCACGCCGGCCGGCGTCATCTGCGAAATCATGGCGCGCGGCGGCAACATGGCGCGGGTCCCCGATCTTGCGCGGTTCGCGAAGCGCTTCGGTCTGCCGCTCATCACGATTGCCGACCTCATCAAGTACCGGATGCAGAACGAGCGGCTCGTCAAACGGGTCGCTACGGCGAAGCTGCCCACCGAGCTCGGCGACTTCCAGCTGCACGCCTACGAGAGCCTGCTCGATCAGGAAACACACGTGGCGCTCGTGCGCGGCGAGATCGGCGACGGCAGCAACGTGATGGTCCGAGTGCACTCGAAGTGCCTCACGGGCGACGTCTTCCACTCTGCGCGCTGCGATTGCGGCGCGCAGCTCGAGACGGCAATGCAGCGGATCTCCGCCGAAGGGCGTGGCGTGCTGCTGTATCTGAACCAGGAAGGCCGCGGGATCGGCCTCGCCAACAAGATCCGCGCGTACGAGCTCCAGGATCAGGGCTTCGACACGGTCGAAGCCAACGAACGGCTCGGCTTCAAGCCGGATCAGCGCGACTACGGCATTGGCGCCCAGATCCTGGGCGACCTGGGCGTGCGGACGATGCGGCTGCTGACCAACAACCCGCGGAAGTTCATAGGCCTGCAGGGATACGGGCTGTCGGTGTCCGAATCGCTGCCTCTCGAGATCACCGCCAGCGAGTTCACCCGCAAGTACCTGAAGACCAAGAAAGACAAGCTGGGACACAAGCTGTCGTCGGTCTGAACCTGCAGGTTCGGAGGGGTATGAGGGGGCGGGGGGTTCTGAGGGTCGGTACCCGCCGAGAGTCTCTTGATCAGGCTGCGGCTCGGAAAACCGGCTTACTCCTCCGACCGCGGCGACTGCTGTCGGGTCTGGTATAGCGCTAAGGTGTGCGGTCAGTCCTTGAAGACGGAAGTAGGGACTATCGGGCCCGGGATGTTCCATCACCCTCAGAATGACGCCGGAGATGCTGGTCGTCAGCCGCATTCCGCGGAATCGATACTCACGGGTCGCGCCCCAATCTGGATAGTCGGAGCAGGGCGGGACCAAGTGACTCCAGCCGAATCCGCCTCGTCCTTGCCAATCTTTGTCCACGGCTTCGTCAAAGGACAGGAGTTGTATGTCCGGTAATGTAGCGGCTCCTGGCAGTGATACACGGCGACGTGATGGGGAAGGCCAAGTACATCTCTTCTCGTGAAGAGAACGTGTATACGTTGTCGAAGTGCTGAATCTCTGGCCACGCGTGAGCCGCTCGCGGGACGCCCAGTCGCCGTACAGGGAAAAGGCCAGCAACAACGCACCAGTCAGTGTGGCCATACTCCGCATGTCGTCCCCTTCTTGGACACTGCGCATGCGCTGCCGGGTGAGCTTCCATTACAGCTCCGAAACGGTGGCAGGACGGTCCGGACACCGCCGCAGCGTGTCTGTCGAACCCCCGAACCCCCGAACCCTCCGAACAGAACCCCCCGACCCTCCCCTCCCCTCCGATCCCTCGAACCCCCAGGGTCCTTGACGGTCCCCTCCAACCGACGCTAAGATAAGGGTTTGCGCGGGCGCAGGTCGACGTCTGTCTTGACGCGTCGGACGGCCCGCGCCGGGAACAGTGGCCTCGGATGTTCGACGCGCTCAGCAATCGCCTGCAGGACGTTTTCCGGTCGATCCGCGGCGAGGCCCGTCTCACCGAGGCGACGGTCGAGACCGCCCTCCGGGAAATCCGGCTGGCGCTGCTCGAAGCCGACGTCAACTTCAAGGTTGTCAAGGCCTTCGTCGATCGTGTGCGCGATCGCGCGCTCGATCAGGAGGTCCTCCGCAGTCTGACGCCGGGCCAGCAGGTCGTTCGCATTGTCCGCGACGAGATGCTGGCGCTGTTCGGCGACGCGAAGGGCGGCCTGCAGCCGACCGATCGCCGGCCGCGCGTCCTGCTGATGCTCGGCCTGCAGGGCTCGGGCAAGACGACGACCAGCGGCAAGCTGGGACGCTGGCTGAAAGCGCAGGGACGCCACCCGCTGCTGGTGTCGACCGACGTGCGGCGGCCGGCGGCTATCCAGCAGCTGAACGTGCTGGGCGAAAAGGCCGGGCTGCGCGTGCACGACCCGGCGGGCGAACTCGACCCGGTGGTGCGCGCGAAGGGCGCGGTCGCGGAAGCCCGCAATCTCGGCTTCGACGTCGTCATCGTCGACACGGCGGGCCGGCTGCACATCGACGACGCGCTGATGGCCGAGCTCGAGGCCATCAAGGCGGCGGTCGATCCGGTCGATCTGCTCTACGTCGCCGACGCGATGACGGGCCAGGACGCCATCAAGAGCGCCGGCGAGTTCAACCGCCGCGTGGGCGTCACCGGCGTCGTGCTGAGCAAGCTCGATGGCGACGCGCGCGGCGGCGCGGCGCTCTCGGTGGTGTCGGTCGTCGGGGTGCCGATCGCGTTCGTCGGCAGCGGCGAGCGTCTCGAGGATCTCGAGCCGTTCCACCCCGACCGCGTGGTCTCGCGGTTACTTGGCATGGGCGACGTGCTGTCGCTCATCGAGAAGGCGGAAGCGGCCATCGACGTCGAGGACGCGCAGAAACTGGAGCAGAAGCTCCGGTCGAACGAGTTCACGCTCGAGGACTTCCGGGATCAGCTGCGGACGATCCGGAAGATGGGGCCCCTGGAGTCGATTCTGGGCATGCTGCCGGGGATGGGGAACCTGAAGCAGCTCGCGGAGCAGAAGCCCGACGAGGGGCAGCTCAATCGCGTGGAGGCCATCATCAACTCGATGACGCCACACGAGCGGCGGCGGCACGACGTGATCAACGGCAGCCGGCGCAAGCGCATCGCGCGCGGCAGCGGGACGTCGGTCGAGGAAGTAAACCGGCTGCTCAAGCAGTTCGTGCAGATGCGGAAGATGCTGAAACAGCTCGGCGCCATGCAAGGCGGCAAGATGCGCGGCGCGCTCGGCATGCTTCGAGGAAGACGCTGAAACTGGAGCGGGCAGCTGGTAGCGCAGTCGGCGTGACGGTGTGATTGGCCTGTAGCCTGTAGCTTGGAGTCTGGAGAGACTGAATGCTGGCAATTCGCATGAGACGCGTGGGCGCGAAGAAGCGTCCGTTCTTTCGCATGGTGGTGACCGAGCAGCGGACCGCGCGTGACGGCGCGTTCGTGGAGATCCTCGGGCACTACTATCCGCGGCTGAAGCCCGCCAAGGTCGAGATCGACCGCGACCGGGTGCAGTACTGGATCGCGAAAGGCGCGCGGCCGTCCGACACGGTGCGCACGCTGATCGCGCGTCACCTGACGGCGCCGGCGGCCGCGCCGGCGGCGGCCGCGGAGTAGCGCGTGGCCAGTCACGCGGCGGCCGTTGTCGAGGTCATCGCGCGGGCGCTGGTCGACGCGCCCGACGCCGTGAAGGTGACCGAGCACGCGCATCGCGGCACGACCCTGATCGAGCTGACGGTCGCGCAGGCCGACGCGGGAAAGGTGATCGGCCGTCAGGGCCGGATCGCCGAAGCGCTGCGGACCATGGTGGCGACGACGGCGCACCACCAGGGCGAGAAGGCCGTGCTCGAGATCCGCGACGCGGACTAGTCACGTGACCTGGGACGACTTCGTGCTGGTGGGCCGCGTGGCTCGCACGCACGGGCTCCGGGGCCAGGTGATCGTGAACGTCGACACGGACTTCATCGAGGACCGCTTCGCGCCGGGCGCCACGCTGTGGATGTTGCGCGACGGAGCGCCGGTGTCGATCGTGATTCGCGACGCGTTCGTGAACAACGGCCGGCCGGTGCTGACGCTGGAAGGCATCGACTCGATGGATGCGGCCGAGGCCCTGCACGGGACCGAGCTGCGGGTGCCGGCCTCGGCGCTGCGGACGTTGCCGGCGGGGACGTATTACCACCACGAGCTGATTGGCTGCACGGCAGCCACGGTCGATGGACGGACAGTGGGCGTCGTTCGGGCAGTCGAGGGCGGGCCCGGCGCCGAGCGGCTGGTGATCGGGCAGGGGCGCGGCGAAGTGCAACTGCCCTTGACCGCCCCGATCTGGGTGGAGATTGACGTCGCCGGCCGGCGCATCGTCATCGATCCGCCGAGCGGCCTGCTGGACGTGAACGCCTGAGGAGGCCGCGGCGGTGAAAATCGACATCGTCACGATCTTCCCGGCGATGTTCGACGCGCCCCTGGCCGAAGGGGTCGTCGCGCGTGGAGTGGCCGCGGGGCTGGTGGACCTGAAGGTCCACGACCTGCGCGACTTCACGACGGATCGGCACCGCGTCGTGGACGACGTGCCGTACGGCGGCGGCCCGGGCATGGTGCTCAAGCCGGAGCCGCTCGCGCGCGCCGTGGCGCACATCAGCGACACGCGCGGACGGCCGGCAGCCGTGGTGCTCACGTCACCGCAGGGGCGCGTGCTGACGCAGCAGGAAGCGGCGCGGCTGGCCGGGCTCGGGCATATCGCTATCCTGTGCGGCCGCTACGAAGGCGTCGACGACAGGATTCGCGAGCACGTGGCGACCGAGGAGATCTCGATCGGCGACTACGTGCTGAGCGGCGGCGAGCTGGCGGCCCTGGTGATCGTGGACGTGGTCAGCCGGTTCGTGCCGGGCGTGGTGGGGGACGAGCGGTCGGTGAGCGAGGACTCGTTCTCACGCGGGCTGCTCGACTACCCGCACTTCACGCGGCCGGCGGATTTTCAGGGGTGGAAGGTGCCCGACGTGCTGTTGTCGGGCCATCACGCGGAGATCGAACGGTGGCGCAGGCGCGAGGCCCTTCGCCGCACGCTGGCCAGGCGGCCCGAGCTGCTGGCCGGCGCCGTGCTCGACGAGGGCGAGCGGGCGCTATACCGGGAATTGCAGGACGAGGGATTGGAAGGAGCAGATCATGAGCGCGATTGACGCAGTCGAGCGGAGCCAGATGGTGGAGCGGCCCCGCATGAAGTCCGGGGACACGGTGCGCGTGCACGTCAAGGTCCGCGAGGGTGACAAGGAACGCGTGCAGGTGTTCGAGGGCATCGTCATCGGCATGCACCGCGGCGGCCTGCGCGCCTCGTTCACGGTGCGGAAGGTCTCGTTCGGCCAGGGCGTCGAGCGCATCTTCCCGCTGCATTCGCCGACGATCCAGAAGGTCGAGATCGTGCGGTCGGCCCGCGTTCGCCGCGCCAAGCTGTACTTCCTGCGCGATCTGAAGGGCAAGGCCGCGCGCATGAAGGAAACCAAGCGCGTCGTCGCCCAGTAGGTTGCCGGCCGGCGCCCCGCGCCGGCCTATCGCTCGCCGGAGGCCCTCGTGGTGCGACACCTCGCCAGGCGCACGATCGAGAACGCGCTCGGCCGGATCGGGTTGGTACATGTGGCCGGCGTCGACGAAGTCGGCCGCGGCTGTCTCGCCGGCCCGGTCGTCGCCGCGGCCGTCGTCCTCGATCCGGCACGCCACATCGCCGGGCTCCGCGATTCCAAGCTCGTCCCTGCCGCTGCACGGGAAATCCTCTACGAGGCCATCACCAGGCGCGCCATCGCCTGGGCGGTGGCTTCCGTCGATCCAGCCGACATCGATCGCCTCAACATTCACCGCGCGTCGCTGAGCGCCATGCGGCAGGCCGTGCTCGCGCTCATGCCGCTGCCCGAAGCCGTGCTGGTCGACGCGTTCCGTATCCCGGATCTTCCGCTGCCGCAGCGGGGAATCGTGAAAGGGGACCGGCGATCGTCAGCCATCGCCGCCGCGTCGATCGTGGCCAAAGTGACGCGCGACCGTCAGATGGATCTGCTGCACGAAGCCGATCCGCGGTTCGGCTTCAACCATCACAAGGGTTACGCCACGTCCGAACACCTCGCCGCCGTGGCCTTGCACGGATATTCGCCGGTGCATCGCCGCACGTTCAGGCCGCCGTCCCTCTTTGATACGATCGATTGACGCCCTTGCGGGCGAAATGAGCGAGGCAGGGTGGCATTCGATCGGGACGGCACGCTGAAGAACGCAGAGAAGTTCGTCCGCCTCGGTCGATATGATGCCGCGATTGAGGAATACCAGCGGGTCCTCCAGGACACCCCGGACGATTGGAAGACGACCAACACGCTCGCCGATCTCTGCCTGCGCGCCGGACAGGTGGACGAAGCGGCGGAGCTGCTCGCGCGAATCGCGGATCACCTGGCGCGCGAAGGGTTCCTGCCCCGCGCCGAAGCCTTCTACAAGCGCATCCTGAAAGTGTCTCCCGCCGACGAGCACGCGCTCGCACGGCTGGCGGACCTTGCCTCGAACCGTGGCATTCTCGTCGAGGCCAGGGACTACATGCTGGCGCTGGCGAAAGCGCAGCAGGGCCGCAACGACCGCCGCGCCGCCACCGAGACGCTGCTGCGGCTCGGGGCGCTCGACATCGGTGATGTGACCACGCGCATCGACGCTGCACGGGCCGCGGCGGCAGGCGGTGATGCGGATCTGGCTGCCGTCGAACTCGGGCGCGTCGTGACGGACCTGGTCTCGGACCAGCAGATGGCGGAAGCGCTGACAGTGCTCCGGCAGGCCGTGACAATCGTTCCCTCCGGCACGGCCCTTCGCGAACAGCTGTGCGCATCGCTCCTGACGAGCGGGGATGCCGATGCCGCGGAGGGCCGTCTCGATACGGCGCTCGCCGCGTACGAGGAGGCGGTGGAGGTCTCGCCAGATTCGCGTGACGCACGCGTCAGGCTCGTGCGGCTGCTGGCGCGGACCGGCGCACGCGAGGGAGCCAGCGAGCATCTGGACCGGCTGGGCGCGCTCGACGAGCCGGACCTCCGCCTGCTGCAGATCGAGCTGTGGCTTCGCGACTGGCGAGTCGTCGACGCGCGGACGCGCCTGACGGAGCTGCTCGATCGAGGACTCATCGGTGACGGCGACATCGCGGCGCTCCAGGCCTCGCTCGATGTCCACGGCCCTGACGTGGCCTGGCCCGTCAGCGAGTTGCTGACCGATCGCGATCTGGCCGCCGACGATCTGTCACGAGCCGCCGACCGGCTGAAGCAGTTTGTCGCGCGGCATCCCGGACATGTCGCCGCGCTGGTGAAGCTCGTGGAGGTCGCGGTCGATGCCGGCCTGACGCATGACCTGATGCCGGCACAGGAAGCGCTTGCCGACGCCTACATCGCCGCCGGGCAGGGCGCCGCGGCCCGGGTCATCGCTGAAGACCTCGTCACGCGCGCTCCGCGCAATACGCGGCAGCATCGCCGTCTCGAGCACGCGCTGCGGCTGGTGGGCGACCACACGCCGGCCGACAGCGTCGCGGCGTTCGTGGTCATGGCCTCGGCGCTGGACCCCACGGATCCGGACGTCAAGGACAAGGCCCCGCAGGTTCCACTGGCGCCCGCGGAGGTTTCCACCGACACTGTAGCGACGGGCGTCTCGGCTGGCGAGGCTGCAGAACCACACGAGATCGACCTGAGCGAGGTGCTGCGCCAGCTGAAGCCGATGATCAGCCCGTCGGCGCGACCGCAGAAAGGACCGAGGATGGCCGACAACCCCGATCCCTCCAACCTTGACGACGTCTTCCGCGACTTCCGCGAGGAAGTGTCCCGGCAGTCCGAGTCCGACGAGGCCGACCAGCGTTACAAGGTCGCCCTGACCTACCGCGACATGGGCATGATCGACGACGCCGTGCGGGAGTTGGAGCAGGCGGCGCGATCGCCGCGCCTGCGATTCGACGCGTCGGCCCTGCTGGCCCGCTTGCTGCGCGACCGCGGCGAGGTGGCGCACGCAATCGACTGGTTCGAACGCGCCGCCGAGGCTCCGGCGCCGACGCCGGAAGCCGGGCGTCAGCTGCTGTACGAGCTGGGCCAGGCGCTCGAGATGTCCGGTGAGAGCGCGCGGGCGTTGGCCGTCTACCTGGAACTGCAGGCCGACGCCGGCGAGTACCACGACACCGCCGCGCGCGTGGCACGGCTCTCCGGCGGCACGAGGCGCTGACGTGCGACAACTGTTCTACGCGGCGTGCTTCTTCGAGGCAGGGCTACTGCTGATCATCCTGCCGTGGACCGTGCTGTGGGATCACAACTACCTGTTCGACTTCTGGCCGGCGGTGCATGCGGCGGCGCAGAGCCCGTACGTGCGGGGTGCGATCTCGGGCCTGGGCGTCCTCAACGTCGGCATCGGCATCGCGGAAGTCGGCGACGTGATCGCCGCTCGCGTCGAGGCCGCTGAACGCCGGCAGCCCGGCCTCGCTCCTCCAACCGACCTGCGGTGATAGCGCGCGACGTGTACTGCCGTCCAATTCTGTGTCTGGTCACCGATCGGCGAAGGCTGGCCGAGCGGCTCGCGATGGATCCCTCCGGCGACGCGATATTGGAGCGACTGGTATCGCAGGCAGCCGAGGCTGCCGATGCCGGCGTCGACTGGATCCAGGTACGCGAGCGTGATCTCGGAGCGCGCGTTCTGTCCGATCTGGTCGATCGCGTGGTCGCCGTTGTCAGGGAGCGCGCGAAGGTCATCGTCAACGATCGTCTCGACGTTGCGATCGGGAGCGGCGCCGGGGGCGTGCACCTGGGTGAACGGTCGGTGCCGTCCGATCGCGCCCGTGCGATCGTGCCGGCCGGATTTTCGGTAGGCGTGTCGCGCCACACGCCCGCGGCGGCCGGTGGCGTGGGCGCGGTTGACTACGTGATCGCCGGGACAGTGTTCGCCTCGCGCTCGAAGCCGGAGGCGGCGCCGCTGTTGGGACTGGAGGGGCTCGCGGCCGCCTGCCGCCTCTCGCGCGTGCCGGTCATCGCTATAGGCGGCATCACAGTTCACACGTCTGCACGGGTCGTCGCGGCCGGCGCGGCCGGTGTGGCCGCCATCGACCTGTTCTTGCCTGCGGCGGCAGGCGCGAGGGACCGTTCGTTGCAGGCCATCGTGTCTCGAATGCATGAGATGTTTGACTCCGTGAGATCGGTCTCCTAACATGGGAAATTCACGACATCGCGAACCATCGCGGGTAATCAGGAAGGCCGAGGGCGAGGCTATGCCGACCGGAGTCGGGGCAGGGCTGCGGCGGCAGCGCGAAGAACGCCATATCTCGCTCCGTCAGATCGCCGCGAGTACCAAGATCTCTCCCAGCGCGCTCGAGGCCATCGAGCGCGACGACATCAAGCGACTGCCGGGCGGGATCTTCACGCGCGCCTTCCTGCGCGCGTATGCCTCGGAACTCGATCTCGATCCCGAACGGACGCTCGCCGAGTTCCTTGCGCAGTTCCCAGCGGCCGACGTCGATCCCGAGGGGTCCGTCGACGACCAGCGGCCGGGGCGCTCCGACGTGCTGCGCATGGCCGCGCAGGCCGCCGTTGTGCTTCTGCCGCTCGCGGCGCTGATTCTCTGGGCCGTCCTCGGCACGCGATCGCGTGACGCGCAGCAGCAGGCGTTAACCGGGACGGCGGGTCTTTCGGTGCCGGACGCAACCGCCGCGGCTGCTATGCATCCCGCATCGGACCCGGTGCCAGTGCCAGAGGTCGTGCCCGCCATGCACGAGCGCAACACGATGCGCGTCGTGCTGACGATGAAGAACGATTGCTGGGTGTCGGCAGTGGCCGACAGCAAGCCTGTCTTCGAGCGGGTACTGCGTGCCGGTGAGAGCGTCGAACTTACCGCAACGCAGTCGATCGTGTTCAAGGCCGGTGACGCGGCAGCCGTCACCATGCAGATCAACGGCGAGACGAGCCGCAGCCTCGGCCATGCCGGACAGGTCATCACGACCCGGATCGATTCGTCGAACGTCCGCGACTTCCTCGCCACGCCCTGACCGCGCCGGCGCGATACTCCACGCGTCCCACAGAATGGATCCAGGCATTCGATCTCCGCTCGTCGACTTCTTCCGCCGGGGCGACGTCGCGCGCGACGTCCGCCTGCAGGCGGCGCAGGGCGCCCTCGCGCCACGCGCCATCGACCAGCTCGCGCTGCTGCTGGTCCTCCTGGACGATGGCGATCCCGAAGTGGCGCGGTCGGCGTCGGCGACGATCGACCGGCTGCCGCAGGTGCCGCTCAGTGGCTTCCTCGCCAATCCCGACGTTTCAGCTGAAATGCGCGCGTTTTTCGCCGCCCGGGGAATCCAGCCCTCTGGCGAGGCACCCCAGACCGACGAGCCGCTCATCGACGACGGGCAGGAGGAAGTCGCCGAGGGGCCGCCGAACGAGGACGACTTGAGCACGTCGCGGCGGCTGGCGCAGATGAACGTCATGCAGCGGATCAAGGTGGCCATGCGCGGCCGGCGCGAGGAGCGCTCGATTCTGATCCGGGACCCCAACCGGCTCGTCTCGGTCGCCGTCCTCAGCAGCCCGAAGGTCACCGATGCCGAGGTCGAGAGCTTCGCGAAGATGGCCAACGTCAGCGAGGAAGTGCTGCGCGTGATCGGCATGAACCGGCAGTGGACCAAGAACTACGGGGTCGTCGCAGGGCTCGTGCGCAACCCGAAGACGCCGGTTGCCATCTCGCTCACGCTGCTGCAGCGCATCAACGACAAGGACGTCCGTGTGCTGGCCACAGATCGGAACATCCCCGAGCCGATCCGGATCGCGGCGAGGAAGCGCGCCACGGCGTCGCGCACCTGACGCGGCGCGTTCAGGATCGCCTGGTGCCCTTCGGGGCAGCCGCTCCGGAACTTTCGGTGGGCCCTCCCGGCGCCGCCTTCGGCGCTTTCTTCCGGCCCCTGGCCTTTGGTGTCGGTCCCTTCCATTCGCGGCGCAGATCCGCGAGCCCGTGCATGTAGCCCGCCACGCTATCGCGATCGGCGTCGCTGGGCATGCGGGTCAGCAGGTCGAGCGCGCGTGCCAGGTCCCGCTCGATGGTGTCGCGCGTCGTGGAGAAATACAGTTTCTTGATCTCGTCGAAGGGATCGAGCATCGGCAGCACTTTGCTCATCGGGCGCGTTTCCTCGGCTGGCGCGACTGATTGCGGCGCAGCGACGCGCGGAGCGCCTTCAACGGTTGCGTGGTGAGCACGGCGCCCTTCGCCGCCCACGCGCGGCGGGCCGTGCGGACGCCCCAGTCGAGGTTCTCGAACTCGGTGATGTCGTGAGCGTCGCTCGAGATGATCAGCCGCGCGCCGAGCTCGAGCGCGCGCCTGGCAATGGTGTCGCTCACGTCCAGCCGGTAGATCTGGCTGTTGATTTCAATGGCCACGGCCTTGGCCGCTGCCGATCTCAGCACGGCTTCGATGTCGAAGCGCAGCGGCTCCCGCCGGAGCAGCATCCGGCCCGTCGGGTGCCCCAGCGCATCCACCCACGGACATTCCAGCGCCCGCAGCAGCCGGTCGGTCATCGCGGCCGGCTCCAGGCCGAAGGCGGTGTGGACGGACGCGACGACGAAGTCGAGCTGGGCGAGGCAGTCGTCGGCCAGGTCCATCGTGCCGTCCGTCAGGATGTCGCACTCGATGCCGGCGAGCAGCGTGATGCCATCGAGGCGTGCCCCGACCTGGCGGATATGCGCCGCGTGCTCGAGCGCCGCCGCTTCGTCGAGGCCGCTGGCCATCGCCAGCGCCTTGCTGTGATCGGTGATGGCGATGTACTCGAGGCCCGCGGCCTTCGCCGCGAGCGCCATCGTCTCGATGTCGTTGCGGCCGTCGGTCGTGGTCGTATGCAGGTGCAGGTCGCCCTTGAGGTCGGCCCGCACGACCAGCGCCGGCAGCGCGTCGCGCTCGGCGGCCTCGATTTCGCCTCGATGCTCGCGGAGCTCCGGCGGGACGAGCGCCAGGCCAAGTGCCGCGTAGATTCCCGCTTCATCCGCGCCGGCCAGCGACTCGCCGGTCTCGACGTTGAACAGGCCGTACTCGTTCAGACGGAGACCTCGGGCCAGCGCGCGATCGCGCAGCGCGATGTTGTGGGCCTTCGAGCCGGTGAAATATTGCAGGGCGGCGCCCCTGGACCTGGGCTCCACCAGGCGGAGGTCCGCCTGCAGGCCCGTGCCGAGCAGCACGCTGGACTTCGTCTCGCCGCGGCCGAGGACGCGCGTCACCTCGGGCAGCGAGGTGAACGCGTCCATCACGGCTGGCGGCGCGCCGACGGCGAGGATGTCGAGGTCGCCGCAGGTCTCGACGCCCCGGCGGAGGCTGCCGACCGGCGTGAAGTCCGCGTCGGGATACGACGCCTTCAAGTGAGAGACGACCACGCGGGCGGCCTTCTCGACCTGGGCCGCCAGGTGCCGTCCCGCGTAGCGCTTGCGCTCCTCGATCGCCTTGAGAATGAGCGCCTGCTTCTTGTCGCCCATGCCCTTGAGGGCGCTGACGCGACCATCCTTGCAGGCAGCCTCGAGCGTGTCGAGCGAGGCAACGCCCAGCTCGTCGTAGAGGCGCTTGACCGTCTTCGGGCCCACCCCCTGCAGCCTCAGCAGGTCGAGGAGCGTGGGAGGAAAGGCCGCGAGGAGCTCCTGGCGGTACGGCGTGTCGCCCGTGTCCGCAATCTCGCGAATGCGCTGCGCCAGGTCCTTGCCAATGCCGGGCAGTTCGCGGAGTGCGGCATCGGGCATGTCGGCGACGCGCGAGGGCTCGGCGACGACGGTTTCCGCGGCGTTGCGATACGCGCGGATCTTGAACGGGTTGTCGGCGCGAATCTCCAGCAGGTCGGCGATCTCGCCGAGCATCCGGGCAATTGCAGCGTTTTCCACTGGCGCGACCGCATTATAATGGCGGCGCCGCCGTTCCCCGCGACATGTCTCCGCGACACCTGCGACACGAAATCGGACAACTGCTGATGGCCGGCTTCGACGGGTACCAGTTGCCCGTGGAGCTGGCGTCGCTGGCGCGCGAATTCTCGCTCGGCGGCCTCGTCTTCTTCCGCCGGAACGTCGAGGAGCCGATGCAGCTGGCGGAAGTGGCGTGGCAGGCGCGCGAGCTCGAGCAGCCGCAGCAGCCGTGGGTGGCGGTCGATCAGGAAGGCGGCCGTGTGGCGCGCTTCAAGCGCCCGTTCACGGAGTGGCCGCCGATGGCGACGCTCGGCCGAAGCGGTGATCCGGCGCTGGCCCGTCGCTTCGCGACGGCGCTGGCCGCCGAGCTCGGTGCCGTCGGCGTCACGCTGGACTTCGCGCCGGTGCTGGACATCTTCACGAACGAGAAGAACACCGTCATCGGCGATCGCGCCCTGGCCTCCGATGCCGCGCTGGTGTCATCGCTCGGCGTGGCAATCATCGAAGCGCTGCAGGGAGCGGGGCTGGCCGCGTGCGGCAAGCACTTCCCGGGCCACGGCGACACCCTGGCCGATTCCCATCACGACCTGCCCATCGTCGAGCACGAGGCGCCGCGGCTGCGCGAAGTGGAGTTCGCGCCCTTCCGCGCCGCCATCAAGGCGGACGTCGCCTCGCTGATGTCGGCGCACGTCGTCGTGCCGGCATTCGGCGAATCGCAGCCAGCCACGCTCTCGAAGACGATGATCGACGGGATATTGCGAAACGAGCTCGGCTGGAAGGGCCTTGTCTTCACCGACGACATGGAGATGAAGGCCATCGCCGCGCGAATGCCAGTGCCCGAGGCGGCTGTCAAGGCCATCGCCGCCGGCTGCGACGTCGTCCTGGTATGCAGTGGCAATCACGATCTACAGGTGGCGACGCTCGAGGCTCTCATCCGTGCGGTCGAGCAGGAGGAGCTGCCGTATGGGCGCGTTGAGGAAGCGCTCGCCCACCAGCGCGCGGCGAAGGAGCGGTTCCTCGGCGAAGACGCCGGCGGTGCTCGTCGTACACCTCCAAACGCGTCCTTGCTTCGACAGGTAGTCGGCTGCGAAGAGCACCAGCTCGTGGCGGCCGACCTGGCCCGGTTCGCATGAGCGGTGTGCTGAAGAAGCCGCGCGCGCTCGGCCCCGGCGACCGGCTGGCGCTTGTGTCGCCGGCGAGCGGCTTCGACCGTGCGGAGTTCGACGCTGGCGTCGACGAACTGCGCGCGCTCGGCTTCGAACCGACGTGGGACGAGTCTGTTTTCGAGCGCGGAGCGTTCGTGGCTGGGCCGGCGGCATCGCGCGCCGACGCCATCGATTCCGCCTGGCAGGATCCCGGCGTCGCCGGCCTCGTCGGCGTCCGTGGCGGGTACGGCAGCGTCCAGGTGCTGCCGCTGCTCGATCCGTCCAGATTCGCGATTGCCCCGAAGGCGTTCGTCGGCTACAGCGATCTCACATCGCTCCTGACGTTCCTGACCTGCCAGTGCGGCATCGTCGCGTTCCACGGGCCGACCGTGGCGGGTCGTCTCGGGAAGGGCGTGAGTGCGTACGACCGGGACTCCTTCGTTCGCGTGCTCACCATCGCGGAACCCGCGGGCGAGATCGCGGCCGATCACGTCGAGCCGCTCAAGGCCGGCGAGGCGCGCGGCCGGTTGCTGGGAGGCACGCTGGTGCAGTTGGCAGCCGCCGCCGGAACGCCCTACGCGCTGACGCCGTGGGACGACACGATCCTGCTGCTCGAGGACGTCGGCGAGCGGCCGTACCGGATCGACCGGCTCGTGCAGCAGCTCAGGCTGAGCGGCGCTTTCGCACACGTCCGCGGCATCGTCCTCGGCACTTTTCCCGACTGCGACGAGCCGGGAGGCGCTGTCACGGCGCGTGATACCTTGGCAGACCTGTTCGCCGACTTCGATGGCCCGGTCGTCTTCGGATTTCCGACCGGCCATGTGTCCGGCGCGGCGCGCACGGTGCCGCTGGGCGTCCAGGCGCGCCTGGTCGCAAACGGCCGGGCGCGGCTGGTGATCGAAGAGGCCGCGGTCGAGGCCTGACGGGGAGCGATGAAGATTCACCTGATTGGCGTGTGCGGGACGGCGATGGCCACGCTCGCGGCGATGCTGAAGCAGCGGGGCTTCGACGTGCAGGGCTCGGACCAGGCCGTCTACCCGCCGATGAGCGAGTTCCTGGCCGCCGAAGGTATTCGTGCCTTCGACGGGTATCGCGCAGAGCAGATCACCGGCGATCTCTCGCTCGTCGTCGTAGGCAACGCCATCTCGCGCGGCAATCCCGAGCTGGAAGAAGTGCTGGCGCGGAAGATCCGGTATTGCTCGCTGCCGGAGGCCATCCGCGAGCACTTCCTCTGGGGAGCCCGCTCGATTGTCATCGCCGGCACGCACGGCAAGACGACGACGACCTCCTTGACCGGGTGGGTCCTGACATCGGCTGGCGCGGATCCGACGGTGCTGGTCGGCGGTATCGCGCGTAATTTCGGCGAGGACGGGTCCAGCTATCGCATGGGCCGCGGGCGCGACTTCGTCATCGAAGGCGACGAGTACGACAGCGCGTTCTTCGACAAGTCGGCGAAGTTCCTGAAGTACCTGCCCGACATCGCCGTCATCAACAATGTCGAGTTCGACCACGCCGACATCTACGCCGACCTGGACGACGTGAAGCTGGCCTTCAAGCGGCTGTCGCTTCTCGTGCCCAGGACGGGACTGCTGTTGCTCGGCGCTGACAGCGAGCACGCCCTTGCGCTCAAGGCGGCCGCGGTCTCGCCCGTCGAGACCTATGGCTTCAGCGAATCGGCCGACTGGGTGGCGTACGAGCTGCACGCCGAGGATGGGCGCCAGCGCTTCTGCGTGCGCCATGGCGAGGGCTACGTGGGAACCTTCGATCTGCCGCTGCTCGGGCGGCACAACGTGCGCAACGCGCTGGCCGCCATCGCCGTCGGACAGACGCTGGGGCACGACGCGACGACGATCGCCAAGGGCCTCAAGAGCTTCGCGGGCGTGAAGCGGCGGCTGGAGATCGTGGGGCGGGCCGGTGGCGTCACTGTGTACGACGACTTCGCGCACCATCCAACGGCCGTGGCCGAGACGCTGCACGCGGTGCGCGAGGCCTATCCCGGGCGGCGAGTCTGGGCCGTGTTCGAACCACGTTCGGCCTCTTCCTGCCGGCGTATCTTCCAGAAGGACTTCGCGAAGGCGTTTTCGACGTCGGGCGCGGACGAAACGATCCTCGCCGCCGTGTTCCGATCGACGCTGCCGGAGGCCGAACGACTGTCGGTGGACGAACTGGTCGCCGATCTCGAATCCGCCGGCCGGCGCGCGCGCCACGTGAACGGCGTCGACGCCATCGTCGACACCATCGTCGCCGAGCGGAAAGACGGCGATGTCGTGGTGATCATGTCCAACGGCGGGTTCGACGGCATTCACCGCAAGCTCGTCGCGCGGCTGCAGCAGGCCGGCGTGGCCGCCTGATCGAGACCTCCCGTGCGCCCGCGCATCTGCCGTCTTGGCGAAGAGACGTGGGTCGTCGAGTTCGAACCCAGGCTGGATCCAAATACGAACGATCGCGTGCTGGCCATGGCCCGGGCGATGGATCGCCAGAAGCTCGCCGGCGTGCTGGACGTCGTTCCGGCCATCGCCAGCCTGGCGGTCCACGTGGATGGTGACCTCATCGATGAGGACGTGCTGTCGGCAACACTCGATCGGCTGGCGGATGTGCGCCCTGATCCGGAGTCTCCACGCGCCTCGCACGACGTTCCGGTCTGCTACGAGGGCACATACGGGCCCGATCTGGAAGCGGTCGCCGACTGGAGCGGCTGCTCGGCGTCCGAGGTCATCGCGCGCCACATCGCCACCGAGTATCGCGTCTTCATGATCGGGTTCCTGCCCGGGTTCGCCTACCTCGGCACCGTCGACGATCGAATCGCCGCACCGCGTCGCGCAGCGCCTCGGCTGAAGGTGCCGGCAGGGTCGGTCGGAATCGCAGGACGCCAGACCGGTGTCTATCCAATCGAGAGCCCTGGCGGATGGCAGATCGTGGGGCGCACGCCGATCGGCATGTTCGATCCACTTCGCCGCCCACCCGTGAGGATGCAGGCAGGCGACCGCGTGCGCTTCGTGCCGATCGATCCGACCGAGTTCGCTCGCCTGGCCGCGTCGCAGGAGGGAGCGTTCCGGTGAGCGCCGTGCAGATCGTCCGGCCGGGCATGTTCACGACAATCCAGGATCGTGGCCGCTGGGGCTTCCAGCGTTGGGGTGTGCCCGTGAGCGGGCCGATGGACGCATGGTCGGCCCGGCTCGCGAACCGGCTGGTCGGAAACGCGGACGCCATGGCGCTGCTGGAGGTGACACTTCTGGGCCCGGAGTTCAGCCTGGGGCGTGAGGGGTGGATCGCCGTCACCGGCGCGCGCTTCGACGTCGAGATCGGCGGCCAGCTACATCGCTCGCCGTTCGTCGCCAGAGTGCGGCGCGATGTGCTGGTGCGGTTCGCAAGCCGGCAGCACGGCACGCGCGCGTACGTGGCGTTCGACGGCGGGTTGGCGGTGCCGCCGACGCTCGAGAGCGCGTCAACGCACGTCCGCGCCGGCCTCGGCGGCGTCGCCGGGCGGGCGCTGCGGGCCGGCGACAGAATTACGCTGGGCCCTCCCGGCCTTGGCCGATTCGAGGAGCGGCCGATCGACGGCCGCCTCCCGGAGGTACCGAAACCGGGCACGGGCGACACAGCCATGCTGGACGTCCTCGCCGGTGCGTCCGACGACTGGATGACGGAAGCCGTGTCGGCGCTGTGTGCGACGACGTTTGTCGTGTCCGCGGATTCCGATCGGATGGGCTACAGGTTGACCGGAGGCCAGGCCGCGTGGCCCGAAGGTCGCAGCGCTCTGCTTTCCCATCCCGTGGCGCTCGGAGCCGTACAGTTGCCGGCAGGCGGCGATCCGATTCTGCTGATGGCCGATCGACAGACTACGGGCGGTTACGCGCAGATCGCCGCATTGACTCGCGCGTCCCGCTCGCTTGCCGGCCAGCTCGGGCCCGGCGACCGCGTCGCGTTCCGATCCACGTCGTGGAGCGACGCGCGCGAGGCGCACCATCGAAGCGAAGCAGCGCTGGACGCGATCGCGCCGGAGGTGCGCGCGTGAGCACGTCCGCCCTCAGGGCAGTGCTGGCTGAAGCCTTCGGCGACGGCAACGTCGGTGTCGGGGTGCAGCTCGCGCCGTTCACGACGTTCAAAGTAGGTGGGCCTGCGGACTTGTTCGTCGAACCGAGGAACTCCGACGAGCTGCTCACCTCGATCCGCCTGGCAGCGCAACACCACGTGCCCCTCACGATGCTCGGCGGCGGGTCGAACGTGCTGATCTCCGACGAAGGCCTCCGCGGGCTGGTCGTGCGGCCTCGCGGCGGTGAGATCATTCGCGAGGGGCCGGATCGAGTGCGAGCCGACGCCGCGGTGGCGATCAACGGGCTCGTGCGCTGGCTGATCAGTCACGAGCTGGCCGGACTCGAGGCCTGGGCCGGCACGCCCGGGACGGTCGGCGGCGGCATTCACGGCAACGCGCACTGGGGCGGGCGCCTGCTCTCGGAGTTCGTCGCGAGCGTGCGCCTGGCATCGCTTACGGGCGAGGTCAGCAGCGTCGCGGCGAGCGAGATGGCCTTTGGCTACGACAAGAGCCGGCTGCAGGGCAGTGGTGAAGTGCTCCTGTCGGCGGTCTTCGTCGTCCATCCTGGCGAGGCGTCGGCGATGCGAGAGGAAGCGCGGCGGTCGCTGCATTATCGCAAGCGCACGCAGCCCCTGGCATCGCCGAGCGCCGGTTGCATCTTCCAGAACCCGCTCGCCGAGATCGCCTTGCCCGATGGCATGCCCCGGTCCGCCGGCGCCCTCGTCGATCGCGCCGGCCTGAAGGGCGCGCGCCAGGGCGGGGCCGTCGTGTCGCCCACGCACGCCAACTTCGTCGTGAACACCGGTACTGCAACGGCCCATGACATCCGCACGCTGATCGAGCGCTGCCGCGAGGCGGTCCGACAGCGGTTCGGCGTCGACCTGCACGAAGAGATCGTCTATCTCGGGGCGTTCCCGGACGCCCCTGGAGGCTCACGTGTCCACTCTGGTCATTGAAGGCGGCCAGTCGCTCGGCGGCAGCATAGAGGTCGAGGGCAACAAGAACTCGGCGCTGCCGCTGGTGGCCGCCTGCCTGCTCACAGAGCAGGAATGCGTCCTGCACAACGTGCCGCGCATCGGCGACCTGGAAGTCATGGCGCGATTGCTGCTCGATCTCGGCGCCGAGGTCGATGGCATCGGGACGAGCACGCTCCGAATCCGGTGCCCCGAGGTCACGAAGGACACGCCGGATCCGTCGCTGGTCGGGCGATTGCGCGGATCGGTCCTCCTGCTGGGCCCGCTGCTCGCACGACGCGGACGGGCGCACATCGCGCCGCCTGGCGGCGACTTCCCGGCGCGTCGCACGATTGACACGCACCTGGCAGCGTTGCGCGCCATGGGCGCGCGCGAGCTGGACGCGCCGGGCCACGCGCTCGAGGCGCCCGACGGTCTGAAGGCCGTCTCCATGTATCTCGAGGAAGCATCGGTCACGGGCACCGAGACGGCGCTCCTGGCCGCGGCCTGCGCCGAGGGGCGCAGCGAGATTCGTCACGCCGCGACCGAACCGCACGTCGTCGAGCTCTGCCGCTTCCTGGCCGCGATGGGCGCCGGCATCGAAGGGGAGGGCACGTCCACGATCCGCGTGCACGGCGTGTCGAAGCGCCGCGGCGCCACGCACACGCTGTGGGGCGACTACATCGACGCCGGCAGCTGGGCCGTCATCGGCGCGATCACCGGCGGCACGGTCGAGATCCGCGGCGCGCGCGCTGAAGACGTCGAAGTGGCGGTTGCCGTGCTGCGCCGGCTTGGCGTGCAGTGCACGTTCGACGAGACGCGGCTGCTGGTGGAGCCGTCGAAGCTCAGGTCCGCCGGGCGCATCACGACCGGCCTCTGGCCCGGGTTCCCGAGCGATCTCGTCAGCCTCGTCACCGTGCTGGCCACCCAGGCCGAGGGGCGGACGCTGGTGCACGACTGGATGTACGAGTTGCGTCTCTTCGCGCTGGACCAGATGAGCGGCATGCGCGCCGACTTCTTCCTCTGCGACCCGCACCGGATCATCGTCGCTGGACCCAGCCGGCTGCGCGGCCGCATGCTCGACAGCCGCGACCTGCGTTCGGGGATGTCATTGATTGCGGCGGCGCTGGCCGCCGACGGGGAGAGCCGCGTGAGCCCGCTCGAAACGGTCGAGCGGGGCTACAGCCGGCTCGTCGAGCGACTCCAGTCACTCGGCGCGAGGGTCACGAAGCTCTCTTAGCTGGCAGCTGCCAGCTATCAGCCGAAACCCTGCCTACTGCGGCGTCTGCGTCGGCGGAGTCGTTGGCGGCGCTGCCGGCGGCTCCGGCGGCCTGATCGGAAGAATCGGGCGCTGGCCCGGCGCCGGCGGCGGCGTCGGCTGGGGCTCGGGCTGGCCGGCCGGCACCGGCGACTCGAGCAGCGCCGGCGTGCTCGGCGCTTCCCGTCCCAGCCGGAACGGGCGGAGATCGGCCTCGTTCAGGTCCAGCACCCGGACGATGTGCGGCGTCAGCGTGAGGATGATGTCGGTCTGCTGCGTCTCCTTGTGCGTCTTGCCGAACAGGCGCCCGAGAATAGGCAGGTCGCTCAGCCCAGGCACGCCATCGAGCACGTCGCGCTCGTCGTCGCGGATGAGGCCGGCGAGCATGTTGGTCTCGCCATCCTTCAGCCGGATCACGGTGTCGATGGTGCGGTTGCCGAAGGTTGGCAGCCCGCCGAATCCCGTGCCCGACAGGCTGCTCACCTCGATCTTCAGCGACAGCGACACGTCGTCGTTGTGGTGCATGCGCGGCGTAATGTCGATGTTGACGCCGATGTTGCGATAGTTGAACGAGGTCACCGGCTGCTGGGCGACGCCGCCGGTGGCAATCGGCGCGAAGACCGTGACCGGCACGGGCACTTCTTCGCCGAAGCTGGCCCTGGCCGGCATGCCTTCGGCCGTGCGCAGCTGCGGGTTCGCCAGCGTGCGCGTGTTCTGGTCGGTCTTGAGCAGCCGGTAATACAAGCCGGGGACGCCAGTGACGAACACATCGGCCTGGGTCAGATTCGCCAGGCTGGCGAGCGTCTGGCCCTCTCTGTTCACGTCGATCGAGCCGTCGATGCCCGGAGATCCCGGCGACGCGATCTGCAGCCCGTATTCCTTCAGCCGCTTGCGATCGACTTCGAGCAGCTCGACGTCGATCACGACCTCGGGCCGGGCCTTGTCGATGGCCGAAATGATGCGCGCCGCGGCATTCAATCTGTCCGGCGTGTCCTTGATCGTGATCGCGTTCGCCCCCGGCACACCCGCGATCCGCCGCAGGTCGATGACGATCCGCAGCAGGTCGATCGTTTCCTTGAGGTCGGCGTTGCTCAGATAGAACGTGCGGACGACTTCGTCCTCGTACTCGCGGCGCTTGGCCGGCGTGTCCGGGACGATGGTCATGGTGCGTGGAGCGGTGACCTTGTAGAAGTTGTGCGTGCTCGAAGTGATCGACGTCAGCGCGTCCTCGAATGTCACATCGTGCAGCTCGGTCGTGACCGGAGACTCCCGGAACGACGGATCGAAGATGACGTTCAGGTTGGCGACACGCGCGAGTGTCGTGAAGACGTCGCGCGAGCTGGCCTCGCGGAAGAGCAGCGAGGGCGGCAGCCTCGCGTCACGCGGCAACTCGTAGGTCGAGTTCGGCATGTCGCGCGTCCGCTCGACCAGCGCCTCGAGCTGCGTCTTGCCGTCGGCCGGCACGGCGACCTTGTTTCGCACGGCCAATCGGGCCTTGCGCAGCTCGGTCTCGACGTCGCTGCTCGTCGGGTTCAGCTCGTGCGCCAGCTCGTACTCGATGACGGCCTCCTCGTACTTGCCGGTGCTCGCCAGCCGTCGCGCGCGGGTGAAGTGCATCTCCGCAGCCCGCAGCTTGGCGCGGTCGAGCGCCAGGTGCGCATCGCGATTGTCGGGATCTTCCTTCACCGCGCGCGAGTATTCGACGACGGCGCGATCGTAGTCGGAGGCGAACTCGGCCTGTTGGCCGGCCTTCATCGGGCCGGTCGCGGACGCGCAGGCGCCGGCCACCAGCAGTGCGGCGAGGGCACTGGCCAGGCCGAAGGCACGGCGGCCGGTCGGGCGCTCAGTGGCCTTCGGTGATGACATCCACGCCTCGCGGCATCACGAACACGAATTCCTTGTCGGCAATTCCCGCGTTCTCGTGCAGGTTCGTGAAGAGAAACGCCGACGTACCGCCCTGCTGGTCCGACGTGATCAGCATGCGAAGCTGCAGGGTGGCGCGATCGACCACCAGGTTCAGCCACTCGTATTCGCGCTCCTGGCGTTTCGGCGTCAGCCTGAGCGCGACCGAACCCGCCGGCGCATCGGGTACCGTGGCGTGCTGGACCGTGAAGTCCCGGAGGATGTTCCCCTTGCCGGCGAGGAACAGCGCCGGCGTCGTCGCTTGGTCGTCGGGCGGCACCGTCGCGACGTAGACCTGCTTGTCCTCAGGGATGTACGAGTAGATCTTGATGCCGTCCGACACGAAGATCTTCTCTTCGGGCTTCGTATAGGTCCAGCGCATGCGTCCCGGCTTGCGAACGGTGAGGTGGCCGTACTCGACGGTCTTCTTGCGAAGTACGCCGCCCGTGTAGCTGTGTGTGAAGTCGGCGCGGAAGTCGCGGACCTGATCGTAATGGCGCTGGATGGCAGAGGCGAGCTCGCCCGCGTCGTCAGCGGGCAGTCCGGCCCAGGCTGGCAGGCTTACCAGCAGGCCGCACAGAAGGGAAAGCACGAGGTCTGGCATGGGCCGCCGGAGCGCGAAACACTAGCGTAGCACAAGCCTTCAGGGGCCTCCGGCCGGCCACGCACCCGGGGTGAGCGTCACGCGATACCGTGCCAATGGTGCAAAAAGGCTCGACGCGTAGGTGGCCAGCACCGGCTCTCCGGAGGGAGAGAGGGCGACGAGGCTGACGCCCCGCTCGACCGTCAGCACGTGGCGGCGTCCGGCGATGACGTGACCGAACCCGGCCCGCCGGATGGTGTCGGGGGGAATCCAGGACTCCATCCGCACGTCCAGCCTGACACCGTCGATCGTCACCTGCTCTCGCCACGGCAGATCGGATCGCCGGACGAACGACGGGTACTCGCCCAGGCGGCCGGCAATCACCGTGTAAGTCGGCTCGTGCCCCAGCGTGGTCGTGTTGCCCGTGAGCAGGCGGCTGGCGTCCGCCAGTTCCTGCGCGTCGAACGCCAGATCCGGATACGGCGCCAGCACGGCGAGGACGTACGGTGTGCCCGGCGCGAGCGTCCCGATCCTCACCGCCAGCGGACGCGTGTCGACGGCAG
>Ga0207701_10001193_pt1 | contig 27540 bp, 21 predicted proteins | sample KBSSwiSSwithPhiX_FD_184294 | JGI IMG/M metagenome (GOLD analysis project Ga0207701, IMG submission 184294) | Switchgrass rhizosphere bulk soil microbial communities from Kellogg Biological Station, Michigan, USA, with PhiX - S5 (SPAdes) (version 2) | ecosystem: Environmental > Terrestrial >... | reverse complement strand
CAGGCCTCCACGAAGGTGCGCGACGGCATGGCCCGCTACGCCATTCCCTCCGGCAACGCGCTCGGCGTGCCGGTCGGCGCCATTCGCCGCATCGGCAAAGAGATCGGCGTCGATCAGGAACTCTCGCTGGCGCTCTGGAAAACCGGCATCTACGAGGCACGGTTCCTCGCCGGGTTCGTCGGCGATCCGGCGCGCGTCACCTCGGCGCAGATGGACGCCTGGTGCCGCGACTTCGACAGCTGGGCGATGGTCGACACGTCCTGCTTCTGCCTGTTCGATCGCACCCCGCTCTCGTGGAAGAAGATCGGGCCGAGGACCGGCAGGCTCGACAGGAGCGGATAGAAATAGCGGCGGGCGAAGATGTTTTCCGCTTTCAGTCCCTCGTAAAGCGCGTCGCGCGCGAGCGGATAATCCGCGCCGACGAGCACCGGGAAATAGGAGAAATTGGGCTCGACGCCGTCGGGGATCGCCAGCGGCTCTATACCGGCGATATCCGCAAGCGCGTCGCGATAGCGGGCATCGACCTGCGAGCGGGCGGCGCGCGCTTCGGCGAAGCGATCGAGCTGGAGGAGGCCGAGCGCGGCATTGAACTCGCTCATCTTCGCGTTGCCGCCGGTGTTGGGAATGCTGGTCTCGCTGGCGATGCCGAAATTGCGCAGGCTGTCGACCGCCGCCTTGGCCGCCTCGTTGGCGGCGATGACCGCGCCGCCCTCGAACGTGTTGAACACCTTGGTGGCGTGGAAGCTGAGGATCGAGAAATCGCCGTAGTTGAGCAGGCTTTGTCCGTCGCGGCGGACTCCGAAAGCATGTGCCGCGTCGTAAACCAGCTTGAGCCCGCGGCGCTCGGCAATCGCCTGAAGCGCGTCGACGTCGCAGGGATTGCCGTAGCAATGCACTGCAACGATGGCGCTTGTCCGGTCCGTGATCGCCGCCTCGACCGCGTCCGGATCGATGTTGAGACTGTCCGGACGGATGTCGGCGAACACGGGCTGCAGGCCGGCGCGACGCACCGCATGGGTGGTGGCGACGAATGAATATGGCGTGGTGACGACTTCGCCCGACAGCTCGCCGGCGTCAATTGCCGCTTCCAGCGCCAGCATTCCATTCGACACCAGTGATAGGTGATCGACCTTGAGAAACGCTGTCAGTGCCGCTTCGAGCTTCTGGTGGAACGGCCCGTTGTTGGTGAGGATGCGGCTGTCCCACATCTCTTCGAGCAGCGGCATCAACTCGGCCAGCGGCGGCAGAGAGGGACGCGTCACATAGATAGGGCCGTTGCTCATGCTGGCCCGCTTAGACCAGCCAGAAATGCCCGCCGCAAGGTGGCGGCGGCAATATCCGGATGCTAGGGCGAGAGCATGTGCGGCATAGCGGGCCTGCTGAGTAGCCGCCGGATCGATTCCGGGCTCCTGCAGCGCATGGCCGGCGCAATCGCCCATCGCGGCCCCGACGACGAGGGCATCTGGATCGACCCGGAGGCCAATGTCGGCCTCGCCCACCGCCGGCTGTCGATTGTCGACCTATCGCCGCAGGGGCATCAGCCGATGCTGTCGGCCGACGGCCGCTTCGTCCTCGATTATAATGGCGAAATCTACAATCACGCCGACTTGCGCAAGGCGCTGGAGGCCAAAGGGCAGGCGCCGGAGGGCGGCTGGCGCGGCCACAGCGACACCGAGACCTTGCTGCAGGCGATTGCCTGCTGGGGCCTGAAAGCGGCGGTGGAAGCGTCTGTCGGCATGTTCGCGCTGGCGCTCTGGGACCGCAAGGAGCGGTCGCTGAGCCTGGCCCGCGACCGTTTCGGCGAGAAGCCTCTCTATTACGGGTGGGCGGGCAAGGATTTCCTCTTCGGGTCCGAGCTGAAGGCGCTGCGCTTGCATCCCGATTTCGACGGTGAGATCGACCGCGAAGCGCTTGGGATTTACGCGGCGCGGGCTTACGTCCCGGCCCCAAAGTCGATCTACCGGCGCATCTTCAAGCTGGAGCCAGCATCGATCCTGTCTGTATCGCTGGAGACGGCGCTTCAGCCGTCGACGGAACCACTCAAGTCCGAGCCTTATTGGTCCTATCGCGATGCGGTGCGGAGCGGCATGGCGAACCCGATCGCCGGTGAAGACGAAGCGCTGGAGGCGCTCGACGCGGCGCTTGGCCAAGCGATTAGCGGCCAGTCGGTCGCCGATGTGCCGGTCGGCGCCTTTCTCTCCGGCGGCATCGACAGTTCGACCGTCTGCGCGCTCTATCAGCGGCATTCGAAGCGAAAGATCCGCACCTTCACGATCGCCTTCGAGGATGCCGCCTTCAACGAGGCCGATTACGCCCGCGAGGTCGCCCGGCATCTCGGTACGGAGCACAGCGAACATCTCGTCACCGTCCGCGAGGCGCGCGATGTCATCCCGCTTCTCCCGGCAATCTACGACGAACCTTTCGCCGACAGCTCGCAGATCCCGACCTACCTCGTCAGCCGCTTCGCCCGGGAGGAGGTGACGGTCGCCCTGACCGGAGATGGCGGCGACGAATTATTCGCGGGCTATAATCGCCATTTCCAGGCGCCGCGGCTGTGGCAGCGGCTGAAGCTGGTGCCGAAACCGCTTCGTGCCGCTGCCGGTGCATCGCTCGGCCTGCTCCCGCAAAGCCTCTGGCAGAGCGCGGCAGGCCTGCTTCCCGCACGCCACCGCCACCTCGGCGGCAAGGCGAACAAGGCGTTGCAGCTGGCGGGGAGCGCGGCCAGTTTCGACGATGTCTATGCCGCCTTCCTCGACGAATGGAGCGGCGAAGTCTCGCCGGTATCCGGCTGGGCGGGGGCGCAGGGCACGCTCGACCTCGACCTGGGCGAAGGTGCGCCCGATCCGCTGCGCATCATGTATTGCGACGCAGTCAGCTATTTGCCCGACGACATCCTCTGCAAAGTCGACCGCGCGTCGATGGCCGTCAGCCTGGAAACGCGCGTGCCTTTCCTCGATCATCGGGTTGCCGAGATCGCGGCCCGCATCCCCCTCGACCTGAAGGTGCGCGGAGGCGAAGGGAAACATATCCTTCGCCAATTGCTTTACCGCCATGTGCCCAAGCAACATTTCGACCGGCCCAAGGCGGGCTTCGCGGTTCCGGTCGGCGACTGGATCAAGGGGCCGTTGCGGCCATGGGCCGAGGACTTGCTGAGCCCGCAGCGCCTTGCCGCCGATGGTTTCTTTGATGCCGAAGCCGTCCGCCGCCGCTGGGACGATCATCTCAGCGGCCGCCGCAGCTCCACCAACGCCATCTGGGCGGTGCTGATGTTCCAGGCGTGGCTCGACAGCCAGGCCAAACCCGTCCAACTGGCCGCCTGACCCAAGCGAGGATCAAGACCGAGTGCGTACCGAGGAAATCCGCCAGGCCGCCATCGACTCCCACGACCGCGATGCCGGCAAGTTCGAGCAATGGTATCACGCGCTGGACCGTAGCCGCTTCTCCAACGCCTTCACCTATGGACGATCCAAGATCGACGCATTGGTCGGTGAATTGTTCAGCTCGCTTCCAAAGGGCGGCAAGGTCCTCGACGTCGGCTGCGGCACCGGCGAGCACCTGCAGCGCGCTATGAAGGCCGGTCTCAAAGCCTATGGGGTCGAGCCGGCGCCGGCGATGCTGGATGTGGCCCGCCGCAATGTGCCCGACGCCGAGATCAAGCAGGCCGTCGCGACCGAGCTGCCGTTCAAGGACGGCCAGTTCGATGCGGTCATCATGGTCGAGGTCCTGCGCTATCTCGACCGCGCCGACACCGACAAGGCGCTGAAGGAAGCGCGGCGTGTGCTGAAGCCGGGCGGGCAGTTGTTCGTGACATTGGTCAACCGCTGGGCGCTCGACGGCTTTTACGTGCTGCAACGGGCGCGGTCGCTGGTGCGCGGCAAGCAGTTCGACGCGGTCAATCCATATTGCCTGTTCCACACGCCTGCCTCGGCGAAGCGCGATCTCAAGGGGGCGGGGTTCGACGAGGCGCGGACCGAGGGACGGCTGCTGGCGCCGCTGCGCATCGCCTACAAGGTCAACGAGCGTTTCGGCGGCTGGCTGGCTGGCAAGATCGAGCGCGCCGACGACGCCATCAATCGCACCAGCCTGGCGCAGCCTTTCGCGGGCCATTTGATCGCCATTGGCAGGGTAGCAAAACGCTGACCGCCATGGCCAGCCCGCCAACCTTCATCATGTCGCTCGATTGCGAGGGCAAATGGGGGATGGCGGACGGCCTCAAGTCCTACCACCATGAGGCGCTGACCACGGCCAAAATCACTGGCGCCTACCGGCAATTGCTCGGAATGCTGGCGCGGTATGAGATCAGCGCCACGTTCGCCTTCGTCATGGCCTTCACGCTGAGCGAGGAGGAGCGGAAGGGCTTCCCCTTGCTGGAGCGCCGCGATCCGGGCGACGAATGGCTCGCTCATTATTGGCGCGACCTCGATGCCGGGCGGGACGATGGCTGGCATGTGGCGGAAGCGCTGGATCTGGTCAGCGAGGCAGGCGGCCACGAAATTGCCTCGCACGGATTCTGCCATCGCCCGCTCGCCGCAATTCCGGACGGGGCGGCATCAAGAGAACTAGCCGAGGCGGCGAAGGCGGCGAAGCTCAAGGGGATTACCCTCGACACGCTGGTCTTCCCCCGCAACGAGGTCGGCAATTTGCGGGCTGTCAGTGCCGCCGGCTATCTCGGCTATCGCGAGCGGCTGGACAGACGAGGGGGCCGATTGGCGGCACTGCTCGACGAATTTTCGACATCGACTCTGCCCCAGCCGCCGCTTGGCGAGAAGGACGGGCTTGTCGCCATTCCGCCCGGCCATTTCTTCAATTGGCGGTTCGGGGCGCGGCGCCTGGTGCCGCCGGCGGTGACCGTCTCCCGCTGGCGCGACCAGCTGGAACGTTGTGCCAGGGAGGGCGGTGTCGTCCACCTGTGGCTGCACCCGCATAATCTGATCACCGGGCCAAAGACGGCCGAGGTGCTGGACAAAGTGCTGGCAGATGTCGCGCGGCTGCGCGATGCGGGCCGGATCGAGGTGCTGACGCAACAAGATTATTGCCGCCGGGAAGCCAATCGTCAGCAGGCCGCCTAGGCCAGCTTGCCGCCCGATAGTGTCACCACTTGATCGCAATGCTTCAGCGCCGAAGGGCGATGGGCGATGACGATGATCGTCCGTTCCTTGTCGGCGAACAGGCTGGAAAGCACCTGCTCCTCCATCGCCTCGTCCAGCGCGTTGGTGGCCTCGTCGAGGATCAGCAGCGGCGCGTCCTTGTAGAGGGCTCGGGCGATGCCGATGCGCTGGCGCTGGCCGCCGGACAGGCGAACGCCACGCTCGCCGGCCTCGGTTTGGAAGCCCTCAGGCAGCGAGTCGATGAAGTCCGCGATGCCCGCCGCCGCCGCGGCCTTGCGGACCCTGTCCACGTCGACCGGCTCTTCGGCTGCACTGAAAGCGATGTTCCGGGCGATGCTGGCGTCGGCGAGGAAGATGCTCTGGGCGACGTGGGCGACGTTCTTCTGCCAGGCGCGGATGTTGTCCGGGGCGAGGACAATGCCGTCGACGAGAATCTGCCCGGCGTCGGGCCGCAACAGGCCCATGACGACGTCGGCCAGCGTGCTTTTGCCCGAGCCGGTCTCGCCGGTCAGCGCAATGCGGCTGCCCCGCGGAATTTCCAGGGACACGCCTTCGACTGCGGGGGTCGATCGCTCGGGATAGGAAAAGGCAATCGCTTCCAGAATCAAGGACCGCGTGAAGGGCAGGGGCGCTACTACGCCGGGCTCCTCGACCGGCACCGGCAGCCTCAGCAAATCGATCACGTCGTCGGACATGCCGCGGTTGGACCTCAGATAGGCCCAGCTGTGATAGGCGCTCTGCAGCAGCGGCAGGACGCGCATCCCGCCAAGGCCAAGCCCGCCGACGAAAGCGAGTGCACTGGAGGACCCGCGCGCCGACATGATCGCGGCGAGCGCGGCGACGAGGAAGACGGCGCCGATTTCGACCAGGAAGCGCGGCGCCGCCGCCAGGAACGCCGTGCTGGCGCGGGCGTCGGCGAAGCGCCCATCCGCCTTACGGAAATCCTCAAGTTGGGCGCGCTCCGTATGATCGATCTTGAGGTCGCGAATGGCGCCCAGGCCTTCCTGAACCTTCCGGATCCGTTCGTCATAGGCGCCGGCCATCGCCGCCGAATTGCCCGCCAGCCGCCGCGAAGCGCCTCGGGCGATGATGAGATAGATGAGGCCAAGTCCGGCGAAGGCCACGAACGCCGCCAGTGGCGCGATACTGGCGAGCAGGCCAAGCACGCCGAGGCCGCTCGCCAATGCCGCGGCGCCCTGAAGCCATTGACGGACGAGGTTGAACGACAGCGATTCAACCTTTTCCAGCGACGCGATCGTCTCGCTGCTGTGGTGGCGGGCGTGGTAGGCGAAGGGCTGCGCCAGGATCCGGCGCTGCACCTCGACCGTCAGCTCATGGGTAATGCGGGCGATGAAAGTCTCGCTGCGTCGTAGATAGGCGAGGCGGACCAGATTGGCGAAAAGCGCGGCGGCTGCAAACAGCAAGGCCGCTTGGCCAACCGGGAGCACCCAGGCGCGGGCATCGCCGGCCAGCGCCAGCAGGAAATTCATGGCCGACCCGACCACCGCCAGGTCGGCGCCGCCGCTCAGGATCGCCAGCAATGTCAGCCGGGAAAGCTGGCCTTTCCGGTGCGGATCGACGGCGGCAAGGAGCGCGCGGAGGGCGCCAAGGAAGCCCAGCCGATTTCCGGCCGGATCAGCCAAACAGGCCCTCAAGGTCGCTAATGGCCGGCTCGAAGGTCAGGTCGAGGTGAAGCGGCGTCACGGTCACATAGCCGTCGGCAATGGCTTCTAGGTCGGTCTGGTGTCCCGGAGTCTCGACGGTCGGAGCAAGGCCGAACCAGAAATAGGGAAATCCGCGCGGGTCGGTGCGCTCGATGATCCTCAGGCGGCCGTAATCGCGCAGGCCCTGACGGCAGACGCGGACTCCCTTGATCGCATCGGGTTCGATCGCAGGGAAGTTGACGTTGACCAGGGTATTGGGCGCCATCCTCTGCTCGGTCAGGGGCTTGAGTACGCGTTCGGCCCAGGCCTCGGCTGCCGCGAATGGAACGCCGGCGCCCAGCCCCTGGCGGGCGTAAGCCTGGCTCAGGGCAATCGACGGCACGCCGGCAAGCGCGCCCTCCATCGCCGCCGAAACGGTGCCGGAATAGGTGACGTCCTCGGCGAGATTGGCTCCGCGATTAATGCCCGAAAGGATGAGGTCGGGCGGCGAGTCCTTCATGATGTGCGCGAGCGCCATCATCACCGCGTCGGTCGGCGTGCCGCTGACCGAGAAGCGCTGGTCCCCCTGGCGCCGGAGCCGGATTGGCTGGGTCAGAGTCAGCGAATGGCCGGTGCCCGACTGCTCCTCGCTCGGTGCGACGACCCAGATGTCGTCGGAAAGCGTTCGGGCCACTTTCTCCAGCAGGGCCAGCCCGCGGGCGTCGATTCCATCGTCATTGGTGAGCAGGATCCGCATGGCCGAGGGCTATGGGGAAAAGGGCGGCGCGGGGCAATCGTAACGGTGAAGGGGGCCCCGGCTGCGCTTATTCGGCAACTATCCACGAGAATATTTCACCAGCCCCCGGTCAGTCCTTGTTAAGCCCGGGAGGCTTAATTATAGGCCCGCTTGGGGATCACCGGCTTTGCCTGCCAAGTCACGGTAAAGCCTAGTGGAATCGTCATCCGGCCGCGACCGGTGGCATCGGTCGCGGAAGCGATTGACGATGCGTTGCGGGGAGGGATTTATGGCGACCGCTCTTAAGGACATCTACGGTACCGGGTCGAACGCGTTCGACCAGATCATTTTGCCGGACGACTATCTGCCGTCCGACGCAGAAGAATTCATGAGCCCGCCCCAGCGCGCTTATTTCCTCAACAAGCTGAAGTCCTGGAAGGACGCGATTGTCGAGGAATCGCGGGCAACCATGGCCCAATTGCAGGTCGACTCGCTCCGCGAGCCCGACATTGCCGATCGCGCGTCGAGCGAGACCGACTGGTCGATCGAGCTTCGTACCCGCGACCGTCAGCGCAAGCTGATCGCCAAGATCGATTCCGCGATCCGTCGTCTCTACGAAGGCGAATATGGCTATTGCGAAGTCACCGGCGACCCGATTTCGCTGGCCCGGCTGGAAGCGCGGCCGATCGCGACAATGACGCTCGAAGCCCAGGAAAAGCACGAGCGCATCGAGCGGGTAAGCAGGGACGACTGAGCTTGAGCTGCCGAGCGCAGTGAAGCCGGCGCGAAGCGCCGCCTGAACAGCGCGAGAGTAGGCGAAAGCCGGGCGGCCTGCGTCCTGAGCTTGTCGAACGGCGACAGGATCGACGCCACCTAGCGAGCGGAAAGCAATGGCGAAACGCGCAGCCATGCCGGGGGCATGGCGAGCACCGAGGGCATTGCGACAACGAGCGCATGTGATTGCATTTTCCCGCTAGGGGCGGCCTTCGATCCATTGCCGACATGAGCGCCGCTACTCAGCGTTGGCGTTCTCGCAGTGGCTGTCGCAATAAGTCGCAGCAAAGATGCCGGCAGCGACGACGACGACGCCGACCGCGACGATTGCTGCTGTCGCACCACCGCTGAGCTTAAGAGACTTCCGCATGTCGCCGATGTCCGAACCGCCGACCAGGAAGGCGGGTTTTCCTGATTTGCCTGCGGCAAGCTCGAAGCCTTCGCTGAATCGAAGGTCCGAAGTGCCCGGGGTGAACATCATCCCGCTCATCTTCAATGACGCACGGGCTTGAGGCGCGTTGGTTTGGTGGTTGGAGCTGACTCGGTAGGAAACGCCGACGAACATGCCCGTCTGGGCTTGGCCGCGATCGGCGCTGGATGAAAATGCCGCGTCGCGGACGCTTGCGGCCACAGGTGCTGAGGACAAACCGGTCAAGGCCAACAAGGCAATCAGTTTCTGCATAACGACCCCCTTACGCCTGCAATGCCCAGGGACGGCGGAGGCGCAATAAGCCGCCCACAGCAATAACACTGGTTAAGTTAGGCTTTTGTGGGGCAGTCATCTGGAGTGGCAACTTTCCACCCAAAGCTGACATTGGAATTGGCTGTCCTACAGCCCGCCGCCTGTGCCATCGAGCCAATGGCTCATTCGCATCGTTATGATCGTCTCGTCGCGCAAACGCGCTTTGTGGGTGCAAACTTTGCGAACTTTGGACGCGCGGGAAGGCCGCTTCAGCGCACCCTCGTCACTGTGAACATTGGGAAGTTTCGGCAGGCCGCCACGGGAGTAAGTCCCGTGACGTCGGTCGGGTTTGCTTCTGCGACCCGCCGTCCGAATTTCGCCGTCTCTTCGCTCTGTTCCGGCGGCGCTTCGCACCGGCGTCACTGCGCTCGGCGGCTCAATATGAAAAAGGCCGGCCCTTAGTGGCCGACCATCTCATCCTTGACCTTGAGCTTTTCCTTCTTGAGCTCGTGGAGGCGGATATCGTCTGGATGTGGGCGATGTTCCTCTTCGTCGATCAGCGCCTCGAGATGTGCATGCTTGGATTCGAGGGCTGCGACCTGGGTCTGATCCATCGGAGTCATTCCTTTCATCGGTTGGACTGACAGCCTGTGAATAAATCACGAATCCGTAACTTTGTCGCGTCCATTTGTTTCGACCTGCCGTTGGAATGGCGCGTGCCGTCGAGCCGCCTACGGTGACGACATGCGAGGAATCGGATACAAGTCATGGCGATGAACGACGATGATCCGCGGCAAGTCGTCGAGCTTTTGAAGGCCGAGCATCGCCGTCTCGACGATGAAATCAACGGGCTGATCGAGCTTGGCGCCGCCGACCAGTTGGAACTGGCGCGCCTGAAAAAGCGCAAGCTGCTGCTGAAGGACGAAATCCAGGTTCTCAACGACCGGATCATTCCAGACATCATCGCCTGATCGTCCCGATTGAGGACGGCGGTCGATCCGCCTTTGCGAAATGCGCTTTGGTGCGTTTCAACACCGCCGGGAATTTGGCACGTTGGCTTTTATGACCGAATCGAACGACACGCCCGATCTTCAGAGCCGGATTACGCCGCGGCTGATCGAGTCGCTCTATACCGAGGCGATGATCCTCGCCGATGAGGCGCGCGCCTATTTCGACGACGAGGGCCGCGAGGAACGGCTGACGCTCGAGCCTTTCGTTCGTGTCGGCTTCGCCTGCGAGTCGCTCAAGGTCACGACCCGGATCATGCACATCGTCGCCTGGCTGCTGACCCAGCGCGCGGTCGAGGCGGGTGAGATCACCGGTGCCGACGGCGGGCGCCCCGAACGCCGGCTCGGCAAGGCGACGGAAAGCGACCCGGCGGTCGTCGAACAATTGCCGCCGTCCGCCCAGCGCCTGATCAGTTCCAGTGCCGACCTCTACGCGCGGATCCAGCGACTCGACGAAGGCCAGCTCGCGGACGAACCGGTCGTGAGTCCCGCGCGAGCGCTCATGGGGCGGCTCGAGCGCGACCTCATCTGGAATCGCACCTGATCCCGGCCTAATGGTCGCAAGCATGCGGCCATTCACCTTCCATCCGGGCCCACGCCTGATTGCCGGTCACTCCCTGCACGAGCGACTGCATGAGCTGTTGCCGGAGGGTCCATGCCTGCTCGTCACCGACGCCGGCGTGCGCGGGCTGGGGCTGGCTGACGGTTTCATCGACGGGCTGAATGCGAGAGGCCGGCCGACAACGGTTTTCGACAGCGTCGAGGCCGACCCGTCCAAGGACACCTTGCTCGCGGCCGTCGATGCGGGTCGATCCGCCGGCGCGATTTCTGTCGTCGGCTTTGGCGGCGGGAGCCCGATGGATGTCGCCAAACTGGCCGCCTACCTCTTGGGGTCCGGCGATGATCTCGACAGTATCTGGGGCGTCGATGTCGCCAAGGGCCAGAAGCTGCCGCTGGTGCTGGTGCCGACAACCGCAGGCACGGGATCGGAAGCGACGCCGATCTCGGTCATCACCTGCGAGAATGGCGTGAAGCTTGCGGTCAATGCGCGGCCGCTGACGGCGGATTGGGCGCTGCTCGACCCGGATTTGACGGTCGGCCTGCCGGCGCATGTCACGGCAGCAACGGGCATCGATGCCATCGTCCATGCGGTTGAGGCCTACACGTCGGCACGGTTGAAGAACCCGCTGTCGGATGCCCTGGCGCGCGAGGCGTTGAGGCTGCTCTCCGAAAACCTGCTGACAGCGTGCCGCGAGCCAGCCAATCGCGATGCGCGCTCAGCCATGCTGCTAGGGGCGCATCTCGCCGGAATCGCCTTTTCCAACGCGCCGGTCGGCGGCGTCCATGCTCTGGCCTATCCGCTCGGCGGACTGTTCCATTTGCCGCATGGCCTTAGCAATGCGCTGATGCTCCGCCCGGTACTCGAGCATAATGCCGAGGCCGCTCGGGAGCTCTATGCAGAGCTGGCCCCGATTCTCGATCCCGCGCTGGAGCAGGTGGGCAGCCAGGCCCAGGCCAAGGGTTTCATCGACAATGTCTGCACACTTGCCGCCGACACGGGCGTCAGCCTGCGCCTGCGCGATCACGGCATTCCTGAAGCGGAAATCCCGACCCTGGCGCGCGAAGCAATGAAGCAAACGCGCCTGCTGGTGAACAATCCCTGCCCCATCGAGGAGACGGATGCGCAGCGGCTTTACGAGGCCGCCTGGTGAGCCGCCCGGAACCGCGAAGCCGCTCAGCCTATCGCGCTTGGCGGACGATCCCGACCCGCTGGGCGGACAATGACGCTTACGGGCACGTCAACAACGTCGTCCACTACGCCTGGTTCGACACGGCCGTGAATGCGTGGCTGGTCGAGGCGGGGATGCTCGACATCGAGCACGGCGACCAGATCGGCCTCGTCGTCGAGACCGGCTGCCGTTATTTCGCGCCGCTAAGCTTCCCCGAGAGCGCCGATGTCGGGATTGCAGTCGAGCGTCTGGGATCGAGCAGCATCACCTATCGCCTCGGCATTTTCGCCGAAGGATCGGATGCGGCGGCGGCGGAAGGGGAATTCACCCACGTCTATGTCGATCGCGCCAGCCGCCGGCCGAAGCCGCTGCCGCCTGAGTGGCGGACGAGGCTTGAGGCCTTGGTCTAGCCGCAGAGCGCGGCCTTGGCCTCCGAATATTCTCTGGCGAGGCGATCAACGAGGTTAGCGGCCGGAACCACCGCATCGACCGCGCCGATGCCCTGGCCCGATCCCCAGATGTCGCGCCACGCCTTGGCGCCGCTGGCGGATTCGAAGTTCATTGCATTGGGGCCCGGCGGCGGGAGATTGTCGGGATCCATGCCCGCCGCGACGATCGACGCGCGCAGGTAATTTCCGTGAATTCCGGTGAACAATGCCGAATTGACGATGTCGGCGGCGGAGGCATCGACGATGCCTTGCTTATATTCTTCGCTGGCCCGCGCTTCGGGCGTCGCGATGAAGGGCGTGCCGATATAGGCAAGGTCCGCGCCCATGGCCTGGGCGGCCAGCACGGCGCGGCCGTTGGCGATCGCGCCCGACAGTAGCAGGGGCCCGTCGAACCATCGGCGGATTTCCTGGACCAAAGCGAAAGGCGACCAGCGCCCGGCGTGACCGCCCGCGCCCGCGGCGACAGCGATGATGCCGTCCGCGCCCTTCTCGATCGCCTTGCGGGCGTAGCGGTCGTCGATGATGTCGTGGAGCGTGATACCTCCCCAGTCGTGAACCGCGTGGTTCAAATCCTCCCGCGCGCCCAATGAGGTGATGACGATCGGCACCTTCCATTTGGCACAGGTACCCATGTCGGCTTCGAACCGGTCGTTGGAGCGATGCACGATCTGGTTGACCGCGAACGGCGCCGACGGCCGGTCGGGATGGTCGCGATCATGCTCGGCGAGCGCCTCGGTAATCTCGTGAATCCATTCGTCGAGCTGGCTTTGCGGCCGGGCGTTCAGGGCCGGGAAGCTGCCGACGATGCCCGCCTTGCACTGGGCGATGACCAGTTTCGGGTTGGAGACGATGAATAATGGCGCGCCGACCACCGGCAGGCGCAGGCGCGAGAGGACTTCAGGTAGCGGCTTCGGCTGGAGCACTTGGATACCCTCCCGCAGGCGATGGATCGTTGCGCTGGGCTAGCCTTGCTGGTTCATCGAACGCAAGCGGGCGATTGACAGAGGCGAGGGTGCTGACCACTGCAAGAGCCATGGAGTTCCTGCGTGCCGACCTGTTCGATCAGCTTAGATCGGAGCCCCGGCGTTGGCTGGTGACCGGCGCCGCCGGCTTTATCGGTTCCAACATCGTCCAATGTTTGCTGAGCGCCAACCAGGATGTGGTCGGCTTCGACAATTTCGCGACCGGCCATCAGCGCAATCTCGACGAGGCCACCGAAGGTGCGGGATACGGGCGGCTAAGGATGATCACCGCCGACATCCGCGACCGTGACGCTTGCCGCGCGGCGGTTGAAGATGTCGATATCATCCTTCACCAGGCTGCGCTCGGGTCGGTGCCGCGCTCGATTGTCGACCCTCTCACCAGTCACGACGTCAACGTCACCGGCTTCATCAATATGCTCGACGCCGCGCGCCAGGCGGGGGTGCGGCGGTTCGTCTATGCTGCCTCCAGCTCGACCTATGGCGACGAGCCGAACCTGCCGAAAGTCGAGGATCGGATCGGCAATCCGCTCTCACCCTATGCCGCGACCAAGCGCATCGACGAGGTTTACGCATCAGCCTACGCCAAGGCGTTCGGAATCAAGGCGACGGGCCTTCGCTATTTCAACGTCTTCGGGCCTCGCCAGGACCCGGAGAGCGCCTACGCCGCCGTCATCCCCAAGTGGGTCAGCGCCATGTTGCGTGGCGAGGACGTCGTCATCAACGGCGACGGTGAGACCAGCCGCGACTTCTGCTTCGTCGCCAATGCGGTCCAGGCGAACATCCGCGCCGCTTTCGCACCGGAGGACGCGCAAGGCGAAGTCTACAACGTCGCATTCGGCGAGCGTACCAGCCTCAACCAGCTATTCGGCTTGCTTCGCGAGGGGCTGGGCCGGCACCAGGTCCATTATCCGCGCGAACCGGTACACGCCGACTTCCGTCCAGGCGACATGCGCCATTCGCTCGCCGATATCGGCAAGGCGGAGCGGCTGCTGGATTACCAGCCCACCTACAGTTTGGGGCAAGGCATTGAAGAAGCCTTGCCCTGGTATATCGAGCGCTTCCGCTAGCCCTTCACGAGCTGCGGCATCAGCTGCGACAGCGCCCGTACTTTCGGAACGTCATGGGCGACGATGTACGGATAGTGCGGGTTCCGGCGCATGAAATCCTGGTGATAGGCCTCGGCGGCAAAGAAGGGGCCGTTCTCCAGCTTCGTCACGATCGGCTGTGGGAAGGCGTGAGCATTTGTCAGCTGGGCGATATAAGCCTGCGCCACCTCCGCCTGCGTCTTGGTCTGCGGGAAGATGGCCGAACGATAGCTGGTGCCAACGTCCGGCCCCTGGCGGTTCAGCTGCGTCGGGTCGTGCGCCACCGAGAAATAGACTCGCAGTAGCGTGCCGTAGCTGACGATCTTGGGATCGTAGGTGATGCGGACGGCCTCGGCGTGCTTCGTGACTTCGCTGCTGACGCGCTCATAATTGGCATCGCCACGGCTGCCGCCGGCATAGCCCGAAACGACGTTGCTTACGCCCTTCACGCGTTCGAAGACCGCCTCCAATCCCCAGAAACAGCCGCCGGCGAGGACGGCCGTCTGCTGGCCAGTGACTGGGGGGTCGAGCCTGGCGGCGGGAACGACGCGTTCCGTAGCGCTGGCGGACGAGCAGGCGGCAATGGCGATGAAGGCGAGGGTAAGCAAACGGCGCATATAAGTTCTCCTGGCGCCCATATAGGTTTGGCCCCGCAACGATTCTAGACGACGGGCAAACCAATTTCCGCGGGCGTCGGATCGCCCGGCGCGACGACCGCAATCATGTGGGCCAGGTCCTCCAGGCTGAACGGTTTGGCGAGGATAGCGACATCGTCCGGCCGCTCACCGATCGCCTCGTTCTCAGCGTAGCCGGTGATGATCAGCGCCGGCAGCTCCGGCCGAAGTTTGCGCACCGCCGCGACCAATTGCGTCCCCGACTGATGGGGCATCGCATAATCGGTGACGAGCAGGTCCCAATCCGCGAGTTTGCCGCTCAGTAATTCCATCGCATCCGTATAATTGGCGGCGTCGAGGACGCTGTGGCCCAGCTCTTCCAGCATTCCGAATGTCGTCGCGCGAACCTCGTCATGGTCGTCAACCAGAAGAACGCGCAGCGGGCGGCTGGCCCGGAGGACCCTCGGCGGGGCGACCCTTGCCTCGACGACCGTCGCCATGGACCGCGGCAGCCAGATTTCCGCGCGGGTTCCCTTGCCGACCTTGCTGGTCAGCCGGAAGGCGCCGTTCGACTGGCTCGCGAAACCATAAACCATGCTGAGGCCAAGACCTGTGCCCTTGCCCGCTTCCTTTGTCGTGACGAACGGCTCCAGCACCTTGTCGACCATCTCGGCCGCAATGCCGCAGCCACTGTCGACGACGGTGAGTACGACGTAGTCGCCCTTGGCCAGGCCGTCATCCTTCGACCGTGAGATGCTCCTGTTTTCCGCCGTGACCTGGATTGTGCCGCCGTCGCTCATCGCGTCGCGGGCATTGATGATGAGGTTCATGATCGCCAGCTCGAGCTGGGCTGGGTCGGCGAATGCGTGCCAAAGGTCGTCGCCAAACTCCCAGTCGAGCTGGTGCCGGCCGCCAAGCGTCGGCGACATCAGGCCGGTTACGGCATTGGACAGGGTCTTCACGTCGATATCGGTGGGCTGCAGCTGCTGACGCCGGGCGAAGGCGAGGAGGCGGCGCACCAGGTCCGTGCCCTGTTCGGCGGCGCGGCGGGTCATGCCCATGATCTCCTGCGCGGACTCGGGCAGCTCGGCGCGGCGTTCGATCAGGCGCAGCCCGCCGATCACCGCGGCCAGCAGATTGTTGAAGTCGTGGGCGATGCCGCCGGTCAGCTTGCCGATCGCATCCATCTTTTGCGCATGGAAGAGCTGCGTCTCCGCCTTTCGCAAATCCTGTTCGGCCTTCAGCAGTTCGGCATTTGCCTTCAGGTTGGCGTCGAGCAGCGCCTGTTCCTGCTTCGCCTTGCGCGCGATCTCCTGGGTCTTTGCGAACAAATCGACGAACACCGCCACCTTGGAGCGAAGCACGACCGGGTCGACCGGCTTGAAGACATAGTCCACCGCGCCCATCGAGTAACCGCGAATGAGGTGCGCCGTTTCCTTGTTCACCGCCGACAGGAAGACGATCGGGATGCGCTTGCTCTGCTCGCGCTCGCGGATGATCTGTGCGGTCTCGTAGCCATCCAGCCCGGGCATATAGACATCGAGCAGGATGACCGCGAACTCGCCCTTGAGCAGGTGACGCAGCGCCTCCTCGCCCGACTTGGCCGTGACGACCTCGCCAATATCCTCCAGCACCGTGCTGATCGCGAGGAGGTTCTTCTCGTCGTCATCGACGACCAGCACGCGCGGAATGTCTTCGATCATGCCTTCCGGCCTCAAGCGTGCCGGCTTGGTCCGTGAACGCTGCGACAGCATGTTACTCGGCCGCCTCCGATACCAAAGCGGCCTTGGGCGCGGTTTCTCGCGCCCTCCCGACCCAGACGCGGAGCAAGGCCAGCAGCAAGTCGATATCGACCGGCTTGGCGATGTAATCCGAAGCGCCGGCGTCGAGGCACTTCTGCCGGTCGCCCTTCATCGCCTTGGCGGTGACGGCAATCAGCGGCACCTCGGCCAATTCCTCGCGGCTGCGGATCTGCTGCATTGTCTCGTAACCGTCCATGTCCGGCATCATGATATCGATCAGCGCAACGTGGATGCCCGGCGTTTGCTCCAGGATGAGGATGCCGTCCTTGCCGCGCTCGGCGTGCAGCACTTCGACGTCGTAGCTCTCGAGCACGCTGGTCAGCGAGTAGATGTTGCGGATGTCGTCATCGACGATGAGGATCTTCGCGCCGGCCAGTTCGGGCACATTGTGCGTCGCCGGAGCGGCCCTTTCCTCGGTAGCCGGTTCGCGGCGACGCTTGCGCGGCTTCTGCTTGGCGACATGGTCCTTCAGCTTGGTGAAGACCGCAATCAGCTCCTCGTCATCGGCCGGCTTTGCCGTGACTCCGAATGCGCCCATTCCCAAGACGGAATCGTTGCGGTCGACGCCCGAAATGACATGGATCGGCAGGTGGCTGGTCTCCGGGTCGTGCTTCAACAGGTCGAGTAGTACGAAGCCGTCGATATCGCTGAGGCCGAGGTCGAGTGTGATGGCGTTGGGTTGGAGCTTGCGGGCCATATTGAGCGTGCCGGCGCCGGCCGTGGAAACCACGCCCTTGAACCCTGCCTGCCGGGCCAGATCGAGCAGGATCGATGCGAACGTCGGGTCGTCCTCGACGATCAGGACGAACGCGTCATTGCCAAGGTCGTCGCGGTCATCGCTGACTTCGTAACCGGTTGGTAGCGCCGTCGGCACGACCGCGCCGCTGTTGTCGTAACGAGCAGGGGTGGCGACCGTTGCGGCGTTCTGCACCGGCGCCACCTGCAGGGGCACGAACAGCGAGAAGGTCGAGCCTTCGCCAGGTTTCGATTTCACTTTCAGCTCACCGCCGATCAGGCGGGCGATTTCACGGCTGATCGAAAGCCCAAGGCCGGTGCCGCCATATTTGCGGCTGGTCGTACCGTCGGCCTGCTGGAAGGCCTCGAAGATGAGCTTCTGCTTGTCCTCCGGAATGCCGATGCCCGTGTCGGTGACGGAGATTTCGATCGCCCGCTCGGCGGTGCGCAGGACCGGATGGCTGGGGCTCCAGCCGCTTGTCGCCAGGTGCACGCCAAGGGTGACGCTGCCGTGCGAGGTGAATTTGAAGGCATTCGACAGCAGGTTGAGCACCACTTGCTGAAGGCGCTTGTCGTCGGTCCGGATGGCCTCTGGGAGGTCTGGATCGAACTCCACGTGGAAGTCGAGTGCCTTGTCGGTCGCCAGCTGACGGAACGTCCGTTCCATGTGCTGTTTCAAGTTACGCATCGGCATCTCGCCGATCTCGATCGACACGGTGCCGGATTCGATCTTCGACAAATCGAGAATGTCGTTGATCAGTGACAGCAGGTCGGAGCCCGCCGAGTTGATCGTGCGTGCGAACTCCGTCTGTTTGTCGTTGAGGTTGCCTTGCGGATTGTCAGCCAGCAGCTTCGACAGGATGAGCAGCGAGTTGAGCGGCGTCCTGAGCTCGTGGGACATATTGGCCAGGAACTCGGATTTGTACTTTGAGGTGAGGGCAAGCTGTTCGGCCTTTTCCTCGACCGCGCGGCGGGCCATTTCGATTTCGATGTTCTTGGCTTCGACCTGCTTCTTTTCATTCTCGAGGAGCTGCGCCTTCTCCTGAAGCTCTTCGTTGGTGTTGTGCAATTCTTCCTGTTTGGTGGTGAGCTCGGTCTGGCGGGCCTGGAGCTCCTGCGTCAGCAGCTGCGACTGGGTCAGCAAGCCCTCCGTGCGCATGGTCGCGGCGATCGTGTTCAAGACGATGCCGAGCGATTCCATCAGCTGGTTCAGGAAGCTCTGGTGGGTCTCGTTGAATTCGTTGAACGAGGCCAGCTCGATCACGGCACGGACCTCGTCCTCGAAGAGCGCGGGGAGGATGGTGACGTTGCTTGGGGTCGCCGCGCCGAGGCCTGAGCCGATACGCAGGAAGTCGGGCGGGACATCCTTCAGCAGGATCGGCTTCTTGTCGGCCGCCGACTGTCCGATCAGCCCTTCGCGAAGTTTGAACTCGCGCTTCAGCTGGTCGGGGCTCTCGGCGCCATAGCTGGCAACCAGTTCCAGCTTGGTATCGTCTTCGTCGCGCTGGGTGACGTAGAACACGCCGTACTGGGCGCCCACGAGCGGTGCGAGCTCGGACATGATGAGGTTCGAAACCGTCGCCATGTCGCGTTCGCCCTGAAGCATGCGGCTGAAGCGGGCGAGGTTGGTCTTGAGCCAATCCTGCTCGGCATTCTTTAGCGTCTGATCCTTCAGGTTGCGGATCATCTCGTTGATGTTGTCCTTGAGCGCGGCCATTTCGCCCTGCGCCTCGACGGCGATGGAGCGGGTCAAGTCGCCCTTGGTCACAGCGGTCGCGACTTCGGCGATCGATCGGACCTGGTTGGTCAGGTTCGCCGCCAGCTGGTTCACGTTGTCGGTAAGGTCACGCCAAAGGCCGGCGGCGCCCGGCACGCGGGCCTGTCCGCCGAGACGCCCTTCGATGCCGACTTCGCGGGCCATGTTGGTCACCTGGTCGCCGAAGGTCGACAGCGTCTCGATCATGAAGTTGATGGTCTCGGCCAGCGCCGCGATTTCGCCCTTGGCGTCGAGAGTCAGCTTGCGGCGGAGGTTGCCCTGCGCCACCGCGGTCACGACTTCGGCGATGCCGCGCACCTGGTTGGTGAGGTTGGTCGCCATCAGGTTGACGTTGTCGGTGAGGTCCTTCCACGTGCCGCCGACGCCCGGCACCTTGGCCTGGCCGCCAAGCTTGCCCTCGGTGCCGACCTCGCGGGCGACGCGCGTCACTTCCGATGCGAAGCCGTTGAGCTGATCGACCATGGTGTTGATCGTGTTCTTGAGGGCAAGGATTTCGCCCTTCACGTCCACCGTGATCTTCTTCGACAAGTCGCCGCGCGCCACGGCGGTCGTCACGTCGGCGATGTTGCGGACCTGGCCGGTGAGATTATCGGCCATGAGGTTGACGTTGTCGGTCAAATCCTTCCACGTACCGGCGACGCCGCGCACCTGAGCCTGGCCGCCGAGCTTGCCCTCGGTGCCGACTTCGCGGGCAACGCGCGTCACTTCGGACGCAAACGAGTTCAGCTGGTCCACCATCGTGTTGATGGTGTTCTTCAGCTCGAGGATTTCGCCCTTCACATCGACGGTAATCTTTTTGGACAAGTCGCCCAGGGCCACGGCCGTCGTCACTTCGGCGATGTTACGCACCTGGCCGGTGAGGTTCGCGGCCATCAGGTTCACGTTATCCGTCAAATCGGCCCAGGTGCCGGCGACACCTTCGACCTGCGCCTGGCCGCCCAGCTTTCCTTCCGAGCCGACTTCGCGAGCCACGCGCGTCACTTCGGATGCGAAGGAGTTGAGCTGGTCGACCATGACGTTGATGGTGTCCTTGAGCTCCAGGATTTCGCCCTTCACGTCGACGGTGATCTTCTTCGATAAGTCGCCGCGCGCCACCGCCGTCGTCACTTCGGCGATGTTGCGGACCTGGCCGGTCAAATTGGCGGCCATCAGGTTCACATTGTCGGTCAAGTCGGCCCAGGTCCCGGCGACGCCTTCGACCTGCGCCTGACCGCCGAGCTTGCCTTCGGTGCCAACCTCGCGGGCGACGCGCGTAACTTCGGAGGCAAAGCCGTTCAGCTGGTCGACCATCGTGTTGATGGTGTTCTTGAGTTCGAGGATTTCGCCCTTCACGTCGACGGTGATCTTCTTCGACAAGTCACCGCGCGCCACGGCGGTCGTCACCTCGGCGATGTTGCGGACCTGGCCGGTCAGGTTGCCGGCCATCAAGTTCACGCTGTCGGTCAAATCGGCCCAGGTGCCGGCAACGCCTTCGACCTGTGCCTGGCCGCCCAATTTGCCTTCCGAACCCACTTCGCGGGCGACGCGGGTCACTTCCGACGCGAAGCCGTTGAGCTGGTCCACCATGACGTTGATGGTGTCCTTGAGCTCGAGGATTTCACCGCGCACGTCGACGGTGATCTTCTTGGACAAATCGCCCTTGGCGACGGCGGTGGTCACTTCCGCGATATTGCGGACCTGGCCGGTGAGGTTCGCGGCCATCAGGTTTACATTGTCGGTCAAGTCGGCCCAGGTGCCGGCGACGCCGGGGACCTGCGCCTGGCCGCCGAGCTTGCCTTCGGTGCCGACCTCGCGGGCGACGCGGGTCACTTCCGACGCGAAGCCGTTCAACTGGTCGACCATGACGTTGATGGTGTCCTTGAGCTCAAGGATTTCGCCCTTCACGTCGACGGTAATCTTCTTGGACAAATCGCCGCGCGCCACGGCCGTGGTCACCTCGGCAATGTTGCGGACCTGGCCGGTCAGGTTTGCGGCCATGAGGTTGACGTTGTCGGTCAAGTCCTTCCACGTGCCGCCGACGCCTTCCACGCGTGCCTGGCCGCCCAATTTGCCCTCGGTACCGACCTCGCGGGCAACGCGCGTCACTTCGGAGGCGAAAGAGTTCAGCTGGTCCACCATCGTGTTGATGGTGTTCTTGAGCTCGAGGATTTCGCCCTTCACATCGACGGTGATTTTCTTGGACAAGTCGCCGCTGGCGACGGCGGTAGTCACCTCGGCGATATTGCGCACCTGGCTGGTGAGGTTGGTCGCCATCGCGTTGACGTTGTCGGTGAGGTCCTTCCAGGTCCCCGCAACGCCCTTCACGTTGGCCTGGCCGCCAAGCTTGCCCTCGGTGCCGACTTCGCGTGCGACGCGCGTCACCTCCGAGGCGAAGGAGCCAAGCTGCTCCACCATCGTGTTCACGATCTTGCCGATACGCAGGAACTCGCCGCGCAGGGGGCGCCCGTCGATCTCCACGACCATGGACTGCGAAAGGTCGCCCTTGGCGACCGCGCCGATGACGCGCGCGACTTCTGCCGTCGGCTGTACCATGTCGTCGATCAGCTCGTTGACGGCGCGCAGTTTGGTCTCCCAGCCGCCGCTGGCGCCACGGACGCGGGCGCGCTGGCCGATCTTGCCTTCCTTGCCGACGACCTGGCTGAGGCGCTCGAATTCCTGGGTGATCTGTTGGTTGAGCGTCACGACCTCGTTGAACAGGGTCGCGACCTCCTGGTCGACGTCGTCGGAGTCTTCGGGCAGCCGGACGCTGAAATCGCCGCGACGAAGCGCGCGCAACGCAGACACAAGCCGACGACGGTCGACGAACTCACGCGGGGGGTTGGCGTTCACCGGTAAATCCTTCGCTAAGCTACTCTCCCCCCACCCACGACGAAGGCAGCCCCCCGGCTGCCGGAGCGCTCAACATAGCAAAGGCCAAGCCATTGACTAGATACAATTATTTCCCGGCCCCCGCTCGTTACGCGCCTGTTTCAAACTGTCGTCCCCAAGGATGGTTCCCTAGAGAATTGCGAGGAGCGCGAAACTGATAAGCCAATGCTCGCCCATATAGTCGCCGGCGAGGTGGGGCAGGGCCGCTGACAAGTGCTCGTCGCGGGCCCTTTCGACCCGGGTTTTTGCTTGCCCTTCAAGATGTTGGGCAAGGATTCTCCAACACCATGAGCGGCTGAGATTGACCCCATCGAGATGGGCGATCTTGCCGTCGCTGCGATCGCTGACATGGGCCGGTGTGAACAGGGATTTTGGCTCACCTTGGGACAATCGTGGCAGGAAGGCCGCGAACCAGTCGTCGAAACGGCCGGCGGGCATGGCGCGGGCCATGCACAAGGCCTCGATCAAAGCCGAGGACAGGAACTCGTCGCCGCCCGGCTCCCAGGCCTGGCAGTCGCGGTCCTTCGAATATTTCTCGGCCGCCCAGCCCCGGATCACCGCCGCGAGGCCGGCGTCGAACCGATCCGCCCATTCCAGCGCCAGGATCAGCCCGAAAGCCGTGTTGAAATGCGTACCGACGCGGATCGGGTAGGTAAGCTTTGGCAAATAGGCCTTGAACCGCTCGGCAAAGGCGCGCGCCAACGGCTCAAGCAGCGGCGCCCATTGCTTGTCCGCATGGCGGGTCGCCTCCAGGTGAAGATAAAGCAGCCACCCCCAACCGTACGGGCGCTCGAAGGTGGCGGAAAAAGGGCGGTCGAGAAAGGCGAGCTCAGCCGCGACCTTCACTGGCGTGAAGCTCTCGTCGGCAAGCGACGCGACCCGCGCTGCTTCGACATTGTCGGGAAACAGCCGCCGTAAGGTCAGCAGGCTCCACCAGCCATGGACGCAACTGTGCCAATCGAAGCTGCCGAAGAAGATCGGATGCAGCACCCGCGGCGGCGCCAACTCATCGTCACCGAGCAAGACCTGGTCGAGCTTGTGCGGATATTCCCGCGTCACATGGCCGAGCGCGATCCGCGCCCATTCGCCGGCAATCTGCGGGGCAATCTTCATCGGAACGCCAGCAGGTAGATAAGGAGGATGTTGACGACGAGCAGGGGCAGCGCGGTCGCCACCTGCGCGCGGATCACGCCATATTGGTCCTTCAATTCCAGCAGCGCCGCGGGCACCAGGTTGAAGTTGGCTGCCATGGGGGTCATCAGCGTCCCGCAGAAACCGGCAAGCATTCCGATGGCGCCGATCACCGCTGGGTCGCCGTGATAATGCTGGATGAGGAGCGGCACGCCGATGGCCGCCGCCATCACCGGAAAGGCGGCAAAGGCGTTGCCCATCACCATCGTGAAGATCGCCATTCCCAGCCCGAAAATGACGACGGTCAGGAAGACATTGCCTTCCGGAATGACCATCCGGCTAAGCGCGCCAATGGCGTCGCCCACGCCCGCGGCCGCGAACAAAACGCCCAGCGCCGCCAGCATCTGCGGCAACACCGCCGCCCAGCCGATGGCGTCGATCAGGCGACGGCCTTCCTGGAACGGGGCGATCGCCGGCGGCTTCAACCACACGAAGATCGTCCCGAGCGCCAGCAGGACGCCAAGCGCCAGGAAAAAATAAGTTTCCCGCTTCGCCTCTATCCAGCCCGCGCCGCCGAGCGGCGTATAATTGTACAGCAGCGTGCCTACCAACGCCGTGATCGGAATGATGAGGGCGGGCAGGAACAGCTTGTTGCCAAGCCTGTCCGACCAGCCTTGCCGTTCTTCCACCGATGTCGTCGGCGGATTGCTGCGCCCGATAAAGCCGAAGCCCGCGAGCCCGGCCAAGCCTAACACCAGCAGGCCGTTGCCGAAATCACCGATAAGGTCGCCGGCCAGCAGGCTGAGCGCCATCAGGCCCCAGAAGGCGGCATTGCCAAAGCGCTTCGAATGGCTGTGGTCCATCGCAGAGAGGATCGCGAATACGGCGAACAACGCGCCTGCGAGCAGGTAGAGCCAATGCATCGTGATCATCGGCCGCGCCTCGCGAAACGCCGGTCGAACAATAACAGCCGCGCACCATGGATCAGGAAGGCGCAAATCGCCGTCGGGATCGCCCAAAGCGCGAGGTGCAGCGGCGACAGATTGTAACCGTAGGTCGACAGGATCTGCTGGATCAGGACGATTGAGCCGATGGCGATGAAGATATCCTCGCCGAAGAACAGGCCGACATTGTCGGTCGCCGCCGCATAGGCCTTCACCGTCTCGGCCTCGTCCTCGGTCAGCTCGCCATGCTGTTGTTCGGCGGCGGCAAGCGCCATCGGCGCCACCAAAGGCCTCACGGTCTGCGGATGGCCGGCGGTCGATTGCAGCCCGATCGCCGAGGTCGCCTGCCGGTACAGGAGGTAGAAGAGCAGTAATCGACCGACGGTCGCCCCGCGCATCTTTCGGATCAGCGCCGCGGCACGCTGTTGCAGGCCGTAGCGCTCCAGCAGACCGATCACCGGGAGCACGATCCAGACGATGGCGATGATACGGTTGTCGTTGAACGCCTTGCCGAAGGTCGAGACGACTTCGACAGGGCCCATGCCGGCGATGAGGCCCGTGACGATGGCCGACACCGTCACGACCAGCATCGGATTGAACTTCAGTGCAAAGCCGATGACGACCAGCAGGATGCCGATCAGCGGCCAATAGTCGATCATCCCCGGCCACTCCCAAATCCGCCGCCGCCCGGCGTTTGGATAACAAAGCTGTCGCCCGCGGCAACATCGGCGGATTCGGTCGCGGTCAGAACCTGCTTCGAGCCGTCCGTGCGCTCAACCCAGTTGCGGCCGGGGAGGGCATCATCGCCGCCGCAGAGCCCGCTTGGCGGCACTCGCCTGCGGTCGGCGAGGATATTGGCGCGCATCGGCTCCAGGAAAGTGACCTTCCGGACGACCCCATCGCCGCCCTTATGTGCGCCGCCGCCACCCGATCCGCGGCGGATCGAGAATTCCTCCAGCCGCACCGGTAGCCGCGTTTCCAGGATCTCGGGATCCGTCAGCCGGCTGTTGGTCATGTGCGTCTGCACCGCGCTTGCGCCGTCGAAATCGGGTCCCGCGCCGGCGCCGCCGCAGACCGTCTCATAATATTGGTAGCGCTCGTTGCCGAAGGTGAAATTGTTCATCGTCCCCTGGCTCGGCGCCAGCCGCCCCGTCGCCGCAAACAAGGTGTCGGTGACGACCTGGCTGGTTTCGACATTGCCGGCGACGACGGCGGCGGGGAAAGCAGGGTTGAGCATCGAGCCCTCCGGCACGACGATCTCGATCGGTCTCAGGCACCCGTCGTTCATCGGGATGACGTCGTCGATCAACGTCCGCACGACGTAGAGCGATGCCGCCCGGACAATGGAGAAAGGCGCGTTGAAATTATCGGGTTGCTGCGGCGACGTACCCGTAAAGTCGAAGGTTGCCGACCGTTCGGCCTTGTCGATGCTGATCCGGACTCGGACGAGCGCGCCATTGTCCATCTCGTAGGCGAATTCGCCATCGTCGAGCCTGCCGAGCAGCCGCCGCACCGATTCCTCGGCGTTGGCGAGCACGTGATCCATATAGGCGGCAACCACGTGCGGCCCATAATCGCGCGCGGTTTCCACTAGTCCGTCCGCGCCGCGGATGCAGGCCGCCAACTGAGCCTTCAGGTCGGAAATGTTGCGGTCGGGGTTGCGCGCGGGATACTCGCCGCTCGCCAACAAAGCCCGCATTTCTGCCTCGAGGAAATGCCCTTCGTCGACGAGCAACTCATTGTCGATCAGCACGCCCTCGTCGCCGATCGTCCGGCTGTCGGGCGGCATGGACCCCGGCGCGATCCCGCCAATGTCGCTGTGATGTCCGCGCGCCGCGACAAACGCGGACGGTTCCGCTTCCGCCCCGTAAAAGACGGGCACGATCACAGTGATGTCCGGCAAATGCGTGCCGCCGCGATAGGGGTCGTTCAGCACGTAAGCGTCACCGCGCCTGATGCCGCGCCCGTCTAGTGCCGCCCCGCGCGTGTCGATGATCGTTCGGATGCTCTCGCCCATCGATCCCAGATGCACCGGAATGTGGGGCGCGTTAGCGATCAGGGCGCCTGACGCATCGAAAATTGCGCAGGAGAAATCGAGCCTCTCCTTGATGTTCACGCTCGTAGCTGTCGACTGCAGCGCGACGCCCATCTCCTCGGCAATGGCCATGAAGAGGTTGTTGAAAATCTCCAGCCGCACAGGATCGACCGTCGTGCCGATGGCCCGGTCGCGCTGCAGCGGCCCGGCACGCGTCAGGACCAATGTCCCATCCGCGCCGCGTTTCGCCTGCCAGCCCGGCTCGACAACGGTCGTCGAGGCCGCCTCCAGGATCAGCGCGGGACCTTCGATCTGCTGGTCCGCCGCCAACTCATCCCGCTGGTAAGCAGTCCAGTCGCCCGCCTCGACCGGCGACGCACCCGCGCCGGGCGATGAAGGCGCAAGGAAACCCGTGTCCGTCCCGGCAACGGCCTCGACCGACAAAGTCTCAATGATCGGCTCGTCGTCCTCCACGTAGCCGAAGCGCTTGCGGTGCAGGGCCTCGAAAGCCTCGCGCATCTCATGCTGGGTGCCGATTTCGACTTCGATGGTCGTATCGCTACCCGGCGCCCGCAGCTTAGCCCGACGCCGGAAGTCGATGCGCGTTTCCTCGACGCCCTGGTCGACCAGGTCATGCCGAGCGACTTGCTCCAGGGCCGCCAACCCGACCGCGAAATCCTCGCTCAATGGCCTCAGCCAGCTCGCGTCGCGGATGCTCTTCAGTTCGGCGAGGCCAATGCCATAGGCAGACAGCACGCCCGCGAAGGGATGGATGAGGATGCGCTCCATGCCCAATTCGTCGGCAACGCGGCACGCATGCTGGCCGCCGGCACCGCCGAAACAGGCGAGTGTGTAGCGCGTCACATCGTGCCCGCGCGCGATCGAGATCTTGCGGATCGCCGCGGCCATATTGTCGACCGCAATCTCCAGGAACCCTTCGGCAATGGCTGCGAGGGTCCGGCCATCGCCAAGCGCGTCGGCCACCTCCTGCAATCGTGCTCGCGCCGCGTCTGCATCCAGCGGCTCGTTACCATTGGGTCCAAAGACATGCGGGAAGTGCTTCGGGCTGATGCGGCCCAGGAACAGGTTGCAATCGGTGACGGACAGCGGCCCGCCGGCGCGATAGCAGGCGGGGCCGGGGCGGGCGCCGGCGGATTCAGGTCCGACGCGGAAGCGCATGCCGTCGAAGCGGCAGATCGACCCGCCGCCGGCGGCAATCGTGTGGATCTGCATCATCGGCGCGCGGATGCGCACGCCCGCGACCATATTCTCGTCGCCGAGCTCGAATTGGCCGCCGAAATGCGAGACGTCGGTGGAGGTTCCGCCCATGTCGAAGCCGATCAGGTGCCCCGCCTCATGCGGCGCGCTGGCAGCGACCATGCCGACGACCCCGCCCGCGGGGCCCGACAGGATCGCGTCCTTGCCGCGGAAGCTCCA